>Ga0316222_1002956_pt1 | contig 17300 bp, 15 predicted proteins | sample TBH18011metaG_FD_206008 | JGI IMG/M metagenome (GOLD analysis project Ga0316222, IMG submission 206008) | Freshwater microbial communities from Trout Bog Lake, Wisconsin, USA - TBH18011 | ecosystem: Environmental > Aquatic > Freshwater > Lake > Hypolimnion/Profundal zone | place: USA: Wisconsin...
TGAGCGCCGCTGAGCCCCAGGGGCTCACGGCCGCCTCGAAGGCGCCTTCCGCCCGCCAGCCCTCCGGGAGCACCAGCACCAGGGGCCACCCGGTGCGCAGCCCCGTCCGGTCCAGGTCCCAGGAGAGGGCATGGTGCCCCGGCGCTTCCGGCTCCAGCGCGAAGGTGAGCCGTCCCGCGACGGTGGGCGCGTCCACGAGGCCCAGGGGGCCCGTGGCCCACCAGCTTGCGGGCGTGTTGGCCAGCAGGAGGATACGCGCGCCCTGGTCCCGCACCAGGGCCAGCCGGACCAGGGACAGGACCTCGGCGCAGGCCCAGCCGTGGTCGCCGTCGCCCATGCAGCCGCCGCCGGTGCGCGGGTGGCAGGCCTCGGGCCAGGTCAGGGTGGGGGTGGCGTGGGCCCGGATGCCGTCCAGGAGGTCCAGCCAGCGCGGATCCCCCAGGCACTGCAGGGCCCGGGCCAGCTGCACCGACAGGTAGGCGTTCCCTCCCGTGTGGATGATGGGCTGGTAGAAGAACCCGTCCGCGGCCCAGTGCCGCAGCAGGAAAGCGGCGTTCGCCCGGGCCCAGTCCGCCGTTCCCAGGTCGAGGTCCAGGGGGCTGAGGGCCACCAGGGTCCCGAGGCAGGCGGCGTCCGGGTGCCGGAAGGGGGAGGAGGGCAGCAGGCCGCCCTCGCGCGCCGTGAGCCGCGCGATGTGGGCGTCCAGCTCGGCCCGGTAGAGGCCGGCCTCGGTGCCCAGCCACGCCGCGAGGCGCCGGGCTCCGGGCGGGGCCTCCGGCCAGCGGTCCAGGGCCAGGCGGAACCGGTCCAGGCCCGCCAGGCTCCAGAAGTTGTCCCAGAGGTAGTGGTCGTTGGGGCCGAAGTGCTCGGCGGAGAGTCCCGCCGGAAGCAGGCCGTGGGAGGCTGGGGTGCGGTCCTTCCGCCGGGTCCGCGCGATCCACCGGGCGCAGCGGCCCAGCCGCGGCCAGTGCTGTTCCAGGAAGGCGGAGTCGCCGCGGGTGAGGACATGGGTGGACCAGGTGAACAGGGTCTCCCCCGAGCCGTCCCACTCCCCGGAGTGGGAGCGGAAGTCCCCCCGCCAGGTCTGGGTCTTCAGCCAGGCTCCGGCCTTGCCGGCGACGGCCTCGTGCAGGCCCCAGAGGTCGTGGGCCATGGCGATGAAGGCGCTGTCCCTCAGCCATTCGTGGTTGTAGAAGAAGGCGCCCGGCGCGAAGTGGCGGCCGTTGTCGAAGACCGGCAGCCGGTGGGCCAGGGCGGTGACCAGGGTGCGCAGGCCGGGCTCGGCCACCCGCAGGCCCAGGGGCGCCCCGCGCCCGGCCCAGGCCTCGCCTTCGGCCGCGGCGGCGGCCTGGAGGCCTCCGGTGTCGAGGGTGCGCCAGCGCAGGCGCAGGTCGTCGACGGGCACCAGGGCGAAGGTCTCCAGGTCCCAGGAGGACCCGGGCGCCAGGGTCACTTCCCAGCGGGCGACGCCGCCCAGCCACCCCTGTGGGCTCCGGCCCCGGGCCTTGGCTTCGGCCCGCTGCGCGTCCGCGGGTCCCTCGGCGTCAGGGGCAGGCGCGGGGACTTCCGCTTCCGCAAGCCCTTCGCTGTCCGCGGCCGCTCCGGGCGCGGCGCGGGCCACCCGGGCAGGAGGCTCCTCCAGGAACGGGTCGGTCCCGTCCCGGCCGAACAGCACCGCGTCCGGCTCCCGCCCCAGCACCAGGGCGGCCTGCCGGTTGACGCTCCAGAGCCCCCGCTTCACGCGGCTGCGGAAGACGGGCCCCAGGGTGAGGGCGTTGTAGGGGCGCAGCCCCACCATGAACGTCAGGGGCAGGGGTTCGGGGCCTTCCCAGGCCAGACGGTGGGTCCAGTGTACCCAGTCCCGGCCCCCGTGCCGGAAGGCGGTGGCCTCCGAGCTCCAGGCAAGGCCTTGCAGAACCTTGAGGCGGGTGACGACCCGGTTCTGCCAGCCGTCCTTGAGTTCCTGGTCGATCTGCGCGGCGTCCAGGCGCGAGGGGATCCAGGTGTGCCCGCCGCAGGCCAGGGCCGGCAGCCAGGAGGGGGCGAAGGCCTTCGGCGTGAGCATGCCGCAGGGGTCCACCATGGCTTTCCACGGCGCCCCGGCCAGGGCCAGGGCCGTCCAGTTGCGGCTGGTGAGGTTCACGGTGAGGACGTTCACCCCGGTGGGGATGAAGGCGGGCGACTCGGGGCGCAGCTGCTGCTCGGCCCACCAGGGCAGGGCCCAGCCGGCGTGGCCCTGGAAGCCGAAGGTGTTGGTGATCCCCGTGAGGGCGAAGCTGAGGCCCTGGTCGATCAGCTCCGGCGGGAAGAACACCGGCGAGGGCCGCCCCTGGTTGGACAGGGCGCGCAGGAAGGGGCTCCAGTGGCCCTTCCCGAGCAGTCTGAGCAGGAAGGTGCGTCCCCGGGCCCACATGCCTTACTTGCGCAGGATCAGGGCCGCGATGTCGGGGAAGTGCTCGGTGTAGTCCCCGAAGATCTGCATCATGAACGCGTCGGGCTCCAGCTTGCTCCAGGTGATCTTCTCCTTGCCGCCGGCGCCGGAGTAGGAGCCGAAGCTCATGGGCGAGGAGTGGATCTCGACGAACCCTGCCCAGGGGCGCACCAGGGCCTCCTGCTGGGCCGTGGACTCGTCGGCGAGGTAGTCCTTCTTCAGGTGGGGGACGACGCAGATGGGGAAGTCCCCGGCGATGCCGCCGCCCAGCTGGAGGAAGGCCAGGCCCCGGTCCCGGGTCTGGTCCTGGTACCACTCGGCCAGGCGGTGCATGTAGCGGAAGGAGTGGTGGACCACCTCGGGGTTGATGGGATGTTCCTGGGCGTACTTGGACAGGAAGGGGTGGCTGCCGCCGTAGGTGTAGTAGGCGAAGATGTTGCCCATGGTGGAGTCCTCGGCGCCGCCCACGCAGAGCTCGACGCCCTCCTTCCAGGCCCAGTACAGCCAGCAGTCCTGCAGGTTGGCGCCGGGATCGAACTGGATGAGGTCGCGCTCGAACAGGTCGAAGAAGTACTCGTGCCAGAACCGGGGCTTGCCGTCGGCCTCCGCCTCTCGCCAGAGCTGCTCGAAAGCCGGCAGCACCACGCGCACCGACTCCTCCTCGGGCAGGAAGGTGTCCGTGATCCGGCGGAAGCCCTTGTGGTCGAGCTCCTTCTCCTCCAGGGCGGTGAGCTCCACGTAGTCCGGGATGTAGGCATAGTGGGAATGGGCCACCAGCCGGTAGAGGCTCTCCTCGAGGTTGGCGCCGGAGACGGAGATGCCGGCGATCTTGCCGGCCCGGATCAGTTCGCTGATGAGGATGCCCATCTGGAAGGACGACCCGGCCCCGGACATGGTGAGGAAGAGCTTGCCGCCGCGGTCGCAGTGGTCGCGCAGCCACAGGCCGGCGTCGACGGTCTTGCCGCCGTTGCAGTGGCGCTTGGTCCGGGCGAGGAAGTTGGAGACGGGGGTCGCGGGGTCATCCTGCCAGGTCCGCTCGCCGAGCACGATCTTGGCGCGCAGGGCGGGGGAAAGGGTGTCGAGCTTGTTCATGTGCACTCCTGAACTTTTGATGCTGCCACAAGTGGGCGCGGCCTCACCAGCGCAGGCGGGACGGTTTGGGAATTTCCCAGGAATGTTACACAGGCCGGGGCGCGGATGATCGATGCTTTTTCCATGGCCAACTTGTCCACCCCCCATGCCCCTACCTGGAAGGAACATGCCATGGTCTACGCATCTCCGGCCCCGGTGAGGGTCGATCGCCTGAAACCCAACGATCTCGTCCGGGTCAACGACTTCGCGCGGGCGAAGAAGGAACTGGACCTCTGGGCCAACGTGGTGGAGGTCGCCCGCTGGTGCCAGGAACCCGGGGCCAAGGTGTCGGTGCACCTCGGGGGCGGCTACCAGTTCGTGGTGGAACCGGACAGGGAGCTCTGCTGCAGGGCGGCCCTTGGGAAGACGGTGTGATATATTTACTTCATGACTGAAACCAATCAGGATAGCCTACGGGTTTCCTGACGAAAGGTCCAGCGCCTCGCAGCATTCCATGGTGGACTCCCTCCCGCAAACGCCAGCCAAGCCCCGAAGGCCCTTCCGGGTGCTGTTCGTGTGCCAGTCCAACGCCGCCTGGAGCCTGATGGCCGAGGCCATCCTCAACCACACCGCCGGGGACGCCTTCCATGCGCTGAGCGGGGGCCTCGCCCCGGCCCGGGCCGTCGACCCCATGACCCTGGAGCAGCTGGAGCGCGCGGGCATCCGCACGGATGGCTGTTTTCCGAAGTCCGCCCTGGCGTTCCGGGAAGAGCGGCACATCGCGCTGGACCTGGTCATCTCCTCCGAGGACCTCCTCGAGGCGGGCTACGGCCGGGGCTGGCCCGGCACTCCGCAGGTGATCCACTGGCGGATCCCCGACCCCATGGAGTACGAGGGCCGGGACAACGGCCGCCGCAACCAGTTCAAGTCGGTCTTCGCCTCGCTGCAGCGGCGGATCCAGCTGGTGGTGGCCCTGCCCGTGGACCGGCTGGCCACGCCGGCGGGTCTGGCCCAGACCTACCTGGCCGACCGCGGGGCCTGAATCAGGCCGTCAGGCCGAAGAAGGACGTGACGTCCAGGACCGAGTCGTCCTCCGGGTTCAGGAACGACACGCCCTCCTTGAGCCGCATCCGCATGATGAAGTGCAGGAAGTACTCCGCGAGCATGAGGGCCTGGAAGGAATCCCGGCCCCGGATGTCGTGGTTGCCGATGCACAGCGCGGGCGCCGTGACCGGGCAGGCCCATTCCTGGGCGTTCAGGCGGTAGGGCTTGCCGAACTGGACGGTGAATCGGTGCTTCTCGCCGGTGGGCTGGACCAAGATCAAATCACGTTCTGCGATGGTTTCCATGGGGGCCTCGGTGGCGGTTGAAACGTAAGGTTCATTCTACCGCGTTCCCGGGGCACTGAAGACGGGTTGCTTGAGGATTGACAGAAACGTCACACGGACCGATGCCCCCGTCAGGGGCAGACGCCATCCTCCCGGCGCCCCTGGCCCGGGGCCAGGCCGAGCAGACGGCGGCACTGGTCAAGCAACGCCTGAGGGGTGAATGGTTTGCGTAGCACGGGGACGTTCATGGCCTGGAGTTCCCGCTCCAGGGCCGGCTTGCCGGCGTCGCCCGTGATCACCAGCACCTTGGGGAACAGCGCCGGCTGGTAGTCCCGGATCCAATTGAGCAGGGCGAACCCGTCCAGGCCGGGCATGCGCAGATCGGTGATGCTCTGCATCCCAATAAGAATCGGTGCTGGCGCCGGCCCATGTTGTTACGCTTTTGTTAAGCCCTTGCGCGGCGTCTGGCCTGATGATGGAGTGCGCGGTCCACGCCGGGGAGGTTGTCCATGCTGCGAGCCCACCTGGCCAAGGCCGTCCGCTTCCTGTTCACGCGGGACGAATTGGAACGCCGGAGCGGGCGCGGGGGCTGGGACGGCCCCGACCGCCGGGGGGCGGCCCGGCCGGAGCGGCTGCCGCTGCCCCATGTCTACAAGCCGAACCTGGGCCTCAAGGAGGCCCTGGCGGCCACGATCGGCGCCTTCCTCCGGATCGTGCTCGGCTCGGTGATGTTCGCGGTCTGGGGCGCCTGCAGCCTGGCGGTGTGGGGCTCCTTCCGCAGCCTGCTGCTGAGGCTGACCCTCCTGGGGCTGATGCTCGGGGCCTTCCTCGTGACCTTCACGGTCACGCTGCTGGTGCTGCGGGCCCTGTTCCGGCCTCGGCCGCGCTGAACCCGAGGGCGGCGGGGGCCTACCTCAGCCCGAGCCTCAGCATGACGTTGAAGGCGAACCCGAAGATGCCCGCCCCCAGCAGCACGCACACCGGCAGGGTCAGCACCCAGGCCAGCAGGAGGTTGCGCAGGGTGCTCATCTGGAGCCCGGAGCGGTTCGCGGCCATGGTGCCCGCCACGCCCGAGGAGAGCACGTGGGTGGTGCTCACCGGCAGCCCCAGATTGTCGGCGGCCAGGATGGTGCCCATGGCCACCAGTTCGGCCGCGGCGCCCTGGGCGTAGGTCAGGTGCTCCTTGCCGATCTTCTCGCCGACGGTGACGACGATGCGCTTCCAGCCGATCATGGTGCCCAGGCCCAGGGCGAGGGCGACGGCGACCTTGACCCAGGTGGGGATGAACTTGGTCACCTTGTCGATGTTCTTCTTCAGCTGCATGACGGTCTTCTGTTCGGCGGGATCGGTGAACAGGTGCTGCTTGTTGAGCTTGCCCAGGGCTTCCGAGGTCAGGTAGAGGTCCGTGCGCAGGCCCCGGCGCTGGTCGGAGGTGAGCTCCTGCAGGCTCTTCTTGCCGGCCAGCTCGAGGGAGATCTCCCGGCACTTGGTGCCGATGGCGGCGAAGGTGCGGTCGTTGACCCTGCCCTTGGTCTTCAGGAACGCGGACAGCTCATCGGCCGCGGCCTGCCTGTCGGCGACCGTCACGCCGGGGGCGTGGCGATCCATCTGGAACGAGATGACCCGGGTGGTCGAGGCCAGTTCCGCGATGAGGGCGGGGCCGGTGCGCAGGTCCACGGCGAAGCTCAGGGGCAGGATGCCGACCAGGATCAGCATGATCAGGCCCATGCCCTTCTGGCCGTCGTTGGAGCCGTGGGCGAAGCTCACGCCCGTGCAGGTCAGCACGAGCAGGGCGCGGATGCCCAGGGGGGGCGGCTGGTCCTGGTCGGGAGCGGTGTAGAGCTTCTCGTTCTTGATGAGGGCCTTGCAAAGCAGCAGCAGCAGCGCCGCCAGGCCGAAGCCGATCAGGGGCGAGAGCAGCAGCGAGGCGCCCACTTCGGAGGCCTTGGCCCAGTTGATGCCCTCGCCGAACGTGTGCGGACCGGAGACGTAGGCGTTGGCCATGCCGACGCCCATGATGGCGCCGATCAGGGAGTGGGAACTGGAGGCGGGCAGGCCCAGGTACCAGGTGCCCAGGTTCCAGATGATGGCCGAGAGCAGCAGGGAGAAGACCATGGCGAAGCCGGCGCCCGAACCCACGTTGAGCACCAGTTCCACCGGCAGCAGGGCGAGCACGCCGAAGGCGACCACGCCGCTGGAGGTGAGCACGCCGATGAGGTTCCAGCACCCGGACCAGATGACGGCGGCCCACGGCTTCAGGGAGTGGGTGTAGATCACCGTGGCCACGGCGTTGGCCGTGTCGTGGAAGCCGTTCACGAACTCGAAGCTCAGGGCCAGGGTGAGGGCGAGCAGCAGGAAGATGCCGCTGCCGATCGAGACGGCTTGTCCGAACAGTTCCATCAGGACTCCTTGGGGGCGAGGTGCCGGTCCACGGTGATGACCTTGCCGTCGAACTGGGTGTGGAGCCCGTCGTTCTGGCTGTCCAGGAAGGTGTGCACGCTGCCGTGCTTGCGGGTCCGGTCCAGCATGGCCAGATCCAGGTCGGCGACGATCACCTGGCCCACGTTGGCGGCGGCCTGGGTGGCCAGGCCGTCCATGGGGAAGGCGAAGTCGGCCGGGGTGTAGACGCCGCTCTGGGCGAACTGGCTGGTGAAGTAGGTCACCAGGGGCAGGCTCCCCACCATGCCGGCGGTGACCGTGTAGATCTGGTTCTCGATGGCCCGGGCCCGGGCGCAGGTGGTGACCCGGCAGCTGCCGCGGCGGTCGTCGGTCATGTAGGGCACCAGGGCCAGCTGGACGCCGTGGTGGTTGCACAGGATCTTCATCAGCTCGGGGAACTGCACGTCGTAGCAGATCACCACCGCGAACCGGCCGAAATCGGCGTCGATCACCACCAGGTCGTGCCCCGGGGAGAACTGCCACAGCGTCTTCTCCGCTGGCGTGAGGTGGAGCTTGACCTGGTGGATGGGCTCGCTGGCCGGGAAGTAGACGGACGAGACGTTCAGGAGCCGGTCCCCGTCCAGCCGGGGCATCGAGCCCGCCACGATGACCCGCTCGTACTCGGTCGCCAGGCGGCAGAACAGCGCGTCGAAGCCTTCCGCGTGCTCACGCGCCAGCCGGCGCATGACTTCGGGCGGCTCCCCCTCGGGGTCGACGATGCCCAGGAGCTGGGCCCCCAGCAGCTCCGGGAACACGATGAGGTCGGCGTCATAATCGTCGCCCACATCCACGTAGGACTCCACGTGCCGGGCGAAGTCCTGGAAGCTGGCGATGGCGCGCAGGGCGTACTGCACCGCGCAGACGCGCACGGGCCTGGAGAGTACCGGCTTGGGGGCGCTAAACCGCATCAGAGCTCCATGACGATGAGGGCCGCGCAGTTCCGGCTTTCGGGGTCCGCGATGTAGTCGGGCAGCAGGCCGTGGAGGGTGAAGCCCACGCGGAGCTGGACGGAGAGCGTGGGGTCGTGGATGACCCGGCGTTCCACCAGCTTGAGGTAGAGCTCCGGGGCGAGCAGGTCCTTGGCCAGGTGGTAGCCGGGGATCCGCGCCCCCGCCACGAACCGCCGGCAGCCCCCGCGCCGGGCCAGGGCGATGCGCGCCGCGTAGAGGTGATGGGCCAGGCCCAGCCCCCGGCAGTCGGGCGCCACCGCGAGGTCCACGCCGTAGAAAGCGTCCCCTTCCGGATCATGGGCGGACAGCGAGCCGTTGTCCGTGAGCCCGGACCACCGGTGGGGCGCCAGGGCCTCGGCCGAGCCGATCCGCATGCTGGTCGCGTCCGCGACCACCCGCCCCCGGTCGTCCACGATCGTGAACTGACCCTCGGGAAAGTACCGGAAATGCTCCCTCAGCACCTCCTCGGGCCAGACCGCCTCGGGACCATGGGGCGCGATGTAGACCTCCCGCATCAGCGCCACGATACCCGGCAGGTCCTCGACCCGCCGCTGCCGGAGCACCCACCCCGCCGGGAGGGGCTTGCGCAGCAGGGGGGTTTCAATGGAAGGCGAAGCCATGACCAATCTCCACGTGGGACACCGTTGACCCTACCGCCCCCCCGTGATAACCGTGTGACGCCCGTGCGACCAAGTGGGCATGCGGCTTCGGGGGAGGGGGCCGCGGCCCTGGGGGGACCCGGGGGACACGGATCATGGGGAGGCCGGCGGCCTAATTCAGGTACAGGCGCGGAAGGCGGTCATTGAAGCCGCAGAGGATTTCGTAGGGGATGGTGTCGCACAGGGCCGAGATTTCGGCCAGGGAGACTTCGGCCTCGCCGTCCCGGCCGATCAGGGTCGCGGTCTCGCCCACGAAGGCCTCGTCCTGGCCGATGTCCACCATGAACTGGTCCATGCAGACCCTGCCCACCAGGGGATAGCGCCGTCCCCGCAGCAGCACGCCGGCGCGGTTGGACAGGGCGCGGCGGTAGCCGTCGCCATAGCCCACGGGGACGGTCACGATCCGGGTGTCCCGGGGGGTGGTGTGGGTGTGGCCGTAGCTGATGCCCTCGCCCTTGGCGACGACCTTGAAGTAGGAGAGCCTGGCCTTGACCTCGAAGAAGGGGGCCAGGTCGGCCAGGGGCTTGCCGACGGGGGAGGGGAAATAGCCGAAGGCGAGCAGTCCGGGGCGGACCATGTCCAGGTGGGAGTCCGGGTAGAAGCAGACCCCGCCCGAATTGGCCAGGTGGACGAGGGGCTTGCGGCCATCCTTCAGGACCTCGCGGGCCACGAAGTCGCGGAAGGTCCGGATCTGCGCCAGGGCGAAGGGATCATTCGGCTGGTCGGCGGTGGCGAGGTGGGAGTAGACCCCCACCACTTCGATGTGGGGCGAGGCATACAGGAAGGTGAGCAGGGCTGCGGCCGTGGCGGGACGGACACCCGTCCGCTGCATGCCGGTGTCCACTTCCACATGGACCTTGCACGGCAGGTTCAGGGCCCTGCAGTGCCGGGCGGTGAGCTCGGCCTTGTAGAGGGAGGAGAGCGTGAACTCGAGCCGGTTCTCGATGAGTTCGCGCAGCTGCTCCTCGTGGATGGCGCCCAGCACGAGGATGGGGCTGGTGATGCCGGCCTGCCGGAGGAGGGCGCCCTCCTGGAGGCAGGAGACGGCCAGGTAGTCCACCCCGGCCTCCACAGCCGCTCGGGCGATGGGCACCAGCCCATGGCCATAGGCGTTGGCCTTGACGGGGAGGCAGAGCTTGCGGTCGCCGATCCAGGCCTGGATCGTGCGAAGGTTCTGCTTGAACTGGGCCAGATTGATTTCAATCCAGGCGGGATGCCCGTAAGGGACCGCTTCCATCTTGCCTCCACTGCTCCCTCGACTTTAACACCAGGGCCGACCGTGCTATCTTTTCGGATTCCGTGCCACCGAGGTTGCCATGTCCCTGCTTGAGAGGTTCGGGGTCTCCGCCGAACAGGAACTGCTGAGCCGTTTCGACCGCCTGATCGAGGCGCGGGGCTACCGCACCCGCAGCGAGGCCCTGCGGGACCTGATGCGACAGGAGCTGGTGAATGCGGCCTGGGAGAACCCGGGCAGCGAGGTCTTCGGGACGGTGACCATCCTCTACGACCACCACGCCCACGGGCTGGCCCACACCCTGGCCGAGCTCCAGCACGAGCACTGCGAGGCCATTGTCTGCACCACCCACGTTCATGTCGACGCCCACCACTGCCTCGAGGTGATCATCGTCAAGGGGCCTTCGGCCACCGTGCGCCGGATCGCCGACGCCCTCATCGCCGCCAAGGGCGTGCAGCACGGCCAACTCGCCTGTTCCGCCGTGCATTAGGCGATGGCCTTCCGCCTGTTCCCCACCTGCCTGCTGGCGGCCCTGGCCTGCGCGCCGGCGGCCGCCCTCGACCCCGGCCTCCTCGCGGGACAGGTGCGGGACATGGGCGGCCATCCCGCGGGGGGGGCGCGCATCGAGGTGAGCGGGCCGGGGCTGCCCTCCCCCCGGCGGGTCACCTCCGACCCCCGGGGCGAATTCAGGGTGGAGGGCCTGCCCAGGGGCACCTTCCTCGTGACCGTGCGCCATCCCGGCTACCTCGCCTTCCAGCGGCGCCTGTCCACGGAAGGCCGTCAGGCCGGGGCGCTGCGGATCACGCTGCATCCCTATGCCGCCACCGTGGAGGTCACGGCCAAGGCCGACCTCACCCACCGGATGGACCTGGACGCCCCGGTGAACCATCTCCTGGGCATCGCCGACACGGCCAGCGAGGGGATCGTGACGCCGGAAAAACTGGCCGAGCGGGCCTACCTGAGGGTGGGCGAAGTGCTGGAGACCGTCCCGGGCCTCCTCGTCAGCCAGCACAGCGGGGAGGGCAAGGCCAACCAGTACTACCTGCGGGGCTTCGATCTCGACCACGGCACCGACATGAGCACCAGCGTCGCCGGCCTGCCGGTGAACCTGCCCACGAACGCCCACGGGCAGGGGTATTCGGACCTGAGTTTCATGATCCCGGAGCTGGTCGGCGGCATCCAGTACGAGAAGGGACCCTACTTCGCCCAGGACGGGGATTTCTCCGCCGCGGGGTCGGTCCACGTGAACTACGTCCACGCCCTGGAGGCCCCCCTCGCCAGGGTGGAGCTGGGCCAGGAGGGCTACCGGCGGCTCCTCGCGGCCGGATCCCTGAAGGTGGGCGGCGGCGACCTGCTGGGCGCCCTGGAGCTGTTCCACAACGACGGCCCCTGGACGAACCCCGACGACTACCGGAAAGTCAACGCCCTGGTCCGGTACAGCCGGGCCGGTCCCAGGGACGTGGTGGAAGTGACGGCCATGGCCTATTCGGGGCGCTGGAACAGCACGGACCAGGTCCCGGAGCGGGCCCTCGCGTCGGGGGCCCTGTCCCGCTGGGCGGCCGTGGATCCCACGGATGGCGGCACCAGCCACCGGGACAGCCTCGTGGCTTCCTGGATCCACCGGGAGGAGGCGTCCCAGGTCGAACTCCTGGGCTACGTCTCCAGCTTCGCCATGAATCTCTTCAGCAACTTCACGTTCTTCCTGGCGGACCCGGTCCACGGCGACCAGGTGGAGCAGGCCGACCGGCGCCTCACCACCGGCCTCAAGGCCACGGGGCGCTGGAGCGGGACCCTGGGCGGCCAGCCCACGGACACGGAGGCCGGCTTCCAGTTCCGCAATGACGACATCCCGTCGGTGGGGCTCTACGCCACCGAGGCCCGGCAGCGCCTGGGCACCCGGCAGCAGGATCAGGTCACGCAGACCGGCGAGGCCTTCTACCTCCAGAACAAGCTCCAGTGGTCACCCGGGGTCCGAACGATGGTGGGGCTGCGGGAGGACCTCTCCCAGCTCGGCGTCCACGCCGGCCTCCCGGCCAATGGCGGCCGGGTCCGCGCCGGCCTGACCAGCCCCAAGGCCAGCCTCACCTTCGGCCCCTTCGCGGAAACCGAGTTCTATCTATCGTATGGCCAAGGGTTCCACAGCAACGATGCCCGGGGGACGACCCTGACCCGGGAGCCCCTGACGGGCGAGCCCCAGGCCAAGGTCACGACGCTGGTGCGGGCCACGGGCTGCGAGGCGGGGGTGCGCACCGCCATCCTCCCCGCCTGGCAGTCCACCCTGGCGGTGTTCCGGCTGGACCTCGCCTCGGAGCTGGTGTTCGACGCGGACGACGGCACCACCGGCCCCAGCGGACCCACGCGGCGGACCGGGGTGGAGTGGAACAACGAGTTCCACGCCACGGACCGCCTCACGCTCACCGCGGACGGGGCGCTGACCCGGGCCCGCTACACGGATTGCGAGCCGCTGGGGGACCACGTGCCCGAGGCGGTCAACGGGGTGGCCATCCTGGGGCTGGCCTGGAAGGCCTCGGACACCCTCGACCTGAGCGTCCTGCACCGGTATTTCGGCCCCCGGGACCTCACCCAGGACGGGAGCGTCCGGAGCCATGCCTCCGACCTCACCCAGGGCCAGGCCCGTTGGCGGCCCACCCGGCGCCTGACCTGCACCGCCGAGGTGTTCAACGTGTTCAACCGCAGGGCCTCCGACATCGACTATTTCTATGTTTCCCGCCTCCAGGGCGAACCCACCGCGGGGGTGGCCGGGATCGTCACCCATCCGGTGGAGCCCAGGCAGGTGCGGATCGGAATCCAGGCCCGCTTCTGAAAGGGGCCGCCTTTTTCCCGGAATCGGGTATACCCTGGGACCCTCTTCAAGGAGTCACCATGCTCGCCATGTTCCTCATGCTCGTGCTCGACCAGACCCCCGCCCCGGTACCGGCGTGGTCCGCCACCACCCAGGAGGCCGCCGCCTCCGAGGCCAACCGGAAGGTCCTCGCCGAAGGCCGGCCCCTCACCATCACCGGGGAGGTGGTGGACGTCTCCTGCTACACCCAGATGGGCAAGCGCGGCGAGGCCCACAAGGCCTGCGGCGCCAAGTGCGTGCTGGCCGGGGAACCGGTGGGCATCGTCACCGCCGACAACACCCTCTACCTCCTGATGCCCGAGGCGCACCACCCCCGCCGGGACGGGAAGGCCAGCCTCGCCAAGGAGTATGCCGAAAAGATGGGCACCACCGTCACCGTCTCCGGCATGGCCACGGACCACGGCGGCGTCCACACCCTCTTCCTCCCCGCCCGCTAGCGCCCCGCCACCCGTAGCCCCGTCCGTCCGGGTGGGACGGGGGCTATGGGAGGTCGGGCGCTTCCGGGGCCGGTGCGCCCATCGAGGTGCGGATCCGGATGGCGAGGGCGTCCATGAGGGCGTAGCGCTTGGCGTAGAGGGAGCGCTTGTTGGGCTTGATCTCGTCCCGGGTCCGCTGCCGGGCCTTGCGGGGGAGGTAGAACCAGCCGTCGAAGGCGGGGCGGCCGCCCAGTTCGGCCCAGAAGGCGTCGTAGTCGAAGGTGAGGTCGTGGAGCCACGCGACGTGGATGAGGTGCTTGCGGCGGTGGACCTGGATCCCGTTGCCGGCTCCGAACAGCTCGCGCACGCCCAGGGCCCGGGCCACCTCCTGGGCGGCGAAGAAGACCAGGGCCTTGGGGCGCAGCCCGTGCATGGCCTTGCCCAGCACCTTCATGATCTCCGCCTGGCCCTCGTTCAGCCCCTGCACGCACCCGGCGAACAGGGCCAGGCCGTTGTCCTGCCACTCCAGGGCGAAGGACAGGCAGCAGATCCGCGTGGACTGCCCGGGCACCGCGAAGGTCACGGCGAACTCGCCCTCCTTGCGGAAGGTGTTGTCGAAGCCCAGCAGGATCTGGCCCTCGCCGAGCTCCCCCAGGGGAAAGGACGCCAGGACCACCCCCCCGCGGTTCCCCTGCAGCAGGGCCTCCCGGGCCGCGCCCCCCCGCCAGAGCACGTAGGCGTAGGTCTCCCGCATCACCTTGGTGCGGCGCTGCAGGCCCCACCGCGTGGACAGGTAGGACCGCATGGGCTTGAAGACCAGGATCGGGTTGGCGGCCTTGAAGGGGGCCAGGTCGTCGCGCTGGAGGTGGGCGAACCAGTCCAGGGCCGCCTCGGGCCTGAGGGCGGCGGCCAGGGCCCAGCGCAGGTTCTGCTTGAAGCGCCGCCCCGGCCGGTCGCCCTGGTAGGCGTGGGCGCTGAGGCGCCAGGCCCTGCGCGCGGCGGTCCATGAGGCGAACAATCCAAACAAACCGGGTCCCCCAGAGCGGATGAGGGGCAAGTATACCCTCGTACCGGTGGCTCAGAGCCCCGCCAGGACCGCCAGGACTTCGTCATCCCCGGGGCGCCGGGCCGGATCCTTCAGGGTCAGCCCGCGCACCAGGTCCACCAGGGCCTCGGGGGTCTCCGGGCGCAGGGCGGCCAGGTCCGGGAGTTCCGCCTGGCGATGCTGGTCCATGATGGCGAAGGGCGTATCCCCCTGGAAGGGCGCCGCGCCGGTGATCATCTCGAACAGCATGATGCCGAAGGAATACCGGTCCGCCGCGGGCCCGACCTGGGTCCTGAGCTGCAGCTCGGGGGCGGCGTAGCGCGGGGTGCCCAGGAAGGCGTAGGTGGTGGTGAGGGTCTCGGCGTCCATGATCCGGGCGATGCCGAAATCCATGACCTTGGCCTGGTCCCCCATGATCATCACGTTGGCCGGCTTCAGGTCCCGGTGGATCACCCCCTTGCCGTGGGCGTAGGCCATGGCCGAGGCGAGCTGCCGGGCCAGATCCGCGACGAGGGGCAGGGGCAGGCGGCCCTGGTCCTTGAGGAGGACGTCCAGGCGGGTACCTTCCACATATTCCATGACCAGCCAGGGGGTGTCCTCCTGGGGCCCCTGGTCCAGGAGGCGCACGATGTGGGGGTGGTCCAGGAGCGCACCCAGACGGGCCTCCTGCCGGAAGCGGCCGAGGAATTCGGGATCCTCCTGGCGGAAGGCATGGAGCAGTTTCAGGGCCACCGGGCCGCGGCCGCCCTCCCGGTGGGCGAGGTAGGTGGAGGCGAAGCCGCCCCGGCCCAGCAGGCGCTCCAGGCGGTAGGGGCCGATGCGTTCGGGTTCCCGCGGCGTCTCCTGCTCATGCCGGCGGCGCCGCCGGCCCAGACTGAAGGCCGCTGCGATGACTAGCATCAGGGCGGCCAGGCCCCAGGGCGCGAGCCTGGCGACGGAGGCCGGCTGGGGGGGCGCCGTGGGCAGGGGCGGCGCCGGTGCCGCGCCGGTGGGGGCGAGCGCCGCCGGCGGGGTGCGGGGTTCCTGCGCGCGCGGATGGGCGGCCGCGCCGGAGGCCGCAAGGGGCGGCGGCGGGGGCGGCGCCGGAAGGGAGGCCGGGCCGGGCAAGGTCGCGGGGACCAGGGCCTGCGGGGGGGTGGGCGGCATCGCGGTCGGCGGCATGGGAGCCCCGGCCGATGGCGCGGGGACCGTGGCCGGCGGCACGGGGGCCGGCAGTTCCCTGGGCTGCGTGACCTTCATCCGCGCCGCCAGCGCCTGTCGCTCCGCGGCCGGTTCCCCGAGGTGTTCCGCCTGGGCCAGGGCCCCCTGGGCGGCCTCAGGCTGGCCGAGCTCGAGGCAGCACCGGGCGATGCGCGTGTAGGGGTAGTAGCCCTGCAGCAGGTTGTTGCCGTAGATCACCACCCTCGCCGCGGGCTTGGGCCGCAGCGCCGCGGCCCGCTGGTAGGCGGCCAGCGCCTCGCGGAACTGGCCCCGGCGCTCGGCGTCGCGGCCGTCCTCCCAGGCCCCGTAGAAGGTGGGCTGCGCCTGGAGCAGCAGCAGGGCGGGCAGGGCCAGCAGGAGCGGGCTGGCCATTCAGTCCCCCACGAACAGGTAGTGGAGCAGGTCCTGCACCGGACCCCGCTCGAACTGGACGATGAAGCTGAAGTCGAGGCGGTGCTCCGTGAGCGTCTCCTTGCCCAGGTAGGTGGGGTAGTCGCTGGCCAGGATCTGGTCCGGGCCGAGGAACTGGGAGGCCTGGCGCTCCCCCCAGCCGTACCGGTAGGCCAGGTCGAAGGTGTAGGGGCCGCGCTTGAGGCCGGTGCCCAGGCTCACGCCGTCGATCACCCGCTGCCGGCCCGTGCTGCGGTCCACGTCCGGCTGCGGCTCCCGGGAAAAACCCAGGCGCAGGGGCACGATGTTGCCCCCTTCGGACAGGAGGAGCCGCTCCACCCCGAGGTGGAACTGGGTGGCGTCGGGATTGCCGCCGTTGCGCCTCACCGTGAAGAAGTTGACGCCGTCCAGGTCGGCGCGGGCGGTCATGTACCGGGCCTGGGACCACGGCGTGGTGACCAGGTCGGCGGCCACCAGCCAGAACTCCGCGGGCCGCAAGGCCAGGCCGATGCCCGTGGTGCCCGGCCAGTGCAGCCCCACGGTGGAGGGTGGGGCGTAGGTGTGGACGGCGCCCGTCGCGGCGACGTCGGCGCTGAAGTCGGCGGTGTAGGTGTAGTCCGCATGGAAGGGGGTCCGCCGCACCAGGCCCAGGCTCCAGGTCGGCCACCGCCACAGCAGGCCCAGGTTCCAGTTGGTCCCCGCCAGCTGGTTGCCCTGGCCGAAGTCGGCGTAGGTGGTGGTGCCCGCCGTCGTGTTCGTGCTGGTCGAGGCCAGGTTCCAGGCGCCCCGCCACTGGTTCACGGAAAAGCCGAGCAGCATCCGCTGGGAGACCTCGTAGGCCGCGGCGAAGGAATAGACGTCGATCTGGCCGCGCTGCTGGATGCTCTGGGCCAGCTGGCTGGAGGCGGACCCGCCCTGGGGCCGCTCCGCCAGGGTCCGCGTGTCCCCTTCGCCCAGGGGGATGAGCCGCTGGGCGGAGAGCTGGAGGGCCAGGGTCCTGCCGCCCACCTGCAGGGGCACCGTGCCGGTGAGGAGCAGCGGGTCGAACCGCGTGTTTGAAATGAGAGAATCATCAGCAACCACGGTCCGGGTGCCCGCGACCACCTGGGCGTCCTGGAAACCGACGCGCCGGTTGATCTCCTGGCCCACGAAGCTCAGTTCCGGCTTGACCATCTGGGCCAGGCCCGCGGGGTTGAAGGTGACCGCCGTCGCATCGTCGGCCACGCCGATGAAGGCCCCGCCCAGGCCCATGGCCCGGGCGCCGGCGCCCTGGA
>Ga0316222_1002959_pt1 | contig 17291 bp, 17 predicted proteins | sample TBH18011metaG_FD_206008 | JGI IMG/M metagenome (GOLD analysis project Ga0316222, IMG submission 206008) | Freshwater microbial communities from Trout Bog Lake, Wisconsin, USA - TBH18011 | ecosystem: Environmental > Aquatic > Freshwater > Lake > Hypolimnion/Profundal zone | place: USA: Wisconsin...
TGGTCCTCGCCGCCTGCGGCGGTTTCGCGCTCCGAAGGGGGGGAGGGGGCACGAAACCAACCGTGTTCCGCATCCCTGGGAGAGGAGCGCGGAATCGTCGGCTGCCAGGCCCGGCGGAGTGGGGGGGAGCCGAAGCCGGTAGCGACTGCGGAATAGAATAATTCAGTATTGATGCAGCGACAAGGTCTTTTTAAGACGCCGATCAAACGCCGCACAGGCGGTGGGGACCGATATCCAGGTGGAGATGGTCCTGGTGCAGGCGGTTGTGGTTGGGGCTGAGCACCACGTTGAAATACTCGCACGAGGTGCGCGCCACCTCCTGGAGGAATTCGCTGCGCTTGCCGGCGCCACGCCAGTCCTTCTTGACCGAGATGACGGTGCCGTCGGCCAGTTCGAAGGCGCCCACATCGATGGCCTGGCCCCTGGCATGTTCCGACAGGCGACCGCCTTTGCTGCCGCCCTGGCCATCGGCGGCCGCGGCGACCGAGGTCTCCGTCCGCATGGTCCGGCAGTTATAGGTCCCCATATGGATCAGCCGCACCACCTTTTGCCCGAACAGCTTCTGGGCGGCGGGCTGGACCACCTGGGTTTCAAAGCGCTCGATGGTTCGGGCCATGGCGCAGGACACCATGCCCGGCTGATTCCAGGACAACTGGGCATCGCCGCGAATCTTGACCGGATTGACCACCTTGCACACCCCCTCCGCGGTGGGGGGCTGACGCTCGAACAGCACATGGCTGTCGCCGAGATCCTTGAGACAGGCGGCGTCGGGATCGAGGATCGGCGGCGGCGCCACCGCGACCGGCCGCAGCGGGGCGGAGCAGGCACCGACCAGCAGCACGGCGAGGATGACGGCGAGGCGGCGCAGGGACAAGGGCTGAGCATCCGGTGGACCCGAGAGCCTCCATCTAGCGCGGATTCACTGAAAAAGTCACGGAATATCAGAATGATGCGCAGCATTTCTAATGGAAACCATTAACATGTGGTTAAGGCGACATCTCCCCTGGCGCAACAGAGTGATTCAATCCGGACGCGGAGCACTCTAAACTCGCCCACCCGCAATTATTCCAGGACGGCCTTCCATGACCGCGCAAGCTCCCATCGGCATCGTCACCATCTCCGACCGCGCCAGCCAGGGCGTCTACGAGGATAAGGGCGGTCCGGCCATCATCGCCGAACTGACCCGGTTCCTGTCGACGCCGTGGCGGCCGGTGGCCCGGGTCATCGCCGACGAGCAGCCCTTGATCGAGGCGACCCTGAAGGAGCTGGCGGACCGGGAGGGCTGTTGCCTGATCGTCACCACCGGCGGCACCGGTCCGGCGCCGCGCGACGTAACGCCCGAGGCCACCGAGGCGGTGTGCGGCAAGATGATGCCGGGATTCGGCGAGCTGATGCGGCTGGAAAGCCTCAAGGTGGTGCCCACCGCCATCCTGTCGCGCCAGACCGCCGGCATCCGGGGCCGCAGCCTGATCGTCAACCTGCCGGGCAAGCCGTCGGCCATCGCCGATTGCCTGGTGGCGGTGATGCCGGCGATTCCCTATTGCATCGATCTGATCGGCGGCGACTTCCTGGATACCGATCCAGCGGTGTGCAAGGCGTTCCGTCCCAAGGCCAAGTGAGCCTTGCTTGACCGGGATCAAGGAGGAGTGGCGCGCCGCCTGCTGATCTGGCGCTCCGATTCCGGAGTGTGCCCCCATGAGCCTGATCACCGCCACCATCGACCCCAAGGCCGAGCTGCGGGGCCTGTTGAACGCCGCCGTCGCCCTCCATGCCAATGTGGTCCAGATCCGGGTGGAGGATGGCCGCGCCCTGGTCGAGACCATGGCCGCCGGCCGGGTGGTCGCCACCGAGGACTGGCCGCTGGAGCGCTGCTCCGTGGCCCTGCCGGCGGCCTTCGCCCTGTGCGACGGCGAGGACGACTACCAGTATGGCAGCAGCCGGACCGCCCGCATGACCGGCCAGAGTGCGGCCTTGCCCGCCGGCCTGACCATGGTGTTCATCCAGTTCTTTCCGGCCCGCAACGGCCAGCGCCATCTGGTGGCGCGGCTCAGCTACGATTCCGATACCTGCTGCGGCACCTGCGGCGGGTAGCCGGCCTCTATTTCTCCGGACCGGCGAACAGGCTCGGGGTTTCGATCCGGCGGCTGGGGCCGTCCAGGTCGAAATTCACCGTCATGCCCTTGCCGGTCAGCGCGGCGGCGGGGGCGGTAACATAGATGCGGAAGCTGCCGACGCTGTCGCGCGCCACCTGGAGCTCGGCCTGGGTCGCCCTGGTCTCGCCACCGACCACATCCATGGTGGCGCCGTCCAGCCCGGACAGGCTCAGGGTGAAGCTGCGGTCCGCCGCCTTCATGTTCAGCACCTTGTAGACATAGCCGTTGCGGATCGACCCGTCCGACATCTGGACGTAAAGCGGCGCCCGTTCGTGCAGGACATTGACCTCCACATCCGGCCGCGACACCAGCCGGATCAGCATCACCGACCCCACCACCGCCAGGATGCCGCCATAGATCAGGGTGCGGGGACGGATCAGCCGGACGCCGCCCTGCCCTCCCCTGCCGCGGGCCTCGATATTGGCGCTGGAATCGTAGGAGATCAGGCCGCGCGGCAGGTTATAGCGGTCCATCACGCTGTTGCAGGCATCGATGCACAGGGCACAGCCGATGCAGGCCAGCTGATTGCCCCGGCGGATATCGATGCCGGTGGGACAGGCCTGGACGCAGGAGCGGCAATCGACACAATGGCCCCGGCCCTCGAAGCTCTGGCCCTTGCGGGCGGTCCCGCCCGGCTCGCCCCGCCAGGCCTCGTAGGTGACGATCAGCGAATGCTCGTCGAACATGGCCGACTGGAAACGGGAATAGGGACAGAGATAGACGCAGACCCGCTCGCGGGCATAGCCGCCGAGCAGGAAGCAGAAGCCGCCGATCACCACGATGCAGCCATAGGTCGCGACGGAGGCCGTGCCGGTGAAAATCTCGCCCAGCACCTGGAAGGCGTCGCCGAACCACAGGGTGAAGCCGATGCCGCAGGCGGCCGAGATCGCCGCCCAGACCAGATTGATCAGCGCCGTCTTGCCGAATTTGCCGGCCGACATGGGCTGGCGATCGAAGGCGATGCGCTGGCTGCGGTCGCCGGATACCAGCTTTTCCACCCAGACGAACAGGTCGGTATAGACGGTTTGCCAACAGAAAAAGCCGCACCACACCCGTCCGGCCAGGGCGCTCATCAAAAACAGGCTGATGGCGGCGATCAGCAGGATGCCGGTGAGGTAATAGACCTCCTGCGGCCAGATCTCGATGAACAGGAAATAGGCCCTCCGCCCCGCCATGTCGATCAGGATGGCCTGATTGGGTTCCCCCGCGCCGCGATCCCAGCGCAGGAACGGCGCCAGATGCCACCATGTCAGGGTCACCGCCGTCGCCCACCACTTCAGGGAGCGGAAGGTGCCCTTGACCGCGCGGGGATAGGCCTTGCCCGTCTCCATATAGATGGGAACCTCGCCCTGGTGCAGGGGAAGCACTGACACGGCGGCTTTGCTGTCCATGGCCGAACCGTTCTCCAATTCATTTATATTAGCTCAGAAATATATAGCAGTTCCCTCCCCCTGTCGCGGCCGATTCACGCATGGGTCCCGGGCATAAATAGGGAGACGAAAGAATGCTCTGGAATCATATCCAGCCGAGCCATCGCCACCACAGAAAATCCAGCGGCAGCAGGACCAGGATGGTAACGGCGGCCAGCCATAGGCACAGGGTCCGGGCGGGGCCGAACGCCACCCCGCCACCCAGTTGGATGGCCACCACCAGCGGCGCCGATTCGTAGGGCAGCAGCGGGTTGGAAAAGCCGAGGACCTGGCTCATCAGCACCGCCTCCAGCGGAAGGCCCGAGGCACGGGCCATCTCGCCGGCCAGCGGCGTCAGCACCGCTGGCACCCCCGGCAGGGTGGTGAGCAGTCCGACCAGGGTGGAGATGGTGGCGAGGCTGATGAAATTGGTCACGCTTTGGCCGGGAGCCAGCGGCAGCACCGCCAGCATGGTCCGGGCCAACCCGGCCCCCAGGCCGGATTCATTGACCAGGGCGCCCAGCCCCATGATGCCGGCCACGTAGAACAGCGAACCGTAATTGACCTGTTCGGCGAAGGCCTTGCGGTCCACCAGCCCGATTCCCGGCAACAGCAGCAGGGAGCCCGCCGCCATGCTGATCCAGGCCGGACTGACATGGTGCAGAAAGTCGGTGGCCCACAACAGCAGGGCGGCGGCCAGCAGCAGCGACAACTGCCACTCGCCCGCCGTCATGGCGGGATGGGCCGGCGCGGCCACCGGCTTGGGGGTATCGGGCCAGAATTTGACGATCAACAGGATCATCACCACCACCTTGAGCAGGCCCAGCACCGGAAAATGCAGCAGCAGATACTGGCCGTAGCTGGGGGTGGTGTGCCACAGGGTCTCGGCGGCGCCCACCAGGACCAGATTGGGCACATTGGCCGGCAGTACCGAGAAGGTGGGAACGTGGCAGCCGAACGCGGCGGCCAGCACCACCCCCAGATGGCCGTTGGAGCCCGGCTGGAAACCGTAGCGGCCGGCGATGCTGAGCGCGATGGGCATCAACAGGATGGCGCGGCCCATGGAAGACGGCATCAGGAAGCCCATGGCGACGCCGACCACCGTCACCCCGGTGATCACCCCCCAATAGGACTCGCCGAAGGCGCGGCCCAGCCGGCTGGCGATACGCTCGCCCAGGCCGGTGGAACGGACCGCCACCCCCATGATCAACCCGCCGAAGATCAGCCACAGCGCCGCCGATTCAAAGCCGCCGAACACCACCGCGGCCGGGGCCACCTTCAGCAGCATGGCGGCGGTGAAGAAGAACACCGCGGTGATCGGTTCGGGAATGACGCCGGTGGCCCACAGGCCGATGGCCGCTACCGCCAAGGCCATGGCGACGGACTGGCTCGCCGGCAGCGGCTGCACCAGCACCAACCCGACACCGGCGGCAAGGGCGGTCCAGGCGATCAGCCGGGCCAGGGAAAAGCGTTGCCACATCATGACCTGCCCATCAGAAAGCCTGTCGCCCTGGATATTTCGTGTTTCATGTTACGTGATACGTTATTCCAATTTGCCGGCCGCCGCAAGCTCGGTCACAATGGTACCGTCAACCGACGGATTTGAAGTGCCGCCATGAAGCCCCTGACGCTGCAGAAGACCAACCTCGCCGAACAGGCCTATGGCGTCATCCACGCCATGCTGCTGGCCGGCAAGGATGTCCAGCCCGGCGACAAGATCAGCGTCGAGGATCTCGCCCGCCGGCTGGGGGTCAGCCGGTCGCCGGTATGGGCCGCCATCGCCCGGCTGGAGGCCGAGGGCATTATCGAGGTGCGGCCGCGCCAGGGCGTGTTCTTCCTGGGCTTCAACCCCCAGCGCCTGATGGAAATCTTCGCGGTGCGCGAAGAACTGGAGGGCGCCGCGGCGCGGCTGGCGGCGCAACGGGTCACCCCCGCCGCCCTGGCCGGACTGCGCCAATCGGTGGAGCGCCAGCGGGCCTCCATCACCTCCGACAGCCAGGAGATCTACGCCGCCGAGGCCACCCGCTTCCATCAGTTGCTGGCCAATCTGTCGGGCAATGCCACCATGGCCGGGATGATCGAGCGGCTGTGGGCGCAGACCCAGGCCATGTGCATCCGCCCGGACGTCAAGAACGCCATCCTCGACAAACGCACCGACGAACACGCCCGCATCGTCGAGGCCGTCGCCCAGGGCGACGGCGCCGCGGCCGAGGCGGAAACCCGCCGTCATATCCGCCGCATCGCCGGCGAAATCCGCAATTTATAAAGGCTGCGCCGGGCTCGACATTTATGAAGGCCGCCGGGCTACCGCTTGAGCCCGGCCATCCACTCGTCCACCGCGGGGGCCATGGCCTTGCAGGTCAGGGCGAAGGAAATCATCAGCTTCTCCTTCTCCTGCTGCATGTGGAGCAGGTTCTCCACCACCTTGCGCAGAATGTCCTTGCCGAACTCGGGAATGGCCAGGATATGGGGCAGACGGGGGCCGAAGGCGGTGGTCAGGGCGTTGACCATCACCTCGACCTTGTCGATGTTGAGGCGCTGGATCTCGGTCAGGTTCTCGGCGGCGATGTAACACAGCATCTCGCCGAAAATCTTGGCCACCGGCTTGTCGAGCGCGGCACAGACATTGAAGAAGGCGGAATCGCGGGCGAAGAACGTCCAGGCCTTGTCGCCCAGCATCTTGCGATAGAATTCGTACATCTCCCGGTTCCACACCGAGATGCCGTTGATGGCCCGGGGCCGGTCGGCCAGGATGGCGCCGAAATCGGCGCCGACGGCGGCCTTGACCTTCTTCAGCTGGCCGGGCTCGAAGCGGGACACCGCCTCGATATTGGCCACCGATTGCAAGGCGACGATGTCATCGCCGATTTCCATGATCTGGGGATAGCTCAGCATGGAGCGATAGGCGTCGAGCAACGACAATTGCCAGCCGAAGGCGATGTAGCGGGTCAGTTCGCGGACCTTGCGCTCCTCCACCGGATCGACGCTCTGGCGTTCCACCTGCTCGGTCTTCTTGATCAGGCCGAACATGCTGGTCTTGGTGACAGTCTCGGTGACGGTCTCCATCGGCTTGTCGGCCTCGAACACCTTCTTGGCGCAGGTGCGGACCAGCAATTGCTGGATCTGGGCCAGGCTGATCCCGCAGACCAGCGGCGTCGCCTCGTCCCTGACCGGCTCCTTGCCGCTCTTGGTGCGCACGATGTCGTCCACCAGATCGCGCTTGGCCTGGAAGGTCTCGATGAAGGACTGCAGGACCTTGGGGGAGGAAATGATCTGCTGGTAGGAGACCGCCCCATCGACCAGCCCGGCCTGCTGGAAGGTGGCCAGCACCTTCTTCAGGCCGTCGATCACGGCCTTTTTGGTATCCGTGTCGATTTCGACCGGTGGCGGAAGTGTTGGTACAGCCATGAAACCCCCGAACCCGACAAGATTGTTCCCAGAGAATACTGGTTTACTCCCAAGGCTATAATCAGGCAAGGGTGGGACTTTCGCTACCGTTGCCCTCAAGAACCACCGCACCCATCCGCCAGCAGCATCCAGGTCAGTTCGTGCTTGTTGTGCGACAGATGGACCAGGCGCGAGCCGGGGACCGCGGCGAACAGCCGGGCGGTGGCGTGGTCGGTCTCGCCCTGGAATTTGAGGGTGCAGATGAAATTGCGCGCCAGACCCGAGGCCCGCCACCGTTCCACCAGCCGCCACAGCCGTTCGGGATAGCAGATGACGTCGGAGCAGAGCCAGTCCACCGGACCGATTTCGGCCGGGTCCAGCCCGAAGGCGCTGCCCAGGCGGTGCTCCACATTGGCCAGCGCCGCGACCGCCGGGGCCAGCGCCGCCTTGTCGATGCTGACGACATCGGCGCCGGTGGAGGCCAGCACCCAGGTCCAGCCGCCCGGACTGGCCCCGAGATCCAGGCAGCGTTCGCCCGGCCGCGGCAGGCGCCCGGCCAAGGTCAGCGCCTCCCACAATTTGAGATAGGCGCGGTTGGGCGGCGTCTGGCGGTCCTCGACAAAGGCGACCTCGCCATTGGGAAAGGCGCTGGAGCACGACGGCGAGGCCAGCAGCCGGTGCTCGTCCAGCCAGACGAACGATCCCAGCGGCGCGGTGGGCGCCGCCTGGCCGAAGCTCAGCGGCTTGGCCGACACCTTGGGCAGTTTTTCCACCAGCAGGGCGGTGCGGCGATGGAGATGGAACGCATAAGGCCACCAGTTGCGCTGCATCGCCCGCAACGCCTTGGCGGCCTCGCCGATGGTAGCCCCCTCCAGCAGCACCGGAGCCAGCCAGATATTCTGCGCCCAGGCCGCCGGGCCGGGCGGGCCGGGAACCAGCAGCAGGCGGCCATGCTCCTCGGCCGCCCCCCCCAGTTCGGCGCGCAAATCCGCCTCGAATCCCGACGCGGCAAGGTAGGCGGTGAAAGCCTCGCTCATGGTTCATGCCCCTCAGGCGCCGGGCGGGCGCCTCCGCGCCCTAGGCTCCTCCGCTGCGCTCCGGGTCGCTCAACGCTCCCGCGCTCCCTTCGGTCGCTCATGGTTCATGCCCCTCAAGCGCCGGGCGGGCGCCTCCGCGCCCTAGGCTCCCGCGCTCCCTTCGGTCGCTCATTCCGGCCAGCGCCGATGCACCCACAGCCATTGATCGGGCCGCTGCCGCACCCACTCTTCCACCTGGGCATTGATGCGGATCAGCAGCAGCCGGTTATCGTCGTGGCCATCGCCGGTATGGGGAAAGTCCATGGGCGGATAGACCGTCACCCGGAAATGGGCGCCGTTCAGCCGCTCCACCCGGGCCGGCACCAGCGGGCATTTGAAGCGGGTGGCGAATTGGGCCATGGCCGGGGCGGTCATGGCGTCGCGGCCGAAAAACGGAATCGGCACCCCGTCATTCATCTTCTGATCCACCAGCATGCCGAGATGGCCGCCCGCCTTCAGCACCAGCAGGGCTTGGCGCGCCCCCTCCGATCCCTTCTGGATCAGCGCCACGGCGGCGCTCTTGCGGCCCTTGCGGTAGAGATCCTCGACCCAGGGATTGTTGGCGGCGCGATAGACCAGATGGAGCGGCAGGCCATGGGCCACCGCCACCGCGCCGCACAGCTCCCAATTGCCCACATGGGCGGAAATGAAGATGCCGGGCCGCTCGTCATCCCGCAGCAGGGCGATATACTCCGCGCCGATCAGTTCGACCCGCTGGGCCGCCATCTGCTCCAGATGGGGGAACTCGCCAGCGACACGGCCGATATTGTCCCACATGCCGCGCAGAACCGCCTCGATCTCGGCGCCGCTCTTGTCGGGAAAGGCGCGGACCAGATTGCCCCGGGCGATCCGGTGGGCACGCAGCAGCGGGCCGACCATGCGGGCCAGCCACCCCCCCGCCGCCGAGGCGGCATCAAGGGGAAGCAGCCCGAACAGCCCCCAGATCAGGCGGGCGCCGAAATATTCCAGCCGTTGGCGCAGTCGTTTCATATGCCCCTGTGGGCTTCGCCCACCCCTCGCATGTACTCGGGGCCGCCCTGCGGGCGTCGTTTGCCCCTGCGGGGCGGCACCACCGGGCGCGCCCATCCGGGCGCTTGGCCGCCGCCGCAATGGCGGCAAGACCAGCGGATGCTGGTCGTGATGCGTTCATATGGGGGCTTGGCTGGTCTCACGCGCTCACTCCGATACGGTCGAACAGGGGGGAGAGCTGGGCCGGGTCCTGCCACTCCAGACTCACCGTCAGCACCTGGACCCGCGGCCGCAGATCGGCAGCCAGGCGCACATGATCCTTGGCGGTGGTGATGAGAATCGCCTCGTTGGCCTCGGCCTCGGCCAGCAGATCCTCGATATCCGACCGGGCATAGGGATGGTGGTCGGCGAAGGCGTTGGTGGTCACCAGCCGGGCGCCGCACTGCCGCAGGGTCTCGAAGAATTTCTCCGGCCGGCCGATGCCGGCGAACGCCACCACCTTGCGGCCCGCCAGATCGGCGGCCTCGGGACCCGGCCGCAGCCGGGCGCGCAGCACCACCGCCCCCGCCGCCTCGGCCAGATCCGCCACATGGGTACGGTCGTCGCCGATGATCACCACCGCATCGGCACGGGCCAGGCCGGTGGCGGGCGGCTCGCGGCAGGGACCGGCGGGAATGGGGTGGCCATTGCCAAAGCCGTAGGGACCGTCCACCACCACCAGCGACAGATCCTTGGCGATGGTGCCGTTCTGAAAGCCGTCATCCATGATGATGATGTCAGCCCCCATCTCCACCGCCGCCACCGCGCCGTCAGGGCGCCAATGGGCCACCCAGGTGGGAGCCTCGGCCGCCAGCAGCAGCGCCTCGTCGCCGACCCGGGCGGCATCGTGGCGGTCGCGATCGACGGCGCGCGGCCCCACCTCGGTGCCGCCATAGCCGCGGGTCAGCAGATGGGGCTGGCGTCCCACCGCCAGCAGCCGCCGCGCCAGGGCGACGGCCACCGGAGTCTTGCCGGCGCCGCCGGCCACGATATTGCCGACGCAGATCACCGGCACCGCCGGGCGGTATTCGTCGGCCCGTTCCAGGCGGCGCGCCGTGAGCCAAGCGGTGACGGCGCCCAGCGGCGCCAGGGTACGCGCCAGGATGCCGTCGGTCTGCCAGAAGTCAGGAGCGCGCATGGCGTTTCTCCAGGCCAGCCAGGGCCGGGGCCAGCGCCCCTTCCACCGCGTCGAGCACCACGCCGGCCTCATCGGTGGCCCAGCGCAGCGCCGCCTGGCGCATGGCCGCCACCCGCTCCGGCTCGGCCAACAATTGCCCCAGCACCCGGGTCAGCCCGGCGCCGCCCTCGACCCATAGCGCCGCCCCGGCCTCGACCATGCGCGGCGCCATGTCGGGAAAATTATCCATGGCGGGGCCGAACAGGATGGCGGCGCCGATGCGGGCGGGCTCGAACGGATTCTGACCGCCCCCCACCGTCAGGCTCTTGCCCATGAAGACGATATCGGCCAGCCGGTAGAACAGCCCCAACTCGCCCATGGTGTCGGCGATGTGGATCTGGGTGCCGGCATGGGGCAACTCGCCGGCCGAGCGCAGGCCCGCCGACAGTCCCAGCGCCAGCATTTCGCGGGCGATGTCGGGACCGCGCTGGGGATGGCGCGGCACGATCAGGGTGAGCAGGCCGGGCAGATGCGGCGCCAGGGCGCGGTGAACCTCGGCGACGATGGCTTCCTCGCCGGGATGGGTGCTGGCCGCCAGCCACACCGGCCGGCCGGCCACGGCATGACGCAGGCGGTTCAGTTCATCCGGATCGGCAGGCAGCGGCGGCGCCGCGTATTTGAGATTGCCGAGACAGCGGGCGTCGCGGCTGCCCAGCGCGGCGAGGCGGCGGGCGTCGCCCTCGGTCTGGGCCAGGCACAGGTCGAAGCAGGACAGCAGCTTGCGGATGAAACCGGGCACCTTCCGCCAGCCGGCGAAGGACCTGGCCGAGATGCGGCCCTGCACCAGCACCAGCGGAATGCCGCGCCGATGGCTCTCGGCCAGCATGTTGGGCCAGAACTCGGATTCCGCCCACAGCGCCAGATCGGGCCGCCAGTGATCCAGGAAGGCGCGCACATAGGCCATGCGGTCCACCGGGACATATTGGTGCACCGCCCCCCGGGGCAGGCGGTGGCCCATCAACGCCGCCGAGGTCACGGTACCGGTGGTCAGCAGCACCAATAGCCGGCGGGCGCAAAGCCGCTCCACCAGCGGCAACATGGACAGGGATTCGCCCACCGAGGCGGCGTGAATCCACACCAGCGGCCCCGGCGGCCGGGGCTGCCCGGCCCGGCCCAGCCGCTCGCCGAACCGGGCAGCATCCTCCTTACCGCGCCGCTTGCGGCGGCCGAGATACAGCGCGATCACCGGCCGGCCCAGGGTGGTCAACCCGCGATAGAGACGGTAGATCATGCCGCCTCCCCTTCCGCCGGCCCCGGCGCCGCCGGCTCCGGCGTGGTCTGACCCAGCAGGCGGTCGGCCTCGACAGTGATGGCGTTCAACCCGGCCTCCACCGCCTGGCGCGCCTGCTCCAGCTCGGCCTCCGAGGCGTCGCGGGCGACCATGATGGGATCGCCCCAGACGAAAACCCCGCGCGCGAACGGCAACGCCACCGCGAAACGGTCCCAACTGCCCAGCACCGGACGGCGGCTGGCGGAGAAGGTGGCGGGCAGGATCGGCACCCCCGCCAGTTTGGCGAGGTTGACGATGCCGGCGGAGGCGCGCATGCGCGGTCCCTTGGGGCCATCGGGGGTGATGCCGACGCATTCGCCGGATTTGAGGAATTTCAGCATGGCGCGCAGGGCGGCGCTGCCGCCCCTGGTGCTCGACCCCGCCACGGTGTCGATGCCGAAATGGCGGACGGTGCGGGCGATCAGCTGGCCGTCGCGGTGCTGGCTGATCAGCATGTGGATGGGCACCGCGGCATGCCAGCTTTTGGGCATCATCAGGATCCGGCCGTGCCAGAACGCCAGGATGAACGGCCGCCTGGCATCCCACAGCAGTTCGGCATGTTCGCCGTTGATCACCGACCAGCGGCCGCTGGCATGGACCAGACGGATATACAGCGAGCCGAGCCAGCACAGCAGGCCCCGGAACGTCTCGCTCTTGCCGATGCGCTTGGCCAGCCCCATGGCCCCTCCCTACGAACTGGCGGTCGCGGCGGCGGGGTCGTCGGCGAATTGCATGGCGTAGAGCCGGGCATAGATGCCGTCCCGCGCGATCAGGGCGTTATGATCGCCGCTCTCGATCACCCGGCCTCGATCCATCACATGGATCAGGTCGGCATTGACCACGGTGGACAGACGGTGGGCGATGACGATGGTGGTGCGGCCGCGCATCAGCAGCTCCAGCGCGGTCTGGACCTGCCGTTCGGATTCGGTGTCCAGCGCGCTGGTGGCCTCGTCCAGCAGCAGGATGGGGGCGTTCTTCAGCATGGCCCGGGCGATGGCCAGACGCTGGCGCTGGCCGCCCGACAGATTGAGGCCGCGCTCGCCCACCACGGTGTCGTAGCCATCGGGCAGGCTGACGATGAAGTCGTGCGCCGCCGCCGCCCGGGCCGCCGCCTCGATCTCCTCGTCGCCGGCGCCGAAACGGCCATAGACGATATTGGCGCGGATGGTGTCGTCGAACAGGGTGATCTCCTGGCTGACCAGGGCGATCTTGGAACGCAGGCTGGCCATGGCGACGTCGCGGATATTCTGGCCGTCGATCAGGACCCGGCCGTCGGTGACGTCGTAGAAGCGGGGCAGCAGGTTCAGCACCGTGGTCTTGCCGGCGCCCGACGGCCCCACCAGCGCCACCGTCTTGCCGCCCGGAACCATCAGGTCGATGCCGTCCAGCACCGCCTTGGTGCCGTCATAGGTGAAGAACACCCCCTCGAACCGCACATTGCCCTCCAGCACCACCAGATCGGTGGCGCCGGGGCGGTCCTGGATGGAGGGCGGCACGTCCAGCACCGAGAAGGTGCGCGACGCCGCCGCCAGTCCGGCCTGGAGATTGGTGTTGAGCGAGGCGATGGATTTCAGCGGCCGGTAGGCCAGCATCAGGGCGGTGATGAAGGAGAAGAAGGCCCCCGGCGTGGTCTCGCCGGAAATCACCCGGGCGCCGCCATAGAGGATCACCACGGTGATGGCGATGCCGCCCAGCATTTCCATGATCGGCGACGAGGCCGAGCGCACCCGCGCCGCCTTGTAGCTGAGGTCCTGCAGCATCTCCACCAGGGCGTTGACCTTGGCCTTCTCGTACTCTTCCATGCCATAGGCCTTGACCACCCGGATGCCCTGGACCGCCTGTTCCAGGGCGGTGGTCAGCTGGCCCATGTTCTCCTGGGTGTTGTCGGTGACCTTGCGCATGCGCCGGCCCAGCTTGCGGATGGGCAGGATGGCGACGGGAAACACGAAGAAGGTCCAGGCCGACAGCCGCCAGTCCTGATAGAACATGGCGCCCACCAGGAAAATCAGCGACGAGGCGTCCCGGCCGGCGCCGGTCAGGGCGTCCGACACGGCGAAGCGCATCTGCGAGATGTCGTTGGTCAGCCGCGACAGGATGCGGCCGGTGGAATTGACGTGGAAGAAGGCGATGTCGAGCCGCATCAGATGGCTGAACAGCCGCGCCTGCATGTCGGCGATGACCCGTAACCCCACCTTGGACAGGTAGACCGCCTCGCCGTAATTGCAGATGGATTTGAGCAGGAAGGTGCCCAGCACCGCCAGACCCAGCGGCCACAGAAAGCCCGGCTGCCGCTCGGTGAAGATCTTGTTGACCACCGGGTCCATCAGCAGGGCATAGCCGGCATTGGCGCCGGCACCGACCACCATGCACCCCACCGCCAGCACCACCATGCCGAGATAGGGCCGGATCCCCTCCCTCATGAGGCGGCGAATCAGGACAAGGGTGGAATGATCGAGAGAAATCTTTTGTTTGTTCAAGGCTCTAACCCGGATTTCCCATAAGGGCGCGCATCTGCCGGCCGGACCATAGCATGCGCCGCCATTCCGGCCAATGGGGGGGATTCCGGGAAGACCAGGCTTCCCGCGTTGAATTCCAAAGCCTTATGCGCGGCCGATGCCGCCGGCTTCCGCTCATTCCGAAGGAAGAGACTTCAATTCGGCGATCAAAGCCTGCCGCAATTGTGGGACATCGCGGGTGATGGTCATCCAAACAACCGACACGTCGATACCGTCGTATCCATGGATCAAGGCATTGCGCATGTCATACACCTCCCGCAACGCCAGCCCCGGAAATGAAAGCCCGGTTTCCTTTCCCGCCCGAAGCAGCCGGCCGGCTGCCTCGCCAAGAACTTCCAGCCGGCGAAGGACCGCATCCAACGTCTTCCCGTCAGCGTTAAACTCCGCTGCGGCCATGCCATCGATATAGTCGCGGATCGCCGAGACGCATTCGAGCATGTCTTCCAGGCATGTCCTGGCATCGAGACGGCGTTCCTTCGGAACCGCTCCGCTCACAGTGGCCTTGCCCCCTGAAGAATGGCCTCGCGGAAACGCCGCGACAGCGACAGCGGCGTCCTGACATCGAAGGGAACGCCCGTCAGGTCCTCGGCTTCCAGCTTGATCCGGGCCAAATCCAGCAGGGTCGTTTCCGCCGATGGTTCGACCAGCAGATCCACGTCGCTGCCCTCACCATCCTCGTTGCGCGATGCCGAACCGAAGACGCGCACATTGGACACGCCATGGCGACAAGCAATCTCCAACAACGCTTCCCGGTATCTGACGATGGCATCGGACGGACGCATCGGGCTTCCTCCATCTCTTCCACTGGAACTATAGGGACCGCAAGGCCTGATTTCCACACTCCGGATCGTGGCTTCACGATTTTCTCCGAGGGGGGAGACAGGCGGCTCCAACTCGCTTATTTACCATGGGACGAACGGGAGATCGCGGTTCCATGCTCGAATCCATGAATGCTGCCATCCTGATTGTGTCGGGGTTGGTGGCTTTGTCCATCTTTTCCAGCCTGCTCAGCTTCCGCATCGGCGCGCCGCTGCTGCTGGTGTTCCTGTGCGTCGGGCTGATCGCCGGCGAGGATGGGTTGGGCGGCCTGCATTTCGACGACGTCAAGGCCGCCTATCTGATCGGCAGCGTCGCCCTGGCGGTGATCCTGTTCGATTCCGGCTTTCATACCGATATCAAGGCGTTCCGCACCGCCGCCAGGCCGGCCATGACCCTGGCCAGCCTGGGGGTCTGCGTCACCACCGCGGTGGTGGCGGTGCCGGTCCATGTCCTGCTGCATCTCGGCTGGCTGGAATCGGCGCTGATGGGCGCCATCGCCAGTTCCACCGATGCGGCGGCGGTGTTCTTCCTGCTGCGGGTCGGCGGTATCCATGTGCGCGACCGGGTGCGCTCCACCCTGGAGGTGGAATCCGGCTGCAACGATCCCATGGCCATCTTCCTGACCCTGACCCTGGTCACCCTGCTGGCCGGACGCCAGCCGGTCTCGCCGCTGGGAATCGCCGTCGCGTTCGCCGCCCAGTTCGGCGTCGGTGCCGTGATCGGCCTGGCCGGCGGCGGCCTGATCGTCTTCGCCCTCAACCGCATGGGATTCGAGCGCGGATTGCAGCCGCTGGCCGCCATCAGTCTGGCGCTGGTGGTGTTCGCCGCCGCCGGCCAGTTGCGGGGCAGCGGCTTCCTCGCCGTCTATGTGGCCGGTCTGGTGGCCGGCAATGCCCGCATCGCCGCCCCCGAAACCATGCGCCGCTTCCAGGACGGCCTCACCTGGCTGGCCCAGATCATCATGTTCCTGACTCTTGGCCTGTTGGCGACGCCGTCGGAATTTCCGTCCTTCGCGCCGGTCGCCCTGGCCATCGCCCTGGTGCTGATCCTGGTGGCGCGGCCGCTGGCGGTGTGGCTGTGCCTGCTGCCGTTCGGGTTCAATCGCAACGAGACCGCCCTGGTCGCCTGGGTGGGACTGCGCGGTTCGGTGTCGGTGCTGCTGTCCATCGTGCCCATGGCGGCGGGGCTGCCCCATGGCCGGGACTATTTCGTCGTCGCCTTCCTGATGGTGCTGGTCAGCCTGAGCCTGCAGGGCTGGACCATCGGCCGGGTCGCCGCCTTTCTCGGCCAGATCGTACCCAAGCGCATCGGACCGGTGGAACGCCAGGAGCTGGAAATCCCCGGCGCCCGCCACGAACTGCTGTCCTACCGGGTGGTGGCCGATTCGCTGGTGGCGCGCGGCCATCGCCTGCCGCGCTGGGCGGAACCGTCGCTGGTGGTGCGCAACGATAAATCCTACAGCACCCACGCCGCCGGTCACCTGCGGCCCGGCGATACCGCCTATCTGTTCGCCCGGCCGGAACGGGTGCCCCATCTCGACCGCCTGTTCGCCAGCGCCGCCCCGGCGGCCGAGGCGGATCGGAAGTTCTTCGGCGACTTCGCCCTGACCCCCGATATCCATATGAGGGATCTGGCGCTATCCTACGGCCTGCCGGTGCCGGCGACCGATTTCGACATGAGGGTGACCCAGTGGCTGATCCGCCAACTGGGCCACTCGCCCGGTACCGGTGACCGGGTGCCGCTGGGCGAGGTCGAACTGATCGTCCGCGCCCTGGAATGGGACGGCAGCATTGCGGAAATCGGGCTGGCGGTGGAACCGACCATGGTCGACAAGCCGAAACTGCCGCTGTTCCAGAGCCGGGCCGAATTGCGCGCCATGATCCGGCGCTGGTTGGGAAAAGGAGCATGATGATGACGTTGGTAAAGACGCACCGCCAGTTGATCGACGAGGCCAGCGCGGTGATCGAGACCGTTCCGACCGCCGCCGCCATCGCCCTCCATGGCGACCCGGAGGTGGTGTTCGTCGATCTGCGCGATCCGCGCGAACTGGAGCGCGAGGGCATGGTGCCCGGCGCCTTTCACGCCCCGCGCGGCATGCTGGAATTCTGGATCGATCCCACCAGCCCCTATTTCAAGCCGGTGTTCGGCCAGGCCAAGCGCTTCGTGTTCTATTGCCAGTCGGGGTGGCGCTCGGCCCTGGCCACCAAGGCGGTGCAGGAGATGGGGCTGGCCCCCGTCGCCCATGTGGCGGGCGGCTTCCGCGCCTGGAAGGATGCCGGCGGCCCGGTGGGCGCCAAGCCGGTCCATGACAAGGAAAAGGGATAGGACGGCCCAGCGACGGGCATAAACTTTGGCTCTATTCGCAATTCGTATTGATCTCGTGTAGACTGGCGGAAACGCGGGAGGTTTTGCGCGATGGATCGGAAGGAATTTCAGGCGTGGCTGTCGGCAGTGGACACGCTGAGCGAGGCGCAGA
>Ga0316222_1002961_pt1 | contig 17285 bp, 17 predicted proteins | sample TBH18011metaG_FD_206008 | JGI IMG/M metagenome (GOLD analysis project Ga0316222, IMG submission 206008) | Freshwater microbial communities from Trout Bog Lake, Wisconsin, USA - TBH18011 | ecosystem: Environmental > Aquatic > Freshwater > Lake > Hypolimnion/Profundal zone | place: USA: Wisconsin...
ACACTACCCCAAATTTTCAATCCGCATCGCCCTTACCGCCCCGGCACCACCAACTAATCGCTCCAGCGCCGCCGTCAGCGCGCCGATGCGGTATCCCGTGGTGGGTGCCGTCACCCAGACCAGCGACGCCGTATCGGAGCGGTCCGGGTCGGTCACGTATTCCTGGCGATCCACGCGCACGCCAACGCTGCCGCACAGCGCCTCCAGTTCGGGTGCCGCCTGGCTGGCGTTGCCAAGCTCTATTCGCACCGCATACGGCGTGCACACATCGCCCGCTGCCACCATGGGCCGCGCCGCCAGCGCCGTGTCCTGAAACGCCAGATACGGCACGCGGTGCTGTGGCGCACAGTCCAGGCTGCGCGACACGTCGACCAGGTCCGCGATGACGGCCGACGCCGTCGGTTCGGCCCCAGCCCCGGCGCCGTAATACAGCGTCAAGCCGGCCGCGTCACTCTGGACCATGACCGCATTCATGGCGCCATGCACATGGGCCAGCAAATGGTCTTGCGCAATCCACACCGGCTGCACCCGCAGTGAGATGGCGTGGTCCACGCATTGGGCAACGCCCAGCAGCTTGATGCAATACCCCAGGCGCTGGGCACACTGCATGTCACGTGGCGCAACGGATCGAATGCCCTCTACATGGACCGCGTCAAACTGCAACGCAATCCCGAACGCGTTGGACGCCAGCAGCGTCAGCTTGTGTGCGGCATCGATGCCATCGACGTCAAATGTCGGGTCTTGCTCGGCATAGCCTTTGCGCTGTGCCGCTTGCAACGCTGCCGCGAAATCGAGCCCCTGGCTGTGCATCTCCGACAGAATGAAATTGGTGGTGCCGTTGATGATGCCCGCCACCCACTGGATGCGATTGGCCGCCAGTCCTTCGCGCAAGGCTTTGATGATGGGAATGCTGACCGCAACGGCGCCTTCATACGCCAGCATGACGCCGCGCGCACGCGCCGCCGCGAACACCTCCGTGCCATGCAAGGCCAGCAAGGCTTTGTTGGCAGTCACCACGTGCTTGCCCGCTGCAATCGCCTGCAGCACCAGTTCCCGCGCAATGGTGACGCCACCGATGGCCTCCACAATGACGTCCACATCGGGGTGGTGAACCAGCTCGAACGGGTCGTCCGTCAGTGGCACGTCCTGGCCGATATGCGCAGCGGCGCGCGCCACGTCGCGCACCGCCACCATGGCGACCTCAATGCGTCGACCGGCGCGGTCCGCAATCGGCTGCGCATTGCGCTGCAGTACGCGGTAGGTGCCGCCGCCGACGGTGCCCAGTCCGAGCAGCCCGACGCGCAACGGTCGGTTGGGGTACGCCGGTGGGGCCTGGTGCTGGCAGGCAGTGGAATCGACGCTGTGGTGTGGTTTCATAGAATGCTCCGAACAGTGGAGGACCCAGCTGCCTGGGCTGGGTTTGTTCAGAGTGACACCAGGAGGCAGCCGGGACGGCCACCTGCACGACTCAGGTGGCCGTGGTGGTAATGGTGGTAATCGTGGTGACAGCAGTAACCTGCACACCCATTGCCCGGAAAATGGGCGTCAAGCCACCCGCCCGCTGGTCAGCGCGCGTTGGTTGGGATGGTGAATAGGCCTGCATGGAGCAAGGATAGCACGGCCCGATGGGCGTTCAGTTGCACGACCTTTCGGTTGCGTCAGAATAGGTCTATGCACCACATTCTCAGTAAGTCCCAACAGCGAGCCGTTGCACACTTTCTTGCCACGGGCGAGACGGATCCGAACAGCAGGGACTGGCCAGGGCAGAATTTTCTCGAGATCGCCGTCCATTCGACGCGCATCCTGCGTGAGGCCCTGATTGCATCGGTGCTGGCGCGCGTGCCGCCCCAAACGCAGGCCGCCACCCCGGCGCTGGGCGACCTGGTCGCCTTGACACGCGACAAAGTGGCTCCCATGGTGAGTGGCCTGTTTCCGCAAGCGGAACGTCCCGCCGTCATGGATGCGCTGGCCACTTCGGTGCGGTTCCTGACGCCGCAGAACATTGAATCAACCTTGCGCACCACAACCTACCTCCACAGCTGCTGGCAGATCGCTTGCATCTATCTGCTGGAACGCGGCGCTGAGCCCTTGTCCGCTGAGGCGCCCTCCCTTGTCGGCATGAGTGAGGAAACCACCTGCTACCTCAGCCTGGCTTACCTCACAAGCCAGCAAAGGGAGCCATTTTCTGACTACCTGGTGCATGAGGCCGCCCACGTTTTTCATAACTGCAAGCGCAGCATGATCGGGTTGAAAGAAACACGCAGCAGGGAATTCCTGCTCAACATCGACTTTCGCCAGCGCGAAACCTTCGCCTATAGCTGCGAAGCCTATAGCCGGATTCTGACCATGGCCAGCACACCGCAACGCCGACGCGAGGCGCTCGCGGAATACGCACACGGCCCCTTGCCCGGCGACAGCCGCCTGGACCACGCGCAGCACCTGTCTATCCTTTCTACCGCGGTCAATGCACGCAACGGCTGGAAACACATTCTTGCCGCCTGCACGCCGCGATAGCCACGCTGCGCTGACGCGCCGATGCAGATGCAGATGCAGATGCAGATGCAGATGCAGATGCAGATGCAGATGCAGATGCAGATGCAGATGGAAACGATAAAATTTTGCTTCGCCAATGACCAAGAAATTTCCCGTCCGCCCGGCCAATCCAGAGCGTCTCTGCTGGGGCTGTGACCGGTATTGCGCCGCCGACAACATGCTGTGCGGGAATGGCTCCGACCGTACCCAGCACCCGTGCGAACTGTGGGGCGACAATTGGAAAGCTTGGGGGCAGGATTTTGAAGAACCGGAAATGTGCACGGAAGGTACGACTATGTTGCAAACCAAGCGTTTTACCAGCGGCCGAATCATCCGGGCCGACTACGACTCCACGTCGGGACAACTGGACCTGCAATGGGCCAACCAATCGGTGCTGGCCTACAAGCAGGTGCCGCAGGAGGTCTTTCGAACACTGTGCAATGCGCCGAATCCTGCCACCTATTGGGAAGACCGTATTGCCGAGGAATACCCCAAAGCGACGCCGACCCGGTCCGGTACGCCGTCCGACGCCGCCGCAAAATTTGCGGATTTGTTCGGTGCCGGCGAAGCCAACGGTGATTGATGGCGGCCGGCCGTTTGCGGTTGCACCCTGCCAAGGGTGCCCAAACGACGTTCCCTGTGCCCCCGACTTGCGAAAATCCACAGGGCAACAATAACCAGGACCTGGCATGGCATGGCATGGCATGGCATGGCATGGCATGGCATGGCATGGCACTGACTATCGAAAAAATGGGCGAGATTGACACCGTCATCGGGCGCTGGTGTCTTCACAAAGTTCCCGCCCATCTCAAAAGTCAGATCGACCACGACTATGAAATCGACGGCCAGGCAGTGACACTGCTGGAAGTGCGCCCGGTCTGGCGTGGCCAGAGCGGCGAATACACCCGCAGACCATTTGCCAGATTCCGCTGGGTGTCGGCACGAAACTGCTGGCAGATTGACTGGATGCGCCAGTCTGGCAAGTGGCAGGCTTATGAGCCCTGCCCTGCGGCACGCAACCTCGAAGCGGCGCTGGCCGTTATGGAAGCCGACGCGTACGGGTGTTTTTTTGGCTGATCGCGGGTGGGGCTATTGGGCCGTGCAAGGGCGCTAGACATATGCAGGGTAGATTAGATTGGATTTCGGCATGCGACCCAAAGCGGTCCGGGCCTTCACCGAAGTCGCCGCCCGATAGCCGACACACGCTGATTCACCAAATGACAGTCTCAACGACCGTTTGCGGGTAACCCAATCTCAAACTGGCGAACTCGGTGTTGTCGAGTTGGAACATGAAGTCAGCCGGAAAACGCTGAATATTGCGTTTGACGGCTTGCACCAGGACTTTGGTGGGCACGTCATAAAGTGCCGCGAGGTCGGCGTCGACGATGACGCGCTGGTCGCGTATGTTGAGGATGCGCAGGGTAATGGCTTCCATGGGCAGCAGCGCTGCCTGGGATGTTGTGGGGTTGTTCATGCTCTGGCCGTATCGATGCCCGCCGTGGCGCGGGAAACATTCCAGCGGTGGGTTTGGTACTTGATGATCAGACGCTCCAGCACTTCCTTGACGACGCCTTGTTCCTCGGCGGGCAAATGGCTGATGGCTTCGAACTGCAAACTTGTCGCGTTCCCAAGGGCTACCAAGGCGTTGGGCATGGACCGCGCGGTGTGGGAGGGCTGCAAGCCGGCCCCGCAGACGCTCGATGCGCTCGAGCGCGTCGAGCACGCCCGGTCCGGGTCCGCGCGCGTGAGGCTGCGGCGATGATGAAGCAGGCCAGCGGGCCGCTTCTGTAAAACGCCGGATCAGGGCTTGAGTTTGTCCTGCGGTGGCGCGGCCTGGACAAGCTGGCGCAACTGCTCCAGTACAAAGTCAAACCGCATTTCGCGCAGCGCTTCGTATAGCGCGGTGACGGGGCCTTCCAGCGGCGTGTGCTTTACCAGGGTTTGCAGTGCGTGGAAGTGGCTGATGGCGTCGAATTTGTTGTCGGCCAGCAGCGGTGCTATTTCGTCAACCAGGGCGGCAAAACGGGCGCTGTCGACGGGCTTGTGGTGCGGTAGTGCCGCAGCGCGGTGCTGCGGCGCAGAGGCCGCCGGCAGCCATTTGGCCAGTGCCTTTTGCAGCGCCACGACGGCGACCGGCTTGGCCAGGAAATCATCCATGCCGACAGCCAGGCAGTGCAGGCGGTCTTCTTCAAACGCATCGGCGGTGAGCGCCAGAATCGGCACCCGCACGGCTTGCTGGGTGGCCTCCCAGGCGCGGATTTTCTGGGTGGCGCTGTAGCCATCCATCACGGGCATGTGCAGGTCCATCAGAATCACGTCGGGCTGGCTGACGGGGTTTGCGCTGTCACTATTGCCGCTCCTGGTAATGGCGTCGACCGCCTGCTGGCCGTCATGCACCAGCGAAACCGTCATGCCCAGGCGGCTCAGCAATAGCTGAATGACTTTGCAGTTGATGGGGTTGTCTTCCACCACCAACACGTGTCCCGTGAGCTTCTGGGTGTGTTCGATCGGGTCACCCTCGGCGCGCGCAGCGGACTGCTTGTGCCGGGCCGCCGATTGTGGCAGCGGCACCCGAAACCAGAAGGTGGAGCCTTTTTCGGGTTCGCTGCTGACCCCGACTTCGCCGCCCATGGACTTGGCCAGGCTGCTCACGATCGACAGGCCCAGCCCAGTGCCACCAAACTGGCGGGTAATGGAGTTGTCGGTTTGCGAAAACGGCTTGAACAGCAAATCGATTTTGTCGGCGGGAATGCCAATCCCTGAATCCGTGACCGCAAATTCCAGCATGCTGACGCCGTCGTGCTGCGCGCGCTGCGCCACATCGATTCGCACCTGGCCACGCGCGGTGAATTTGATGGCGTTGCCGACCAGGTTGGACAGCATTTGGCGCAGGCGCTGTGCATCACCCAGAAAGTACTGTTCGGGCTGGCCGTGCCACTGGAACGTCAGCGACAGGCCCTTGGTGCGGCAGGCGCCGGAAAACAGGTTGCTGGTTTCATTGAGCAGTGCGGCCGGGGAGAAGGCGGTGTGCTCCAGCTCGAACTTGCCGGATTCAATCTTGGACAGGTCCAGGATGTCGTTGAGCAGTGCCAGCAGGGACTGGCCGCTGGACTGGATGGTGCGGGCGTAGTCCTGGCGCACGTTGTCGGGCAAGTCCGACATCAGCAGCAACTGCGCCATTCCCAGAATGCCATTCATGGGCGTTCTGATTTCGTGGCTCATGGTGGCCAGAAAGCGGCTTTTGGCAATATTGGCGGCCTCGGCCACTTCCTTGGCGCGTACCAGTTCGGTGATGTCCTGCGCGTTGAGCTGCAGCATGGCCTCGCCGGTGACCGGGTCCAGCACCGAGCGCACATCCAGGCTGTACCAGCACGGGCCATCCTGGGTGCGCAGTTCGGTCTCGGTGCGGTAAACCTGTCCATTGCGCACGCTTTGCTGTGCGCGCTCCACGTGCGCCGGGTCGACAAACAAGGCGGCAAAGTCGTTGCGCTGGGCGCTGCTGTCGACGTTGCCAAAACGGTGTACGCCAGCTGGATTCAGCATCACGGCGCTGCCATCGGCAGCGCGGTACAAACCGATGATCAGCGTTGTCTGCTGCATGGCTTCGACGCCCCGCAGCACGGAAGGGTGCTGGGTGGTCGGTAGTTGCATCGCTTCATACAGGATGGCGTGGCGGCCATCGGCGAGTTCAATGCCGATGGTGTGTGCGTTCAGGGTGGCTGGTTGCCCGTGCGGATACACCGTCCACTGGTCGCGCCCGCAGTTCCCCTTGGCGTGCTCGTCCATCTGGGCCTGGTTGCGGATGATGGTGCTTTGCGAGAGCGCCGAGAAGTCGCGCGCCAGAAACTCCTCCAGCGACTGTGCCTGCCAGAACGCCAGCCCGGCCGGGTTGGCCCAGCGCATGCACCGGCCGTCCAGGTCGAACACCCACATGGGCGTGTCGGTCCACTCCAGGGCCGCCAGGGCACTGAAGGGTAGAAGGGCGGGGCGGGTTGCGGTGGTCATCGACAGTATCGGTGGATACTGTACTACGCAGCCAATGCGCGCTCGGCTGCCTGCAGCACGTTGCTGGCAGCGGGACGCTGTTTGACCGCGTCAAACCATGCGGCCAGGTGGGGTGCCGTGGCGTCGGTGACGGGCTTGCCGTGCGCCTTGGACAGCAGCCCGATATACCAGTACGACAGCACAAACGAGGCATCCGCCAGCGTGAACTGACTGCCCAGGAAATAGGGCGCCGGCGCGATGTGCGCCTCCAGCATGGCCACCAACGCATGCAGGCGCTCCACATCCTGCGCACACTCCGGCGTGCCGGCGCGGCCGTTGGACAGTGCGGCATAGAGCAGGCTCAGTTGCGGCGCCAGATAGAGGTCATGAAAGCGCGACAGCCAGCGGCTGCGGGCGCGCTCCTGGGGGTCTGCGGGCAGCAGCGGCGTTTGCGGGTAACGCTCTTCCAGGTACTCGACGATGACTTCGGATTCGCCGATGCCGAAGTCACCATCCACCAGAAATGGCACTTTGCCCAGGGGGTTGAGCGCCAGAAACTCGGCTGACTGCTGGTAGCCGGGGCTGAGCGCGGGTGCTTCAAATGGCAGCCCCTTTTCCAGCAGTGCAATGGTGACTTTGGCGCTGTAATGGCTGAACGGTAGTTGATAGAGTTTCATGGCAAGGACTGGCGTTGAAGGACGTACGTGTATAGACCAGTCGCCGAGCGGCCCGGCGTCCTGGCAGATATTGGCATAGCGGTGTGATGCAACATGCATGCTATCGGTTAAGAACCCGCTGCATAACGCTGGCGCGGCCGTGGCAGTCGGGTCGGGCTGATCACAGACCGCAGGGAGTTGTGCAGAGGGTCCTTAGAAATCGAATGTCGGCAATGAAGTAGGCAGTTCGCAAATATAAACTACCGGTATGGGCCTGTAGTTGTCTATCGCGTCGAAACGCTCGAAGACCGCTGTCACGGCTTACCTGCAGGCCGGTTCGTGGGATCATAGATCAGCTTCGGGCACCTACCGGCGCGTATGAGTGACCGCTTCACGGCAACACGGCAGGCTAAATCTCAACGACCACATAGCGGCCATTCTTGAATGGCAACAAATGGCCCATTCCAAAAATTCCGTCTTCTACACAATCTAAATCAGTTGCTCACGTACACGAAGATGTTGCGCAGTTTGCGGCATTCCGCGTCGTTCTATAAATTCAATAAGCGCGGTTGCAGTAAGCGCCGGATTTTTTTGCCGTGCCCGCATGATTTTGATGGCACTCAACGCCTGAATCGGCCGCATTTCCAGCTGATTAACAATGAAGTCATCCAAGTGCTGAACCTCAATGTTGTACGGATCGAGCAGGTCTTGCGGAAAATCTTTCAAGTTCAGCGTGACGATGGCATCCGCGTGTCCCACGATGGCCGCTGCCAGCACATGCCGGTCCTTGGGATCCGGCAGCGTCAAACTGCCGATCAAGTGCTCATAATTTTCCACCAGACAGTCCGGCACCGCTTGCTGCATCAGCGCAACGATATGGCTAAGCTTTTCGCCGACCGCCGGCATGTTTTTGGCAAGGTTTGACGTCCACTCGTGCGTGATTTCGTGCGTCCATCGCGCATGAAACAAATCGGCCTGCGCCAGACTCAACAAAAGATCCCGGCTCAGGTTTCCGTAAAGGACGTTGGCGTCCAGGATAACGGTGTACTGGGACGATCCGGCCATCAATATTCCAGTCCCATCTCCTGTGACACCATGGCCAGGTCAGTCAGCGCCTGATTCGTCTGCTGCTGCATTCTGGATTTGTATTGCATCAGTTCCTGGAATTCAATGCGCCGATGACGGCCAATTTTTTTGCAGCTCAAAACCCCGTTTTCAATTTGCTTGATCACGAACGGGCGAGACACGTTCAACAGCGCCGCGGCTTCCTGGGTCGTCAGTTCATGTTTTTGGGGCATCAGCATGATGGGCTGCTGCTGCGCCATCAACCCCAGCAAGTCGGCGATGGCACGCAGTGCCTGCGGCGGGAGCTCTAGCGTAGGTGCTTGTTCCGGTGGCTGGCCCTCTTCCAAAAGCACAATTTTTGCGGCATTGGAGTGGTCAAGCGCGGCCATGATGCAGCGCTGTGCCGCCTTGGTAAGTTCGACATCTTTTCGGCTGTGGACCGGCTCCAACAGGGTTTCATTGCGCATGGTGTAGCACTCCGGGTCTGGCGACGCGAACGCAAATGTTCCGCTGTCTTGTGAGTCGAGTATAGGCTTTAGTGCATTTTATTCGCAATATTCGAAACGCCATAGCCTTGTTTCGTTGCCGGAATTGACGTTCATTGCCAACCACCACCGGCGGCATCACCGGATTTGGCGTTGAGCGATGCGCCTTCAATTAAGCGCCCCCCTGCCCTCCCCTTCAGCCATGCCCATCGATAGCCCTACATTAGTGTTTCGTATCTCAGGTACATGTCCGCACGTGGGCCACACCCGAGCCACGGAAGATGGTCCCCGTAAAAGCTCACCTTTCTTGTCAACCCAACCGCACACGTCACGGCGTTGGATTGGCGCCTTCCTGGTCAAATCGCTCAATGAATTGCGCCAGGGCCTGCGCCGTTGGCTCACCCCACAATTCTTTGGCATACCACCCGGAAAACATCGCACGCACCATGGCGCTTTCAATGCCCTTGTCGAGCTTGACCGCCGAGTTGCTGTGCTGCGTGCGAAAGGATTCAAAGATGTGTTTGCGATCCTTCTCGTCAAGCACTTTGTAAGCACTGAGTGCATCCTGGGCCCGGCCTGCCAAAAACCGTTCCATAACTGAAGGCCCGGTACGATTTTTCGGTGAAGACGCCTTTGACACACTGAGCGCCACAACCTGCGGGTTCTTAACGAGATCCTGTAAGGCCCAACGGAAATAGCCGGCTGGAGCCTCCAGTGGGCTGAGCCCCGTGGCCTCAATACGTCCCTCAACCCGCGCCACTGCCGTTCGCAGGTTGTCATCGCTGTGCTGGGCAATCAGATCCGAGGCATCGGACTGACTGATGCCAAATTTCATGATCCGACCAACCAGTTCCATGTCAATCACCGGTGGAGCCGGGAATTCCAGTTTGGATTGCTGGTTTTCCAACACGCGGAATTGCAGATTTTCAACCCGCCGCCCGTTTTTGTGTTCAATCAGTTCGATATTGATGTCGGTCAGCGTGTTGATTTCAGCGACCGCCGGCTTCAAGGTGTCGCGCTTGAAGTACTTGTATTCCGGCAGCGAATCCGCCGACACGGGGTTTCCGGTAATGACGCCGTACCAATGTTCGTAAGTCTGTATAAACGTCATTCTTGACGGATTGGTCGCATAGCGACGACAGATTTCATACAAGGCCAGGGCCGATCCAGACTTGAGCGAGCTCTGGTACACAATGGACAAGCGGGTATAGGTACTGGGCGCCATCACCTGTTCGTGGACTTCCGGCGGAAAGGCATAACCAAACCAGACCTGCCCTGAATGTTTGTTGAAACCCTCGGGGTTGACCAGGGTGACCGATGAGACCAAGCGCTCGCTGGTCCACTGTCGTTCGTTTTCCATCAGCAATTTGATGTTCTGCATGGCTTCGAGCTGCTGCTTCAAGTACTGCACGTCCTTGCTGTCATACGCTGCATCCCGCGCCAGATCCGAAAGCGGAATCCAGAAGTATTTTCTGGCAGCAGGCGTGTTGATAGGCGCGTTGCGACCAGGCTCTTTCATTTCCTGCGCGTGGTACATCATTACGTTAAAAACCTTGCGTGATAGCAACGAAAGGCTGCCTTCCACGACGCGCAGTCCAATCGCCTCATTGGTCTTTCGGAACTGTTTGAGGTCCCCAGACTCGACAACCACCAGGTTGGCGTTTTTGTTCTTTCTAGTTGCCATCGGCCGTCTTTCAAAGTTCACATGTCTTTCGCCAGACTGCAAAGAGACTTGCTTATTGGTGAAATTCTAGTTTATATTCGCTCACCTTTCAATGTGACACCATTTTGCTCACCTTTCTATTGGTGCATCGATGATTCACCTTTTTCCAGGACATCACTGGCCCATCAAGCCATGGCTGCGCATCCATCCGTCCCGATAGAAACCATTTCGCACCACGATGTACCGGCGAGTCCCTGTAAAAGCTCACCCATCTCCCCGAATCCACTCACCTTTGCTCCCTGCAAAGGCTCACCAAAAGCCACTTTAGTCCCTGTAAAGTCTCACCTCGGTCCCTGAATCCACTCACCTAGGTCCCCGTAAAAGCTCACAAAACCAGCCGCAAACCCGCATGAACACTGGATTTGCGCTTGCTTAATTTGTATTTAAGGTATTCCAAGGGTTGTTTATCAAAAGAACTCTCAAGCAAACCGGGCACAAAATTCAATAAAAATCCAACAGCCAACAACCCCAATACCGTCTCCAGGAATCGATCATCACCGCACCGGCAGACCTGGTACAGCGGCAGCAAAGGCACCATGTCAGGCATTTCAGAACCAGCCAACGCTGCTGATCAGCCATTGCCGTCACAACGGTTCTATGGGTGGCTACAAACGCAGTTTGTCATGGACGCACGGAATGACTGACTGGGTCCCCGTAGAGTCTCACCTTTCATTGTTCAGGCCGGCTGCGATAGCGCTTTTCCCCGTCTCATGTGACGGCGACCTTGCCCCCATCACTTTTATTGCCTCTCAAGTCCATTGCTGGGTTTTAACCAGGTATTCAAGTCCGCACTTGCACAGTTTGCTCCCTGTAAAAGCTCACCATAGCACTACCGCATTTCCATGTAGATGACGGGCAGTTCAGTGTGCATGTAAGCACTCACACTCCGTTGTATCTTTAAAATTGGGTTTAAAGGTCCCCGTAGCGGCTCACCTTTGTATTAGAGGTGAATATTCCATCCTCATTTTCCTAACGGACGGTCCCTGTAAAAGCTCACCTAAGCGTTCGAACCGAGATCAACCGCCCCCGCTCGGAATTGTTTCTGAGGGGTAATTTGTATCTGTCTTTAGTCCCTGAAAAGGCTCACCTTACGCCGCACGATAACCCCAACCAGGGTCGTTTAAACGGTTTCTTTCACGGCAACAGTAACTTGTAAGTGAGTAAACACCAACCAACGGTTTCACCATTCTATAGTCCCTGAAAAAGCTCACCTTTAAAGGGTAGAAGCGCCGGAACTGGTCTTGCTTCACAGCGTGAGATGACAATGTCGTGTGGTTGCTCCTTGCAATAGGGTCCCTGTAAAAGCTCACCTTCGGAAGTGCGAACGTCCATCGGCAGCGTGGCATTCTCCAAAGAAGGCTTCGCCCTGCCATGACGTTCCTAGAAAAGCAAGGAAGGAGATTTCAGAGAGAATCCGGGGCTGATTCTTGCGGGATTGGAAGATCAGAGTCCCTGTGAAAGCTCACCATAAACTTTTATGGGGTCTGATCTGCTTGGCGCAAATCTACGTACGAGCTTCAGGCGATATTAAATCTTGGGAAAAAGCGCCATCAATTTGGTAGTCAACTCCTGGGCGACCTCAGGCGTGAGTCCCTTCAGGGTGAATTCCATGCGCCCTTCTTCTTCAAACGTCTTTAATTCGCCCTTGGCTCCGTGGTAGCGCAACACTTCACGTGTCGACCGCGGGCGTTTGACAGGCCCTTTTTCTGCTGCTTTGCGCCGCGACGTCACGTCGCGATAGCCCAGTCCGTTTTTAGCGACTTCCAGGATCAACTCCAGCGTGCTTTCATCGCCAAGTACCTCCCAGTACTCTCTGATTGCATTGAGCATTTTGTGGTTGAGCAGTTCCGTGTTTTCCGCGACGGTATGAATGACGCGATTCGGCAAATTAGCCAGGGCCAGGGTGCGACTGACATGGTCCTCGCTCAATTCCAGTGCTTTAGCCAAAGCAACCTGTGTCGGATAAACTTTTTTTGCTAAAAGTTCTTTCCACTTGATTGCATCGTCCAGCGGAGTCTGGTCACGCCGTTCCACATTGGCGGCGCGCGCTTCTTCGTAAAGGCTGCGATCGCTGGTTGGATGCGGTCGGAATTCAATGCGCAGCGTGGGTAAACCAGCGGACCGGGCGCCACGCAGACGGGTTTCGCCTTCGATCAAAGTGACACCGCCCTGGTCATCCACATACGCGGTTGCCGAGATGCGCTGCCCGGTGGACTTCAGCGACTTGGACATGTCGTCCACGGCTGTATTGGTGTAAACCGCACGCGGATTAAAAGGGTTGGATTTCACCAAACCGACGGGAACGTCATAGACGTTGCCAACCATGTAATGCGGTGTACCCGCTGAACGATCATGGCGATCTTGGCTCGAGCCAACTTTTGCAATTTCTGGGGGGGCGTATCCTGACACGCTGGTTGATGGGGGTTCCAATGACGGAATCCGTACATCGCCGATGATGGGTACGCCTGCGGTTGCCGATTCGACGGCCGTCACTCGGTCGATGGAAACTTCTCGCTTTTTAAATCCGGTTGCCATGGTGGGCGCTCCTATGCATTGATCCGAGCAAGGATCTCGTCGTACACGGCCTGCATTTCACTAATGGCCTTTTGAGACCGTTCCTTGCCTTTGAGTTCATGCACAGCACGACCACTTTTCCCTGTCGCCAGCCAGGATGCGCGGTGTGCAATTTGCGCCTCAAAAACGGAAACGTTTTCGCCAGCAAAAAAATCCCGCAGTTCCTGCGTTGCTTTTGCCCCCTCGACAGGAGACACCCGTGTGAGCACGACATGGGCCGGGATCGCTCCGCTCTCATGGCGGGGGCCCATTTGCTTGAGGGTGTCAAACACGTTCAGTGTGGATTCGACCTCTTGCTGGTCTGCACCGCATGGCACCAGAACAATGTCGCTCAACAGCGCACATTCCAACATGGTCCTGTAATTTTGAGCGCCAATATCCACAACAACCAATGTGTATTTGGTGGAAAGATTGGCCAGTTCGCGCGCTGGATTGGGTGGCAGTGCCAGGACCGGAATGGAGGGCGTAACCCCTTCATCGTTGCGAATTTTGGACCAACTCATGGCTGAGCCCTGTTTGTCTGTGTCCAGTAACACCACGTCAACGCCGTTCGAAGCAGCCAAAGCGGCGATATGTGTTGCCAAGCGGGTTTTGGCAACGCCACCCTTCTCTGCACCGATGGTTATGACCATGTCAATTCACTTTGCGATCTGGTTAATCATGGCAAAATTATCATACATTTATATACATATAGTCAATGTATTTTGACTATATTTTCATTGCAGACATCAATTGATATCAATTTCAAGATCTCAATTGTTTTAAAAATCTTGGCTCGAGCCAAGATTCTGCCTAAGTAGCCTGTTCTCGCGATTCGCGTGAACAGGGGTGTGTCAATCTGGTACTTGCGCGTGTCTTTGTCTGACGTAGACTCCCGTTTGCATTGATCTTGGCTCGAGCCAAGATTTCGAAAGCCCGGGGGTTCGGGGTGCATTTTCGGTTGTGTGGTGTTGGGTTGCTGGGCGTATGTTGTGGGCATTGGTGCCGAATCGCTTGCGATTGTTGCGTTGCTGTGCTCTCCATGAAGGTTTGAGGGGTTGTCGTGGCGTTGAGTTGGTTGACCTGAATTGAAAATCTTGGCTCGAGCCAAGATCGGGTTGAGTCTTGGAGTTGCTGCCATTCGGGTTGCGTGTTTCCATTATCGGACAAGGAGCGCTGGACCCATTGCGGGCAATCTATTGAAGCGATTGGAATGCAAGGCAATGCTGGTCTGCACACTCTCTGTCCACGGGTCATGGCTTTGGCATTGTTTGCAGAAGCCCCGCATTGAAACACCGGTCTTCAAAGATGGTTCGTGCAACCTGTTCCGCGAAATCTCTAGGCGAATTTCGCGTCACGTTTTCAATTGTGATAGGAAGTCGGCGCAATAAGCGCTCAATTGCGTCTTCCGCATCGGTTCGCCCAAAGTGCCCGGAGGCTATGCCCCTGTCATGGGCGTCGCTGTTGCCAAAGAGCAGGGTGATGACGACCCACAGCACCAGGCGCTGGATGCCGACCGCCGACGGTTTCCAGGTGTGGTTGGGCCGCGAAGTTTCTGGCGAAACTGGCGTCATCACGGATGTGTGTCACGTCTGTGCCGTTGCCAAAGTTTCGTTCGCATTTGGCGGCGACTGCCAGATTACTGGATTGGCACGCGGTCAAGCGCTGGACACTTGTACGCGCTGTCTGTTGCATGCCGAAGTGCCTATTGGCGGACCATGCAGGGCAGTGCCGCGCTGGTGGATTCGGGTTTGAGGATGTGGGACGAAGCCAGCGACTCATCGGCCAGGAAAATCTACTTCTAATTGCGGTGCGCCAGCAATGTGTCCTGAAATATCGCCACTCGCCTCTCCTTGTCATGCCACCCTTATGCCTTGGCACATCTTTTTGGCATGACCACTGGGCCCGGGTTACACACACACAGTGCTTTGCCGTGCGTCAGATCGTTTGGTGTCGCCTCGGCCTGAGTTCTGCTTATCGCGTTACATCCCATGGGTTGATGAGCGCAACGCCGGTGGGCTTGAAGTCAGCGATGTTGCGAGTAATCACCGACATCCCATGCACCAGGGCGGTTGCTGCAATGAGTGCGTCACGTTCGCCACGCTTGTCAGGCACATGCAGACGGGCGCAGCATTGTGCTACGGCTGTATCGACAGGCAATGTACGCCCAGAGAATTCGGGTAATACGTGTTGCTCCAGCCATGCGCGCAACAAAGCTCCCTGGGGGGCGTCCTTACGTTCAATCGACAGAACGCCAAATTCGAGCTCCATGATCGTGATGGCCGACACAAAGAGATCGGCGGCATCAACGCTTTCCGCCCATGCCTTCACGTTTGCATCGGCCTTACCAAGCCGCACTTTGCGCAATTCGGACACCACGTTGGTATCGAGTACATACATCATGACAAATCAGGTATTTGCGTTTCGATGGTCAACCGCGGCGGCTCAAATTCAATGTCGGCAAGACCCGGCATGGCCAGTGAATCGGCGATGTTGCGCCGTTGTTTAGTGAGGATTTGGTAGTCCTCGAAGGTCAGAAGTACATGCGCCGGCCGGCCTCGATCGGTGATAAACACGGGGCCAGTGCGCGCGGCTCGTTTTGCTTCGCTTGCTCCCTGATTGAACTCGCGGCTTGAGATGGTGGTAATGGGCATGATGACACCCCCGCAGGCATTGATAATGTAGTCATGTTACTACAACATTCAAACAGAGGCAAGATGGAGAACCTTGCGAGAATCGGCACGGTCGGCTAGGAGCGACCGTGCCGGGTGCCACCGTCAACAAGCGCAGAAACATGTCCTTACGGTACGCAGTGCAATGCCTGGTGCCTCACCACATCGGCAATCCGGGTCACGGTCTTCCTTCCTGTTCGACGGAGACGGAATCCTGTGCCTGGTGCGGTGCATGCTCCAGCGCGCTGTTGCAGAGCGCTTCGAGCCCGCGCGCAAAATCGGCACGGCTGATGCCACAGCGCCCGCAAAAGTCGGCCAAGGCAAATGATTTGACGCCGTCGCGCTTAAACGCGTCGCCAAACGCCATGGCCGGTGTGTGTTCCAGTTTGGCTGCGTTGTCGTGCATGGCGCTGACCAGGTCGTACAGTGCGGCGACGGCCAGGCCGGAGCGTCCCACGTGGAACGAGATGTTCTTGCCATGGGCATCTCAGTTGCCAAACAGCACGGTGGTGACGACCCACAGCACCAGGCGCTGGATGCCGACCGCCGACCAAATCAGCCTGTCGAACATCGATCCAAAACGATTCGCCGAGTCTTTTTTGGGTGCCGCGCAGTCCACTGGGTGCGGGAGGGCGCAGCGGGAGCAAGAGGGTGCGCCTTAGTACTTCGCCATGCTTTCCAGCCTGGCCGCGCTACTGCGCAGACCATTAAAAATTGCCATGGCTATCCATTCCGGAAACCCGACGGGGAGCCTTCCTTGCAGGTTCTGGATGGCTGTCGGCGTGCGTTCCAACACCCCTGCAATCACCCCTTCGGCATCCGCTCGATTAAAGCATTTGGCCGCCATGCTGTTGAAGTGCCGCCGCTGAATGTCTTTAAAGTGGTAATGCTTGTTCTTGCCCAAGATGGCCATGGCCATCTTGGCTTTGAACAGAGAGAACTGATTGGGCCCGTTGCCCTCTACCGGCCAGATGGACATCACATCGTAGAGTGGCGTGAGTGTGTAGCGCCCCTGGGGGAGAACGCGCAAACTGAAGTTCTTGGCGTGGCCGTCGGGCGCGGCGAGCATCCAAAAGAGCAGTTGAGCCGTGAGCAGGGTGGTGAGGTCGTGCTCGGCGTGTACGGAGCCACGTAAAACGCCCGCCAGATCGGCCAAACCCGGGCCCCCGTCGCTCTCGTATTTCAGGTGGGGTGGCACGCCCTTGACCTGGCAGAAGTCTTCCTGTGGCAAGCGCATCAGCCAGTCGCCCGAGGAGTGCAGTTGGCGGTCAAAGCGCTGCACGCTCAAGACCTTTTGCGCGCCAAAGCGCAGGATCTCGGTGTTGGCGACTGGCAGCCCAAATTCGGCCAGCAACTGCATGCATAACCATTCATTTTCGACGGAGGTGCTGAAGTCGGCTCGGGCGTTGCCCACCAGGCCCAGCGGGAGTTTCAAGATGTGGGTGCTCGGGGTGGAGCCGAGCGGGCGCATCCATTGGCCGCAGTGCCAGAGCAGGGCGGTTTTTTCTTGGGCGCCGGCCAAGGAAATGCGCAGTTGCTCACTTTCTTCCAGGTTCGCCAGGGGTGTGCTGTGGGAGGTTTGGACGAGCAGATGCTCGATGTCGGTCTCCGACAG
>Ga0316222_1002964_pt1 | contig 17278 bp, 12 predicted proteins | sample TBH18011metaG_FD_206008 | JGI IMG/M metagenome (GOLD analysis project Ga0316222, IMG submission 206008) | Freshwater microbial communities from Trout Bog Lake, Wisconsin, USA - TBH18011 | ecosystem: Environmental > Aquatic > Freshwater > Lake > Hypolimnion/Profundal zone | place: USA: Wisconsin...
CACCTTGCGGTCACCCGCGACGACGACCACCCGGACAACCGCAAGGCTTTCCGTAATGTGCTTGCGGGCGGTCAGGCGGATGAAATTGTCGACGCGGGGCTCCCCCGAATCGAAGGCCGCCCGGTCGTGGTTGCGGCCGAGCGGCTCGATGACGATCTGAACGACCATCAGGACGCGATCTCGTCACCCATGCCCATCAGCGCGGCCAGGGCGGGGGGTGGAGTCGGCGGAGTCGCAAGCAGGCCGAGAATCATGGAGCGGTCTTCGGGCGACAGCCGGGTGATTTCCTGACGCGCCAGCACGGCTTCGGCACTGCGGTAGGCCTCGTTGGAAACGAAATCGGCGACGTCGACGCCAAGGACGGCGGCCGCCTCCTCAATCGTCCGCTTGACCCGCGGCTTGACGCGCTGCTCCATCCGGACGCTCTTGCGCTCAAGGACGGCATCGGTTGGAGATTCGTAGGGAAGCATCGGAGAGTTCCTTCTTGGCCATGCCCAGGCCGACACTGTACGGCGATGCGCCGGACATTATCAAGGGCGAACGGAGGAATCGCGCCGAAGATGGGGCCGGCGGGGCTGTCGCGCTGTTCGCCCAGATGTCGGGGATGGAGGCACTGGCGAGCGGGTTAGCGCCTCCAGATGGACTATCGGAGACGCCCCGCCTCCGGTGGCTGCGCACATCAAAGCCGGTCCCTGGGAAAATAGAGCAGATCGAGGGCCGGAGGATTCGCCCCCGCCTGACTGAGCATGCCGTGAACCTGTCCACGATGATGGGTCTGATGGTTGAAGAAGTGCCCCAGCACAAGACTCCTGGGAACGCTGCATGGTTCGCCGCGCGAATTGGCGTAGGCGAGGTCGCCCGCCAACGGAAGCGCCGGAACCAAGTCGAGGATACAGCGATCCGTGGTTTCACGGGCCTCGCGCAATTCAATGAAGTCGCTGTGGAGAGTCTGGTCGAGGGAGCGAAACCATCCGTATTCCTCGCCCCGCATGCGGGCCAGCCAAATCCTGTCCCCCACCAGGATATGGTTCAAGGTCCCGAGGATCGAGCGGAAGAACCCGTTGCGGTCCCGCCCGATTTCCTCGGGCGGAAGAGTCGCTACGGCGGAGTAAAGAGTCTGGTTGGCCCAATGGTTATAGCGGGCGAACAGATCGAAATGGTCGCGCATGAAAGCCCCCAGTGTCTTGATCCGTCATTCCTCGGTTACCTCCCGTAGACGGCGCTTATGGAGGCTTTGCCGAGGCTGCTGGCGCCGATATTGAAGCCGACCATGGCGGCGCTGGCATCCGGCGTCAACTCCAGGTGATCGACCTTCAATGCATGCACGGTGAAGACGTATCGGTGCTGCGGTCCCGGCGGCGGACAGGCGCCGCCATAGCCCGGCGTTCCAAAATCGGTGCGGCTCTGCACGGCTTCGGCCGGAAGAGTGCTTCCATCCCCGGCCCCCTCAGGAAGATGATTAACCTTGGATGGAATATTGAATACCACCCAGTGCCACCAGCCGGAACCGGTTGGCGCGTCGGGATCATACACAGTGACCGCGAAACTCCGCGTCCCGGTCGGGGGATTGTGCCAGACCAGTTCCGGCGACCTATTGCCGCCCACGCAGCCGAACCCGTTCAGAACGTGGGTGGCCGGCAGCGTCCGGCCTGTAGCCACGGTCGGACTTTCCAACGTGAAGTCGGTGGCCACGGCCGGCAGCGTTACCGCTGCCAGGGCAAGCGCGCAAAGAACCAATGGGACGGGACGGATCATGAGGCACTCTCCTTTCCATGTGTGGCGCGCATCCCAAAAACTGGCACAAAAACTGGGGTCAGACTCCGATTATCCGGTCACAACACCCTTTGACGCTCGTGCAGGATCATGGCGATATCGAGGGTCTTGACCGCCTCGTCGAGGGTATGGATGCCGCGGGCTTCCAGCGCCTCGATCTGGCGCAACAGCACCGCCGCCGTCACCATGGAATCCCCCAGTGCGGTATGGCGCTCGGTAATGACGATGCCGTAGCGCTCGCAGATATCGTCGAGGGAATGCCCGGCGTCGGGACCATCCAGGAAATTGGAGAAGATCATGGTGTCGAGCACCGGATTGTCGAAGCAGATCCCCATCTGACGCTCGCGCAGGCGCAGGAATTTCAGGTCGAAGGCGGCGTTGTGCGCCACCAGCACCGAATCGGCGCTATAGCTGCGGAACTGGGGCAGCACCACGTCCAGCGGCGGCTTGTCCTTGACCATGTCGTCGGTGATGCCGTGGAATCGGACCGATTCGGCGGGAATCGGGCGGCCGGGATTGACGATGCGATTGAAGCTTTCCCCCGACAGGATGCGGCCATTGACGATGCGCACCCCGGCGATGGACACCACCTGATCGCCCTGGGACGGATGCAGTCCGGTGGTCTCGGTATCGAACACCACGAAGCTCAGCGACCGCAGCGGCCGCGAGCCCATGGTGCCGGTATCGCGCGTCTGTTCCAGCAGGGTCAGGTCGTAGAATTCGGGGCGGCCGGGCAGGACCCGGCGGTCGTGGCCATGCTGCTCGATCCCCCGGCGCATGGGCAGCCGCAGGGCGCCGCCGCCGTCGCGGCGTTCCCGGATGATCTCGACGCCGCCATGGTGCTGCAGCACGTCGCCGACGGTCATGCCGCCCAGCGCCACCAGCGGCTGGGCCAGCCAGCGATCCAGCAGCGCCCGTTCGACCATGGGGCCGGTCCAGATGAACTCCACCCAGGCGTCGTCGCCGCCGTCGCCGATGCCGGCCGACAGGTCGAATTCGGTGGCCCCGGCCTGATGGGCGGTGCGGCGGATCAGGGATTCCAGCGCCAGGACCAGCGAGTGGGAATCGCCATGCAGCCAGACCGGCAGGCCGACCACGATCCCCTTGATATCCTCTCCCAGCCGGGCGGCGACAAAGGAGAGGAATTCGGTGGAGTTGATGTCGGCCATGGGCCACCAGCCCGACAGGATCTTCTGGTAGCCTTCGGTCACCCGCTTGATCGCCTTGCCGATGGTGGCGCTTTCACGCCGCACCACCGCCGCGTCGTCGGCCGCCAGGAGGATGCGGTTCAGCGGCGCGTCCACGTCCTCGGCGACCTCGCGCAGCAGCGCCTCGCGGCTGACCAGCGCCGCCAGTTGCGGCCCGGCATCCACCAGGGTCACCACATAGCCGGTCACGGTTCCGCTCTTGTCGCGGATCAGGGTCATGCGCGCCTGCAACAGCGCCCGGTCGTCGACGCAGCCCGCCAGGAACGGAATGCCGTGCCCCGCCGTCCCCGGACGGTTGCTCAGCACGTCGAACATGTGAATCACCGGGCCGCGCGCCATGGTCTCGAACAGCGAGCGTCCCAGGCCCAGTTCGGCGGTTTCGCGCAGGATGTCGAAGGCGACCTGATTGTACAGCACCAGTTGGTGGCGGTGGTTGCACACCACCACGCCCTCGTGCAGATCGTTGAGGATGGCGGCCAGCCGGCTGGAATTCTCCTCGGATTTGCGGGTGGCGGCCGATAGCCCCTCGGCCAGTTCGAGCCGCGCCTTGACCATGCGGACACAGACCTCGTTGACCGCCTCGGGCAGCGGCGAGACCACGAAATAGCGTTCGGGATCGACGCCGTCGCGGCCGGTGCCATAGGCGATGGCGCGCACATCGGCCGCCATGCGGCGGACACTGCGCATCACCAGAAAGTCGATGGTCTTCCACGACACCGCGAACATGATGGCGGCGCCGGCCAGCGAAACCATCACCAGGGCGGTCAGTTCCTCCCGCGCGCCGCCACCTTGCGCCAGGCCATAGGCGGCGGCGACGGTGACGACGATGTCGACGGCGAACGCCGCCACCAACCAAGGAAAGGGACCCCGCCACTTGACCGGCACCGCTACGCCCCTTCCTTTATAAAGACTCCACTCCTATCACGCCGCGCCCGGCGTCCCGCGTCAATACCGGAATCGGCGCGCCGGGCCTAAAGATTGACTCGCACGCCGCGCCCTATCCGGGTTAGGTCCTGTCCTGATTCCGACGGAGGCAATTTGGCCCAGTTCCCCCCTATCGCCCGCGATCGCCCGGGAGAGTCCACCATCGCCGCCCTGGCCGCGGCCGGGGCGGGGGCGGGGCGGGTGGTCGCCGCCGTCACCGCCTCGGCGGCGCGGCTGGAAACGCTGATCCACGCCACCGCCGCGCTGGGGGCGCCGCTCTTTCCCATGGATCCCGCCCTGCCCGACGACGTCATCGCCTCGCTGTGCCGATCGGCCGGGGTGGCGGTGATGGTGGCCGACCGCGACCTGCCCGGCATGACCCGGCTCGCCGGCGCCGGACTGGACGCCGTGACGCCATCCCGGCCATCGTGCTACCGGCCCGGCAGCATCGCCCTGCTGGTGGCGACCAGCGGCAGTTCGGGCCGGCCCAAACCCGTCATGCTGTCGGCCGGGGCCTTGGCGGCGGCGGCGCGGGCCTCCCACGCCGTCACCCCCTTGCGGGCCGGGGATCGCTGGCTGGGGTGCCTGCCCCTGTTCCATATCGGCGGCTATTCCATCCTGTCGCGGTGCCGGCTTGCGGGGGCGACCCCCATCCTGCTCCAGGGGTTCGATGCCGAACGGGTCCTGCACCACCTGACCGCCGAGGCGGTCACCCATCTGTCGCTGGTCCCCGCCATGCTGAGCCGGCTGCTCGATCTGGCAACCGCGCCGCCGCCGCCCGGTCTCCGCCATGTCCTGGTGGGGGGGGCGGCGCTGGGCTCGGAGCTGGCGGCGCGGGCGGCCGAGCAAGGCTGGCCGATCCAGCCGACCTACGGCATGAGCGAGATGGCCTCCCAGGTGGCGACCCTGCCGGCCTTGCCGCGGCCCTGGCCGCCCGGTCTGGTCGGTTCCCCCATTCCGGGCGCCGAACTGGCCTTGACCCCGGACGGACGGCTGAAGGTTCGCGGCCCGATGATGATGGCGGGCTATGCCAATCCCGGCCTCACCCCGGGCGACGGGCTGGAGGATGGCTGGTTCGTCACCAGCGATCTCGCCGAAATCGGCGCCACCGGCCAACTGACCATCCGGGGGCGCGGCGACGAGGTGATCGTCAGCGGCGGCAAGAAAATCCTGCCGGGAATGGTCGAGGAGGCCCTGGCCAATTGTCCCGGCATTGACGATGTCGCCGTGACCGGGACGCCTGACCCGGTTTGGGGGGCGGTCGTCACCGCCATCGTCCGCGGCGAGGCGTCGGGCGAACGGATCCTCCACTGGTGCCGCGAGAACGTCTCGCCCCTGCTCCGGCCGCGCCGGGTGATCAAGGTCGCCGCCTTGCCCTGCCTCAGCAACGGCAAGCCCGACCGCGTCGCCCTCCGCCGGTTGGCCGAGCAGCACATCTAGAGCGGGATGCTTTCAAGTCGACTCATCCCGCGACAGAGGCCGTTGAGGCCGAGGCCAAGCAAACCGGAGGTTTGCGCCCGGCGAGGGACAAACAAAATGCCCAGAGCCCGATGCGACCTAATCGCATCGGGCTCTAGAGCGGGATGATTTCAAGTCGACTCATCCCGCGACAGAGGCCGTTGAGGCCGAGGCCAAGCAAACCGGAGGTTTGCGTCCGGCGAGGGACATACAAAATGGCGAGAGCATGATGCGACCTGATCGCATCATGCTCTAGGGTGTGTCGTCCCAGGCATTTGAAGGGCGGCGGGCGGGATCGATCCCCTTCGTCAGGCATCGCCCCGGATCAGGTGGAGCAGATCGTCCTCCGACAGTCGTCCCGAGGCATCCGCGCCCTCCAGCAGGGCGTCGGCGATATCGCGTTTCTGCCGGTGCAGGGCGACGATGCCTTCCTCGATGCTGTCCTTGACGATCAGACGGTAGATGGTGACCGGGCGCAACTGGCCGATGCGGTGGGCGCGGTCCGAGGCCTGGTCCTCGACCGCGGGATTCCACCACGGGTCGAGATGGACGACGTAATCGGCGGCGGTGAGGTTGAGGCCGAAGCCGCCGGCTTTCAGGCTGATCAGGAACAGGTCGCCTTCGCCGGCCTGGAACGCCGCCACCCGTTTCTCTCGCTCGCGGGCCGGGGTCGAGCCGTCCAGGTACTGGTAGGAAATGCCGGCGGCGTCGAGGCCGGCACGGACCTTCTCCAGATGACGGACGAACTGGCTGAACACCAAGGCGCGATGGCGGCCCTCGCGCAATTCCGCCACCAGTTCCAGGAAGGCGTCCAGCTTGGCCGATGGCACGCCGGCTTCCGCCATCCCGGCCTCCGCCGCCGCCAGGCCGGGGTGGCAGCAGGCTTGGCGCAGCTTGGTGATCTCGGCCAGAATATGGATCCGGGTGCGTTCCCCCCCCACATCCTCCAGCCGTTCCAGGGCGCGGCGGCGCAGGGCCTCGTAGAAGGCGCGTTCCTCCTCGCCCCGCTCGATCAGCAGCGTCTGTTCGGTGCGGGCGGGCAGTTCGGCCAGCACCAGCGCCTTGGTCCGCCGCAACAGGAACGGGTGAACCAGGGCTTTCAGCGCCGCTTTGGCCGCCGGGGCGTTATCGCGCTCGATGGGGGTGGCGAAGCGCTTGGCGAAGGCTTCGCGGCTGCCCAGCAATCCGGGATTGACGAAGCGAAAGATGCTCCACAATTCGTCCAGGTCGTTTTCCACCGGGGTGCCGGTCAGCGCCAACCGGAAGCCGGCGTTGAGGCGCTGGCTGGCCTTGGCGCGCTGGGTGTCGGCATTCTTGATCGCCTGGGCTTCGTCGAGCACCGCCACCGCCCAGGCAATGACCGCCAGCTTGTCCTCCTCGCGCGCCAGCAGGCCGTAGGAGGCGATCAGCACGTGGCCGGGGCCGAGGGATTTCAACGCTTCGCCGCGATCACCGGATTCGGCGAGCCGCAGGGTTCGCAGACCCGGAGCGAACCGCGCCAGTTCCGCCTCCCAATTGCCGCACACCGAGGTGGGGGCCACCACCAGAGTGGGGCCTTCGGCCGCCTTCGCCATCATCACGGCGATGGCCTGGACCGTCTTGCCCAGGCCCATATCATCGGCCAGCAGGGCACCGGCCCCCCAGTGGGCCAGCCGGCTCATCCAGGTGAAGCCCTCGGTCTGGTATTCGCGCAGTTCGGCTTCGAAGCCGGCCGGAATCCTGGGCTGCCAACCCTCGGCTTCGTCGAGGCGGCGGGTGAAGTCCTTCCATCGGGCGTCGGATTTCAGCGAGGCGGCGCCGTCCAGCAGATCGCGCACCGCCACCCCGGCCACCGCCGGAATCTTGAGGCCGTCGCCGAGACGGCGCAGCCGCTCCAATTGCTGGCGGAAATGGCGGTCCAACGCGACGAAACCGCCATCGTCCAGCGGCACGAAGCGGCCTTCCATGCGGTCCAGCCGGGACAGCAGATCCTTGAGATCGAGGACCAGAGTCTCGTCGACCTCCACCGAGCCGCCCAGGGTGAACCAGCTTTCCGCCCCCTTGACGCTGGCCTTGAAGCGCTTGGCCGAGGCTTCGCCGCGCAGGGCGATCTTTTGCCCTTCCGGCCATTCCAAGGCCGGTGGAACCGGCAGGGCCTGAAGCTCGGCCAGGAGGTCCAGGCTGGCCAGCAGATCGTCGAGTACCCATTCCGGGCCGTCGCCGCCCAGGCTGGGGCAGGCTTCCGCCAGGGCGCCGGCCAGGCGTTTCTCGGCGTCGAGATCGCGGCGGACCCGCTGGGTTCCCGCCGTTGTCAACCGCCCGCCGATGCCGGGCAGGAAGTGGGGGCCTTGTCCCCCCAACGGCCGGACCACCAGCGACACTTTCAGGCCGTCGCCCAACGGCAGCAGCCGCACCACCGGCGCGGGGTCGCCATCCACGGCGGCGGCGTCTTCGATGTGGGCGGTGTCAATGCGCAACGGCAGGACGGGGGCCGGGACGCGGGCCAGGGCCGCCAGCCGGTCGTGGGCGGATTTCGGCACGGCGATGCCCTTGTCCGACAGGATGGCGGCGGCCTCCACCGCCTTGTCGTCGATGACGATCACCCGCCAGCGGCCGGGAACCTCCACTTCGATGAAAACGCCGGGATGGTTCGCCGCATGGGACAGCGCCAGACGGAACCCGGCCCCGTCCGAGGACAGCACCAGTTCCGGGCGCCCCGCCACCAACTCCACCGCCTGGGTCGGGATATGCATGTGAAAGACCCGGGGGTGGCCGACCAAAGCGGGCAATGTTCGTTCCGGCATGCACGCGAAAGATTCCTGACCATAGCCGTGCCAGCCATCGATCGAACGGAAGATGCTGCGGGCGGTGCGGCGGTCGAACTCGTCCAGGTAGTCGAGCTTGGGGTCGCCCTGATGCAGGCGCTTCAGGGAAACCGCGCGGCCCGCGCTCCAGCCGCGCGCCTGCTGGGACTGCTCCAGCGGCTGGATGTCGCCGGATAGCGGGTCCACCTGCCAGACCAGCCGCTTGGTCTTGGCCGTCGCTTCCGGCTGGGCCGGTCTGGCGGGGGCGAGCATGGCCTCGATGCTCTCCAGCGCCCGTTCCCAGGGGGCCTTGGCGGCGATCAGGCCGGTGAAGCGGAAGACGATCTCCCGGCCCGGCCGGGCCAGCCAGGCGCGGTAGGGCGCCGGATCGGGGGCGGCGCGCTCCAGCGCCTCGGCCAGCATGGCAGCCGCCAGCGGCATGGACGATTCCAGCCGGCGGAACAGCGGGATGAAGGTCTTGGCGACGTGGCGCCGGGCGAAATCGGGATCGATCAGCACCGTGGCCACCGCCAGCAGGCCGGTGCTGACCGGCGGCGGATCCGGCATCATCCCCAACATCGCCATGCCCGTCTGGATGATCTCGCGCGCCGCCACCTGCTTGTTGCGGGCCAGTTCCAGCAGAGCCCGCATGGCGAACAGACCGAGATGCGCCTCCTTGGTTTCCGACGCCGCCTCGATCTCGGGATGCAGGGCGGCATCGTCGGCGGCCAGCAGGGCGCACAGGTGCAGCAGGCCCATATAGCCGGGCAGGCCGCCCTTGCGCTTGCGGGTGGCCTTGCGGTGCAGTTTCAGCGCCTCGGTGAACAACGGGAGCGAGGCCTCGCCCGCCAGCAGCGCCCGCGCCGCGGCGAAGGCGATCGGCATGTCGGCCGGAACGGCATCGGGGGCGGTGGCGATGGTCTCGGCCAGGCGGGACAGGCCTCCGGTCAGCAGATCGAAATCGGCCACCACGGGGAAGCTGGTCCGGCGCAGGCCGGGGTCGCGGCGGCAAAGGTCCATCAACTCGGCGTAGTCCGGGGCAATGGTTCCGGTGGTGATCCACCGGTCGGCCTTGGCGTGCAGGATGGCGGATTGGAACGCGGGGGTGCGCGATGCCAGCCAGCCCGCTCCCACCGCCACGGTGGCGAAATGCTTGTCGAAGATCGAGGGGGCGGCGGTGTAGGCGCGCCTCCCGTGAAATTCTGTCACCTGCTGAAAGGCGGCCTCGTCGTTGAGCAGTACGGCGAGGCGTTGCCAGCGCAGGGTCGATGCCTCCATCACCGTCCGGTCCCAGCTGCGGGCGCCGCCAAAGGGCAGGATGGCGTGGATGGCTTCGACCATCGCCGCGCCATCGGGGGTGGCGAGGGTTTCGACCGCCAGCGGATGCAGAAGCTGCGGGGCGCAGGCGAATTCGTCGGTCAGCAGGCGCTTGGAACGCAAGCTTTCCAGCACCGGCGTGAGGGTCTTGTTGGTCCAGACCGGGGATGTCTGGGGCAGCCGGTTGAGGCAGTCCATGAACACCGTCTTGCCCGTCGCCGCACTGCCGATCAGGGCCTTGAGGCGCAGGATGGTGGCGTCCTGGGGTTTCAGCGGCGGAAGGGCGGGAAGGGGGCTGGTCACGGAAATACTGCCGATGGTTCAGATTGCGGCGAGGGTATCGCGAGGCGCATCACCACACAAGAACCGGGTTTTCCCCCTCTCCCTCTTCCCTTCCGCGCCGGGATCGCTACATTGGGGGGATTGGTTCGTCTCCATTCTGCCCCCGCGAGGATTTCCATGAAGATTGCTTTTGCCAAGCCGTCGCTCCCCACCGAGGGCGCCGTCGCCGTCGCAGTGCTCGAAGGCAAGGTGCTGTCCGCCTCGGCCCACAAGCTGGACGACGAGGCCGACGGCCTGCTCAGCCGCGCCATCGCCACCAGCCGTTTCGAGGGCAAGAAGGGCCAGACCCTGATGATCCTCGCCCCCGCCGGGCTGGGGGTGTCGCGGGTGCTGCTGATCGGCCTGGGCAAGGCCAAGGACATGGACGCGCAAGGGGCGCAGGCTTTCGGCGGCACCGCCGTGGCCCAGTTGCTGACCAGCGGCGAGACCGATCTGGTGGTGGCGGTGGATGCGCTGGAAGGCTCGGCGCTGTCGCCGGCCGAATTCGCCGCCCAGGCGGGATTGGGGGCGCGGCTGCGCGCCTATCGCTTCGACAAATACATGACCAAGCAGAAGAAGGAGGACAAGCCCTCCTTGAAGAAGGCGACGATGCAGGTGGAGGCCGCCGCCGACGCCAAGGCCGCCTTCGCCCGGCTGGACAAGATCGCCGACGGGGTGTTCCTGACCCGCGACGTGGTCAGCGAGCCGGCCAACGTCATCCATCCCGAGAGCCTGGCGGCCGTGGCCGAGACCCTGAAGGACCTCAACGTCGAGGTCGAGGTTCTGGGCGAGAAGCAGATGAAGAAGCTGGGCATGGGCTCGCTGCTGGGTGTCGGCCAAGGCTCGGAGCACGAATCCAAGCTGGTGATCATGCGCTGGCAGGGCGCCGCCGACAAGGATGCCGCCCCCATCGCCTTCATCGGCAAGGGCGTCACCTTCGATTCCGGCGGCATCTCCATCAAGCCGGCCGGCGGCATGGAGGACATGAAGTGGGACATGGCCGGCGCCGGCGCGGTGATCGGCGCCATGAAGGCGCTGGCCGGCCGCAAGGCCAAGGTCAACGCCGTCGGCGTGGTCGGGCTGGTGGAGAACATGCCGTCGGGCACCGCCCAGCGCCCCGGCGACGTGGTTACCTCCATGTCGGGCCAGACCATCGAGGTCATCAATACCGACGCGGAAGGCCGCCTGGTCCTCGCCGATGCCCTGTGGTACACCCAGGATCGCTTCAAGCCCAAATTCATGATCGATCTGGCTACCCTCACCGGCGCCATCATCATCTCGCTGGGCAGTGAATATGCCGGCCTGTTCGCCAGCGACGATACCCTGGCCGACCGGCTGGCCGCCGCCGGCAAGGCGGTGGGTGAACAGCTGTGGCGGCTGCCGCTGGGCGAGGCCTACGACAAGCAGATCAAGTCGGACATCGCCGATATGAAGAATACCGGCGGTCGCGAGGGCGGTTCCATCACCGCCGCCCAGTTCCTCAAGCGCTTCACCAATAACGTCGCCTGGGCTCATCTCGACATCGCCGGCATGGCCTGGTCCAAGAAGGACACCGCCACCTGCCCCAAGGGCGCCACCGCCTTTGGCGTGCGCCTGCTCGACCGCCTGGTGGCCGACTTCTACGAGGATAAGCCCGGGAAGTAATCCGCATGCGCGTTTCCTTCGCCGTCCGCCCCGCCAGTCTCCATGGCGCCGTCGCCGTCGGACTGTGGCAGGGGCGGCGGCCGACCGAGGCCTTCACCGCCCTCGATCCGCGGGGGCGGCTGCGAAAGACCTTGAAGCGGCTGGGCTTCGACGGCGAGGAGGAGGAGACCGAACTGCTGCTCGCCCCGGCGCCGCCGCTCACCGCCCTGGTGGTGGCGGGGCTGGGCCGGCCGGGCAAGCTGGACACCGTCCGGCTGCGCCGTATCGGCGGCTGCATCCTGGCGGAGCTGGACGACAGCCGCGCCGTCACCGCCACCCTGGCCCTGGACCTGCCGCCGGCCCAGGCGGCGGAACTGGCCTATGGGCTGTGCCTCAAGGCCTATCGGCCCCTGCGCAAATACCGCACCAAATATGATCCCGACGACGAGGACGATGTCCTGCCGGTGCTGGAATCGGTGGTCGTCACCACCCCCGATCCCGAAGCCGCCGCCGCGCTCTACGCCGCCCGCGAAGCGGTGGCGCGGGGGGTGTTCCTGGCCCGCGACCTCACCGATGAACCCGGCAATGCGCTGGGGCCGGAGGAATTCGCCCACCAGGCCCGCCTGCTGGCCCCCCTGGGGCTGGAGGTCACGGTGCTGGACGAAGCCGCCATCGCTAGCGCCGGGCTGAACCTGCTGGCGGCGGTGGGACGCGGCAGCAATCGGCCGCCCCGGCTGGTGCTGCTGCGCTGGCGCGGCGCGGCGGGCAAGCCGCTGGTGCTGGTGGGCAAGGGCATCACCTTCGATTCCGGAGGGATTTCCATCAAGTTCGACGACGAGGACATGGACGCCATGAAGGGCGACATGGCCGGCGCGGCGGCGGTGCTGGGCGCCCTGCGCGCCATCGCCGGCCGCAAGGCCAAGGCCCATGTCTGCGGTGTGCTGGCCCTGGCCGAGAACATGCCGTCGGGACGGGCGGCGCGGCCGGGCGACGTGCTGACCTCCCACGGCGGCCTCACCGTCGAGGTGATCGACACTGACGCGGAAGGCCGCCTGATCCTGGCCGATGCTTTGGCCTGGGCGGCGGCCACCCTGGCGCCCAAGGTCATGGTCGATATCGCCACTCTGACCGGGACGGTGGAAGAGGTGCTGGGGGATTTCCATGCCGGGCTTTACGCCAATGACGACAAGCTGGCCAGGCGGCTGTTGAAACTGTCCAAGGCCGAGGCCGAGCCGCTGTGGCGGCTGCCGCTGACCGAGTCCTGCGACGAGGATATCAAGTCCGACATCGCCGACCTCAAGAACTGCGCCTGGGGCGAGGTTCCCGACAATGACGACGCCGCCCGCTTTCTCAGCCATTTCGTCCCCCCGGGCATCGCCTGGGCCCATATCGACATGGCGGGCAAGGAATGGGCCGACGAGGACGATCCCCTGGCGCCCGAAGCCGGCAGCGGCTTCGGGGTGCGGCTGTTCGACGCCCTGGCGGGGGGGTGACCGGCCCCCATGATGGGGCCGCCGATCAGGTGGTTTGTCTCCGGTCGAACACAACTATGCGCTTCTCTGGGTCTCTGAGTTGGGCTATCTTTGCTTGGGCGGTGGGGCGTCCATCCGGGGGAATGTCGGTTTAGGGGGCCGGCCATCACGCATTCGCCCAGACGCTGCTTAGGCGATATATCCGTGGAAACGCTTCCGTCATGAAATGGTTCGGCCTTGTGCTTTTGATCGCCGCTTCGGCCTTTGCAGGTGCGACGCGTAGTGAGGCGCAGGCGCCGCCTCAGATATTCGACCAGAATATCGGAGATATCAACGAGTTCGACCTGTCACCCGATGGGCAGAGGCTCGTCTGGCTGGCGGAACGCGACAACAAGAAACTCGTTTATATTCGCGACTTGTTCAGCGACAAGGTACAGGTCCTGCCCTTTGTGCCGAGGCTGACCCTGCCGCGCTGGAATGGACAGAACCGTTACATCTATGTCTTGGCCGATCAGGAGGGCGACGAAAACCACCATCTGTTGGTCTACGACGCCAATAATCCTTCCGCGCCGCCCCGTGACCTGACTCCCTATCCCGGCAAGAAGTCGATCCTGATCGACGCCAACAATCCCGATGGCAGCGCCCTGGTGGGGATCAACCTCACCTCTCCCGCCGACTTCGACGTTTATAGGGTTTCCCCCGCGTTGGCCTCGCCGCAATTGGTCCTGTCCCACGTACCCGGCCAAATCAGCTGGATGAGTACCATGAAGGGGGAGTTGTTCGGCCGCACCGTCATGACCGGGGACGGCAAACTGCGGGTCGAGACCAAACTTCCCGGCCAGAAGAAATGGCGGGGCTTCACCATGGCCCACGACTTCATCGATCTGGGCGACGGTATCGCTGCCAACAGCGATCCCTTGCCCGATGGTACCGCGTGGTTCGTGGTACGGGCGGGTCTCGATCTGGCGACGCCGCAGCGACTGGACTTGGCCACTGGGGCGCTGGTGGAGGCCATCCCACCGGATGGGGCCGACACGAACCTCGTGATGTTCGACAAGGACATGAGGCCGCTGCTGGTCCAGTCGGTTCCGGGCTACCCTTCCCTGAGAGTTTTTGATCCGGCCTTGCGCAATCTGCTGCGGACTCTCCCGCTGCCAATCCATTCCTTCATCAAGGCCAGCAGCTTCAATATCGCCATGACCCGTCTGATCTTGTTGTTCTCGTCCGATTCCGGCGAGGAAAATCTGGTCTATGTTGATCGCTCCCAGGGTGTAACCCAAACTCTATACCGCCACTCCACATCTTTACTGACCAATCAATTGCCAAGGACGACATCCGTTACAATTGTCGCGCGGGATAACGTGACGCTGCATGGTTATTTGACCATTCCCGCCGGCCGTTCTCCCGAGAACCTGCCGTTGGTCTTGAACGTTCATGGCGGGCCGTGGTTACGCGATATCTGGGGTTTTGATGCCAATACCGCCATTCTAGCCTTGCAGGGCTATGCCGTGCTGCGCGTCAATTTCCGGGGATCGGGCGGCTATGGCCGGTCCCTTGAGGAGGCGGGCATTGGCGAGTGGGGCGGCAAGATGCAGGATGATCTGACCGATGCCGCTTGCTGGGCCATCAGCCAAGGCATCGCCGATCCTCGCCGCATGGCTATCATGGGGGGGAGCTATGGGGGCTACGCGGCCGTGCGGGCGATGGAGCGGACCCCCGGCCTATTCGTCGCCGCCATCGAGGAAGACGGGCCGGTGGATCTCCCCGCCCATCTGAAGGATCTGCAACCCTATACCAAGCAGTTCCTGCCGGTCTTCGACGCCTATATCGGCAAGGATCCTGTCGTCCAGTGGGACCGCTCGCCCATGGCCCATATCGACCGGATCGAAGGCCCCATCATGGCTTTTCACGGCATGAACGACCCGCGTGTCCGCGTATCGCAATTGAAGAGGTTCGAAGAGGCAATGCGTGCCGCGGGGAAGGATATCACCACATTTTATTTTGAAGACGAAGGTCACGGTGTTTCAAGCAATAAAAATATGTTGCCATTCTTTCAGAATATAAAAGAGTTTCTGGGGAAAAACCTCGAAAAGCCCCGCGATACGGACCGCAGTGGTAATTACTGTAAGAAATTATAGCCGATGACGGACCGCTGAAACCATAGCTGCCTGCAATGCGAGATCAACCCTGGAAAGTTGAGGTTCTTCAAATGAAAGCCATAGCCCTGATCGCCGCCGTAGCGGCCCTGCTTTTTGCCAGCTTACCGGCCTACGCCCAGACATCCGCTGATTCCGTCACCTTCGGGAATCGCCTGTCCATGGCCACCATCGCCAGCGCGTTGCAAAGCAGCGGCTATCAGGCCCTGGCCACGCCGCTCGCGCCGACCACTCCCCCCACCACTCTGGGCATCATTACCACCGGAATCAACGGCATGAAGGTCACCGTCATTGCCCAGAAATGCCCCAACGCCACGGACGATCAGATTTGCTCGCTGGCTTTTGTATCTGGATTTAATGATGATAAACGCATAATGGATCCTGCATTGGCCGAGAAACTCAATGAAGTTGCCTTTATGTCAAAGACAGTAATCCAGCACAGGACAAATGGAACCTCTGGGTTTACTATAGTATACACGTATCCATGTAAAGACTTCGAGGATACGAAATTTATCAGCATGGTCCTGACGTCATTTGGCGTTGATGTTGTCAAAATTCTTACCGCTTATAATGCCCCCCCGACAACCGCCGCGACCCCGGCCAATCGCTGATCGCGGCCGGGGGGGAGGGCGAATATGGCTATGAAGGCCGCCGGCCTTGACATTGACTGCCTTTTCCAAAAGTCTGAGGGCCTTCCAGCCGAGTGGCCCGATCCTGATGCCCGGGAACCGGGTGTCAGGTGAATCGGCCCGCCAACCCATTGAATTGCCCCATGAAGATCGCCGTCCTGATTCCCTGCTATAACGAGGAACATTCCATCACCCAGGTGGTGTGGGATTTCCGCGCGGCCCTGCCCGATGCCCTGATCCATGTCTACGACAACAATTCGCGCGACCGGACGGTGGAACTGGCCCGCGACGCCGGAGCCATGGTCCGTCACGAGCCGTTGCAGGGCAAGGGCAACGTGGTCCGGCGCATGTTCTCGGATATCGAGGCCGACATCTATGTGATGGTCGACGGCGACGCCACCTATCACGCCCCCAGCGCGCCGGCCATGATCGCCCGGCTGGTGGAGGAGAATCTCGACATGGTGGTGGGCAGCCGCCTGCACTCGGAGGAAAGCGGTGCCTTCCGCGTCGGCCATCACCTGGGCAACCAGGCGCTGACCGGCTTCGTCGCCTGGCTGTTCGGCGACCGGGTCAAGGATATGCTGTCGGGTTATCGGGTGTTCTCGCGCCGCTTCGTCAAATCCTTTCCCGCCATGTCCTCCGGCTTCGAGACCGAGACCGAGCTGGTGGTTCATGCCCTGAGCCTGTCCATGCCGGTGGCCGAGATGGAGACCCCCTATTTCGCCCGGCCGGAGGGGTCGTTCTCCAAGCTCAACACCTATCGCGACGGCTGGCGCATCCTGCTCACCATCCTGATGCTGCTGAAGCGCGAGCGGCCGCTGGCCCTGTTCGCCTCCATCTTCGCGGTGCTGGCGGTGCTGGCGGCGGTGCTGGCCGAACCCGTCGTCGCCACCTATATGCAGACCGGTCTGGTGCCGCGCTTCCCCACCGCCATCCTGGCCACCGGCATCATGATCCTGGCCTTCCTCAGCCTGACCGCCGGCGTCATCCTCGACACAGTCACCCATGGCCGGCGCGAGGCCAAGCGGCTGCACTATCTCGGTCACAAGGCTCCGAGGGAGGCATGACCCAGATCGGCTTCTATCATCTGACGCGGTCGCCGCTGGAACAGGCCCTGCCCAGGCTGCTGGACAAGGCCCTGGCCGCCGGCTACCGGGCGGTGGTGCTGGCCGGCTCGCCGGAACGGGTGGAAGCCCTCAATGACCGGCTGTGGACCTACGAGCCGGACTCCTGGCTGCCGCACGGCTCGCGCAAGGACGGCGATGCCGCGTTGCAGCCGATCTGGCTGACCGACCAGGATGAGAATCCCAACGGCGCCACCATCCTGGTGATGTGCGACGGCGCCCGCTCGGCCGGCGCCGCCGGCTTCGCCCGCTGCCTCGACCTGTTCGACGGCAATGACGACGACGCGGTCCAGGCGGCGCGCGACCGCTGGAAGCTGTGGAAGGCCGAGGGCCACGACCTGATCTACTACCAGCAAGGCGAGACCGGCGGCTGGATCGAAAAAGCAAGAAGTTAGAGCGCCGAGCCATCGAACTGACCCTGTCGGTTCGATGGCGAGAGGGCAAGGCCAAGGGCCGCCGCGCCCCCTGGCGCGGACCGCCGGGAACGCGT
>Ga0316222_1002966_pt1 | contig 17276 bp, 7 predicted proteins | sample TBH18011metaG_FD_206008 | JGI IMG/M metagenome (GOLD analysis project Ga0316222, IMG submission 206008) | Freshwater microbial communities from Trout Bog Lake, Wisconsin, USA - TBH18011 | ecosystem: Environmental > Aquatic > Freshwater > Lake > Hypolimnion/Profundal zone | place: USA: Wisconsin...
CCGGTTTGGAACAGCTACTACAAAACGCTTGCTATAACGAGATGTTGTTGGAGCGGGCAAAACTGCTCCGTAGCCGTTTGGTGGCGGAAGGCTTGAGCAAATACAATGTGGGTTCACAGGCTTGGTGTCGGGCGCAAGCGGGCGGGCGGGCAAACGGCACATTAATTCTGGTGCCGGGGCAAGTGGAAAGCGATGCTTCGGTTATTTTTGGCACACAGGGCATTGCCACTAATCGGGCTTTGCTTAAAGCGGTGCGCGTGGCAAACCCCAACGCCTATCTGATTTACAAACCCCACCCTGATGTGGTCGCTGGTTTGCGGGAACAAGGCAACGGTGAAGCAGATGCGCGGTTGTTTTGTGATCTGATGCTGGTGGATGTTGATATGGCCCATTTGCTGGAGCAAGTGGACGAGGTGCATACCCTCACTTCGCTGACCGGCTTTGAAGCCTTATTGCGGGGTAAAAAGGTGGTCTGTTACGGCTTGCCATTTTATGCCGGTTGGGGTCTGACCGAAGACATATTGCCGTTGCCCAGACGCTCACGAGAACTGAGTTTAGATGAACTGGTGGCAGCCGCTTTGATTTTGTATCCGACTTACATCAGCCGTACTACCGGAAAATTTACCACCCCTGAGCGGGTATTGGATGAATTGTTGCTCAAGCGCGGACGGGCTGCAGTTGGTTTGCCGTGGTGGCGGGTACTGTTGCGTAGTTATCTAAAATTTGAAACCCGATTGATGCGGATTTTTAACGGCTAAAAACCTAGCAAGTCAAACCGGCAGCTTTTAAGAGCCGCATAGCCAGTTTATCAATACTGAGTGGTTGCGGTGGTTTGGCTGGGTTCTGTTGGGCTGTCGTCCGGCTGTTCCACAGTGCGTAATCGGTGCAGCCATCCGGTGCGCCTAGTTGTCCGTAAACGTTTGCCATAATTGGCACATGGTCTCCGTACCAGCATAAGATGCTTTCTTTGTCTTGTTCTTGTTGGCGTTGCCGTAACTTTTCGGTAAGCCGTTTGACCATTAAGTCCGCATTTTTTAGGTGACGCAGGTAAACCGTCAAATCTTCACAATGGCGGGGAGGGGGCTGATGGTGGAGTTTTTCCAAATCATCGCTGGCGGGTTTTTCAAGGTGCAAGGGGCCATGGTTTTCCATGGTGATGACAAAAATAAAAATGGGCTGTTGGCGGGTGTTGTCCAGCAGTTCGATAACTTTGGTAGCCAAAGCGCTGTCGCTGGTGTATTGCCCATCCATTTGCGTGGCGTTAAAGGCCTTAATGTCGATAAAATGGTCGAAGCCCAAGCGAGGATAAACCAGGTCGCGCTGGTAAAAACTGATCGGGTAGGGGTGGATGCAGACTGTTTGGTAGCCTAGTTGTTTGAGCGATCCGGCTAGGTTAGGGATGCTTTGCTTAGCCAGCAGCCGGTAAGGGTTAAACTGGTGTATGCCTAGTTGCTGTCCGGTCAGGCCGGTCAAAAAGGCACATTCCGTACGTACCGTGTTGGCACCCCAGGCAGGCACTTGCAGTCGGCCGTGTTGGCAAGATTCGGCTTGTAATTGGTCGAAGTTTTCTAAAACATTGGCTTTGATGCCCGCATAAAAACAACGGGGGTCAAAAAAAGATTCGCTTTGCACCACAATAATATCGCTAAGCTTATCAGGGGTGCTTGGCACTGTCGGCAACTGGCTAAAGCGATTTTGGCTAAAATCATGCCGGTCGTACTTTTCTGCAAACCAGTAGTGCCAAAAAAAAGCGGATTGCCCCAATTGCTGCAAATCTTCATTGGGCTTATAAAGTATTTTTGGCGAGTGCTGATGGGCAATAGTGATGCACAGCCCGCCGATAGACAATAAGGCTGTGCAAACAAGCAAAAAGAACGCTAGCCCTAAGGTGTCGCTTAAGGCCTTTTCCAATCCGATACCTAGGGCAATTGCCGTGATAAATGCCAGTGTGGCTATCACTGTACGGGTGATGCCAAAAAAAGGCAGATATAACTTGGGATGCTGGATAGCATCGGTAAAATATTCGAAATCTTGGAAAATAAAAGCTTCTTGCAAGGTGCTGAGTTTGGCTTGATGCACCATAACCAGCAAACCCTGAAAAGCAAAGATTATGGCAATGACAAACCAAGGCCGTTGGCACAGCAACAATAGCAGTGTAAAAAGCACTAGCCAAATACCACAATGCAGCAAAATGCTGGCTAGGCCACGTTGCTGTAATGGTAAAAGTTTAGGTTGCATAGCCTGTTCAGGTAGCCATGATAGGGCAAGGCCACATAGCATAGGCCAAGTAAGGTTGTGCAGTTCGGTCATGTCAGCCGTGGTATTTGAGCCACACTAGCAGTTGTTGTGACCAACTCGCAGGCAGCACAGACAGTAGCCAAGTGCCTGCATTGAGCGGAAAGGGGAAGCTTATTCTGGCACGGTTTTGTTGCAAGCCTTTTACAATGGTTCGTGCGGCCCGCTCGGTTGTCCAGACAAACGGCTTGGGGCCAGGCATATTGGTGCTCATGTCCGATTCGACGTATCCCGGCATCACTACATTAACCTTTATGCCATCCCGTGCAAGCCAACCGCGCATGGCTTCGCCATAAGCTTTTATCGCCGCTTTACTGGCACAATAACTGGGTGTTATCGGTAAGCCATAGTAAGCGGCCAGCGAGCTTATCAGGGCTATTTGCCCGCTACCGCGCAGGCGCATGGCAGGCACTAGGCCATTGACCAAAGCAAGGGTTGATTTGATGTTCAGATCAATTAAGGCATCAATAGCCTGCCAGTTTTCGCCTTGGCGTTGCTGGCCATTATTGATGTTGATGCCAGCATTGGCGATGACCAAGTCAGGCAAATTTTGCGTGGTCAGTGTTTGTAGCCATTGTTGTAGCTGTCCAATGTCGGTCAAATCCAGCTCGATACAGGCCACTTGTGCCCCTAAGGCTTGGCAGTCTTGGCCCAGTTTGTCCAAGCGGGCTGGGTCGCGTCCCTGTAAAATAAGATACCGGTCTGGCGCTGCATACGCTTTTGCCAATGCCCCGCCAATGGCACCACTGGCTCCGGTGATCAATACTGTAGTTTTAGTAGAGGTCATGGCAACGTTCCAATGCACATTTTTTTTTCGTTAGGGCTTGGGCGGCATGGTAAGCGGCTAATTTTGTGCCTTCTTGGCTGTATAAGCTCCCGTTGATTTGCGTGGCGTAAATCACTGTTTTGTGGAAGTCAGCAAACAACAGCGGGTCTGGACGGGGAGCTTTTGCCCAGAAATCATCCAGTGTCCCTTGGAAGGTCAAGCCATCCATGCTGAAGATTGAGTCTGCCAAGGTGATGGTTGGGCGGTTGAGTGCCAAAGACACGCCGGCGGTGGTGCTATTGACCGTCACAGTACCGAGAGTGTTTTGCAGCAATCTTCTGATATCACCGCTTTCAAAATAAACGGTGCGTCCCACTATATTTAAGGCGGATTCAAGTTCGTTGATGATTTTTTTATAATTGATCTGACCTATATCGAGCGGATGGTTTTTGATGACCAAGCGGGTGTGCGGTGGGGCATGTTGTGCAAATGAGGTCATGACCACTTTAACTGCTTCCGCCATAGTGTTGAAGTTTGAATAATGGGTGATTTGGGCATCGCTGTTGAGTTGCAACGGAAACAAATAGAAGGGGGTTTTGTTGTTTAGCAGCTCGTCGAGTTGTTGTAATTCCTGCCGCTTAATTGTGTTGATCTGTAATGTCCGTTTTACAAAACCGCTATATTCAGTATAAATGCTATAAGGTGAGTGGGTTTTATAATGCGGGGTCAATAAAGGGTTGCATATCCCTGCAAGATGATAGATGACATCATGCACGGCTTGGGGGGCGAAAGATGCTTTAAAATCTTGTGGCGGATGCTGTTCGGGCAAGCGTTTAGCCACTTTTCTATACCAGTCAGGATGCCGTGGCAGCAGGGAATGGCCATTGACCCCATCGCATTCCAGGGTGATCCAGTAAGGCCGGAAGTAACCGCATTCCACCACAAAGGTACGGACACCAAACGGTGCGGCATTATCGATGGCGGGTTTATGCACAGGTCGGCAATTGCCAAATATGATTTGGTCGGTTATGTCATAGCGCGTCCAGACGGAGGCCATAAAATCGTCCAAATCGGTCAAACGGTCACGGAATATAAGGGATTTTTTGGTTTGCCAGTACAGCAGGTCGCCGCTGTTGAAGTTGATTTTATGGACAGCATGACCTCGCGCCATTAGCTGATCGGCAAGGCGGGAAAAAAGTGGTGAACAGGGGCCTTGCAAAAATAGGAACGAACGCTTGATGTTAGCCAAAAGCATGCCCCCAAGTAATCGGCCTGTTTATGCGGGATTGTTCACATTGCTTCATGAAGTGCCTGAATAGTTTGGTCTATTTGCTCCTCGGTATGTCCACAAGAAATAAAAAATCTTAGTCGGGCACTTTTTTCCGGGACTGCAGGATAAAGTATGGGCAGGACATTAATGCCCTGTTCAAACAGGGATTGTGCCAGCTGTGCGGCTTTTGCAGAACTCCCTGTCATAGCGGGTATGATAGCACATCCTTGGCTAAGCCCCGTGTCGATGCCGACGGCCCGTGCTTGTTGTAAAAAATAGCGGGCACGGGCCTGCAAGGTGCGGACACGGCTTGGTTCGGAACGGATAATTTCCAGTGCGCTTAGTGCCGGTGCGGCGACTTGTGGCGGCATTCCGACGCTATATAAAAAACCCGGGGCTAAAAATTTTAGGTGTTCGATCAATGCCGACTCGCCAGCAATAAAGCCGCCACAACTGGCTAAAGATTTGCTGAGTGTGCCCATCCAAATGTCAACACTTTTGCCGTCAACGCCGAAATGGTCACGAATGCCTAAGCCCATGCGCCCTAACACGCCTAAAGAATGGGCTTCATCAACCATCAAAAAGGCATAATGTTTTTCTTTTATGGCAATAAAGCTAGGCAGGTCGGGAATATCGCCATCCATGCTATACAGCCCTTCAATGATAATCAATACCCGTTGATAATGGTGGCGTTGTTCGGTCAGCAGGCGGTCTAACGCGGCATGGTTGTTGTGTGGGAACGACAGACGTTTCGCGCCTGACAGTTGGGCCCCGGCCCAACTGCTGTTATGGATGAATTCGTCATGTAAAATCAGGTCGTTGGGGCCGAACAAATAACCAATGGTGGTGACATTGGTGGCATGGCCGCTGACCATGACAACGGCATCATCCACACCATAAGCATCTGCCAAGGCCATTTCCAATTGCCGGTGGATAGCCCGTTCGCCGGACACCAAACGGCTGGCGGAAACGGATGTGCCATAGTGGTCAATGGCGGTTTTTGCCGACTCTGACACACGGGCATCACCGGCCAGTTCCAAGTAATTGTAACTGGCGTAGTTGATGTAAACGCACCCGTTAATTTGGCTGGTGGCCCCGGCGATATTGTCATGGATGCGAAAAAAAGGGTTGTTGATGCCTAATTGATGGCCGCCCTGATGGATAATTTGGATTTGCTTATAGCCAGGATACTGGTCAAAACGACACCAATCCTGTGGGGTTTGGAAGGGTTGGTTGGTTGGGTTTTGGGTGTTGCCATCATGCCCGGCACCCTTCAGCTTGCGTGCTAAAGCTTGTTGGATCAGTTTGTCTTTAAGCTGCTTGGATAAGCTGGGTGTCGCCATAAGTTACTGATTGATTATTTTAACGGGACTTTCAGTGTCAATGGCATGGGCCAAAGCCATCAGTTGCTCATTGCTGATGGCGGAGCTATGGACTTTGGCCAATTCGTGGATGTGATCTGTGGTGGTGAGGGTTTCAGTATCGCTATTGCCGCGTAATTTGGCTAGCAAACGGCTTGCCAGTTTGTTTAGGGTAGCCGCCTCGCCCAGTTCCATCACGGGAATTTGCACATCAAAACGGGCTTCGATTGCAAGCACCAGTTCAACGCCCATTAAGGAGTCCAACCCCATATCATACATGGACTGATCATTGTCTATTTTTTCTTTGGCAATCAACAGGACATGGCTGAGTTCTTCTTTAAGCATATCAACCAAGCGTGCTTGCAGCGCTTCATTGGACAGCCCGTTTAAAAGCTGTTTGATATCGGTGGTAAAATCTTCGCCATTATCCAGTTTTGAGTTGCCACTGGCGAGTCCGTTAAATTTTGGCGAGCCGGAACTGGTGATATATTTGCTTAAAATACGCCAGTCGTAGTGGCTAATGCCAAGGGTGGGGGTGTTGTCCAAGAGCATTTGTTCCAATACATCAAGAGCTGTTGCCGAATTTAAGGCCGCCCCTCCCATGCGGTTTTGCATGGTTTCTTTGATTTTTTTATGGCGGCTCAAAAAGCCCACATCATCAATCGCCCCCCAACAGACACAAGTGGCGGCAAGCCCCTGTTGCCGCCTGAATGCCGCCAATGCTTCCAGCCACAAATTGGCGGCGACATAACGGCTTTGCCCCGGATTGCCAAACAAGGTGGCCACCGAGGAATACAGTACAAACATATCCAAGGCCATGTGCCGGGTGAGTTCATGCAAATATTGGCCGCCCAAGATTTTTGGGGCTAAGACCCTTTGGATTTGTCCGAAATCACCTTCGCTAGCCATGCCGTCTTCGATGACTGCGGCGGCATGGACAATGCCTTTAAGGGGGGGCATAGCCTGTTGGCAATCGGCCAATAAGTCCGCCAAAGCCGTTCTGTCGCAGACATCACAGGCACGGGCCAGAACCTTGACACCTTGCAGGGCAAATGCATTGAGGGCCAGTTGTGCTTCCTCAGAACTGGCTCCACTCCGACCAATTAAAATCAGCTGCCGCGCACCTTTTGCCACCAGCCATTGTGCGGTGCGTAAAGCAAAACCACCCAAACCGCCTGTCACCAGATAACTTGCCTCAGGACAAAGGTGCAGTGAATTTTTTGCAGTGCTTGTAGGGGCTTTAGCAAAAATGCCATTATTGTATGTGACAACCACTTTACCGATTTGTTTGGATTGCTGCATATAGCGGAATGCATCGGTTACTTGATGGGCATCAAAAATGCTGTAAGGCAAGGGCTGCAATGCACCATTATTGAACAGTGCCATCATCTCAGTGAACAATTGTCGGGCCAGTTCGGGGCGTGCTTGCAGCAGTTGATCGGCATCAATGCCAAAATAACTGATATTGTTTCGGAAAGGCCGTAGGCCAATAGCGGTGTTTTCGTAAAAATCACGCTTGCCCAATTCCAAAAAACGGCCAAAAGGCTTTAGCACCTGAAAATTCCGGTTGATCGCCTCACCTGCAAGGGAGTTTAAAACCACGTCAACGCCTTGGTTATTGGTTTTTGCCAAAATTTCCTCGGCAAAACTAAGCGATCTGGAATCATGGATGTGTTCAACGCCCAGCAAGGTAAGAAAATCACGCTTTTCCGCTGAACCGACCGTGGCAAAAATTTCCGCGCCTAACCAACGGGCGATTTGTATCGCTGCAAGGCCAACCCCGCCCGCTGCACCATGGATCAGCACCTTTTCACCCGGCTGCAACCGTGCCAGATGGTGCAGGGCATAATAGACCGTGAAAAAGGCACTGGGTAGCGTGGCGGCGGCGGCAAACCCTATATGCGCGGGTATTGCCGCAATAGCGTTAGTCTGGGTATGGACTAAATTGCTAAAACTGGCAGGCCCCATGCCCACAACAGCATCGCCCGGTTTAAAGCCAATAGTTTTATTGCCTATCTGGGTAATGACACCGGCAAATTCCAAGCCTAATGAGGTGCCGACATAGCCGTTTTCGACCGCTTCATCGGCCAGCAAGCCTAGCGCGTACATAATGTCGCGAAAATTTAGCCCCGTGGCCTTGACTGCCACTTCAACCTTGTCATCGGCAAGGCTTGTGTTGGGTTTGGCTTGCCATTGCAAATTGCGTAGCTGGCCCGGCAGTTTAAAGCCCAGTGCTATTTTAAGGCCGTTGTCGCCACTAAATGCTAGGGTTGGCGCGTGTAACTGGTGGCGGCTGCGTAGTCGGGGTGCGAAGCGTTTGCCTTGCGGGTCAAGAAACACCTCCTGCTCTCGGTCATTTGCCAGTAGCTCACGGCAAATAGCCGCCAAGGCATCGGTTTTGATAATGCCGGTGTTGCCGCTAATATCCAAAAGCCGCACTTGGCAGTGGCTGGTTTCATTCATCAGGCTGCGACCAAAGCCCCAAAGCGTTGCGTCATAGGCAATTTGTAACAGGTCGTCGGCAAATGCCTGTGGTTGGTCACAGGCATACAGGCTGCTGACATTTTGGGTCAATAACCATACATTGATTTGGCTAGAAGCCATTGCTGCAGCTGCTTTGCTGATTTGTCCCGCCAGTTCGCAGCGGTGTGATTGGGCATTCATATCGGCTTGGGCAAAACCGGACAAATGCACAATATGTTGGATATTGTCCAGCACTTCAGGCAATTGCCAGCGTTGTTGGCTATAAATGACAGATTGCCCGTGATGCTCCAGTAGTCCGCCAAGCTGCTTGGCGAGGTGCTGTTCTGCCCCGTCAGCTCCGGTCATAATCAGCCAGTGGCTTAAAGGCGGGGCAGGTAGGGGGGGTGTTGTCAGATCAGGGCTTAGGGCGTTCAACAGAAATATGCCCGACTGGCTGTCCGGCAAACATTCGTGGCTTTGGCAGTGGCTGAAGTGATAGTCCTCCAGCTGTTTCAACCATTGTCCGGCAGACAACTGGGTTGACCGTCCTATTGTCTGTGCTTGCCTTGGCCGTTCGCTGCTAGTGATGCCTAGCACTTGGTCGATCCAATGGGCAGGTTGCAATCCTATCAATAAAACAGGGCTGTTTGCTGCCAATAGCTGCGGCAATTGGCTTAAAAACTGTTGTGTGGCTTCGATACTGCTAGAATTCAGCAACACAATGGCAAAATTTGCAGGCTTCCCAGCAAGGGTGCGGTTATTGTCTGTGGCTTCGTCCAGTCGGATTATTTTGAGTGACGGATAATGCTCCTGTAGATTTTCGGCGGCATTGATAGCTTGTCCTGACAAACCGGCAAAGCAGTAATCGCATTGTGTCAAATCCAATTGCTGGCAAAGTAGGCTGGCAAATTCACAGTCTCCTGCACTGGCTTCAAGAATTTTTAAACGGCCTCCCACCGGCAATTGGGCGATCCATTGGCTGCATTGCTCAAGCAGCAGGTTGCTGACTGTCTGCTTGCAGGTTTGTTTAAAAACAGATTGGACAATGCTGGCGTAATGGTCGCCATTGATCGCGGGCGTATCTGCCTGATAGTGTCCCTTGATTATGTTGGCAAGATATAAGCCTGTCCGGCCTACAAGATGGCTCAGGTAAAAATACTCCGGGTATTCGGCGACAAGGGTGTTCCAAATGGCTTGTGCCGAGAGTTCTTGCGGCTGGTCATGTTGCGTTGTTTGCCAACCGCCTTGTTGTACGGTGACGGTTAAGTTTTCGGTGGCAAGTGCCAGTGCCTGTTGTAGCCAATGGCTTAAAATGGGGTTGTTTTCACAGTGGCTGACAAGTATGGCTTCAGATAAAAACCCCGTGGCATCCGCTAAAGTGCTTAATGCCTCGATAATAAATTGTTGGGATAAACTATCCAAAAGCGGTTCGACTTCTTGGCCATAACGCCAAGTATCCGCGTCTTTCCTTAAGGCCGGCAAATAAGCCTCTAACCATTCCGGGCGGATTGCCAAGGCAGTATGTTCTGCGGTCAAAGGTGCAGCAGTCAGATGATAGTCTAAATATTGCGGTGTGGGCGGGGCAGGATTATGCAACTTAACCGCGCGAAAACGCACAGCTTGGAAAATGGCAAGACAATTGCCGTTGCTATCAAAAAGTGCAAACTCAGTATTTAATGAATGTGCAGAATGGTGTGTTACGGTCGCTTGGGCGCAATGCGGAATACCCTTGTCGGCACGCAGCAGAATCTTGCCTATCTTAACCGGTACAAAAGTAATGTCTTCGTAGTTTAGCCAGTCATCGCATAGGATTTGGAAAACCAACTGGAAAGCACCGTCTAAAAAAGCGGGATGCAGGTAATAATCGCTTAGCCCATTGGGCAGTGATTCCGAAGGTTCAAAAATGGCCAAAGCATTTCGCCCACTACGCCAGCCATACTTAATTGTTTGAAATGCCGGGCCATAGTTAAGACCGGCGCGGCTGGTCAATAAATGGTGGCTAATGCGGTCAAAATCTGGGGTACGTGTGGGTAGGATTGGACAGGCTATAGCAAGCCGTCCACCACTTGCGTCGGACAAGATGCGCCCGGCCAAATGTGCCACCCAAGTAGTCGAATTGGCCAGTTCGCGGCTACCTAGCGATAAGCGGCCATCGTTTTCAACCGTGCAGCGGATAACTTTGCTTGTATCAGGGCCAAGCACCAGTGGGGCGCGTATTTCCAGCTCTTCAATAGACAAGAATGCCCCAGGGTGCAGTTGATGGGCGGCAGCCAAGGCAATTTCAGCGAAGCCCGCTGCGGGAAACAAAACGGCACCGCCAATATTGTGGTCATTCAGGAATGGCTGCAATTGGGTGTCCAGTTGGTTTTCCCATTGCCGTTCATGTTGTGTGAGTGGGTAGCCCAGTAAGGGGTGGCATTTTTTTCGGGTCAATAAATGATACGATTCTGCCGTGTAAGGATGCCAATAACTTTCCCGCTGCCAAGCATAATGTGGCAGATCGGCCAGTTTTCCCTTGGTCGGAAAACAAGCATTGGTTTTACGGTCAGGCTGGTTATCCAAGCAGCCACTCATTAGGGTCTGGGCATAGCACTCATGTAGCTTGTCAATGCTGCCTTGACCTCTTTTTAAGCTAGGGATAACCAAACCTTGCACGGAGTTTTGCTTAAGGCTATCATGCAAATAAGTTTTCAGGATGGGATGGGCGCTGATCTCAATAAAGGTGTTGATGCCACTATTAAGCAGCGCTTCAATGCTTTGTTGGAAATTGACTGGTTTGCGAATGTTGTGCCACCAGTATTCGGCGTTGAGCTTATCGCCTGATAAAGGCATCCCAGTAACGGTCGAAAAAAAGCCAACGCCACTTGCTATGGGTTTAATTGACGCGAGTGAATCCCTGATACCCTGCTCAATCACATCCATCGCTGGGGTATGGAAGGGATAATCCAAGTTTAAGCGTTTGTGGAACACGCGCTGTGATTGCAGTTCGGTCGCTAAGCTTGCCAGCTCCTTATAATCCCCCGCAACCGTCACACTGTGAAGGCTGTTGATACAGGCGATAAAAGTTTTTTGCAAGGCCAACTGTGCCAATAATGCTTGTATGGCTTCCATACCCAAGCCAACCACCATCATTTCACCCAAGCCTTTGGTTTGGCTTTGGAAATAACTGCGGTAATAAATGACTTGGACGGCTTCGGGCAAACTCAGTGCGCCACTGGCCCAGGCTGCGGCCACTTCACCCACGCTGTGGCCGACCACTGCGACAGGCTGGATACCCCAATCACGCAACACTTCGGTCAGGCCAACTTGCAGGGCGAATAAGGCAGGTTGCGCCATTTCAGTGTTTTGATAACGGTTATCGCCCAGCGTACCGGACAGTTCTTCGAGCAGCGAATAATCCGCGTATTGGCTAAAATAACGGTCTATCTCGACCAAGGTTTGCCTAAAAATACTGGATTGTTCCAATAATGCCTGCCCCATGCCTTGCCACTGGCAACCATTGCCAGCAAATACAAAGGCGGGGCCTTGGCTCTCGGCAAAATGATTGCCAGTGTAAATGCCAGATTGAGTTTCGCCGATTTTTGCAGGATCGCTGTGTCTGGTCAATGCCGTTAGTTTTACAATAGCTTCTGCGGCATTATCAGCAAATGTTACAGCACATAACTGGTGACGCTCCCGATGAAAAAATGCCGTATAGGCAACATCATAAAAATTGTCATGCGCGGTTGCAGACATAAAGTTTTTCATTGCCAAGGCGTTTTGCTGCAAGGCTTGCCCGTTTTTACCGGATATTATCAGTGGCAGCCTAATATCGGTGCGGTTATTAGGCGTGCCGGGGCGTTCTTTTGGGCGTTGGTCTGAAGGGCTTTGCAGTATCACATGGGCATTGGCCCCACCAAAACCGAACGAATTGATGCCAATTGTCAAACGGCCTTGGGCTGGCAATGGCCTGTTGTCTGTGGCGGCATGAAGATTCCATTCGGCAAACTTGATGTTCGGGTTAGGATGGGTGATGCCGATGGTGGCCGGTACAACCCGATGTTTTAGGCAATGGATTGCCTTAATTAAACCGGCAATGCCCGAAGCGGACTCAAGATGCCCTAAATTGCTTTTAACGGAACCGATTAACAGGGCTGTCCGGCGATTCTGCCCCAAGGCAAGCCCAATTGCTTGGGTTTCCGTCGGATCGCCAATGGCAGTGCCAGTGCCATGGGCTTCGACATAATCAATGTCTTCTGGGGCAATGCCCGCTTGGGCATAGACACCCGACATGAGGCTGGCTTGTGCGTTGGGGTTAGGGATTGTCAGCCCTGTTTTGTTGCCGTCGGTATTGACAGCGCTACCAGCAACAATAGCCAAGATAGGGTCGCCATCGGCAATAGCTTGTTGGTAATCTTTGAGCAGGACTAGCCCGCCGCCTTCTGATCTGACGTAACCATCAGCCGATGCATCAAAAACATGGCATTGTCCGGTCTTCGACAACATGCTGGCCTTGGAAAAGGAAATAAAGCCATAAGGGTGCAGATGCAGGCTAATGCCGCCCGCCAGTGCGCTTGCCACTTCGCCAGACCTGATGGCTTGGCAAGCTTGATGGAAGGCCACCAACGACGACGAGCAGGCAGTATCTAAAGCAATGCTTGGGCCGTGTAAATCAAAGAGGTAGGAAATACGGTTTGCGGCAATGCTGGAAAGGGTGCCGGTTGCCGTGGTCGGTTCCATGGCGCACGGGTCATCCGCCAACCGGTAGGCATAATCAACATTGGAAATGCCGATATAAACGCCACAATCACTGCCGCGCAGTGTGCTTGGCACAATACCGGCACTTTCCATGCTTTCCCAGGCAAGCTCCAGCAATATCCGTTGCTGGGGGTCCATCAACGCCGCTTCACGCGGAGAAATGCCAAAAAATGCGGCGTCAAATCCAGAGACATCACCAATACTGCCCGCCGCAAAAGTATAGCTGGTGCCGGGGTGGCGTTTGTCAGGGTGCAGGAAATTTTCTTGAGGCCAACGTGAAGCTTCCACTTGGCTAACTAAGTTCTTGTGGGCCAGCAGGTCATTCCAGAAGGTTTGTTTGCAGGTGCCCGGAAAACGGAACGAGTAACCTATTATTGCAACGCGGTTTTGCATGCTAAGGATTCGGGTCTTTGATGGCAGGGTGAAAAATAAACAACAAGCGAGGAAGGTGTAAGGCAAGTCATGCCAAATTCGCTAAAAAGCCTGGTCAATTGCGCGGACACTAAAATGCCCGTATTCAATGCCCAACACTTTATAAAGGGTGGCAAAAAAAGCGCTTGCTTAAAAAACAGATGGGCCGGTCGCAAATACCAGCCAAAAAAAGTTGCATAGTGGGGCAAGAGGTTGTAAGTTTCACTGGTATTTACTGGATAAAAAATTGCTTAACCCTAATATAAGGAATGATACATGAAAAATATTACTTTATCAGCTAACGAAGCCAGTATTTTGGCGGGCAACAAATTACTTAAAAACACCTATTTACTGTTGTCAATGACCTTGCTTTTCAGCGCAGTCACTGCCGGAGCGGCGATGACCCTTGATTTGCCCCATCCCGGCTTTATGATCACCTTGGTTGGTTACTTTGGCCTGTTATTTTTAACCACAAAATTTCGTAACAGCGCATGGGGCTTGGTGTTTGTTTTTGCATTGACCGGTTTTATGGGGATGACATTGGGGCCTATTTTAAACCTCTATATCAAAGCCTTCAGCAATGGTCACGAACTGATCCTGATGGCATTGGGTGGCACAGGAGTGATTTTTCTGGGCCTATCGGGTTATGCGCTAACCACCAAAAAAGACTTTAGTTTTATGGGTGGTTTTTTAATGGTGGGCATTCTGGTGGCCTTTTTGGCCGGTATTGGGGCAATGGTGTTTGCAATACCGGCGTTGTCGCTGGCGGTTTCTGCAATGTTCGTTTTGTTGATGTCCGGTATGATCTTGTGGCAAACCAGCGACATGATCCATGGTGGCGAAACCAACTACATCATGGCTACAATCAACCTTTATGTCAGCATTTTTAATTTGTTCACCAGTTTGTTGCAGATTCTTGGTGTCATTGGTGGTGATGATTAAGACGGCATCGTTATCATCATCCCCGCAACAAAAAAGCCCGGTCTATACCGGGCTTTTTTATGGTCAGCCCATTAGGGCAACAATTCCCAGGTTTTCCTATAGGAAGTTTCTTGATCCCAGTTTTCCCATACAAAACCAGGTTGCACAATCGGCTTGGTGGGAATGAAAAAAGTCACCAAATCACCGGCACCACTTAATGTGCGCCCGACCATGTGGAACAGACCCGTTACAAAACCGGCCGTGGCGGCATAGCCGGCACCATCGGTTTTTTTGGTCACCATGACGGTCTTGGGTATTTCGGCAATGCCTGTTGCGGCATTGATGACCCCGTAACCTATCTTTGTGCCTAGGCGGGATATATACGTGGTGGCGGATGCAGTGTGACAGACTGCTATAAATAGCACAAAAACAAGCAGCAATTGTTTAAATGGTGCGGGCATGGAATCCTCCAAAATAAATAATACAAACCTTTAGTGGATAGTAACATACCTCAAAGGCTTTATACAGTGCTTGAACCGCCCAGATACCATGCAAACAGCACATTGCGTATCCCCGCGCCCTGATCTGACGGGTTCTGCACATAATCGTACAAGTCCATCGCCTCATCCATCACATCGCCTTTTTCCTTGGGTATGGCAGAAATGGCATTGACCATATCACCAAGGTGCATGTTCTTGGCGGACATCTTGGCGTTGCTTTGTATGAACGAAGCCAGCACCCGTTGCGCGTCTTGCGAAAACCCCGGCATTTTCTTGCGGTGTATCAGCCGCTTCAAGGCAGAACGGTTGTTGACCGCCATCTTCAAATATTCCTGGAACGCCTTGTCCTGTTCAACCCCCATCATGTTGGCAAACACTTCCATGGTTTCCGGTGTCACGCCACTGAACAGCTTCCAGCTTTTTTGCGACAGCGTGCCGGTTGTCACGGTGTAGTTCGGGTCGGTTTCACGGAACGCCCGCGCCATCTGGTTCATTTCCGACACCGTTTCAAACATGCCGAAAAACACCCGCTTTTCATCGCCACCGGGCAACGTTTCCTTAACATCCAACGTGTACCTGCCGAACCGCATCAACGGCGCGTAGCCCTGCTTTTGCAGCTTCAGGATGGTTGCCGCCTTAGCCATGAAAGCCGCCGCTTTCTCGGCATCCGCCACCTGACTGGCATAGTGCTGTGCGGTATCCATCAAACCCATGTCACGGCTGGCAGGCAACAGCTTCATCACCCGCCCCATGCGGAACATCTCCGACTTTGCCAAGTCATCCATGCTCCGGTTCACCGCGTTGAAAAACTGGCGGTACATTTCCACTTGTGTCGGCGTATAACCGTCCCGCACCAGCTCCGCGTCCGTCATCGGCCTGTCATTCAGCGTCGTGTCAAAGATCGCCTTACTGACTGCCTTGGCATCCTTCAGCCGCTTCCACGCCCTGCGCTTCACCAGCTCATTTGCCGTGTCGCCCAGCGTGTCCAGCTTAGGCAACCACAACGGGGCCTCGTCCGCCTGCTCGTTCATGAACCGCGCAGCGTCCTCCTCATAATCCATCGACTTGTCCACCACCGCCTTGTAATGCTCGTCCACCGTCGCCTTGTGCGGCTGAGAGCCCACTGTCCTATGCCATAGGTTGAACACCTTCGGGTTGTCCCTGCGGTTTTCAATGAAGCCCGTCGCCGCCTCGGCAAGATTAGCCATGGAATCAGACAGCTTGCTGTAACGGATGTCGTTGTCCTCAGCAGAAAACGCCCCCGTGTTGCTTTCCGCATTCAGGTTGGAAGGCTCGCCGTTTGGGGCTAGGCGTTGGTTGATATTGGCAGACTTGGCAAACAACGGCATCCCCTCATCCAGCACCTTCTGTCGCATCTTGGGCGTGATAATCAAGGCTGGCTGCATCCCATGCCCAATGTCCACATTACCCACCATGCCGCCCATCCTGCGGGCAATCTCCATCGCCGCCTGCATCACCAAAGACGGCTTGCCCTGCACGTTCATGCCGTTCCCGTCACCGTACATCGCTTGCGTCCAATCCGGTTTGATTCTTAAATCATCCCCTTCAATATGGTGCGCCCCCTCTTGGTTCAATGGCGAATTAACCAGCTTGTCAGCAAGTTCACTGCCCAAATAACCGGCAAGCTCATCAGGGCGGACACCGTCTTTTACAATCACGGGATATAAACCATTATTCGCAATCAAACTGCCATTCGATTCTTTGTATATGACAGAATCGACATAATCGATCAAACCATACCTGTCTGCCTGTTGCTCACCCGTCGTCCAAGCCACCACCCCCTGCCCGTTGTCAATGGCCTCGCTGACCGCCTTTTTCATCAACAGGCTGATATACGCATTCGTGGCCTTGTTGTTGGCATCGGTGATGAACGGTGCTGGAGGGGGGCCAAATATATTTTCCTTCCTGGGAAAAAACTCACTTCTTATTTCTAGATTTGTATGATTTGTTCTACTATCGAAAAAGGCATTTGCATCAGACAAATTTTCATACCCACCAATTGCAATCCCGTTCCAATAAATGACATGTACTAATTTTTTATAAGCTCTCTTAAACCCATCCTTCCGCCCATCCGCCCCGCGCTGGCTTTGCACTTCCTCCAAGAACAACACCCTGCGCCCTTGCCCATCGGTGCGCGTGTTAAGCCTCAGCCAAGCAACCTGCCTGCCTTCGCCCACATCGCCAAAATGGGTGCTGTCATCCTCTTTATACTTCTCAACCGTGGGGATTGTCACCACCAGCTCTTTGTAATCCTCGCCACCGGATAAAGTCAGGCTATCCGTATTGTGTTTTGATGTGTCCCAATGCTTTTCTTCAAGCATACGAAGTTCGTTCTCTTCAGATACCGTCCTATCTTCTTCTGATTTAGCCAACAAATAGTCAAACCTATCCATTTCTTCCTTGCTAAGGTCTCCGAACTTTCTGCCCAGCACCACATCCTCAACCCTAACCCCATGCGCCGCCAAGAAAGCTTCCACATCCCCCCGTGTCACCTTATCCTGCATGTCCAGCCAGTCATTGATGCCGCTCCA
>Ga0316222_1002967_pt1 | contig 17272 bp, 13 predicted proteins | sample TBH18011metaG_FD_206008 | JGI IMG/M metagenome (GOLD analysis project Ga0316222, IMG submission 206008) | Freshwater microbial communities from Trout Bog Lake, Wisconsin, USA - TBH18011 | ecosystem: Environmental > Aquatic > Freshwater > Lake > Hypolimnion/Profundal zone | place: USA: Wisconsin...
CCAAGAATCACCGCCGCCATCAAACTTAACCGGACTTTCGGAGTAGAGGAAGCAGTCGGTGGCATCGCCGCCGAAACCATGGAGATATTAACGGGAGCCACTTGCGAGTTGGCGGCGGTCACCTTGAGTTTTTCCAAAACCGAATTGAACAAAGCCTGGTCGGAAGCAACTTCCCGGGCCAGCAAATTGTATTGAATGGATTTGCGGGATAGTTCCAGACTCTTCTGCTCGGCCTGTGCCAGCTCTTTCTCCAAGTCTGAAACTTCGGCCTGTGCCTTGACATACGGCAGCCGCAAGGATTCCTGAATCCGGCTGCGGATGGCCAGCACCACTTCCTGAAGTTGTTGCTTCAATTCATTCAACGTGTTGACGGCCACCACATACTTGGGATTCTTTTCCCGGTATAATTGTTTCAACTGCACTAAATCCGCTTGTTTTTGAGCGATAACCGTCTGGAGCAACTGCACTTGCGGATCGGAGGAAATCTGAGCATAGGCCAGCAAGCCGTCGCTGTTGGTGCCCATCGCCAGAGAGCCTTCATAGGCAGCCTTGAACTGGATTACCTGCGCTTTCATGTCACTCAACTGATGTCTATAAGTGGCGATGTCCACCAACTGGGAGGCGGCTCCATTGTCCGAGGCGCTCAATTCCACGGTGCCCACCTGCTCGCGATAATTTTGCAAGGCTTGTTCAGAGGCCTTTAATTTGTCCGCCAGCCGTTGGTTAGCCAGCTTGAACAATTCACTCTGACTGCGATCTGTCGTGGACCGGATTTTAAAATCCTGCTCCAGATAGCCCGCCACCATTAGGTTAGCCAGCTGGGCTGCCCGGTTGGGATCTGGGCAGGTGACGGTCAAATCAATCAGGCGAGTGTTTCGGCGGAGCTTGGCCGTCATTTGCTTCTCCATAACGCTCACCAATTTCACCCCCTCCAGCATGTTGGCTTTGGGGGTTGTGCTGGAATTGCTGCCGGTCAACGGAGTCACCACGGAAGTCACCAATCCATTGCTGGTGTTTGAAAAGGCCCCGATATTTGAAAGCAGATTCGAAGGGATAAGTCCGGCCTCGGACAATACCCAAGCCCGCAGCGGAGCACTTTGCAGCTTGTCGACAACCGTATTCAGTTTTTCCAATCCACTCTGGGCGTCCTGCCAGGATTGATTATTCAATTCCAACTTGCTCTGATCTTGTTCCTCAACCTGAATCGTGGCAGTAGCCGTGTATTGCTTCGGCGTTACGAATATATATAAGCCAGCCAGAATCAAAAACCCTAGAAGACTGGCTGCAATCAGCCACCAACCGTCCTGAAGAATATCCCGATATTTCGAAATATTGAGGCGGCTTTCTCCCGGATAGCCAGGGTAATTGTCGTCATAGCCGAAGGGGTAACTCGGGTTTTCAGGCGGGCTAGGGCGGTCAGTTTTGTTCATAACTGGAAGTATTTAGCTGGAATTAATTATTACCGGTTCCGGTGACGACTTAGAAAACTCGTTCGCCAACAGTGATTATGTCACCTGGCAAAATCTCAAATGGCTTGGTCTTTTTATCTTTGGCCATGTCGGCCGCATCCAACTCATACACACTCAAGCTGCCATTGATGACGCGTTGGATGGTAACCTTGCTGGGAGCCGCCAGCCGGGTATAACCTCCGGACATGGCAATGCTCTGTAGCAGATTGATACTTTCATTGGGGGGAAATTCAAAGGATCCCGGTCGTTGAACCTGGCCCAAGACAGTAAAGCGCTGGGTGGCCATCTGCTCCAATTGGATGGTAACCTTGGGGTTGACGAGATAATCCTTGTCGTATAAATCATGCACCATAACCGTGGATTGGCTTAGGGTCAAACCGGCTAGTTTCAGCGACCCAATCAACGGCAATTCCGCCATGCCCTGACCATCTAGCGTCACCTTGGTGGTGAGATCCGGCTCCTGATAAACCGTCATCACCAGCACATCGTTGGGCTGCAAGCGACGCACCACCGACATGGTTTCGGTAGCCGCTGAGGTGGGCTCAGCTGCCCGTAAAACCACGACGTGCAGGGCCATGACCGCCAAGATCCAGATGCCACACACGGACGGAGTGGATTTCATCCAGCCCATCCCCATTAGACTTTGAAAGTCAGTTTTATTTTTATCCATAATTCTATAATCTGGCGGTAGCCCCCGTGACTCTTTGACTTGAATAATGCCATTTATCAATGGCGTTTTTTCGAGTTACCTCATGGTTAGTCAGTAGGCATTTTTGTTTTTTATAAATGTCCTCACCATGATGACCACATCCAACCAGATGCTCCAGTTTTCGATATACCAGATATCGTGGAGGATGCGTTCTTCGAGACTAGTATCACCTCGCCAGCCATTAACTTGCGCCCAGCCGGTCATACCAGGTTGATGGGTTTGGCGGTGTCCGTAATGTGGAATATGATATTGAAATCTTCTAACCAATTCCGGTCGTTCGGGGCGCGGTCCCACCAAACTCATTTCGCCAACCAACACATTCCAGAATTGCGGCAGCTCATCTATGTTCCACTTACGCATGAACCCGCCAATGCGCAGCCTGCGGGGATCATTTTTCTGTGCCCAAACCGCGCCATTCATCTCTGAATCTAGCCGCATGCTGCGAATTTTAATGATATTAAAGTGACGATTCCTTATCCCATTGCGAACTTGGGTGTAAAACACGGGACCCGGAGATTCCAGCCAGACCAGAAAAGAGAAGACGGCAACAAGGGGGGCCGATAAAAACAATCCAACGGTAGCCCCAACGACGTCCAAGATCCGCTTCATTAGCCGGTTAGCAAACCGGTCAAGTGGCAATTGTTCGACGCCCAAAACCGGCATCTTACCCACCTTGGTAATCTGCAGCGCGGAATTCAGAACCGGAAAAAATCGGGAAACCACCCGCACCTGCACAAACTCAACTTCGCAAGTTTTTAAGATGGTATTAATAATGTCTTCTTGCAAACCGGCGTGCGGAAGGATTAGCACCGCATCTACTTCGTATTGTTTAAGTCTAGCAGGCAAATCTCCGACCCCCCCTAACTGAAGTATGTTTGCGGGTCTGCTAGTGTTGAGTTCGTCATTATTGATTGGATCGTTCAATGATATCCATCCGGCTATTTCATAATCATTTTCAACTTTGATTTGCGCCGCAATCTGCTCCGTGCCTTTGGCCGCTCCGAGAATTATTACTCGCAACCTGTGCAGCTCAGCCAGCCAGGGATTCTTATATAGCCCAGCTACGCTCAGCCTGCCTATATAAATAAATGCAAAGATGAGAATCAAATTGATCCAGACGACTAACTCATAATAGTAGAAGCATTGAGGCAATAAATACCTGCTTAATAAACCAAAAGTAAATACCCCAAACCACACCTTTGGAAACAGTAACAGAATCTTATTTGGATAACGAATAATATGGAGTTCGTAAAACCCTCTTAATCGCATTAGATAAATGATGATGATTGAAAAAAACGCCATTTGTTTTAAATATTTACCAATCATTATCGGAGCGGTTTCCTCAATTAATACATTCCTTGAAAGCATGTAACGGATCATAAGGTGCACCAACGCAACGCTGGCAAAGACGGCCGTCAAGTCGGAAAGTAAAACGGTCGCCCGCAATATGTCGGTTATACTTTTGCGCCTATCACTACGAGTCGCACCAGCCAAGCCATCCATGGTGATTGCAACTCGCGACCCAAAGTGCGCAGACTGTGCTTCATCTATGCTGTTCATTGCTCGTTTTATGTAACCTTTTTAGCTGCCAACAACTAACACTACTATGTCGACATCAGAACCATAACGGCTTTTTATTAATCTTCCAGCAATATGCATTATCCGATTGAAAAAAATACGCAATCGAGATAAATGGCTCTTAAATGCTGATAGTGCAGCGAATAATGCATTATTAAAACCGACTGTTGGATTTTATATAAAAACTCGAAGCAAAAGCCGCAACTTGACGGAAGGGCTCAAATTCAGCCTTCTTTGCTCGAAGGGTGCAACACTTTTCGAACGCCACCCTTCCGCACTTTTCAACCGCCGTTAACAACCGCCTGCTTAAATAAACGGGTCGTTAAATGAATTTATATTGATTTACGCTTTTTATAACGATTGGATTATCGCAAACAATTAGCCTATGAAACCAATATTCCGGACGGCAATCTTCCCTGCCTTGCTGTTAACCCTGCTTGCCCCCGGCGCACGGGCCGGCAAATTGAACGGCAATTATTCCATTCACGCCGGCGGACTGATTCCGCTTTGGGACATCTCGGGAAGCTATTCCAACAGCTTCTCGGTGGGCGCTTTTACCTATGCCCTGAGCGAAAACCTATCGGGGCAGATTGTCGGTGTTGGGACCTTCTATCTGGGCGAGGATTATCTGGGGCTCCCCACCGGCTTGTACGGTGTCGTCACCAACACCGGCAGCGTCTCGGGCGTGAGCACCAACCCGACGGTAAACCTTGGTTTTTCAGTAAACGGGGAGGGTTCGGCCCTGGGCATCACGGTGTTTAGTTTCACCGAAGTCTTGAACCTGCAACTGGGAATCAACGGCGTCACCGGAACCATGAGCGGAAGCGGCACCGACATATTCACCCAGCTGGCGGGGAGTTCCGCCGGCAACGCCGCCGCCAAAGTCACGCCGACGCGGTCTCCGGTGTGCAAATATCCCTGCCCGGCAGCGCCACGGGTGACTGGCAGCTGGCCTTGAACATTACCCCCCAGAAGAACAACAAATATACCGGGACGGCCGTCATATCCACGTCCACCGGCAACCAGCAGACCCTGAAGGCCACGGGTAGCTACGCTCCGCGGAACGGCATTTCCAGCCTTGCGCTGGCCGCCAATGGCGGCAGCTTGTCGCTTACCCTGGCCGTTTCAGGCAACCAGCCCGTGGTAAAAACCATGAAGGGCAAGTTGTTTGGCCAGACGGTCAACTACAAATCCAAATAACGGCGAGAATTTGCCCCGCATGCTTTCCATCCCGTTCAAAAACGCCGCTGTCAAACATGCCTCCGAGTCTAACTTTACCATAAAACCGTCCGTCGGCCACGAGCCTGCCAAAACGCTTAATCCACCTTTCCAGTCTAATAATACATAGTCGGCGGCGTTCATTGAATAGGTTTTGTGCGGCCGGCGCCGGCCGCTAGGATGACGGTCATCGCGGGCCGCCGGTTTCCCGCCAAAGCGATTTGGCGGCTCGCGGAAGCACATGGTGCCGCATGCATCAACTCCTAAAGCATCAACTCGAGCAGCAACGGATTGACCCGGCCGCCGTCCCGCCGGCATGGCGCGGTTTTCTCGGCGTGGTGAGCCGGACTTATCTGGAAGCCGGCCTGCATCAAACGGCGGCCCCCTTCGCCCCGCCGGCGGATCAACCAGTTCCGCTTTCGGAGCCGGCCCTCCGTCGAAAACTGGTTGAGAGCGAGCGCAACCATTTTAAAACCCTGGCGGAAAGCGTGCCGGCGGGTGTCCTGTGCACGGATGCCGGCGGAAACCTTGAGTTTTCCAACCATGAATGGCTGAAGATCACCGGGATGACGGCGGACGCGCTCACGGGCGGAGGCTGGCGCTCGGCCATCCACCCGGAAGACCGCGCCCGATTCGTGGAAATGCAGCAGCAGGCCATGGCCGCCGGCCAGTCCTTCAACCTGGAATGCCGGCTGCAAAAGCCGGGAGGACAGATTACCTGGGCCTACCTCACGGCCACGATGGAAACCAAGGATGCGGAACGGCGCGGGGGCATGATTTTTTGCCTGCTGGATTTGACCGAGCGGAAAAACACCGTCAAGCAAATCGAGCGCACGCAACGGCTCCACAGCATCGGCGTATTGGCCGGCGGCATCGCCCATGACCTGAACAACGCGCTCACCCCCATCCTGATGGGTCTGGACATGCTGCGAAGCCGCTGCCCGGAACAGGCCAGACTGCTGGACGGACTCCAAAGCAGCGCCCGGCACGGGGCCGGGGTGGTCAAACAGCTCATGGCGTTTGCCAAGGGTTCCGAGGGTGAACGGATGCCCATCCAGTTGCGGCACCTGCTCCAGGAGGTGGAAAAAATCATCAGCAACACCTTCCCCAAGAACGTCCGGCTCCAGGTCAACTGCAGCCACAAGGTTTCCGTGGTCGTGGGCGACGCCACCCAGTTGCAGCAGGTGATCATCAACCTCTGCGTCAACGCCCGTGACGCCATGCCCGACGGCGGGGTGCTGACGGTGGAGTTGGATTCCAAGGAGGTGGACGACATGTTTGCCGGCACCGTGGCCGGGGCCAGGCCGGGCAAATTCGTGGTCATCAAGGTCCGCGACACCGGCCTGGGCATCGCCCCTGAAATCATTGACCATATCTTCGACCCGTTTTTCACAACCAAGGCGCCGGACAAGGGCACGGGGCTGGGCCTGTCCACGGTGGTCGGCATTGTGAAGGGCCACGAGGGCTTCATCCAGGTCTATTCCCAGCCGGGCAAGGGCGCCACCTTTGCCATTTATCTGCCCGCCGACCGGCCCAGCCATGACACCAAGTTCCTCCGGAAACCCGGCGCGCAGTTTTCCGGCAACGGCGAAACCATCCTCTTTGTGGACGACGAGCCCATCATCCGCGAAGTGGTGGTGGAAGTGCTGCAACGGCTGGGATTCAAGCTGGTGGTGGCGGTGGATGGCGCCGACGGCCTGGTCAAGGCCATGGAGCACCTGTCCGAGCTGAAGGCGGTCATCAGCGACATGCACATGCCGCACATGGACGGACTGGGACTGGTGCATGCGCTCCGGCGCATCAAGCCGGGACTGCCCGCCGTCATTGTCAGCGGCCGTTTGGACGAGGCGGTCAAAGACCAGCTGAACGCCTTCGGGCAGACAGGTTCCCTGCAAAAACCGTTCACGGAATCGCAGCTGGTGGAAACCCTGAAACAGGTGCTGCTCCCGAGCCGCTAGGGCGGCTGTTCCACCCCACACCGCGCCCGAACCTTCCGTGCAGGCTTTGGCACGAAGGCGTGGTCATTCCGGCCAACACACGCCCTGCCACAGCCCGATGTAATCTCCAATGCCCCCTGAATGCGGATGATTTGATCGGGCGTGCAATGTTTTTCTTTATGAGGCTTTTGCTTTCTCACGCGAATTCCATCTCATCCTCACTGGACTGGTTCGGAGAGGCCAATCACCCGATCGCCTGCCGCACAAACAGTATCGCTTGTTGAAAAAAAGGTTTCCGGACATTATGGGATTGAAACTCAACAGGGTCTTGAATTTTAATGAGGTGTTAGTTTTGCTCCTAATCATTATCAAATCCTATGAAGAACCTGCTCGCCCTGACGGTTGTTTTCATCCTGCTCCACTCCTGTTTTCACCCCTTGTCCACCGCCCATGCCCAAGGCACGGCATTCACCTATCAAGGCAGGTTGAATGACAGCAACGGTCCGGTCACCGGAACCTACGATCTGGTCTTTGGCTTGTATGGAACTGACACTGGCGGCATGCCCGTCGGCAGCGGAATCTTGACCAATAGTGCGGTGTCCATCAGCAACGGGCTGTTTACTGTGACCTTGGATTTCGGCTATGGCGTATTTGACGGCAGCCAGCGGTATCTGGAAATTTCGGTGCAACCGACGGGCGGAACGAATTTCAATGTCCTCACCCCGCGACAAGCCGTTACGCCCGCGCCCAGTGCCTTGTTTGCCAGCAAGGCGATGATGACCAGCACGGCCAATTATGCCAACACGGCATCGATGGCAATGAACGCCAATTACGCCATGATGGCGAACATGGCCACGACTGCCAGCACGGTGCTGGCCTCGGGCGTCACCGGCACCCTGGCCGATTCCAAGCTCTCCGCCAATGTGGCTTTGCTCAACGCCACCAACCAGACATTTGCCGGCGCGGTCATGGTCACCAATCCGGCCAATCAGTTTGCCGGCACCTTTGTCGGCGACGGCTCCGGTTTGACCAACTTGACCATTCCCGCTGCCAGCAGTGTCCCTGCGTCCGGCATTGCCGCGGGCACGGCGAATATCAGCATCACCGGCAACGCCGGCACGGCCACCACGGCCGCCTTTGCCGGCACGGCTGCCATGGCTTACACCGCCAACGCTGCGACTACGGCAGTCACCGCCGGCACGGCCACCAATTTGATTGGCAACGTGCCGGACGCATTGCTTTCCGCGAACATCGCGCGGCTCAATGGCACGAACGTTTTTACCGGCACGAACACCTTCAGCAATGTGCTGGTGGCCACCAATCCGGCCAACCAGATTGCCGGCGTGTTCACCGGCAGCGGCGCGGGCTTGACCAATTTGAGCGCCATCTCCCTCGCCAACGGCAGCATCACGGCGGACAAGTTTGCGGCCGGCGTGATCAATGATTTGGGGAGCATGGTGGGCGTGCCGACCAATATCCTGCTGGTGAACAGCAACGGTCTGGTGGGCATTGGCACGACCAATCCGTCCGCCGGTTTGCAGATCACCACCGGTGCACCGGTCACCACCGCCAGCTTGCTGTTTGAGGTGCAGAATGGGCAAGCCGGCTACACGAATCTCTTTTACGCCAACAGACCGGCGGTGAATGGAAATCTGCTCGCGGTAAGCGGATCTCAGGGTGTGACGCTGGTCAACATTGCCTATCCCGGCTCACCGTGGCTGCAGTCGCAAATCGTGGCGGGCTCCGGCGCTTTCACCAATATTTACGGGGCTGCGGGTCTGGCTTGGGCGGGATCGAACCTGGTGGTGGCGGCTCAATATTCCAGCGCGGTGACGATTCTTTCCGCGACAAACCCTGCCGTTCCTGTGAAGTTGGCCGAATTGCGCAATGGCGTGGGCGGCTGGAATAATCTTTATGGTGCTTACGCTGTGGCGGTATCCGGCAACCTGCTGGCCATCGGGGCATTCAACAGCGGCGCGGTGACGCTGGTGGATATTTCCAATCCCGCCGCGCCGGTGCAACTGATTTCCATGGTGGATGGCCAATATGGCTTCACCAATCTGGCGGGCGTCACCTCCGTGGCCTTGTCTGGCAATCTGCTCACCATTGGATCCGGTAATGACAGCGCAGTGACACTGGTGGACGTGAGCAACCCTTCCAATCCGGTGAAACTGGCGGAATTACAGCATGGCGTGGGTGGTTACAATTTGTCTGGAGTGCAATCGGTGGCTCTGGCCGGCAATCTGCTGGCGATTTCGGCTTGGGGATCCAGCGCGGTGACCCTGGTGGATGTGAGCAACCCGGCTAATCCGGTCAAGCTGGCGGAATTACAGCATGGCGTGGGTGGTTACAATTTGGCTGGAGTGGAATCGGTGGCTCTGGCTGGCAATCGGTTGGCAATTGCGGCTTACGGATCCAGCGCGGTGACCCTGGTGGACATTTCCAATCCGTCGGCTCCAGTGCTATTGACCACCGTAAAAGATGGTGTGAATGGCGTTCATTATCTGGCTGGAGCCGATGGTGTCGCCTTTGACGGGACCAATCTGATCGCAACCGCTTCCGCTGATAATGCCTTTACTATTTTTGGATTTGGGATGCAGTCCGCCGGGCTGGCGAGTGCAGGCTGGGTGGGCATTGGCACCACGCTCCCCGTGGCTCCGCTGGATGTGGTGGGCAATGTCGTGGTGGAAAATGCCAGCCTCTTTGATATCCACAGCACCCATGTGGCTCTCGGTTCAGGCACGACCGCCAGCGGCTATTATTCCACCGCGCTGGGTTACTACACGACAGCCAGCGGCTACGATTCCACTGCGCTGGGTGCTGGCACGACGGCCAGCGGCAATAATTCCACCGCGATGGGTTACGGCACAACCGCCAGCGGCGAGGATTCCACCGCGATGGGCATCTCCACGACCGCCAGCGGCTATTATTCCACCGCGATGGGATCCCAAACAACGGCTAGCGGCAATTATTCCACCGCGCTGGGTGCTGGCACGACGGCCAGCGGTATTGCTTCCACCGCGCTGGGTGCTGGCACGACGGCCAGCGGCCTTTATTCCACCGCGATGGGTTATGGTAATATCGCGTCAGGGGCTGGGTCTGCAGTTGGCGGAGGAGGTTTGGCCAATTGGGGTTATGCATTAAGTCTCAATACTGCCTCCGGCACAAGTGCAACCGTCCCGGGTGGTGTTGGAAACACCGCCAGCGGTGGTTATTCCACCGCGATGGGCTATTTCACGACGGCCAGCGGTATTGCTTCCACCGCGATAGGCGATTCCACGAAGGCAACTGGCAATGATTCCACCGCGCTGGGTTACCAAACAACGGCCAGCGGTTTTCGATCCACTGCAGTTGGCGATGGTGCAACCGCCAGCGGTGATTCTTCTATCGCCATGGGCCTTGCGACAACGGCCAGCGGTTCAGAATCCACCGCGATGGGCCTACAGACGGTCGCTAGTGGCACAACTTCGACCGCGATGGGTGCTCACACGACGGCCGTCGGCGATAATTCCACCGCGATGGGCTATGCCACGACGGCCAGCGGCGATGACTCCACTGCGATGGGCTACTATGCGGGGGCGCTTCATAAAGGTTCGTTTGTTTGGGCGGACGCCAGTTCACCGTCGGCTTTTAATTCCACCGCCACCAATCAGTTTCTCATCCGCGCCCAGAGCGGCGTGGGCATCGGCCTCACCAATCCTTCCGCGCAACTGCACATTTCCAGCAGCGGCGGCGACAGCACGCCGCAGGTATGCGTCAATCAGGAGAACAGCTCGGATTATGCCCGTCTGCGGTTCACCCGGACGAATGACTATAATCGTCGTTGGGATATGGCGGTCACCACCAACCGCTTTGTGATCTACAGCGGCCAATACGGCAGCGAAATGCTGGTGCTGGACAGCGCCGGTTTGACCGTGCGCGGCACGCTGGCCAGCAGCAGCGACCGCAACCTCAAGGAGAACTTCCAGCCGGTGGACGCGCAGGCGGTGTTGAGCAAGGTGGCCGCGCTGCCGTTGACGCGCTGGAACTACAAGGAGGACAAGGCGCAACAGCACGTCGGCCCGATGGCGCAGGATTTCTACGCCGCCTTCGCCGTCGGCCCGGATGACAAGCACATCACCACCGTGGACGAAAGCGGCGTGGCCTTCCCGCGCAACTGGCCTCGGACATCGCTGCGCCCAGAGACGGGCGCGCGCCGCGCCCCTTCGGATTGAACCGGTTGGCCTCGGCGGGCAGCCGTCGCGGCCGGCCACCGGCGCGGATCGCCTCGCACTGAAGAAATTCCTGATTTTTATCGCCGGCCACCCGCTCCACGCTGACACCAACGGTCTTGGAGTCCGTGCCAATGGCCTTGGAAGTGGCAGCAACGGCCTTGGAATCCACGCCAACGGGATTTTATGACACACAATCGGCATTTGCGTGCTAGTTATAATCATTTTTACGCTCTTCATTGTTATATGAAGGTGTTTTAAGGTCATTTACTTTCTTTGAAAGTTCGTATTTATGTTTATGCATTCGCTTTTTATGCTTCTTACTGTCGTCAGTATGCTTTTAAACATCGTAGCTTAGATATTCAAGTTTGTCGGTATGCTTTTCATGATCGTCAGTTAGTTTCCACCAATCGTATGTCGGCTTAAAAAGCTTGACGGTGCCGGTCAAAATGGTGTTGGCTGAAGGCATGAACCCGTTACCATCCGCACCAAGCCCGTCGGCGTCCGCACCAAGCCCGATGGCGCCCGCCCAAACCTCGTCGGCATCCGTGCCAAGCCCGTTGCTGCCAATCTCAAGTCCGTCGGCACCTGCGTCAAGCCCGTCGGCCTCGGCCGCAACCCCGTCGGCGGCCATTGCCAGATCGTCGGTGGCGGCGGCAAGTTCGTCGGCGCTCAAGTTAAAGCACTTGGCCACTGTCCTGCACGACCCCGTGCGCTGGCGAATCCTGAAGGAGCTGGCCAAAGGCGAGGCGCTGCCGGTCTGGGTGCTGGCGGGGCGGGCGCGGAGCACGCCCCCGAAAGTTTCCAAGCACATGGCGGTGCTGCGGAAGGCGGGCGTGGTGACGGTGGGTTACGGCCGGCTCTACAAGCTGGCGCCGGATTTCAAGCCGGAGGCCAACGGCACGCGGCTGGACCTGGGGCATTGCGTGCTGAAGCTGGACGCGGCGTTTTGAAGGCCAAAACCGGCCGGCTGGAATTTAACGCCTAGACGCCAAGACGCGAAGGCGCAGGGGCGGAATGAGGCGAGCCAAATTTATTCTACGGCGGGATCGAGCCGCTTGTCTGGCACGAGATATTTGCGGACGTAGTCGAAGACGGCATTTTCCAGCGACGTCACCGGCGCGGCGTAGCCGGCACCGCGCAGGCGCAGCAGGTTCGCCTGCGTGAAGTATTGATACTTGTCGCGGATGACTTCCGGCATCTCGATGAACTTGATGGCCGGTTTCTTCTTGAGCGCAATGAACACGGCGTTGGACAAATCTACCCAGGTCCGCGCCTGGCCGGAACCGATGTTGAACAGGCCGTTGGCGCGCGGCGTCGCGGCGAGGTGCAGCGTCATCGCCACGCAGTCTTTGACGTAGAGGAAATCGCGCTTCTGCTCGCCGTCCTTGTATTCCTTGCGGTAGCTCTTGAAGAGCTGGATGACGCCCTTGCTTTGCACCTGCGCAAAACTTTTGTGGACGAGCGAACGCATGTCGCCCTTGTGATCTTCGTTCGGGCCGAAGACGTTGAAAAATTTCAGGCCGCAAATCTTGTTCAAAAATCCGGCGCGCTTGGCGTGCAAATCGAACAGGTGTTTCGAGTAGCCATACATGTTCAGCGGGCGGAGCGTGTCGAGCGCGGTCTCGTTGTCTTCCATGCCCTGCGCGCCGTCGCCGTAGGTCGCAGCGGACGACGCATAGACGAAACGCACCTTGTTCGCGAGCGACCAGGCGGCGAGGTCGCGGGTGAACTCGTAATTGTTTTTGACGAGATAGGTCGCGTTCTTTTCGGTCGTGGCCGAGCAGGCGCCCATGTGGATAACCAGATCGAATTTCCCCAAAGCGCCGCTTTGCAAGCGCGGCAGCAGCTCATCCGCTTCGACATAATCCGCAAAGCGCAGCGGCGTGAGGTTGCGCCATTTTTCGTCCGCGCCCAGGATGTCGCAGACGACGATGTTGTCGCAGCCGCGCCGGTTCAGCGCCCAGACCAGCGCGCTGCCAATGAAGCCTGCACCGCCAGTGACCAAAACCCGCGCTTCGGAAAAGTCGTTTGGTTTCATTTATTGAGAGTGAGCGTTTCGCACAATGTAATCAATGTCCTTCATAGTTCCCCACTTGCGGTCACAAGCACGGATAGCAAAAATTAAACAATTCGGCAATTGAGAATCCAAATCTGTAGCAAAAAGCAAATATTCAATTGGTATTGAGCCGTCTTTGTCTTTGTGTGCGCCTGATTTTTTTATACCTGTCCCTTTTATCCCTGCGAATTGATTTATCATTTTCTCAGAAGCCACAGTATTCATCGTGGTGCTTTTCATAAAAATTGCATCTTCAGTTTTTAATAGACTGTCTCTTGATTGATTCGTGGTGATTTTTTTAATCGTCACTCCTGCCAAGCCCGTGTCTTCGTTGTCATATTTTCTTTCAAAAAGGATTTCACCCTCTCCAGAGCCAGTTCCATCTACTTTCCATCCTTGTGGCAATTTGAATACAAATCCATCACGAGAAATTGTTGGCGATTGATTCGTTGCACAGCCAGACAGCAGCAGCGACAAAAATAAAAAACCAAACGCAATCTGTTTCAACCTTTCAAATCTGAAAGGTTGAACGAACCTACGTCCACTGACGCAGAATTTATTTTTACCAGCCAAGCACATGCGCAAAAATCAGCGGCGCAACAATCGTTGCATCTGATTCGATGATGTATTTTGGCGTCTTCACGCCGAGCTTGCCCCAGGTGATTTTTTCGTTCGGCACCGCGCCGGAATAGCTGCCATAGCTCGTGGTGGAATCGCTGATTTGGCAGAAGTAACCCCAAAGCGGCACGCTCGTGCGCAGCAGATCCTGGTGCAGCATCGGCACGACGCAGATCGGGAAGTCGCCCGAAATGCCGCCGCCAATCTGGAACATGCCGAGCGTGCTCTTCTTGGTGGCCGTCTTGGTGTAATGCTCCGCGAGCCACGTCATGTATTCGATACCGGTGCGGACGGTGTGGACGTTCTTCACGTCGCCACGGATGACGGCGGCGGCATACATGTTGCCGAGCGTCGCGTCTTCCCAGCCGGGCACCACGATAGGTAGATTCTTCTGCGCGGCGGCGAGCATCCAGGAATGCTTCGGGTCAATCTGGTAATACTTCTCGTATTTGCCGGAGAGCAAAACTTTGTAGAAAAATTCATGCGGGAAATAGCGTTCGCCTTTCTTGTCAGCGTCGGTCCAGACTTCGAGCATGGCTTTTTCCATGCGGCGCATGGCTTCGCCTTCGGGAATGCAGGTGTCCGTGACGCGGTTCATGTGGCGGTTGAGCAACGCCTGTTCGTCCTCTGCCGTCAGCGAGCGATAGCCGGGCACGCGTTCGTAATAATCATGCGCGACGAGGTTGAAAACATCTTCCTCCAAGTTCGCGCCGGTGCAGGTGATGAGATGCACCTTGTCCTGCCGGATCATTTCGGCGAGCGAGAGGCCGAGTTCCGCCGTGCTCATCGCGCCGCCGAGCGTGATCATCATTTTGCCGCCGTTGTCGAGATGCGCGACGTAGCCGCGCGCGGCGTCCACGAGCGACGCGGCGTTAAAGTGGCGATAGTGGTGCTGGATGAAACGGGAAACGGGCCCGCCGGTGAGCTGGGCTGGTTTGGTCTGTTTTTTCTTGGCCATAGTTGTGAAAATTATTTCCGCCAACGATACGCGAGCGGGCGCGAAATCCAATCTCAAATTAAAACTCAATTGAAGCCTGCGGAAAAATGCCCGCCACAAAACCGGCGAAGTTTTATTGCACCGACACCAGATTGGGCTGCGCCTGCGAGATGCCGCCCTTCCCATTGCCCTCGAACTTGGCGCGGATGATGACATTGTGTGTGCAGGTGGTGTTGTTGACGCGGAAGGCCGCGCCGCCGCAGTTCATGGCGATGAGGTTCGTGAAGGAATTATACACGCACTCGGTCTGGGGCGCCGGCCCCCAACCCGCCGCCGTCTGCGTCTCGGAATGCGCCATGAAGACGCCGTAATGCCGGCTGTTGCGGATGGCGACATCCAGAAACCGGTTCTCGCGGCTGGCGCGCATGAAGATGCCGAGGTCGTTCGCGTTCAAAACGGCGTTGCTGATGACGTTGTGGTTGAAAGCCAGATCCAGCGAAATGCCTGCGCCCGGATTGTCGTGCAAGTAAAGATCCGTGAACCGACTGTCGGTTGTAAGATAGCAGGCCAGCCCGTCGAACTCGTTGTCGAACGCGGTCAAATCGCTCACGGTCAGGCGCACCACGCCCAGCGTCGTGACCAGCCCGCCAGAACGGTTGCGGGCGCAGGTGACATGTTCCACCGCCGAATCACTGACATTTTGAACCGTGATGCCGTTGTTGCGGATGGCCGAGCCTTCGCCGCGAAGTTTCCAGAGCTCGCGCTGCTGGTGCGAACGGTTGCCATCAATGAACAAATCACTGACCCGAAGATTTTTCACCGTTCTCTGCGGATGATTGACCGGCTCGCCCATGATGATGACGGGACAGTTGGCATTGTCCGCCAGCATCAAAACTGTCGTTGCGCCGGAGCCGCGCAGGGTTTGCGAATCGCGCCGCAAAACAATGGGCTGGTGAACCTCGAATTTTCCCGCCGGCAACACCACTTCACCGCCGCCGGCCGGCAAAGCGTCGAGCGCGGCTTGGATTCGGCCATCCGAAATGCCGGCGCTCAAATTGATCACGGCCGGTGCGGAAACCGGCGGTTGCGGGGCGGCCACACCCAGCAGCGGGGCGAGCAAAAGCCAAAGGATTGCGGCGACTTTTCCCGGCGAGCCGGTTCCGACCGTCTGATTGAAGTTCGTTTTCATAACCAACGAGACCTTGCGACCAATCAGTGTTTACAAACCAATTTCGTCCAATTTCAAAATACGTCCAGTAAATAATTAGATTTTCTGCAAATTATTTTCGCCCGCCTAATGGCCGGTTTTCCCCCGCCGCCGCTGGCCGCAGCATTCCGTTTCCGGTTTCCCAAACCGGCGGAAGCGGCTATGCTCCGCGCAAAATTTATGCCGACGCAAAAAAATCCCGGTAGCGCGACGCCCGCCCAACTCGGTTTTTCTTTTCCCGCCGAATGGGAAAAGCACGAGGCCACCTGGCTCGGCTGGCCGCACAACGCGGGCGACTGGCCGGGGAAATTTGAAACCATCCCGTGGGTTTATGGCGAGATGGTGCGGAAGATTTCCGCCGGCGAAAACATCCGGCTCATCGTCCGGCACAAGGCCGATGAAAATTTTGCGCGGCGCATCTTCCGGCACGTTGGCGTGGATTTAAGAAAAATTCAATTCGTCGTGCATCCGACAAACCGCGGCTGGACGCGCGACACCGGGCCGGTTTTCGTGAAGCGGAAAAATGAGACCGCCATTGTCCATTTCCATTTCAACGGCTGGGCGAAATATGACAACTGGCACAAGGACACCAAGATTCCCGAAACCGCCGCGAAACTACTTGGCAAAAAACTTTTCCACGCGCGATGTTTCGTGCCGGATCCGATCCACAATCCGCAATCTGCAATCCGCAATTTCGTGATCGAAGGCGGCGGCATCGAGTTGAATGGCAAAGGCACGCTGATTTCCACCGAGGAGTGCTATCTGGATCTGAAAATCCAGGTGCGCAATCCCGGTCTCGGCAAAAAGGAGATTGAGGCGACGCTAAAAAATTATCTTGGCGTAAAAAATATTTTCTGGCTCGCGAAAGGACCGAAAGGCGACGACACGCACGGCCACGTTGACGACATCTGCCGATTCGTAAACGCGAAGACGCTGGTGCTGGTGCGCGAAAAAAATCCGCGCGACGAAAACTACCGGCCCCTCGCGGAAAACTGGGAGCGTATCAAGGATTTGCGGCTCGAAGACGGCAGCAAGCCCGAAGTCGTGGAGTTGCCCATGCCATCACCGCTGTATTTCGACGGCGTGCGGCTGCCAGCGAGCTACGCAAATTTTTACATCTGCAACGCCGCCGTCATCGTCCCGACCTTCAACGACCCGAACGATCGCGTGGCACTGGGCATCCTAGGTGAATTGTTCAAAGGCCGGCCCGTTGTGGGCATTCACGCCGTGGATTTGGTCTGGGGCTTCGGTTCGCTGCACTGTCTCACGCAGCAGCAGCCGGCATAGCGACCGCAGAAACCGCTTGGATGACGGAATGAATATGGCGGG
>Ga0316222_1002971_pt1 | contig 17257 bp, 26 predicted proteins | sample TBH18011metaG_FD_206008 | JGI IMG/M metagenome (GOLD analysis project Ga0316222, IMG submission 206008) | Freshwater microbial communities from Trout Bog Lake, Wisconsin, USA - TBH18011 | ecosystem: Environmental > Aquatic > Freshwater > Lake > Hypolimnion/Profundal zone | place: USA: Wisconsin...
TTAGAGTAAAACAAGCTTGACATTATATGATAAGTTATTAATAATATGGTCATATGAACAATTGCACCAGTAAAGAGACAAGCGGTGGTGAGGATGCCTTTAACTGTGAACAATATGTACTAGATAACTACGGACAAGAGATAGTAGATATGTTCGTAGAAGAATACGGTATAGAATCTACATTATATCTATATAGCTTAACACAAGATGAGGTAGATGATGTGTTAGCTAAGTACTAATATGAGAGATAGAACTACAATACTACTAGAAGAGGCATATAATAAGGTATATCTTTCAGAAGTTGCCTTAACAAATGCTAATGTAGATAAGTTTAATAAAAAGTATCAGACTAACTTCACACAAGATCAGTTAAAGGATATATTTGATAGATTTAATAAACAGCAGTCCAGACTTACAATAAAAGACATATTTGGGTACAGCAGTTTACAAGAGTTAAAAAAAGCCATAACTGCAAAGTCTAACAAAGAAACTCAAAAATCAGTAAAGAGTAAGGAAGCTAATATAATCATTAATAATGATAGATTACTGGTGGTGGAGCCTCTTACAATTGACGCTTCTAACTTATATGGTGCAAATACAAAGTGGTGCACTGCAGCTAAACATAGTAATAAATTTATAGATTATGCCCAAAAAACGGCGTTAGTATATATTATTGATAAGAAACTGAACACCAAGTATGCAATTGCATATTATTATACAATAAGAGGACAATTAAAGGCCTGGAATCAAGAAGATAAATCCGTCCCAGCAACATCAATTTTAAGTCTTTATAATATAGACTGGAATAAAGATATAAAGCCTAAATTAATGCCTCTTAAAAATAAGCTATCAAATATAAATGGTAAATACAGAGCAGGTACCGTTGAGAAGTGGTATGTTAAAGGAAAATTAGATCGTAAAGATGGCCCGGCTGAAATATATTACACCGCCGACGGTTCAGTAAATATAGAGGTATGGTATAAGAATGGATTAATACATAGAGATGACGGACCAGCACAAATAGAGTATACCAAAGGTAGAAAAACACGAGAAGTATGGTACAAGAACGGAAAAATTCATAGGCAGGACCAACCAGCGGACTTGTGGTACGATAATGATGGTAATAAAACACGAGAAGTATGGTACAAGAACGGAAAAATTCATAAACAGGACGGTCCAGCGGATATACATTACGACGACAATAATGGTAATAAATTCCAAGACATATGGTACAGGAACGGAGAAATTGATAGACAGAACGGCCCAGCAAACATAGTATACCACAGTAATGGTAAACCAAGTGCGATGAAATGGTATAAGAATGGGAGCTGCTTGGCTGCAAAATTCTTTGACCTCAACGGGAAAGAGTGCATGTCTATTAAGTATTAATATGAAAGACCGTACTGCTAAAACACTAGAAGAGAAGTATCAAATAATGAATGAAGATGCCATGACCATTAAGATGTCTCTAGATGCATTTATAGAAAAATTCGGTAATGAATATATCATGGACAAATACGGAGATGAATGGGTGGATGTAGTTCTTAGGGAACTAGAAGAACAAGGTATTAAAATCGTATTCGATTAAATTAATTAAAACTTCTTGGGTTTACGTTAAACCTTTTAAGAATGCCATAGACTGATGATCTATGTATATTATATTTTTTTGTTAATTCAGCTATAGGCATTCCAGCTTTATAGTCCTTAATTATATTTTCTCTTACCTGCGGGTTAAGACGTACAAAATTGTTTTTGGTTGGTAAGTTAAATTTTTTAAGAAACTTATATATTGCTGTAACACTTATATTATACTTCTTTGCTAATTCAGCTATAGGCATTCCAGCTTTATAGTCCTTAATTATAATTTCTTTTAATTGCAAAGAAAGTTCAGGACGTCTAATATTAGACGTGTTAAATTTATTAAGGATCTTATAAAGAGTGGTGTGACTTATATTATACTTTTTTTCTATTTCAACTGCAGGCATATCAGCTTTATAATCTTTAATTACATTTTCTTGTTCTTGCGAGTCTAAATTGGTGTATTGCTGATTTGACTTTATATTGTGTCTATTAAGGTTTTTATATATCGTTGTTGCACTTACATTATACTTTTTTGTTATTTCAGCTGTAGTCATTCCAGCTTTATAATCCTTAATCATACTTTCTTGTTCTTGTGGAGAAAGTTCAGTATGCCTGTTACTAATTACATTAAAATCTTTAAAAATTCTATAAAGTGTGGCACCATATATATTATACTTTTTTGCTATTTTAGTTATAGGCATTCCAAAAATATAATCTTTAATAGCCCCTCTTTTTATCTCTGGTGTTATTACACTAGGGCGCCCTAGACCTTCTGTGTAAAACTGTTTAAATGGTAGCACTTAATTACTTATTGTATTGTTTTAATTCTATTTGACTTTATATTGTGTCTATTAAGGGTATTATAAAGAGTGATACTACTTATATTATATTTTTTTAATATTTCAGCTAAAGGCATCCCAGCTTTATAATCTTTAATTATACCTTCTTGTTCTTGTTGGGTAGTATGTCTACGTTTAATATAAGATACATTAAATTTATTAAGGATTTTATAAAGAGTGTGACTACTTATATTATATTTTTTTAATATTTCAGCTGTAGACATCCCAGCATTATAATCTTTAATTATACTTTCTTGTTTTTGCAAGGTTAGAATATTGTAATGTTGATTTGGCTTTATATTGTGACTATTAAGAGTTTTATATATCGTTGTTATACTTATATTATATTTTTTTACTATTTCAACTACAGGCATCCCAGCTTTATAGTCTTTAATCATACTTTCTTGTTCTTGCGAGTCTAGATTAGTGTATTGTTTGTGTTGTAGATTTATTTTTATATTGTTTCTATAAAGGGTACGATATATCGTTTTATAAATTATATTATACTTTTTTTCAATTTCAGCTAAAGGCATCCCAGCTTTATAATCTTTAATCACCCCTTCTTGTTCTTGTGGAGAAAGTTTAGGATGTTTAATATTAGACACATTAAATTTATCAAGGATCTTATAAAGAGTGGTGTGACTTATATTATATTTTTTTAATATTTCAGCTGCAGGCGTTTTAAAAATGTAGTCCTTAATAACTCCTTTACTCATCTCTGGTGTTATTATACTAGGACGCCCTTGTGGAGAAAGTTTAGGACGGTTAATATTAGACGTGTTAAATTTATTAAGGATCCTATAAAGAGTGCTCCTACTTATATTATATTTTTTTAATATTTCAGCTGCAGGCATTCCAAAAATATAATCTTTAATAACTCCTTTACTCATCTCTGGTGTTATTACACTAGGGCGCCCTAGACCTTCTGTGTAAAACTGTTTAAATGGTAGCACTTAATTACTTATTGTATTGCTATTTAAACTAAACCACTTTACGATAAGAATATCCACCCCAACACAAACCCTATAAACACACCTAATACAAACCACTTAGCATGATACCATATAATACCAGTAATTGATTTTGGCATTGGTTCTTGATATAATACTACTTCTTTTATTTTTGTGTAAGCTTTCATTGTTTTGTTATCTTGTCCCATATTCTTTCGTGCACATAATATAATCCGATCTTACCTAGAAACTCTAATACCGATATACCTAATGATATTTTAATACTTTTAGTCATAAACCAACTTATCACAAACGTAGACATACTACCCAACAAACGATAGGTAATAGCTTTATATAATGCTATTAATTTCATTTAAAAACTCTTCCACACTACCCTCTAAATACTCTCGTATGTCTTTTAGCGTTACAAATTCTCCCTGTTCGGAACGTGCTAATTCATATTCTAATCGTTCTGCAGCATATTCTGACATATCTATATCCCGAACGGCATCTTCAGCCATACTTTTTAGATCGTCATCATCTATAGTTCCATCTTCTAACTCTTTTGAAACTTCTGGATTATCGGTAAAATTATAAAATGCTTCTTCTACGGCTTGGTCATAGCATCCTTGTATAAAATTTGCTTTTAAGGACTTGTTAGGTTTGTAGGGATGACCTGAAGAACGCAATATATCGTTTATTGCTGTTTCTATAATGGTGGTTTTACTGTACTTGTCTGCAAACTGCTGTAAGCCTGCTTCTAAGTCATCTCCTTCATTTTCCTGTACTGCTTGTTCATCTAAATGATATAATGCTTTCCATACTTCATTATAAATGTATGCTTTTCTTAAATTTATATTGTGGGTTTTAGCAAAATTATCTAAACATTTAATTAAAATAGGTACAATAATGTCTGACCCGTATTCGTCTTCATCTATACTATCATCTGTAGTTGCATTCCAACTTACATAATTATTATGTTCAAACTCATAAGCTATTTCAAGTAGATTAGTTATGTTATCTGTTTTTGGTACATAATTATAATCCTCTATTATATACCTTTTTACAAGCTCTATTAATAGTTCTTCTTCTGTAAAGTGTGTAGAGAACATTTCTAACCCCTTCATAAGATCATCTCCCTCGTCTTCTTTGACGAGTTCGTATTTACTTCTTAAACTTTTATAAGGATTGTTCAATGTAGTTATTTACTTTATATCTGTGATTTCTTTATCTTTTTGAGCTCTCTTTAACAGAGCATCCACTCTCTTCATTTCATCTTCTAAAAATGCAACAACATCTTTTACTTGCATTCTACGGCCTTTAAAATCCGTATAATGGTCTGGTGGCATTTTTTTCCAATCATTAAGAGTAAGCATATAAATTAATTTACGTAACGATATTGGTTTCTTATTCTTTTAAATGTACTTTTTTAGCAAGTGCTCTTCTTTCTCTAACCCTCTGAGCTATGATAGCTTTTCTTCTAGCAAATTCTTCTGGTTTTTGCGCTTTTAAATCTCTCCACCACTGAGCGCTTTGTATGGTTCTAGGTACTGGAGGATGTACAAGCCCGGAAGGACTTTCTGGTTTTCTTTTTCTGTCTGGTTTTAAGGCGTCTAATTTTTTTCTATTGTACTCCCGCATTTTAGCTTTATACTCTTCTCTGCGTTTGGTATAAAGCTGGGGATTACTTTGTTTTAAATTATCCCACCATTTAGCCATGGCGCTTGTACCTGCTTCGTTAAAGTATTGTTTAAAACTCACTTAATTACTTATAGTAAGCAACAGCCTCTTTTGTTTCTTGTATCCAAATTCTACTCGCAAATGCTGTTTCCTGATGATCAGCACAAAACTTACCATATGCTTTAAAGAATTGAGGTGTAGGCTTATAAAGATAATTCTTACCATATTTCTTCCATAACAAATCAGATTTATCGCTATCTACCTCTATATACGTGGGTTCAAAATCTTTTAATGTAGATATTTTACCCTCTATAGTTCCATCTTGCTTGTAATTGTAATGTATTGCTACAAAACCTTCATCAACCAAATACCGAAGATAATCTTTCATGCGTTATATTGTAAACGCACGCTCTAATAAGTCAAGCTTAATCCCAATAACCTTTTACATTTTTTTCTGCCCACTCTCTCATTATTTGTAGGGCAACCTTTTTTAATTCTTTTATTATAACAGGATTAGTTATAAAAGAGCTGGTTTCTAAAGATTTATTATCTATGTACTCATCAGGTGTTTCTGGTTGAAATGCTACAATTTCAAGTACATCACTAGGCATATGAACAATGTAATCTTCTCCAGGAGAGTTTGGCCCTCTTTGTCTATGATCGACAGCTTCCATACGGTAATCAAAATTAACGAATATAAAATAAGGAACATCACTACCAGGAACTTTAACTGTAGGGCTACCTGTTTCAAATTCTATCTTATCTGGGTATAGTTCCCATTCTCTTTGTTCTATTTTTCTTAAAGCTTCTTCTTTTTGATCTTGATTGCTAATAAAATGTTGCAAACCGCTTTCTAGGTCGCCACTATTATCTTCTGTAACTAAACTATATTTTTCAGCTAAAATTTTGTACTGGTTTCTCATGCATAATCCTTAGGCGACATCGGGTCAAATTCATACTCATCTAAAGTTTCTTCATCTAAATTATTACAAGCATCAAAAAATTCTCGATCTTCTTGTGGTAAATCGGTTAAGTACACGTTTTGATTATAAACAATATCTGCTATTTCATACCACTTATTTGATAGTGATTCATTATCAGCTGCTTTTTCTAAATCCTTTATACATTTAATAAAAGCATGGTAAGTTTCTACGTAAGATTTCATCAAACGTTTTACATTTTCTTCTTCGTCTGCAAATTTTTGTAAACCAGCATGTAATTCTTCTCCTTCATCTTCTTTTAAATTGTTTGTTGGTTTTACATCAATTATATCATTGTTAATTATATCAGATCTTAAATGTTGTATTTTTTTAGGCAAAACTCCATCTCGTAACTCTTTTATTTCTTCTCCGGTTAACACAATATCAGGTTTGACTGGGGTTAATTCTTTTTTTCTAATAAAAGTGTTGTTTGTTGTTATATGATTCCCTTGTCTATCATGTAAAATAAGTACATTATAAGGCGGGTTATTTACATTTGTATGGTTTGGCATGTATTCTTCTTCTTCGCCTTTAACAACAACATAATAAACTCTATTATCAAACTTATTTCTTTTTATGGTACATAGTTGACCAGGTATAAATACGGAATCTATAAAGGTCTGCAAACCTGTAAATAAATCCTCTCCTTTATTTTCGGATAAAGCTTGATATTTTTCTGATAAAATCTTGTATTGATTACGCACTTATATATTTACTTTATAGTGCTTTCTTTATAAGTATCAATACAAAAAATGTCTTTATTATTTAAACAGTTCTTTGCCAAAGAAAAAAAAGAGGAAAAACCTGAAGATATTAAGGTTAAACCCGATCGAGGGCTTGATGCTATAAAGGCTTGGGCTACAATGAGGACAGGATTAACTGTACCGGAAAGAAAAAAGAAAGAAATATTAACACAACATCCAGAAGCAGTAAGACCATATATTATTAGTAAAACGCCAGAATGGACAGAGTTTGAAAGAGGGGATGTAATTTACGGTAAAATAGAAGGAGATAAGCTTGTTGTTTATACAGCTAAACCAGGCGTTAATAAATGGATACCTTATGGTTATCTACAACCTTACGAGGGCTATGCAGTTGAATTAGGAGAGGTATATGTGCCTAGACATTTAAGAATGGGGCCAGAAACGATTTTCAAAAAAATAACAGGCAAACTTGAGAATAGAGAAACAGAGTTTGAAGTATTGCAAGATCAAGACATAATTAAAATGTTTGACAAACAGAAGCAAGTAAACATTTTAGGTTTACCTGCAGAGTATGAATATGAACTATCTTTATCTCAATACTTAAACAAAAATACCACTATTGTATCTTATGGTACGGATTGGAATGCTGCCAAGGTATTCTTTAATGCAGAAGAAATAAGCAAGTTTGGATCTCAAATTGTAAGTTTAGTTGCTACTAAAGGACAAAATATTGACGACATTATACATAACCCTGAAGGAGTTGAATTTGAACTAGTCAATGGTACAGACTTTGGTTTAGAGAATATGCGATACCCATTACCAGCAGAAGGATTTGATATAATAGATTTAGATTATTTGGGTATACCTTATTCAACTAATATGACTCGGGATGAAGATATAGGTACAGATATAAGTAGTTTTGATTATGTTAATGAAGCAGCTAAAATAACAAAGACTGGTGGTATTGTGTGTGCTACATTTACATTAAAATCTTCTATGCCGTATGAACACACCTTATTTAACTCTCTTAAGGTTCAACGTCCATCATATTATAAAGATATAATGGCTAGATTTAAAGCATCTGGTATGGATGATAAAGCATTTTTATCTCAAGAGTATAAGAATCAAATTGTAATGAGAGCTAAAGCAAAAGGTATTAAATTAATACCTATACATGTAAACGCTTATGCAGGCGGTGCAAGAGGTACCACAGCAATGTGGAGAGGCGTATTTAAAAAGGCTTAACTCTTTTTAATTAACTTGCTATAATCAACATCGTCTTTAAAGCCTGGTAGCATCTTAAGAATAATTTCTTTAGATTCTCCTGGAAAAATAGACTTCACATAATTAAACTTAGCACTATTCTCTACATTACCGCCGGACTGTACCGACGGTTTAGGTTGTGTTTGAGCACTAAGTTCTTTTTTACTCTTACGACCTCTTTTAAAATGAAAACCATGCGCATTTATAACAGCGACAATATTAGAAATGTTTCTATTCATTACGTCAGCTATTTCCCCGGCCGACATGTGCTTTGCATTACGTAAATATTCAACTTGCTTTACTTCTTTGCTTGAAAGAGGCCCCTTTATTTTAAGTATTTTATGAGGTGTTGCTTCTGGTTCTGCTCTCTTTGTAACAGCAACTGAAGGTATTTTATCTGCGTTAGCTGATAAAATGTTTGCAACAGTTATATTACTGCAGCCCATTATTTCACCTATTTTAATGTTGTTGTTTAGCCTTTTACCGTTCTCATCAACTTGAGAGGCTAAAAACAATACCTTTTCAATTTTTTCAGGTATTTTACTAATTTGTTTAAACTTTTTAGGCGCTACTACTTCAGGCTCTTTCACCTTACGAGGGTTCTTTTGCCACACATTAGCGTTTTTTAATATAAGATAGACTGCTTGTTTGCTAACTTTATCAATATCAGGATGAGCTGCTATGTCTGCATCAGAGTATAACCTTTTACCGTTTTCGTCTTTAGCAGTACCTAATTCAATAATCTTTTTTATTTGTTCTTGCTTTTTAGCTTTTCTACGAATAACCTTTTTAGGTTTAATTTTTACTTCTCTAAGCACGCGTTCAACTACAGCTGGGTGTATCTTAACACCTAGCATGCTTGCTATATCTTCATTACTATATTTTCTTTCACCTAACTCATTTACCTCTTTACCTAAAGAAATAATTTTATTTTTAACTTCTTCACTATGTTTACCTGGAACTTTGGTTATATATTTTACTTCGTTTTTTGGTTTATAATCAACATCTCCAGGCATGTTAACCCGTCTTTGACCCCAATTAAGAACAGCTTCATTAAGAGGTGTATAATTATCAGCTTGCTCAGACGTTTCTGTTAGTTCTGCTTCAGGATTGTTTTTAGCTGGAAACGTTTCTGCAAACTTAGATAGACCTAAAGCTAGGTCTTCCCCGTTATATTCAACATTGGTTTCATTTAATTTCTCTCGAGGAACATATTGCCAGAATATGTTTCTAAGGTTTTTATTACTAAGATCTAAGTTGTCTGTGGGACTCTGACTATTGTTATTTGTTTTGTCTAATGCTAAATGAAAAATATTGCCTTTAATATATCTATAAATTAAGTTTCTAATACGTTCTTTATTTAATAAAGTATGAGCTGGATATATTACCTTACCGGTTTTATCATCTACAATACTATATGCTAAACGTTCTCCTTGCATATAAGAACATATATCGTCCATATATTCATCCGTTAAGCTATTATATAAAAAGCTTTCTAGACCCGATTCTAGGTCATCTCCGCTATTGTCCTCATAAACAGCTTTGTATTTTTCTTTGAAATTCTTATGCATTGGGTATGTGTTCTTCTTCTTCAGCTTGTTTAATAGTTGCGTTTATAGCATCTCTTATAACTGGAACGTTGTCATAATCTTCCCATTCCGGACTCACTAAATAACTATCACACCAATAGTACATGTCCTTTATTGTACCGTTATCATAATCTTCTTTAATTTCGTCTAATTTCCATAATAATACATCCCCCGGAGTATACTTTTCATCCCAGTCAGAAAATCCCTGTATACTATTTTCAAGCGGGTTACCTTCTGAGTCTTCGTTGTGGTACATCTCTAGAATGTTTATACGTAATATATACGAAGGTGGTATACCCAGCTCTTTTAACTTAACAAAAATATATGCAAACATTTTATCATAGTTGCCAGAATTATAAAGCTTGGTAAAATGTTTTTTTGTTATTAACCTATCCGTTTGTATTTTAGCAAAAGCATCCAACCCGTTATACAAATCCTCGTTACCCTCAGACTCAATTTGAATAGAAGGTGACCTAACTTCTAGGTTATTGTATTTTTCTAGTAGTGTTTGCTTAGGGATCTTCATTGGTTACTTGTATATACTGTATTCACAGTGAGAGTTATATTATTATAAGTGTTATATTTGGATATACTAGGTGTTATTTGGATATATTGCTAATAAAAGTAGGTTTAACCTGGCATTAAATCGGATTGTTTACTAATTTCTCTTATATTATCCGAAGAAACGTCAAAGCATGCATACAACCATTTGTGCTCTTCTTCTGTTAAACTTCCTTCATCGTTATTTTCTTTTTCTAATAACTCTTTGTAGTGTTTTACAACTGCTTCGTTTTTAGAAAGCTCTCTTACTGCATGCCAGCTTTTCCAAAAAGTTTGTATGTTGTCATAATACTCTTTAATTACGCGTTCATCTTCTGCGTGCTTGTTAACAAATCCTTGCAAGCCTATTTCTAGATCATCGTGTTCATTTTCAGATAATCCTTGATACTTTTCAGCTAAAATTTTATACGGATTTGTTTTCATTAAACCTCATCTTCTAAATTTTCAAACCCGGTAAATATTACTCCTGAAAACACATCAGGCATATGTAGTGGATTAACCCATTCTGCTGTATCAACTATTTCATATTCTTCAGGAGATAAACTATTATTATTTTCTTGCTGGTATTGGGCGACAAGTTTTCCTATAAAAACATTAAAATCTAGATCCTGTTCGAGTTTTTGTAGAACCATATAAGCGGATTTCATATCATTATAAGCTTTTATCAATTCTTTACCTTTTTCAATCATTCTTGCTTCATATTGTACAAAATTTTCTAGACCTGCTTGCACATCCCCGTTATCAGTTGGTTGAGTTAATTCAGATGGCTCTTGAGATTCTTCTTCTCCTACCATTCTATACTGTTCTGCTATTAAATTGTATTTGCTTGTTAAATTATCAGTCATGTTGGTTTTGTTTACTTGTTAAATTTGCATGCTCTTTAGCTTGGACAATAGGGGTTAGGATTTCATAAAGTTTATTTATATGTTCTCCTAAAGTGCTATTTTCATCATATTGAGTATTAAAAATTTCATTCAACTCAGTATAATCTTTTTCCATTTCGCATCTTTCTTGAGCTTCAGTTAAAAGGTTATCAAGTTCTATTAAGGCTGTTTCAGTTTTTTTACACGCATCTACTATTTTCTTTTCTTTATTAGCAAAAGCATCCAGTCCTTTAAAGAGGTTTTCATTTTCATTTTCTTTAATGAAACCATATTTTCTAGATAAAGATGGATATAAATCTTTCATGTTAGCCAATTAAATTAAGGTAAATGTAACAGGGGGGTTATCTTTTCCAACTACTAAATAAGTTCTACCGGACGGAGATAGTTTTAATGGTACATCTGTAGCTGTCTTGCCATGTATATAACAAGAAGGGCCTCCGAATTTATTTGCTGGTATGTCAATATAAGTGAAAACAATGCCAAGTACATCATATTTTTTTGCTTTAGCTACAATAATAGGGGAAACAACGTATCTATTGTCTTTTGCTTCGTTGTATGGCATTCTCCAAACAATCTCTGGGTTTTTATAATAAACTTCACCTCCATATAATGTTCTGCCTTCGTAATCCCATTTTTCAACATCTTTAACAATTACTGTACCAGGCACTTTATAAGCATCCCTTACTTTACCGCTGTTTCGTTTCCAAGATAGGTACCTTTTTATTATTGGAATACTATCATCAAACAAGTCTGTGCCACGAAAATATTTTTTACGCTTTTCTACAGGCAGATCCTTTAAAGGAATGTTGCCATGCATCCACTCTTGTTTTTCTTGTTCATCACTAAATTTCTCAAGCCCTTTAAACAAATCCGAATTATCTTCAGTATCATTGATGTCATCCTCTTCAAATACTAGACTATATCTTTCTGATAGTATTTTGTATGGGTCTTGTTTCATTATAATATATTTATGTAAGTATAGTATCTATCAATGAACAATAGTAAGTTAATTTCTTTGTATGAACATAGTATAATTCTTAACGAATACAGTGAAGGATTTTTAAAGGCTCAGACCCAAAGACTTGCTAAACAAGCTGGTAGATATATTCGAGAAGAAGTAATTGTTGCAAGAATAAAACGTTTTGATCAACTTAAAAACGGTCCCTCTAAAGAAAGAATTACTCAAATTGTTAGGGAAGCAATTGAGGAAGGCCGTAAGCCGTTAGGAGAACAACAACCAGGCGCTATCAATCCTGAATTATCTCAAGAAGACTTAGGAAATATAGAAATTATAAAGAACACGCCTAGAGAGGAACTACAGCCTGCTCATAAAGCTGCTTTACAGTTTTATAATAAAGAAAAGGAACGTATTGAAAAATTATACAAAAATCCTTTACAAATAGAATTTTATAGTTGGAAGAACCTGGAACTTGTTGTACATCAATTTCTAGACCCATCTGAAAAAGAAGCTATTAAAAAAATTCAAACAAGTGATACAAACACTTCAATTGTATACGATGAAAATAATTTACAAATATTTCACGGAGCTAATGAAGGCGAGTGTTACATATTAAGAAACTTTGTTATAAAAAACAGAAAAGATGATAAACCTAAAATACCTAGCTGGTGTACATCAGTAGAACCTAATTCTCCAGGGCAACATTTTTGGGACTACCGCTCGGGTAGTTTTGGTGAGGTACAAAAAAGTGCATACTTTGTTGCAGATTATGATAGAAATGTAAAAGATAAATGGTGGTTCTTTGTAATACACGTACCAGCGCCTGAATCTGAACCATCAAAAACTAAAGATGGTAAATACATGGTAACTAGTTTTGACAATAGAGAAGGTTATAACTGGATAACATGGGACGAAATAGTAAAATTACAACCTAAACTACAAGGCTTAGAACACTTATTTCAATTTGTCCCTTTTAGTGAAGACGAACAAATAAGACAATTATTAACAGGTAATGCTAATCCAGATACTTTTAAAACCTATACTAATTATAATGTAAAAAGACAATACATTAGAACCGGTAAAGTAATATATTCAGAAGATTATGCAAAGCTAGACGCTATATTACAACATACATATATCAATCAGAGAGCTCCAAATCAAGAAGACAAAAACTATATGAAAATGTTGGAAAAGTTGGTTTATATATTTGCTGATCCAGGCTATAAAGTTAAGGCTAGAGAAAGAGTTTATAAAACGCTTGAACTTATGAAAAAGCTAGGTAAAAATAGCCCAGCTGCAGTAGAACCGTTATTAGATGAACCTACTATAAAAAACTCTAGAAAAGAAAACACTTACAAACATTGGTGTAATTATTTATTAGATGTTGCAAGAGGTAGTGGTAAGGCCGCGACAGCAATAAAACAATCTCAAAATGCAGGTAATGTTTAATCTATAAATTTTAGTTGTCTTTTAATAGTCTCTAAATCCCAACCGTTGTCAGATAAAAAGTACGATGCAGGAACAATACCTTTAGGAGTATAAATTACGGTTTGCCCTGCCTGTTGCGATGCATACTCTCTACGGCAAAACAAAATTGGTTTTCCATTAAGAGTGCCAACCACAATAAAAGAGTAACGAGGTGTTTCTCCTTCGGAAGGCTTATACCCGAGCCATACACATACTTTGGTAAAAATAACACCCATTCCACTCAAACGTAATATATTTTTTTTAGTTGGAGTTGAGAGTATATTTTTTTCAAAAGCTGTAGGAAGATCAAATGGGTAGCATTTAATTCCTTTCGCCCAGTTTCTATTATAAGGCATGCTAACAAGCTCTCCTTTGTCCATCATTATTTCATAAGCTAGTGGGCCGCGTGGTTTTACTTTTTTTAATATATTAACATATTCTTCAGTAGTATTATTACTTTCACCTGAAAAATTTATATTTAAAAAATGACTATAAAACTCCTTTTTGTCTTCAGGGGATAGAGAACTTAAAGGCCATCCACCGTTAAGTATTTCATGCCATTTAAAATCATTTAACCCCGCAAAAAGACTATCATCTTCTGGTGTTTTGTTTTCTAAAACGACATTGTACTTTTCTGCTAAAACCTTATACAGGGTTTTCTTCATCGTTATCTCCGTACGTATCAGTCCAAGGTTCCTCGGATGGTTGTTCATGAGCCGAAATAGTTTCTTTAGCTTGACTTAACAGACGATTAATAATAGTTTGAGCTTTACCACCACCGGCTAGTACTTCTTTTATTGTATTAGGATTTTGTTTAAGTAAAAGTCTATATACGTAAGGAAGGTATTCAAGTTCTTTGTTTGGTACAAGTTTAGCTAAGTTTGTATATAGTTGCGGACCGGACATTATATCCATTACCTCATCATCTAAAGTTTCTTTGCCTAATTCCTCATTAGAGGTAACATCTACAGAGAGTAAGTCCCAACATCCCTTAACTATTTCATGAATAAGATAAGGAAAGTATGGAGATAATGCTATAATAGTGTACCCATCTTCATCAGGTATAACTTCTTCAGAGCCTACTGCAGCTTCTTTAATTGCACTAGTAAAAGCCATATGAGGTAGCGCATAATAACTGGTTTGTACAATAATTGATATTAAACCGTAAAGTTTAGATAAATTTGGGTCAATTCTATCTAATTCAGCATTAGCTAATTGAAACAAATAAAGCTTGTTAACTGCATTACCTTGTGTTAACATATTAGCAAATTTGCGTTTTAAAGCACCATCACTAGCATCTTTAATAGCATCTGCTAAAGCTAAATCAGCTTGTTCTTCTGGTGCTAGTTCATTTTCTGGTGCTTGTTCTTCTTCGTCGTTTTCATCTTGACTAGCAATAGCATTGTCTAAGTTAGAATTAATAAGTCTTACATCAAACTTAAGATGTCCTGCCTCTTTCCATTTTTTAAATACTTTAAATTCAGGTAAATTAAGAACAATATCAAGTGCTAACTTTTCTAGTTCTTGTTCGTGACCTCTTTGTAGTTCTGTTACTTTATCAAGAGCTTGTATTGCACTAGCCATCATTGAAGGTACATTAATTTGTCTTGGGTTCTTACCTGTATAGTGCTGTAATCTCTCTATAGCTTTCCTATAAGATTCACTTGTAACTGTTTCAAGATAACGATGGGCTTCAGGTCCCAAATTAGGAAACAATTTTTCTACATCATGTAAATTGGCGTAGATTCTTTGTTTACTAGGGTGCCACAAATGGCCATGTTCCCCTGGCTCTAATGCTTCTTGAGTAGGTTTCATTATTGTCTGTAGTGTGTACGTTTAGCTACAAAGCGTGTTAAATCTGGATTGCCTTCTGACTCAGCCTTTGGTCTTGGAGACTGGCCTGGTTTTGGAAAGAAAGGATCTTTTGTTGGAGAAGGTGTACCAGGGGTAGAAGGTTTTGTAGGGGTTCCAGGTTTTGTAGTAGGTTTAGCAGGTGCTGGAGAAGCTGGAGACTCTTTAGCTAACCCCTTCCACCTATCATCAGCTTTGTGTAGCTTGTTAATAAATTTGTTCTTTTCAAAAGGCTTCTTATCTGCTTTACCTTCTTCTTTTTTAACAGGTTTCTTTTTACGAGCTTCATTAATAGCCTTTACTAAAGGAAGATCTTCTTTGCGTTTTGTATCAAAACCAGTATAGTCTTGTTGACGATCTGGATGATAATGACCATATGCATCGTAACAACCTTTTACATCTTCATTGCCTTCTGCATCGTACCAGCATTCTGTTTCAAGTTGAGCACCAGCGCCTGGTGCAGCAACTCCTGCATTAGGTTGCAAATCAGCGCCGTTGTTCTCTTGCTCTAAATCTGTTTGATCTGTATCGACAGCTGTCATATACTTCTCTGCTAATAGTTTATATGTGTTACGCATTGTTATAATATTTATCTTTTATGTGGTGTTAAACAGGCTTTTTGCTGAGTAATAACTAAATAAACATATGAGTGTTCCTCCTCAAGTACCATTATCAGCTTATAATTTTCTTTATCAGACAAACTATTTTTATGGTCCTGCTGTAAGTGGCAACAGCTTTAATGATATAACATTGTGGGATCCTTCTCTATCCGCTGTTAGTCCTTTATCTGGATATCTATACGATCAATCGGAACGTATTAAATACGGACGCGTACCACCTATATATAGTGTAGTTTTAAGAGAATCATTTGTAATAGATAGCGGTATTGGTTCGTATGGTTACTTTACTAGAACCGGAAATGTATCAGCTGTGCCTAGCACTTTATTAGCATTAAGTGATTACATATCATTAAGTTCTACATATGATACGCTTGTAGGCACTCTTACCGGGGATTACGTATGGCAGAAAGAAGTATACTATATAAGGCAAAAACCAGCGCCTGACCTTAGTTAACCATTAAGTAGCTGTGGACCGCTAGATTGTTCATTTAATGGTTTCCACCCAGCTCTATTAAGTTTATCCATTTCCGTTGCTCTATTCATGTCAACTGGTAATGAACTGTTAACGTTAGTAGTAGGTTTAGAGTATCCGTTTATAGCTATATCCGCACACTGATAATGCATTCTATGTTCATTAGAATGGAATTGCTTATTAGGGTTATCATTTAATATAGAGCGTGCTTTGGCTTGATTGAGCTTATAATACTCTATAAGCTCTTTGTATAGCATACTCATATCCGAATTAGGATTAGCTTCAGCTGATTTGTATGCAGCTTTAGCGCCCTGGTTTTGCATTACAGCCAGGTAATCACTAACCCCTTCGTTTAAATGGTCCACTATTAAACCTTACTCAATACCTGTACTAAACCATTAAAAATCTCATTTACTGTTTGTACATCTGCTACTTCGCCAGCTTCTGTAGCAGACTCTTTAAGAGCTTCTAAGTCAGAAGAGAGTTCTTTAAACTCATCAAGAGTAATGTCTCCTGATTGTACTTGAGCTGCGTATTTAGCTACCTTAGTAGCTGCTTCAGCAATAGCGCTATTAGCGTTATCGCTAAATGGATCTAATTGTTTGAGTAATGATTTTGTTGTTGCCATAGATTAAAATATTTATAGTTTTTCTACACCAATTGATTTGCGAATATTGTCTGATAGTTCAACAATATCATCGCATTTGTTAGTGATATAAGCTGGTGATGGTTTACCTTTCTCCAAACGTACTTGTAACTCTTTAGTTACTTTTTCTAATAAGTCAATCTCTTTAATAATACGTTCATTATAAGGACGTCCCGCTACATATAGTCTTAAGTTATCTACATCAGATATGA
>Ga0316222_1002974_pt1 | contig 17233 bp, 22 predicted proteins | sample TBH18011metaG_FD_206008 | JGI IMG/M metagenome (GOLD analysis project Ga0316222, IMG submission 206008) | Freshwater microbial communities from Trout Bog Lake, Wisconsin, USA - TBH18011 | ecosystem: Environmental > Aquatic > Freshwater > Lake > Hypolimnion/Profundal zone | place: USA: Wisconsin...
CCCACAGGTGCGAGAGGCTTGGCGGCCGCATGGCGCCGTCGGCAATCTGGCTCAGTTCGACAATACACCCGTCGACCTTGCTCTTGGCCAAGTCCAGTGCGGACAGCGACCGTTTCAGCCGCATTCCAAGAAATACCGCCGGGAAGATGAACCGCACAACGAATACAATAGCAATTAAAATCAGGATAGCGCCGACCGCCACTGTCGGCCAATACGTCTGGGCGAATTCGAGCAAATATTGCGGCACATATTGTAGGAGTATTCCGTACAGCACGTCCATCAACGTCGCCTTTCTGGTCTTCTTTTACAGCCGCCATGCCATCGCAGCGACGACAGTGGCAATTCTGCTGACTCAATCATCCTCGCAGGTTGCGCAAAGGATATCAGCCTTCGCTCGCCCGTCAATCAGCAAGGCCCTGATTTCTGGCTATCAGCGGTCGGTCCTGCCTCTTCGGCCGACTTCAGCGTCGAGGCGTGAGGATGCGAAGTATTGAAGGTTCCGGACCCCGGCCCAGCAGGCTTCCGATGCCCCCTCCACCCTATCAACCATCGTCCGAGAGTTAGACGGACAGGCCCCGATTTTTTGCAACCGCAGCAAACGGCATTTGGGCAGGGCAGCTACGCCTTGACCACCGGGATGTCCTCCCATTGGGTGGTCCAGTTCGGCGAGCGGTGTTCGCTCTTGGCTCGCCATGGCGCGTCCTTCGCGGGCAAGCCGAAGCCAATGACGGCGCGACCCATCCGATCGGTCAAGCCGTCGACCGCCTTCATCAACGCTTCGGGTCGGGGGTCCTTCGCGGACGAGAACAAATCCCGTGGAACGTCCTCCGGGCGAACAAGCTCGAAGAGTAGGATGCCGGCCTTCTTGTAGCCGTAGCCGTCCTCCCGGTTGGCCTCCAGCAGCCGGGTGGCGGCCGCGATGATGGCCGGGGTCGAAGAGGTTGGGGTGGCAAAGCGCAAGGTGCCGCTGAGAATGTGCTGCGGCTGGTCCTGGCGAAAGCGATCGGTGTGGGCGAAGGCCTGTATCCCTCCGGCGACCAGACCATCGCGCCGGATTTTCTGTGCCGCCCGGGTGGCGAAGCTCACCACCGCGTCGCGCACCTGTCCAAAGTCCTCGACCGCCTCGCCGAAGGAGCGCGACACGCAGGTGGTCTGCTTGTCGGCCGGGCCATCTTCGAGGGCATGCACGGCGGTGCCACGCAGCTCCATCACCGTGCGCAACCCAACGGCGCCCATGGCCTTCTTCACCCACCCGTCCGATGCCTGCGTCAAGTCCCAGGCGGTACGGATGCCGGCGACGCCGCAATGGCCGGCGAACTGGCGGCCGATGCCCCAGACGTCGCCCACCGGCGTCTGCTTCAAGGCGCGCTGGAGCCATTCGGGGTGGCCGGAGAGGTCCAGGCACCCGCCGGTGCGCGGCGAGCGCTTGGCCATGCGGTTGGCAAGTTTGGCAAGGGTCTTGGTTGGGGCGACGCCCACCGAGATGGGGATGCCCGTCCAGCGCAGGACAGTGGCGCGGACCTCCTGGCACCACGGCGTCATGTCCCCCAGCGGAAGGCCGTCGAGGTCAAGAAAAGCCTCGTCGATGCTGTAGACCGAAATGCCAGGCGAGAAGGTCGCCAGAACGCTCATCACGCGCGAAGAGAGGTCGCCATAGAGCGTGAAATTGGACGACATAAGGATGAGGCCGTTCTTCTCGACGTAGTGTCGGAGCTTGAAGGCGGGCTCGCCCATTTGAACGCCCAAGGCCTTCGCCTCGGCGCTCCGTGCAATCGCACACCCATCGTTCCCGCTGAGGACCGCGATGGCCTTCCTTTCAAGCGACGGATTGAACACCCGCTCGCATGAGCAGAAAAAATTGTTACAATCAGCGAGAGCAAAGCGCGCCACTGCTGATCACCGTCTGGAGAACGAAGATACCGCGTGAGTCACCACCCCCCATATTTGAACCCCTTCTTCACCGCAAACTGGGAAGTTGGGGAAATCGGGATTGGCCGAGGCCAGCTGCCAGCCGCCTTCGACCTTGCGCAGGGTTTTGACGGTGAGGCCGCCATCTAGGGTGGCCACCACCACGTCGCCGTCGTGCGGCTGGATGGAGCGATCGACGACGAGCAGGTCTCCGTCGCGGATGCCGGCGCCAACCATGCTCTCGCCAGAAGCGCGGCAGAAGAAGGTCGCCGCCGGCCGCTTGACCATCAACTTGTGGAGATCCAGCGAGCCTTCGAGGTGGTCGTCTGCAGGCGATGGGAAGCCGGCCGGAACCAGAGCGGAATAGACCGGTGTGGTGCCTGCTGTCGGAGCAAAGCCGCGCGTGCTGGCGCGATGCGTGCCCGGTGGAAGCGGTGTCGTGCCATCCTGGAACATGATAGGAACAGCCTACAACCCAGGCTTTGGCCAACGCAAGAGCGGCGTCATTCCCCGTTGCTTGGCTGCCACTCGAGCGTCCAGTGCCCAGCGGCTGGCCGGATCACCGCCTTGCCGGTCCTGCCACCCCTATACCCGAGCCGAACCAGGGCCTCGCCCTCCGCCATCCAGCGCGTGCCGCCAAAAAAAGTAATCTTCAGGTCCCGGAGAGCGATGCGCGTCGCCGCCGACTTGGCGGCCGCCTCGTGCGGCGCGTCGATGATCAATACCTCGCCTTGCGCCGACGATTTGGGCGCGACGTCCGGCGCCGCCGGCACAGGCGGTTCCTCGCCGTCGGCGGAGATGGCAATCGCCCCCTGCACTGTGAGGATGGCGCTGATCGTGGCGGGCAGCGCGGCCCGGATGCGCCAGCGGCCATCGGGCAGCGGCTCAGACGCAAAGGCAATGCGCTCGCGCACCAGCAGGGTAGCCACCACCGCGGCCTGCACACTGCCAGGGCAGAGGATATCGACGGGCTGGGCGGCCATCTAAAGCACCATGTCCCAAGGGCCCTTGCCGGCGGAGACCTTCGGCATCGCTTCGACCGACTTCCCGGCCTTGACCGTGACGGGAGCGATGGATTGGGCCACAGCGGCGAATAGAACTTGATGGCTCATGCACAGGCCCCGAATATCGAAAGATGTCGCACACCCTACTGCGGAAGGCACGTCCGCTTGAAGCTCCAATCAGCGCCGCAGGCACAAGCCCGGCCAAGAAAAGCAAACTTCGCCGACAAGACCGCGCGGCAACGTGACGTCCCACGCACTCTTGTTCCCGACGAACGGCTGACCGTAGGACGCGACCGTCAGCCGTCGTCGTCGATCGCCCTCCATCGCGAGATCTGGCCAACGCAAGAGCCTGCGGAGACGTGCCCCGCTTAATGGACGAGCTTTCCAGAGGTCGGCGCCGCAGCCATCGCGTCAGCGTTGGTGATGGTCCAATTGCGGACGTCGCCAGTGTCTACATGGACGAATCCCTTGTCAGGGTAGAGACCGACTCCCCCCATGGAAAGAGCGAGTGCAGCGCGGCCAGTGTCGGCCACGCTTACCGCGTCTATGGTGATATCCACGGCGCGTGCTTCCAGATGCATTGAGTGCGATACACCCTCGCAGGTGGCGTTGGTTTCGGGCGTCCGGTAGCCGCTCCACACAGTTACGGCGCGCCCTCCGAACCGGCCTTGCAGATCGGAGACGAGGTCGAGCAGGCGCGGGTCAATTGGCTTGACGGCTGAGAACTCCAGGGCCGCCCGCTGCGCATCGAGGGCTGCCTTATGCAGCCACTCTGCCCTCCGCGCCGCCCTGCGGTCGCCGTGGTTGGCGGCGGCAATGGCGTTGGCCTTTTCCGCGGCTGCAGCGGCCTTTTCAGCGGTGGCGTCTAACTGCCGCTGGCGTCCATCCGCGTGCCAGTCTCTTAGAAAATGGTTGCAGATGGCCAGAGCTTCCGGGTCGTAGCCCCCCATGCCATCATCCCTTCGGAATTGCAGGCTCAGTGTCTTCTCCGTGGCGGCATCATCACCCGCCACCAGCAACAGCCGCCCGGTACCAACGAACGCGCCAGGCGCGAGCGGTGCGAAGGCGGCGGCATTTCGCACACTGGCCAGAGCGGGACCGGCGGCTGCCAAACACCCTACGGCCACAAACCCGCCAAGGAAACCGCGTCGTGTAAAACCGGCCGCCGCATTCTTGCGCGACGGAACGCCCTTCGTGGCCATGTAGGCGCCGTTCGCCTGATGCATGATGTTCTTCCTCCTCGGTGGGCCACCCGCGACCAGATCTCAAGGTGGCTCGTTGACCGAGAAGTTGGGTTGGGGCCGACTCAACGCGCCGCACTGTGGCCCTGGAAGGCGAGGAAACCCAAGGCAAGCCGCAGACAAAGAACGGGCGCCGGATCACTCCGACGCCCGCGTCTGCCTAACTTAGGGTCCGGTCAGGGGGCCGGGCGGCCACCGCCATACCACACCGGCCCGATTTGAGGTTCCGCCGGCGCCGCGTAGGCCGGGGCTTGGGCCCGAGCCTGAACAACTGGCGGGAACGGAACCCGGATTTGCGTCAGGTGGGGCTGAACGCTAGCTCGCGCCATCTTCGGATGGGCAGACTGGTAGGCCCGGGCAACCATCTGAGAGCCAGCCGCTGCGCAATCCACCTTGTCGGGGTCGATGACGCCGGCTGTCGCCACTCCGTCTTGAACACAAGCCCCGACAGCGTCGCGCACGGAACCGGCGACCGCAGGAACGTAGGTCGAAACCGTCGCTCGCGCACCGGCCAGGAACCGAGCACCGGGGGTGCCTCGCTTGGAGATCATTTCCGAGCAGAAGAGGATGAGGGCGGCGACGAGGACGAAGGCCACAACGACACCCGTAAACCGGAAGAACCGGACGAAGTCGCCCATCAAGTCGAAGCCCTCGATGGCGGGCCGGCTTCCCCAGGTGGGGTTCCGCCCGAGACCAAGGAGTTCGTTGTGCATCGCCTTGAACTGGCGACCGTCGTAGAGCGATGGCATGTCTGTCGTCCTTCCTGTCCTGCGCCTTTCGTGCTCGATGGTTCGCGGGTGGAGCTTTGCGCCCTCTACAGTATAAATGGTGCGATCAGGGGGAGAAGTCAACCTGTCGTATACACTCATTGACCGAGCCACTAGCAAGGTATTCTGGGGCTTTCGGACGCATCTCGGCGTCTGCACGAATCGTCTGGCCGACCAGCGCAAATTGTTGGATGGGGTTCGGGTCGACTTTCCGGAAAACGCCCTATGTTCACCCTAGAGGGATCGCAATGGTAGCGAACCAGGAGGACGGACACATGGCGGCGATGACCCTGATTCGCGAATACCTGGACGGACCGCTCACCGAGCCCCACGAGGGCAGAACCAAAGAGGAGAAGAAGGCAGCCCGCCTGGAAGATGCGCGCCGCTACAAGGCGCTCCTGCGCGAGATGACCCTCAACCTCATGTGCCCGGCGGCGGCGCCGAAGCTCGCCGAGTGGCGCAAGGGCGCGAAGAATGCCTATGGCTTCTCCGTGTCGAGAAATGGCCCGACCGACGATTACCGCACCTTGCTGCCGGAGCTCGAGAAGGCCGCACGAGAAGCCAACTCGAAGAACCCTCGGACGGCCAAGCGCGCGGCCCAGACCAAGGACCGACTGTTTGGCGTAATGACCATCAACGAGTTGCGGTGGAGCGAGATGCGCCGCTCACTTTCCAAAGTCCGCGACGAGCTGCGGGAGGTTCAGGCGGAATTCGACGAGAGCGGCGCGGACGAAAGCCTCCTTGCCTGCGCGCAGGCCTCCTGGCCCCAGCAGAACCTCCTCGTCCTCCTCGCCGCCCAAGACAAGTACCACATCATCGAGAAAGCTGCCCGCATCCGCGCGCGGGCCGGCATGCCGTTGGGCGAAATCGACAGCGCCTTGGCGCTTGCCGAGACGCAGCACAAGGAATATGTCGCCCTGCGCCGGCGCTTCCTCGACCGCAACGCCCGCGGCCTGGCGACCGTCCTTCACAACCTGCTTCGGCCGCTCGACGAAGATCTCAGTTACCTCGGCTTTCCCATCATGGCCCACAAGGACGAGATGATGGCCCAGGTGATCGCCGAGTGCACCATGGCGCTCGACTTTTACGATCCCTCGGAAGAGCTTTCCTTGATGACCTACTTCCAAGGGCGCGTCCGCGGGGTCGTCTTCTCCTTCATCGGCAACCTCCTCAACTGTGCCCACGTCGATCCCGATACCTTGAAGAAGCAAGTTCGGTACCGCCGGATTATGTCGGAGCACCGTCGTGCTGAGCGCGAGGAAAACAAGCCGATTCCAAGCGACGAGGCGATCGCCGCCGAGCTCCGCATATCCGTCAAGCGCCTGCGCGTCATCCGTAATGTCCAAGAAAGCGTGTCCTTGGAGTCCCCGATCGGCGACGACGAGGACGGCCAGCGCTTTGGCGACACCCTGGCGTCCTCAACCCCCTCCCCCGAAGAGGCCATCGCCGCTGCCCAAATCCCCGAACGCCTTGACGCCATCTACCGGCGTGTTCTCACGGATCGCGAACGCCGGATCCTGCTTGCACTCCAAAGCCGATATACGAAGAAGCAAATCGCCAAGATGCTGCACGACGAAAACGGCAAGGGTCTCACCGTTCGCCGCATCTCCGGGATCGAAGACGAAGCTTGGATCAAGCTCTTGGCCGATTCCGAGTTCTGCTCCTTGAAATCCTACCTCAGCACCGACAACGGTCTCACGGACAAAGAATACGACTGGCTCGCCAAGATGCGCGTGGCGCCCCGGTGGTTCGCGGCCTTCATGGATGGCTTCATCACCGACTTCACGCGCGGCACCTGGCCAACGGCCCAAGAGCCGGCACACGCCAACGATGACGCCGAAGCGTGCGGCTACGAAGCCTGGCCGCACCAGGACGAAGAGGATGTCTGGGACGCCATCCAAGCCGCGGGTCCGGTCTGCGTCCGGCTCGATACCCAGAGGGAAGACACGGGACACCGCTCCGTCCCGTTCAACCGGCCCTTCTTCGACACCGAGGCCGAAGTCGAGAGCCAAAATCAGGCCAGCGTCCCTCGCAACATCGAACACTTGGCCGTCCGCCGGGCCGCCTGCGCCGCTTAATTCCGGCGGCCGCACATCCTCCGCGCAGCTGCAAGAGCCACTGCCCTCGCCACCGCCTCGATGGAGCGACGGCGGGGGCAGTGCGTTTGCCCAAGCATCCAACGACGTCGCCTGGCGGTGAATGGGAGGCGGCGTCGGCGGTGGGCAATCGCCAACTGGGCGGTATCGACGGCCCCCTCCGGAGCCCCCACCCCCCTCTGATCGCCGACCTGGCCGGCGCTGCGGTATCTTGCCGGAATCCAAATGGTTTGGATGCGCCACATTCCTCCTTGTCTTCAAGAGGATAGCGCATGTGGCGCAATTAGTGGCGCGGTAGTGGAAGGTTAGCGAGAGCGCGTCACGGGCGCCCTCAGCACCGGGACGAGACATACGCTGCGCACCAGGCGCGCATCTCCTCGGCCTCTCGCGCGAGATCCGGTCGGCGGTCGAGCACGGCTTCGCCGAGGGCCAGGGCTTCAAGTCGCTCCAGGGCTGATTCCTCAACCGGAGGCGGGCACGGAAGCTCATAGCAGGCGGCGAAACCGCCTTGCTCCATGCCCGGACCATAGCCCGTGTTCAGACCGAGTTCCCGGGCGACCTCCGACATGACCCGCATCCCGCAGAACGTGACCCTCTCTGCGACGTCGAAAGGCACCCCGCGAACGCCCACATGTCCCTCACTGCCGAACAATGACACCTGCGCCGCGAAGGGCTTGGGAAAGGGGAGGGACGTGAAGCCCAGTCGTTCGAAAATCCAGTGGAACGCGCCCAGACACTTAGCGAACTTCTCACTCGATTCCGGGCGCTGGGGCGATGGCGGAGGGTAGCGCTCCTTCATCGCCTCGAACGTCAGGCCGAGGACTGCCGCGACGACATCACCATCGCGCCCTGTTGCCAGGTCCGGCCCCGTCCAGGGGCGCGGCGCGAGCTTGCCCGAATGGCCCTCCCTGGGGTAATCGCGCAGCTCGGCGACGTCTTCAACAACGAGCCAGTCGCGTGCCTGCACGGACATCCAAAATTCGAGCTGCATGGTGCCGCCAGCATCGAGGTCGCCGGCGATCCTGCGCACCATCGGCATAGCCGGCGAACACACGTCGGTAAGTTCAATGTCGTGATGGGTGCGACGAGCAATCCGCGCGGTTCCAATGTCGGCCATGACCTCCCCCTGTCGATGGCGAGAAGATGGGCTCTGCCCAATCGACGGAGCCGCCGCAGCCGACCTCCCTGCCTGCGGCCATACGGCGCCTAGGGCGCACAGGCCTTGGTGAAATCGCAGCCGGTGATGCGATAATTCGTGCAGCCGACAAATGGACGTCCGTTGCGGGCGTTCATCCGCAGCAACGGGGCCTTGCACTTCGGGCACGCTTCACGGCGGATACGGCGCTCGACGTCGCTGATACGGTCGCGCACCCGAGACATGATCGCGCCAACGCTTCCGACCCGATAAACGCTATCCTCGGACACGAGGAGCTTATTGCTCGGCTCATGCAGAAGTCCGACATGGATGGCATCCTCGCCCACCTCCCTCGACTCCATCGCGCCAAGTTCAATCCCGGAGAAGACGATCACCACCAGGCCGGAATTGCCGTGCTGGCCGGCCAGAATATCCCGGACAAACACGATCTCGCGCGAGCCGTCGCGCTGGCATGCCTTGAAGCCCTTTGGCAGCCCATCGCGAAATTCTCGCGCCGAAACTGAGACGAATGAACCAGCCATTGACCCCTCCTAAGCCTTGGGAGGGACGGATCCCTTCGGGAAACCGCACCCCGCTCGCCGCACCGCAGACTCGAATCGGCGCGGTCGTGACGTGGCGCAAAACCGAGAAAGGTCAACCGTTCGGGGAATTTCGGACGCAGTGCAGGGGCCCGAAGCCGAGCATACCGGAACGGGAAAAAGGAGGGCAGATACGCGTCTGCATCAAAATCCGAAACACAAACCCAAACGGAGAGGGAGGAGGGAAGAGACTCCAGGGGCCGTTTTGCAGGTGCAACGGCCCCGATGGGTCTCAATCGATAAGGAAGACCAGCAAATGACCACCGCCAGCACCGCCGCCGCCGCCAGCCAGGCCAAAATGTACAACCTCGTTGGCGTCATCAGCGCCATCGCCTTGCACCAGGATGCGAAGGACCGCCCCTTCGCCTCTTTCGTCCTGACCAGCGCGAGCACCGGCAAAGTGCAGAAGTGCCTCGTGTTCGCCGAGCACCTGCCCAAGGTCCAGGCCGCGGTCGAAGCCGCCGCGGGCACCAACGTGCGCATCTTCGGGAGATTCAATCGTCGGAGCTTCACCGGGGCCGATGGGAAGCCTGCCAGCGCGGTCCGGTTTCTCACGCTTTGGGCCGGCCTGCCGAAGGCCAAGGCCTCCGCCGTTGAAGGCCAGACCGAAGACACCTCCGAGGCGCTTGGCTTCTGAGGATCAAAGACAACCGCCGGGGTCCAGCACTCCGGCGGTCTTTCCTGTCAAACCGGAGGGGCAGCGGGGCAGTGGTCCCCGCGCCCATGCCGGAATAGAGGGGGCCACGATGCGCTTGATCGGATCCAGCATTGAGGTTGGCACCTTGACGGACGGCGGCCTGGCCCTCTCGCCCCAGGCCCAGGCCATCCTCCTGATCACCGCGGCGCTGCGAGAAACCTTGGACGGCTCCCTCACCACCGACAACCTCGCGTGGTCAGCCGAATCGCTTCGTTGGACGGCCCCGGCGACAGGGGCGAAGGTGCCAGGACGAAACGTGCGTTCCTGGCTCTATCGGCACCGGAAGGCGATCGGAAGCGAGGGCACACGGCACTGCGATTTCTCTCCGAACGGATACATCCGCATGTCGGAGCAGTGCAAAGTGGACGCGATGCTCCTGCGCGCTGCGCCGCCGCCTCGTCCACCGCGCCCCTGCTGCCCTGAGTGCGGCGCCCAAACGGCCGACACCAGCAATGCCGGTCATGGGATCGGCGACGACCGCACGCTCTGGGCCTGCGGGGGCGCAGCGCAGGCTACGCCACTTGGGTGGGCCGTGATCATGTGCTGCGGCAGCTATGACGGTGCCCAGCACCTGGCCGACGGAGAGGAACCCCGGAAGGGGATCGACGTGCGCCGAGCCAATTGGACCGGCCGCGGAGGCGCCGGCCACGTGCAAACCAGGCCGATCCTCGGACGCATCATACTGGCGGCCGGCTCAACGTGCGCCATCCTCCTCGCCGACGGGCGCGCCATCCTCTTGCCGGCGCGGCGGCTCATCCGCGCCAGTGCGCCAGATCCAACCGCCCTGACCCGGCATCAGCAGGGTGTGCTCGAACGCCTTCGCACCGGCAGCGCCCTGCTCACCTGCCACGAGCCGGCCACCGCCGCGCAGACGGCCGCCGCCGGCGTCATGCCGGAGGGGTTGCGCGTCCTCAGCACACCGATGGCCCGAGAAGGCGCCATCCGCGCCCAACCCGAATCCGTGCTGCACCTTTTCGAGAGCGGATGCCTCGACGTGATGATCGCCGCCATGGCCAGCGCCGCCGGCAAATGAGCGGACGCCGGGGAGGGTACGGAAAGCCTGCCGGATACGGCCAGCCGCGCCCCAGAACAAAGACCCACGGAGAAAAGGGAAAGAGACTCCAGGGGTCGTTTTTCGAAGTGCAACGACCCCGATGGGTCTCAATGGATAAGGAAGATCAAATCATGACCACCGCCGCCACCGCCGCCGCCAGCACCCAGGCCAAAATGTACAACCTCGTTGGCGTCATCAGCGCCGTCGCCCTGCACCAGGACGTCAAGAACCGCCCCTACGCCGCCTTCTCCCTCACCCGCCCGAACGGCAAGACCCAAAAATGCGTGGTCTTCGCCGAACACCTGCCGAAGGTGCAGGCCGCGGCCGAGGCCGCCCAGGGCGGCAACGTTCACCTGTTCGGCAGGTTCGATCGGCGCAGCTTCACTGGTGCCGACGGCAAGGCCGCGACCGCGGTGCGCTTTCGCACCCTGTGGGCCGGCCTGCCGAAGAGCAAGGCCGCCGCGGCCGAGAACCAGAACGACGACACCGCCCAGGCGGCCGCCTGATCCTCGAAGGAACCGCCGGGGCTCAACGCTCCGGCGGACCCTCCTTGGGGGCGGTCCCCCAAGGCCTCGTCGGCTCGGCTCCAGCGAGGAGGGCAACATGCCCCAACCACAGGGCAATACGACCTGGATAAACTGGTCGAAGGTCTCCCAGCAAGTCGACGCCGCCAGCGGCGTCAAGCATGCCCCGCTCGGGCCGCACCGAATGCGTCCAGGGCTCACCTACACCCTTGCGGGCAACCTCGCCGACATTCGCACCAACCAGACCCGCACCGGCTGCTCCATGCTGCGGTGCGTGCTCCGGCGAAAGGAAATGCAGGTCGAGGCTCAGCCGCTCGAGTGCATCGCCTTTGCTGGCGCGGCCGACCACATCACCGATTTCGTGGCCCGCTACGGCGCCGACCAGCCGATTTGCCTTATCGGTGAATACCAGCTCCGCAACGGGACGTATCGCTTCCAAGTTTCCCGTTCGCGCCTTCCAACCCTGCACCTGGCCATCCACAGCGCCGTCCGGCTCGCTGAGAACTTCCAGCACTGCTCGTAGGCAGGGACAGGATTTCCTTGCTGTCGAGGCACCGCCTAAATGCGCGCCCTCGACGCAGGAAGGGGAGGGAGAGGGCTTGTCCTTGGACCTTTCCGAGGAGACGGCCCGGTCCCCTGGGCGATGCCCGCTTCCTCCCCAACCATTTCCCCCGCGGCTCGGCCGCACCGTGCTACCCCAGGAGTCCACCATGCAGCACGTATCCCAAGCCGCCGACAGCGTCGTCGACGGAATTGCTCGTGATAAAAGATACCCGCTCACGGGTAGCATCACCGAGTACGAGGTCCGGAACACCACGACCGACGGTTCGGAATACATCGTCCTGACCCTCGATCGTGGCGACGGCCGCGACCCCGTCAAGGCGGTCGCCTTCGACGACAAGGTCAACCAGGTCATGAGCCTGATCGACGGCGACGTTCAGCAGATTCGGCTTTTTGGCTTTTTCGAGAAGCGCGAATTTGCCGACAACGAGACCGGCGAGATCAAGACCAGTCGCCGCTACCGGGTCCTGTGGGCCGGCGTGCCCCGCGCCGAAGGCGACCGCCCGCAGCGCCGCGGCCAGAACCGTGCCCAGGGCGGGCAGAGCACCCAGGGCCAGGGTGGCCAGGGCAACCGCCAGACCCGCCCCCAGGGTGGCCAGGGCGGCCAGAGCCAGGGCACCCGCCAGCAGCAGGGCACGCAGCGGACCCAGAACGGCGAACAGCGGCCGCAGCAACGCCAAGCCCAGCAGGGCCGGTCCGGCGGCCAGCAGCCGCGCTCCAACGGCCAGCAGCAGGGCGCCCAGCAGCGCACCAGCGGCCAGCGGACGCAGCAGGGCGACCAGGGCGGCTACTGGCCGTCGCGCTAACCGAGCGAGGGGGTGCGTCCAATCGGGCGCACCCCCCTTCTCGCAGACATTGCAAAACCGGGCGGAGCCTTCATGCCGTTTGTCATCTACATGGTTGCGCTCTTCGTCGGTGCCCGGATCGGCATCTTCCTTTACCGGCTCGCCGCCGCCCTGCTCGGGTGGATCTGGTTCGGCGCCGCCGGGCTCGTCGGTGGCGTCCTCCGCCACATGCGGACGCGCAGACGCTAAACGCCCGGCCAGAACAGAACACGACAAGACAAACGCGAAAGGGGGTGCGGGGCCGTAAAGGAACCCGCGCCCCCTTTCCGCATGGAGAAATCCCATGGGCCAATACCACAAGCTCGTTGCGCCCGAACTACGCCAGTACGTCATGCCCCACCGCCTCGGCGCGGGCCTGAACGCGCGGGAGCAGGTTGCCGGTGCTTTGGTTCCGGCCGCGCTCGCCGCGCTCCTTGTCGTCGATCCGACCGCCGCCCAGGCCGACCTGCCCGGCTTTCCCGGACGCGGCCGGTGGGCTGGCCAGCGCATCTTTGCGATCGGCGACTATGCCCAAGACGACGACCTCCCCGGCTGGGCCGGCCCGGCGCTCTCGCGCCTGTACGCCCTGTGCCGCGAAGAGGACAGCGAGCCGAAGCTCGAGGCCTACGAGAACCATCTGCCGGCCCAACGCGACGCTTTGTTCTTTGAAGCCCGCCGGAAATGGCAGGAGCTATCCGAGATAGGCTTCCTCGACAACATCTCCAGCCAGGTTGAAGGCCTCGTCGAGTTCGCCCGCAACGGCCGCTTCGCCGGCAATGGTGTGCGGGACTTCCTCCCGGTCAAACACGCCCACGGGCGTTGGAGCCTGGACTGCGACGTCAAGACCAAGGAATGGATCGCCCGCCGTGGCTATCCCCGCGAGGCATGGGCCCGGCCGGCCGCCGGCGCGCCGACGCCGACCTTCGCTTCCGCCATGGCGCAGACCGGCCCCGAGCGCGTCATCGCCTGCCTCGACCGCCAAGAGTTCCTCGACCCCCAAGCCTTCGGCGAGCCGGCCACACTCGCCGGCATCGTTTGCGGAAGCGAGGGCTCGGCCGCAGCGGCGCTGGCCCAGCTGTTCCACCCGAGGTGCCGGGGTGGCGGAGACCTGTCTGAATTTGCCCGGGCGGGCGGGTGGCGCAACGGCCGCCTCATCGTCTCCTCACCGGAGCCGAGCGCCGCCGGACTCCCCACCACCGCCGAGATCCGCAGCCGCTTCACCGACATCTCCAAGCCGATGAAGCGGTTCCTCAAAAAGGAGTTCGGCTGATGCGCCCAGCCAAATCCAAGGGCCGGCCGGTGTGGATGCTCTGGCACGGCGGCTCGAGCTATGCCGCGCCCGACCAGTTCCAGCGCGAGGATGTCGAGCCCTTCGACAGCCTGGCGCAGGCCAAGGACACCTTTGCCAGCCGCCTGCACGACCGCCGCTTTCCCTGCGTCTCGCAGGTCCCGCCCGACGACGGCGGGCCGACGGCGCACCTGCACTTTGCCGACCCCTTCGAGGACGGCGACCCCTATCCCGACCTCATCCTGACCTTTGGACCTCGTGGAGGCCTTCGATGCGAACGAGCGTGACCCCTGAGACCCCAGCGAAGAGCCGACGCGTGCACGAGTACGGCAAATCTTGGTCGCCCAGCCTCCCCCGGCGCGACATCGCCCTCGTCGTCCACCGCATGCACTGCGGCACCTCGGACGAGGACGTGCAGGCCGAGATCCGACGGCGCTGCGAGAAGGCCGCCATCCCCGCCCGACTTGTCCCGTCCTGTCTCGACTACGCAGTGCTCGTCCACCGCGCGCAACAAGCCGTCTGGCTGATGTTCCGCTGACCCAGGAGACCCCCATGGGTGCTTGCTTTATCGAACGCATCTTTCCGCCCTGCTCGGAAGCGGATCTCCGCAAGGCCATCCAGACACAGATCGATTCCGACCGAGCCAGGCACGGGGCCGACCCCTATTCTGGCACCTGGGCGACAAACTCCGGCGTCCGCAGCGAGACACGCCTCTTCGACCTCGCAGACGAGGCCCGCGACTGGCTCAACGAGCACGCCTCCAAGCGTGGCGCCATCGTCGCGGTGAAGATCAAGGCGCTGCCGGAATTCGAGTCGCTGCCGCAGGCCGCGCCGCTTATCGCCGCCGTCCAGACCGCCTATCGGGCACGTACCGGGCTTCCCAAGGCCGTCCTGGAACGCCTGCGCGCCGCCGGCGCCCACGTCGCCTGCCCGAAGTGCACCGGCACAGTCCCGCCGGCCTTCCTTCGGGACCTCACCTGCCCGATCTGCCGCGCGTCCCTCCTCGGGCCGGTCGACCGCGCCGAAGACGACCGGCGGAAGGCGGCCGAGGACGCGGCCAGGGCCGACATGGCCACCGCCCGCAAGGCCTGGGCCGCCGCCCAGCCCAAGGAGCCTTGGCTGTGGCTCGCCGCCGCGTGGTGCGCGGAGTGACCCCCGCCGCCCAAGCCGCAGAGGCCGGCTTCGAAGAACACGACCGGCACCGCCTGCTCGGCTACGACCCGGACGGCTACGCCGACAGCCGGTTCGAGTGCAATTTCTGCGACCGAATGGAGCGCCTTGGGCTCTTGAAGTACGTCTCGGGCGACTGCTCGGGCGGGCGCTCCTACGCGCTCACCGCCGCCGGCGCGGTGGCCCTGCGTCCCCTGCGCCTGGCCGCCTTCGACCCCGTCATCTAGGAGACACGCCATGGGATGGCTTTACGGTCCCAAACCCGCCTGCTCTCTCGCCGAGTGGTTCCGCGACCAGTACGCCCTCGACAACGACCAACGCTCCCAGCGCGTCCTCGATGTTGCCGTGGTCGCGCTTTCGGAGGCCTACATCGCCATTGAGGTCATTGAGAAGGCGACCGGTGCGCGGCGCGTCGTCGCCGGCGTGTGGCTCATCCGCTTCACGCGCGACGGCGACTTCGGCCGCAAGGATATGGACGAGTCGATGGGCCCGTGCCAGCACCGGGCGCCGTCGCGGATCCTCGACCTGCTCACCCCGCTCGACGACGAATCCGATCCTCGCGGCTACGCCCGCGCCTGGCGTGCTGGCTGCCGCGAGCGGCTTGCCCGAATCAAGCAGGCGCACCGCTTAAAACCCGGCGCCGTCGTGCGGTTTCAAGACGAGATCGGCTTCACCGACGGCCACCGCGGCACGCTCTACCGCTGGATCGGCCACGACACCTTTGCCGCGCTCGCCCCCGACGGCACCCCATTCCCGGGACGCTACCGCATCAGGGGCTGGCGCTCCTTTCCCACCGCACCGGCCGACACCCCGGCACCTCCGCCCGCGGCCGCCGCCCCCGAAGTTGTCCAACTCTCTTTCCTCTGAGGTTCCCATGCGCGCCCTGCTCATCGACGCTCATACACAAGAAATCCGCGAGATCGTCCTCGACGCCAAAGACACGCTCGCGGGTATGCAGAAGGCCGTCGACGGCCTCATCTGTCGCGCCACCATCATCGAGACGACCGGCGACGAGGTCTATGTCAACGACGAGGGCCTCTTCGCCGAAAATCAGGTCTTCTTCAGCGTTGCCGGCGGCCACCAGCCTTTCGCCGGCAACGGCGTCGTCGTGCGCTACGACGAGAACGGAAACAACATCGGCACCGACCTTCCCATCGCCGAACTCTCCCGCCTGATCACCTGGCACGGCGACAGTCCGCCAATCCCGGGCGATGAAGAGGATCTGCCGGGCATACTGTTCCTGTGACCGCTTGCCAGCGCTGGCGGGGTGGTCGAGACAGCTACCACCCCGCTGGCGCCCAGCCGGCGCAGCCCTTCTTAAAGACGGCATAGGGGTACGCCGGTCCCCGATTCGGCCCATGTTCCAATTATGAAAAAGGACGGAGGGACCGATGGCGGAGCTGATCCTCGACGACGCATTTTCGGACAACACCAAGACCGGCTACGCCTCGGATTGGAAGGTCTGGTCCCGCTGGTGCAAGGGCTCGGGGAACTCCCCGCTGCCGGCCACCGGAGAGGCCATTGCGGCCTACATCGAGCACGCCGGCACCACCCGCAGCCCCGCCACCCTCTCGCGCCACATTGCCGCTATCGCCGCAGCGCACCGCATGGCCGACCAGCCGGATCCGACAAAGGTCCGCGCTGTGAAGGTCGCCATGAAACGCCTGCTGCGCCAGCGGGGGAAGAGACAGCGCCAGGCGCTGGGAATCACCTCCGAGATGCGAGACCGAATGCGGATTCCGATGATCCCGACCAGGCATTCCGAGATGATGCCGACCACCTGTTCCGACATGATCGCGACCAGGCGTTCCGACATGATGGCGACCACCTATTCCGGCATGATGCCGACCAGGGGTGACGCCGCCTGACGGGTCGGGGAATTTCATCTCATAGCTGCATCTCGTGGTCAAGCTCCGATGGTCTGGTGCGGTCGTCCCCGCTTTCCACGGGAGGGCCCCAGGGGCGACCGCCGCGATCGTCAAGAATCTGGCGAAGGGCGCCCCTGGGAGGGGCCGGTGGTAAGCGGGGGCGAGCGCTTGCGGACTCGGTGTTCAGGCCGCTTCCAGGGGTTTGTCTGGCTTGCGCATCGACGGTCCATCCAGCGCGACGCGGTAGGACGCGTGGATGATGCGGTCGAGGATGGCATCGGCCAGGGTGGGATCGCCGATGACCTGGTGCCAATGCTCGATCGGCACCTGGCTGGTGATGATGAAGGATCCCCGGCCACATCGGTCCTCGGCGATTTCGAGGAGATCCCGCCGGTGCTCAGGCAGCAGGGGCTCAGGTCCAAAATCGTCGAGGATCAAGACATTGACCTTCGCCAGCTTGGCCAGCAGCTTGGCGTAGCGACCGTCGCCCCGGGCGA
>Ga0316222_1002975_pt1 | contig 17233 bp, 15 predicted proteins | sample TBH18011metaG_FD_206008 | JGI IMG/M metagenome (GOLD analysis project Ga0316222, IMG submission 206008) | Freshwater microbial communities from Trout Bog Lake, Wisconsin, USA - TBH18011 | ecosystem: Environmental > Aquatic > Freshwater > Lake > Hypolimnion/Profundal zone | place: USA: Wisconsin...
GCATTTCGGTGAGCGGAAGGCTCACTGGAATAAGCCGGAACCGATTGGGGGGGTGGATCGGCGCCGCTGGTTGTTCCTGTTTGCTGGGGTCCAGGGTTCTCCCTGGCATACGGTCGGCATTCGCGAAGAGAATCCCGACGGCGTAGGTGCCGCCTTTTAGGCGAGCTGGCTCTTTTTTGCCTTTTCCCCATTGACCTTCCCCTTTTTCGCTCGATGTCGACGGCGGGGCGATTTCGCAGGGAGGGCGTCATGGCGGACAACGACAACAATGGCGGTGGCGGCGGGCCTATGTGCATCCTGCGTCACGGGAAGAAGGCACACTCAATGGGGGAACTGCGCCAAGCGACGCAGCACACCGTCCGGGATCCGGCCGTTTCCTGGCTGGGCGACAACATCGACCCGGCCCGCTCTCCCCTCAACGAGATTCTTGTTGGCACTGGCGACGTGGTCGAGGATGTGCGGACGCGCTTGGCCGCCGTCGGCCTAGTGCCGAAGGGCGGCCAGGTCGTCGCCCGCGAGCTGCTTGTCACCGCCTCCCACGCCTATTTCGGCGGCGATGGCCATACCGGCCGGGACGGGGATTGGGACCAGGACCGCCTTGCGGCCTGGAAGACGGCAACCGTCCAGTTCCTCCAAGGCGAGTTTGGCGCCAATCTCGTCACCGTCACCCTCCATCTCGATGAATCCGTGCCGCACGCCCACGTCTGGGTCACGACGGCGGTCAATGTGCAGAAGAACGGGCGAGGACGGCCCCGCAAGGACGGCACCAAGGCGGCGCCGGTCATGGGCTGGACCCTCAACCACGACAAGGTGATGGGAAGCGGCAAGGAGGCGTTCGCCGCCCGCCAGGATCGCTACGCCGACGCCATGGAGCCCCTGGGCTTGAAGCGCGGCCAACGCCAGAGCAAGGCCCACCACAAGCCGATCCGCAAGTTCTACGCCGAGTTGGAGGACCGGGTCGCCGCCGCAGAGGCTGAGCGCCAGGCCGCGCGCGAAATCCGCCTGCAAGCCGAACAGGACGCCATCCGCACCGACATCCTTCGCCAAGGTGCCAAGCACGCCACCTTGCTGGCCCGACAGGCGCAGCAGGCCGCCGAGGCATCCCGCAAGGCCACCGTCGCCGCCAGGACGGAGGCCGAGGAGGCGCGGCGCCGGGCGGTTGAGATCGAACAGGAACAGATCGCCCTGCTCGCCAATGTCAAAGGCGAGCGGGACACCGTCGAAGATGACAAAAGGGCGCTTGGCATTTTCGTGAAGGGCCATGGCATCGAAGCGGAGTTCGACCAATGGCGGGCCGACACCAAGGCCGTCGCCGCTCTGCGACAAAACAAGGGACCGGAATGGGGCCAGTATGAAAAATCATTGGCGGCCTATGCCACCGACCTCAATCAATACGGCACCCTGCGCGATATCATTGTCCGCCGGGCGGATCGGCATCTCCGGTTCCTGCTGGAGGTTGGTGCTATTGCCCTGGGGCATTCCTCGATCCTCCGCAATCCCGCCCGCCTCGTCACCGATGGCATTGCCGCCTGGCTGCGGCTCGTCGGCGGGAATGATCTTGTCCAGCGTCATCGCACCGTCGTCGGCTGGATGCGGGAGTTCTGGGTCACCGTGGTCGATGTTGCCATCGAAGAGCCGCAGCGGAACAGGGGGCGGGAGCGGTGAGGCGCGCTACTGGCTGTAGTCGCGCATCAGACCGATGTCGCCGGGCAAGTCGGTATCATCCCACATCAGGAATCCAGCGCATCAGGTGCCATTGGATCCGCCCGATTTTGCATGGCTTTGATGAATGACCGCATTACCCTCGACAACCGACGCTCAGGGTGAAGGTTCGCTACGGCCCCGTTGTGCCATAAGCCGCCAGTCGTCGTCAGAAAATAGGGGGATGAGCAATGGTCACGCTGCAGGCCCCGCAGTAAGGATCGGAGGGGCATTGATCGGGAGACTGACCCGGAAACATGCGCCTGCGCCGGGTTCAGACTCCACGGTGATACTGCCCGCATGGCGAAGAATGGGATTGGCGAGCACAGCAAATAACGGCGAAAATGCTCATTAATTGACGTCGACCTCTCTTTGGATAGTCCAATGGGATAATTATCGTTCCGTCAGCACACCCAAAATAGGCGTATCTATTAACCCTTTAGTATGACCTAGCTTACGCAGCTTTAATTCAATCTGGATGGAAAGCTGATGGCAGGAAAAACCAAAATATTATTGGTCGAGGACAGCCCTGGCGATGCGCAGCTGACCATTATGGCGCTGAAGCAAGCTGATTTTGACTGCATTGTCGATCATGTTATCGACGGCGTGGAGGCGCTGGAGCACTTGCATGCGGCAGCAGAAGGCTCCCCAGAAAACAGAATTGATCTCGTGCTTCTCGATATAAATATGCCGAGAATGAATGGGCATGAGACACTAAGCCGAATAAAAACAAGCAAGATTTTGAAAAATACGACAGTTGTAATGCTAACTACATCCGAATCATCAGAGGAAATAGCGTTCTGCTATGAACATGGCAGCAGCGCATTTCTATCAAAGCTCCATGATTTTGATGCATTTGTCGAAACAATTCGTGGGTTAAAGAACTTCTGGATTGGAATTGTTCACGGTGACAGACGCGTCCTCGCAAGGTAGTGGGCGATGGCTTGCTAGAGCATTTTCCACTCGCCAGGAATCGGTTTGGGATTCCCGTGGGGCCTGAAATCTGATTCAAGATACAGGCTGGTGAAGGAGGCCAGCCTGTATGCCGAAATCTCTTTCCCAGGATCTGCGTGAACGGTTGATTGCGGCTGTCGAGGGCGGACAATCACGGCGATCCGCCGCAAGGCGCTTCGGTGTCGCAGCATCGACGGCCATCAAGTGGCTGGACCAGTGGCAGCGGGAAGGCTGTGTGGCCGCGAAGCCCGTCGGAGGCGACCGGCACTCGCACCGGATGGAAGCCCACGCCGTGGAAATCCTGGCGTTGGTGACCAAGACGCCGGACATCACGCTGGCGGAGATCGTGGGCCATCTCAAGGTGAAGCACGGAGTTCAGGCGGCCCAAAGCACGGTCTGGCGCCTGCTGGATCGCCACCGCATGACGTTCAAAAAAAACGGCGCACGCAAGCGAGCAGCAGCGGCCTGACGTTCTGGAGCGACGATGGGCGTGGTTCGAGCTTCAGCCCGATCTTGATCCCGAATGCCTGGTCTTTATCGACGAAACCGGGGCCTCGACCAAGATGGCCCGGCTGCGCGGCCGGGCGCTGCGTGGCGAGCGGTGTCGGGCACCGGTGCCACATGGGCATTGGAAGACCACCACCTTCGTCGGGGCCCTTAGGTTGGACGGCATGACGGCCCCCATGGTCCTCGACGGCGCCATGAACGGCCCGGCCTTCCTGGCCTATGTGGAACAGGTCCTGGTGCCGACGCTGTCGCCGGGCGACATCGTGGTTATGGACAATCTGCCTGCCCACAAGCCCACAGCCGTGCGGGCTGCCATCGAGGCGGCGGGTGCGTCGCTGTATTTCCTGCCGCCGTACAGTCCCGACTTCAACCCCATCGAGATGGCCTTCTCGAAGCTCAAGAGCTTCCTCAAGAAGGTCGCGGCTCGAACCAAAGATGACCTCTGGGATGCCATCGGCCTCGGTATCGACCTCTTCACCCCGACAGAGTGTCAGAACTACTTTGCTGCTGCCGGATATGACCGTAACTGAGCGGAAAATGCTCTAATGTACTTGAACTGTTAAACGATTTTGTCATCGACACACTCGAGGTGATCCTGGCGGCCCACATCAAGACCACCAATGGTCAGAATGCTTATGTGGTGTTGCCAGTTTTCAAATAGTTCCACCGCCTCTTTCCCTTTGTCGTGTGGGTGTTCGTCGACGGCGGCTACCAGGGGGCCGCCACCGCTGCGGCGGTTCGCCAACTCGGGGCCTGGCACCTGGAAATCGTCATGCGCTCCGACATCGCCAAGGGGTTCGTGGTGCTGCCCAAGAGATGGATTGCCGAACGCACCTTTGGTTGGCTGAGCCGCTGCCGACGCCTTGCAAAGGCCGTCGAAAACCTCTCCAGGATAGAAAACTTCGCGGACCGACTCTAAGGGGAATTCCGGCAAATCCGTTCGCGCAAACGACATTCAACAAAATTTCCAGACCCCTCCCATTTGGGGGTATGCGACGGTAACTTGACATGAAAGGGTGATGTGAAGTCGTTTGTGATCTGAAAGTTACCGCCAAATATGGGTCGGGTGGTAGCGCTGATGGTTAGGGATTAAAAATGCCATGGCTAATATCAATGTGAAAATATTAGTAGTTGATGATTCCGCGACGATGAGAAGAATTGTTACGAATGTGCTCGGCATGCTTGGTTTTTCCAATATTACGCTGGCAATAGACGGAACAGAAGCATTGCAATTTCTGGTGTCTGATGATTTTGATTTGATCGTATCAGATTGGAACATGGAGCCGGTTAGCGGAATGGATTTACTCAGGCACGTCAGGAAGGATGGAAAGCTAAAAAACTTGCCATTCATAATGCTATCCGCAGAATCAGATAAAAAAAGCATAATTGAGGCGATGAAAAATGGAGTTAGCGAATATATCGTAAAGCCATTCTCAAAAGAGACACTAAGGAACAAAATTCAAAATATATTCGGCTCATTATGATACTGTATTAGTTGCCATTATGATCATATTATACGGTGCGGTATACGGGGTGCACGGAAGAAAAATATGCGCTAAAGCATATTATCAAAAATTGTCCGATTAAGTATTTGCCCGGCCGCAATGATCGATACAGCCCAAGCATTTGGCGCGTGAAAAATGATGAGCTTCTGATGTCGCAGGTTAGACAGGCTCAATGACTAGGCGCAAAAGCGATCGGTGAGGGTTCGTGCATTTTTAAATAAGGAATACGGCCAATGGAAGGACCGATTCTCATCGTCGATGACGACGCCAATTTGCTGCTGTCGCTGCGTCGCCAGCTTGTCGGCAAATTTAATCTGGCAACGGCCCAAGGCGGGCCGGAAGCCATTGAAGTGGTACGAACAGCTCAAGATAGGAACGCGCCTTTTGCCGTCGTCGTCTGCGACATGCGGATGCCTAAAATGGATGGGCTCCAGACACTAGCCCGAATTCACGAGATTGCGCCCCATACCATCTTGTTGATGTTGACGGGCAATTCAGACCAGCAAACAACGATCAATGCCATCAACAGCGGCCATATTTTCAGGTTCTATAACAAGCCATGCCCAATTGCGATTCTCGAAAGCGGAATCAGCGAGGCCATCACAAAATTCAAAATGCTTCAGGCCGAACACGAGATTTTGGAAAAGACCCTGGCAGGCAGCATCAAGGTTCTCATCGATCTCGTGTCTTCTACCAATCCAATTATATCAAGGCAGGCAAGACGGATCCGTGACTATGCCAGGAAGCTGACCGGTGATGGCCAATTCCCCCGTCACTGGCAGTTGGAAATTGCGTCGTCACTTGCATTGATTGGACAGTTATCGCTCCCGGTCGAATTGGTTCAAAAGCGGCACACCGGCCGACCCCTGAGCGAGGAAGAACAGTCTACCTTGGCCAGTGCCCCGGAAATAGCCCGAAATCTCATCGCTAATATCCCGCGTTTGGGAAGGGTCGCTGAATCCATCTACTTTCAGGATCGTGGATTTGATGGCAGCGGATTTCCTGACGACGGTCCTGTTGGAGAGGGCATTCCTCGGGATGCGCGAATCCTCAAGGTGCTTAAAGACCTTAGCGAAGTCGTCGAAGCGGCTGGCGCGCCCAACAAAAATGCATTCACTATTTTAGAGGCTAAGAAGGCACAGTACGACCCGGATGTCTTTGAAATTATCCGCGAATGCCTTGAAGTGCCCATGGCAGAAGATAAAAAACCTTTGGAGGACGATAGCAATCCGCCTATCGACGGCATGGAGACTCCGGCAGATGAAGACACCAGTTCTCCCATGTCGACACAGAAGACCGCCATCCACAATATAGCCGGAAGCAGCTCTGGGCCTACGTCAGCGACTGGCCGCAAGACAACATTGTCCAGAAAGCGTTGGCGTCTTCGCATCATCAAAGCCGCCGCCATTATAGCCATTTTCCTTGGCGCCGCAGGAGGTCTGGTGCTCTTCTACTACAACAAATCCTCGCAGCCTCCCAATGACGCCAGTGCGTCCGAATTGATCTTGCAAATGCATATGGCTGCGAAGGGTGATGTGGCGACGAGCAATATTTACGGAGGGAAACTGGCGGCCAAGGATGGCAATGTACAAGTTGACGGCATACCGCGCTCAATTTGTATTCAGGTAAGCTGGAAGCTGATCAAGGCCGGAATGCTCAGCATCAACGGGCTGGTTGCCCAGAGAGTTACCGGTGCTTCCATATCAAAACAGTGCGATTCTCAGAACGCGAATGTTTTGGCGTGGACCCCCTATCAGGCCAACGATGAAGAATGAGGTCAAGCTCCCGTTCATCTGGATCGCGTTGATTTCTCCAAGGTTGAGGCCTATGCCACCGGGAGCCGGATTGTGAATACGGCTCCTTCCCCGTTCGAACCTCCGACGACAATTTGGCCTCCGTGCTTAACGACGACGACATCATAGCAAATGGCCAGCCCCTGACCGGTACCCTTTCCCACGTCCTTGGTGGTGAAGAAAGGGTCGAAAATTCGGTCCTTGATGTCGTCCGGTACGCCGGTCCCATTGTCAGAAAAGCGGACTTCGACAAAATCCCCGAGACTGAAGGTTTCGAGGGTAATTTTGCCTGGTTTAGGCTTTCCTGATTCATCAATGGCGTGGGCCGCATTGATGATGAGGTTCAAAAATACCTGATTCATCTCACCTGGATGACAATTCACTCTTGGCAATTTTGGGTCAAGTCTGGTCTCAAGATTTGCGATATGTTTCCACGTGTTTCGTGAAACAGTTACGGTATTTTCTAGGGCTCGGTTGAGGTCGACCACTGATTTCTGGGTAGTTCCTGGGTGGGAAAACTCCTTCATGGACAACACGATTCTCGCAACCTGCGCCACTCCCTCCAACGACTGGGAAATAGCGGGAGGCAGCTCATTTATCAAAAAGTCTAGATTAGCCAGACCAACGCGCTCGAAATACTCCCGAACAAGCGCATCGCCGTTGGAGTAACGCTCCAAATTGCAGGACACTTTCCGTGCCTCGTCCAGAAGAGGGAGAATGTCTTTCGTGGCGTCCTGGATGAAGCTGAGATTGTCGCCAATATACTGGATCGGGGTGTTGATCTCGTGAGCAATACCTGCAGCCAATTGTCCGATACTGGCTAGGCGAGACGCCTGCAGAGCCTCGCGCTGGGCTTCCTTGAGAGCCACAGTACGTTCCGTCACGAGACGCTCTAACTCGGCATGCTGATCGGCACGGATCCGTTCGTACTGGCGCCTCTGTGTCAGATCACCGATGGTCGCCACCACCATGCTCAGACCACCTACCGACACCCGACTGGCGGTGATCAATGCCGGAAACCGACTGGCATCAAATCGTGAAACCTCGATCTCCGCGCTTCCCACCTCCACCAGGGCTTCAAACGGAGCCAGTTGATCAAAATGAGAACCAATAGCCCTGCTGGCCGGAGCTCCAAAAATGCGTTCCGCGGCACTATTGAATGATTGGATGCGGCCTTGATCGTCTAACGTCAGAATAGCCTCCGCTGAATTATCAATGACCGCCTCCAGCCAGCGCTCACTTTGGCGAAGCGCGGCTTCACGGCTACTGACTGCATCACGCATGATCTTGAAGGTGCGAACCAACTTCCCTATCTCATCACCGGACGGCATGGGTAAGGTGACGTCGTAGTTGCCTTCGCTGAGAAGATGGCTGGCCTTGGCCAGCTTCTTTATCGGCCTGATTACCGAGCTGTTTTGCTGCCATACCACAGCCAAGGTGCCGAGGAGTAAGATCAGCGCGACCATAAGTTCAAGCCGCTGTAAAACGGCAATGGCAGGGGCCACTAGGCTATTTTCCTCTAGATCGACCGTCAGCATTCCCAATGACCGTCCCGCCCCAGCCAACGGAACGCTAAGCCGGGTCTTCGCCTCAGTCTGCTCAGGCTTACCCAGTGGATAGAGCTGCTTTCCCGCTGGGGTCGTCAGGGTCAAAGACCGCCACCAGGGATGCTCTTGCCCAACTTCGGAGAGTGTCTCGTAAATCTTGGCCAGATCGCTGGCCAGAAGGTCAGGAACGATGGCTAGACCGACCAGGGTCAGCGCGCGCTTCTCTCCATTCACTCGTTCCACCACCAGCATCTGCTTCAGTGAGGCGAAGGCGATGAAATGCATGACCGCTAGTACGCTGCCCGCTACGAGGAGAAGAGGAACGAGAAGCTTGACGCGAATATTCATTGGTCGACGTAAAACGCCTCCAGTCCAAGATGGCGCAAGGACTCATACTCCTGATCACTGGCGGGCCCCACCGACTTAATTGGGACATCGGCGAGAAGCCTCACCCCCTGACGGTCCCGTCCGAGTTCCAACAATGCCTTCTGGACACGAAGGACGGCTGCGGCAGGAACCCGCGGGTGAGCCGCCAGCGGGTGCGGCGGAAACCGATCTGTTTCATGAATGATGATTAAGCCATCTCGGATTTCCGGCTTTAGCTGATCGAAGGTCGCGCGTATTCCCCCAGCTGCATCCGTCTGGCCCAGCAATACGTTTAAATAGGCCGAATCGTGCGACCTCACATAAACCTCGGAGATTTTGATGTGGAACTTGCGGACGAACTCGGCGCGGGGAATCAACGAAGCTCCCATAGCATTGGGCGCAGGGAACGCGACCTTACGGCCGTCCAACATCGCCACATTGCTCAGTCCACTGCCTTTCGCGACGACGACGATCCCATACAGATCGTTCTCAACGTCGCGTACAATGGCCTGATAGCCTTGGCGGCGATGGGCGACCACGTAATGGTAGGGGTTCATGTAGGCGAAGTCATAAGCCCCGGCATTGAGGGCTTTTTCAAAGGCGGGAATGGTCCCTTCCATCACAAGCTGAAAGTGAAGGCCCGTCATGGGCTCAAGCCGTTCAATAATTGGACGCCAAATGGCCTCGATGCGCCGAAGATCGAACTGGGGCACGACCGAGATGCTGTAGGTAGGCGCATCATCGCCCCTAGCATTCGAACACCAAGCCGTCATTGCTAATATTAAGACTGCAACTGCTTTATGATAAGTCGGCATAACGCTCTCCCGACTACTTAGCCCTGGGCCTCGAGGCAAAGCGGCGCACCATGATGGGCTCTTTCAACCGCGCCATGGCGTTGATGTTTTGCAGTCTCAGAAACAGCAGATCACTGATGGTTTCACCGGCAGCGAGCACCAGTCGTCCACTCTCAAGCGTTAGATCACTCACCAAGATATCACCTGCGCAAATGCCCGTTGCTGGAACAGCAACGCGGATTTCGGCCCCGTCATCAGACTGACCACTAGGGGTTAAAAGACAGGCCCCAACTGCTGCAAGAACTGCGTGATCATACCCGCCTTCCTTTTCGAGTGCGACAAGGGCTTCTTTGGAGGGACTCGCGCCAGCTATGCGATCCAAATTCAGCAGTACTTTCAGAATTCGTCCAGGCAAAGTGGTTGGGGACCGTTGATCGAAATCACGCTCTCCCCCAGCAGAGAATTGGACTGCCCGAGCGACCGGCTCAAGGCGGGGAACCTTCTTGATAAGGGCCGCTCCGACGGCAGGAATGCTGTGGATCATCTCTTGTTCCATCGCGGAAAGATACTGACCCGCATGCTGTCGGGCAATAACTTCTGGAGGAACTGCAATAGCCCCCAGTTGTGACAGCTCCGCTGCCATTTCCACAACCCACGGATCACCAAGCTTCATATGACGCGCAATCTCTACGGCCCAGCCATGAATACGTCGGGAGCGGTGGAAAATATCCGGGGCCACCAGCGACAGAACATCACTCAGTAAGGAAATGCTACCAGCCAAGGTTCCTTCCAGAAGAGCTCGCTCCCCCTGAATTAACTGGTGCTGACGGATAGCGGCTTCGATGCCATCGATAAGCGTCGCCATGGGGCAAGGCTTGTTGAAGAAACGAAAAATCTTCCCGTCATTGATGGCATTGATAGCTGTCTTCTGGTCCGCGTTGCCAGTTAGCATGATCCTAACCGTATTTGGCGATATCTCCTGAAGCTGACGGAGGACCTCAACACCGTCCATTCCGGGCATGCGCATGTCGCAAATGGCGACCGCAAAAGGACCAGAACTCTGCGCAATACCTAATGCCTCAATACCGCCCTCAGCAGTCATCAGATCAAACTTCTGCCCGAGGTGGCGGCGCAGACCTGCCAGGAGGTTGACGTCATCGTCGATGACCAAAATCTTTTCGGTCTGCTTCATGAGCCGTACTCCACACGTGCCCGCTCGGCGACATCAATCCAATCCTCAACTCTGGAAACAGCGCCAGTTTTTTGCAAAAACACCATATCCAAGCAATTGATCCATTCTGCTTTTCCCGCCTTGTCTTCGGGGGGAGGTTTCACCAAATGTTGGGCCGCATGCACGGCGGTAATGGAACCCATAGTGTGGGGTGAGAAAAACTCGCAGCGACTTGGTTCGTGATGAAAAAGTACCGCCTCAACAACCGGATCGGTAAAACCCCAAAGCCCAAGAAGTGCCGCCCCCAATTCTGCATGACATGCTCCCAGTGCATTCCGTTCAGCTGCGAGGATGCCACCGCCTGAGCGGTCCAGCGTGGTACGTAGTTCGGCCATTGGGACCGGACATTTCGCAAATAAAAGCAGGGATCCAACATGGGATAGCATCCCGGCGCATTGAATGAGATCAATTTCATGCGGGTCAAGGCGGTCGCTTTCAGCGATCCTGCGAGCCAAAAGCCCGATCTGGAGGCTTCTTTTTTGCAATTGCTTGACAGCAAGGCAGTCGATACCGATACAACTAAACGACTCGAACACGGTCCCGAGGACGGTCAAAGTTCGAACCATTTCGAAACCAAGTAATTTCACGGCCTGCATTACATCCGAAATGGATGACGGCAGATAGAAAAATCCGGAGTTGGTCAGCTTAAGCAAATTGACTGTCAGCCCAGTATCCGATGAGATAATCCTTGCGACTTCTGTAGTGGATCCTTCTTGAGACTGCAGCGCACTGAACAAGTCCGTCAAAGCTTTTGGGAGGGCAGGAATGGATGTCGCCCCCCCCACTAGGGCCATCAAATCAGCTGATCGAATAATCTGGCGCACGCCCAAGGAGCGCCTAATCGCCTCGGCCAGGGCATGAGGGGTGCATGGTTTGACAAAGTATTGATGCGCCGGGCCAATGGTACGAAAGATAGCTTCGCGCTCAGAAAAGCCGGATAAAATTATTCGGACTGCTTCGGGCTGTATCGTTCTGACACGGTCCAACAGTGTTGCCCCATCCATTCCAGGCATGCGCATATCGCTGACCACGACAGCCACTCGCTCCCGAGCAAGAATTTCGAGAGCTTCGGCGCCACTGGTGGCGAATACCTGATTCCATTCATTGCGTTGCCCATAAAGGCTTCTGCGTAGGCCGTCCAACACGCTTTTCTCATCATCGACAAACAGAACGGTGGGAAGGGCGGAGGTCATGAACCTTATCCTTACGATAAAATAGCGTCTTCAGACGAGGCTACGGGTATTTCAATAGGCAGGCGGATCCGGAAGCACGCTCCTGACCCGGGTTCAGATTCTGCGGTGATATGGCCCCCATGGCGATGAATAATCGCTTTGGTAATCGCTAGTCCTTGCCCCGTTCCCTGGCCCGGAGCTTTAGTGGTGAAAAACAGCTCAAAGATCTGCTTGAGATTTTCCGGCTCGATCCCGCCTCCAGAATCCCTGACGGTTAATTCGACGCCATCACCCAAACTCTGCGTCTTCACTTCGATCCGGCCTAGTGATGAAGAGCCAAGTTCCGCTATGGCATGCGTGGCGTTAACCAGCAGATTAACAAGCGCTTGGTTGATCTCGCCTTCGATAGCAGAAATCTTCGGCAAGTCAGGGTCCAAGTCGAATTCCAACTCTGCCACATATTTCCATTGATTCCGGGTGACTGTGGCAACCACGTCAATCAGATGATTGAGATCGATGGGATGCGGCAGTTTGGAACTGGGATATGAGAATTCCTTGATGGCCTGAACGATCTTGGCGATGCGAAGTGTCCCATCCTGCGCCTGGACCGCCGCAGCGGGTAACTCGGCCTTGAGAAAGTCCAGGTCAAGGCCGTCCAGAAAAAACTTCACGGCGACCAGATCGCCTTCCGTTAATTTTGCAACCTTCACTCTCTCGGCCAGATCAAGGAGGCTGGAAATTCCGTCACTCATAAAGGCGATATTGTCACTGACATATTGGGTCGGAGTATTGATCTCGTGGGCAATGCCGCCGGCAAGGGTGCCAAGGGCTTCCATTCTGTCCGACTCCGCGATCCGCTCGATCATGGCCGCTCGCTCTTGTTCGGCTATGATCCGGTCGGTGATGTCCTGAAGCGTCATGACGATCATTGCGGGGGCGGTGGAGTCGCTGCTGACCTCGCCCAGAACGTGGAGTGTCCGCGCTCCAATCCGCAATTCGAGGTCAAAGCAGGATCCCGACTTTCCCGAAAGTAAGTCCATAAGCTGGCCCCTGTCGTCGGATGCGACATTGAAAAACACATCCTCCTCCGACCCAGACTTCCGGGCGGGATCAATCCCCAGCATGTCCTGGGTGCCCTCGCCAAGCAAATAAACGCCAGTGATCAGGTTCAACTCGATGAACCCAAGCCTTGCGATGCGGTGTGCCTCGCTTAGTTGCTGCGTCGACCTAGCGATTTCCCTGACCAGCTGGGCCGAGTTGTTTGCCTTCTTAGTCAGACCGAATAGCCGCCACAACAACCAGACCGAACCGACCGATAACAGCAAAAATGCCGAGACGATAACAACGGCTTTAATGACATCTGAGCGCCATTGGGCAAGGTAATCTTCTGTTCCCATCCCAACGACGAGATGGAACGGTGCCGCCGACAGGCGGCGATAGGCGTTGAGCCGTTCGACCCCGTCGCCGATTCGCTGTGTATGAAAGGACCTAGCCTGATCGCCCGAGGCGATGGCCTGCGCCAATTCGTCAGAAAAAACCTTGGTGCCGATCTGCTGGGATGGAGACGAACTGGCCGGATACCGGGTGATCATGCCTGTATCGCCGTCGCGCAATAGAGCGACACCATTTGCCCCAAGTCTCGCCGCTGACAGCAGGCTATTGAAGTAATCAATATTAACTGTCGCGGATATCACGCCAGCGAAACTACCGTCTTGGCTGTTGTAGCGCCGTGACAGCGAGATACCCCATTCATGGCCGATACGCGTCAATATGGGAGTGCTGACAAAAAGTCCGGAACGGCTATTCTCGCGGTGCACAATGAAGTGGTCGCGATCAGAAATGGATGTTGATTCAGAGGGGAAGGTGCCGGAACCATACAAGATGGTGCCGTGCTCATTAGTTACGCGAAAATTGGCCAAACCTGAAAGCCAGGATTTTCGGTTGTCCAGAAACATTTTGGCTTCCCGGTCCTCGATGCGCCCTTTTACTCGAAGCTCGTGCTCCAGCCAGTCCTCGATCTCGTGGAGGGTCAGGTCAATTTTACTGACTGATTCCGAAATATTGTGATCGAGCAGGAGAGCCGTACTTTCCACCGTGGCGCGGATCTCTCTTTCCTGAAGATTCCTCGTGGCGTTCAGGCCATAGGTGAGCAACCCAACAACGGTGATGTCGACCGCCATCGTAATCAAGATCAGAGCAGCCATTACCGACCGGGACAACGTCACACTGGCGGCAATACGCTGTCGCCAGCTTGGAGACGATTTCGCAATCTCGCTCCCTCCCTGTTTACTCGCGACAAAGCGGGCGTAGTCTTTGTCACAATTCTCGATATGAGAGCACAGCCAATTGCTGATAAAATCGATCTCGCCGATCTCCAATTCATGCTTGTCATTGCTGTCGGCGCTGGCGACCAGGGCGTCCAATTGTATAAGCAGCTTTTGATGTTCGAGAACATGCTCGCCGAACCGCGGATACCCCCATTCCTCCAACAGGGATTCCTCATGGCGGAGGTGATTTCGCATCGTCTCGGACACACGATGAATTGCATCAGCGGTGGCTTGCTTGTCACTGCCCCGTTCCGTAGCCGCCCAGAGATCATTAAGACCGCCAAACAACGCCTGGTGTTCGGCATCAATTTCTGGAATCTGAACGCTGTATCGGGGGGCCCAGTGGAGAAGAGCCATCAGGATTGTCCTCGGAAATGATTAGATCTGTCCTTAGTTGGGACTGAAAGTGACCGGCTTCCAATGATCCAGCTACTCCCATATGGGACTTATCAAGCCGCAGGTGACGATGGCCATAATGCCCCATGATCGCCGATAGGCGTGGCAGCCCGTCTACTAAAGGACTCCATCATATGAACGCCCAGTCCCAGCCTAATTCGACTGCCTCCATGGGCCCCGGAAGTATGAAATCCCCATCGGTCGAGTTCTTAGGGCAAGACCGACGGCGCCACAGCCGCAGAATCGGTGATGGAATGGTTGTCATTATCGATAATCGGATATTCCCAATCTTCGACATCTCAGTTTCGGGCATCCGATTTCAGGGCGATGGCCGACAAGTCGGGGATATCATCAGGTTCCGGCTTGCTTGCCTTCAGAACATGAACGATTTTGTCGATTGTAAAATAATCGTGCGCGTTGCCGATGAAAGCTCGATTAGAGCGGAGTTCAGGCCAACTTTTCGTCTTATGAAATTTTTACTTTGGCACTTTAGCGAGATCAATGGGCCTCGGCCACTGTTCTTTAGATAAAGACACAAGCAACTCGTAAGGCGGAAAATAATGCAAAAACCAAGCTTATTATTCGTTGACGATGAGCCGAACATTTTGTCGGCCATCCATCGCATCCTCAATCCGCACAGAGATAAATGGGATATAAATTTTGCCAGCGGCGGAGATGATGCTCTAGATTTTATGGCCAACAACATCGTCAATGTCGTCGTCACTGACATGGCCATGCCTGAAATGGATGGGAAAAAACTAATCTACCGGCTTCACGAGTTGTTCCCCGACACGATTCCAATTGTTTTGTCCGGGCACTGGGATATCGCCACATCACTGCGTGAACTTGGGCCCAATGTTCGTTTCCTCAGCAAGCCTATTAATCATGACCTGCTGGTCTGGGCGCTTAAAGACGCAGTCACTGACGCGCGCTTGTCACCCTCCACGCTTCTAGAGATCCCACAGTCACCACCAAGCGTCCAGGATCCGCTTTCAAAGAACTTGGACGCCCCCTATTCCAGCAGTTGGATATCCGTCGCCCCAAATGCAGACTGAATGCTCTGTCTCTAAAAGTAGCCGAGGATCATCCTGACAACATCAGATTGACGAGTTGCCCCGGTCTTGAGAAAGACCCTCTTGAGATAGTTTCGGGCAGTTCCAACGGCGATGCCCGAGACGGCTGCCGCCTCGTCCAATGAGCAACCCACCACGAGTGAATGGGCAATCCGTGCCTCTGCGGGGGTCAGGCCGAACAGTGTCGACAATTGCTCAGCCCCAGGAATGTTTTTGCTGAGGGGGTCGCGGAGATAAACGCTCATTTGGGCATCGTTCGCCTGACTATTTGGTGCGCGACTGACTGTTGCGGATAAGGATGAACCAAGATTAGGGCGTTCGATCAGGATCGTCCCACCGCCACCACCTTTGGATGTGCCGCGAATTAAGTCATGAAATTGGGCGGTCTCCTCTATGCCCGCTAGGCGAAGAATCCGGTCCGCACCGACATACAGACCATCGGCAGCTGCGCATAAGTGCGCCGCCACGCTATTCATAAACAGAACATGGGCCTTGCTGTCTAGAACGAGAACTCCGACTGCAAGGGAGTCTAGCGCTATTCTTTCCGGAGATGAGCCCAAAAGGGATTGCGCCTTGCTCTGGTCATCTAAGGCGGCCGCAATGCCCTCCATCAGCAAAGGCTTTGGGCAGGGCTTTGGAAAAAATCTAAAAATTTCGGCACGATTAATGGCCTCCACGGCCACCCCCATGTCCGATACGCCGGTTAGCATTATATAAGTGGACCGCTGGGAAACCTGCTTCATCTTCAGCACAAGCTCAATCCCATTGATCCCGGGCATCATCATGTCAACAACAACGACGTTGAACAGATGGGACCTAAAGAGTTCGAGCGCCCTCTCTGGGGAATCACAAAAAGTCAAATCCCAGCGGGACGATTCTGTCGCTAAATTTCTTGATAGAGCCTCAAGGACATAGCTCTCATCATCAACAAATATAATGGATGGCTTTCCAGTCATCTTAGGCGCTCACCTTGATATGGTGACGTTTTATGGCCGCCGTCTCCCGCTCCCCTGGACAAAGATCAGAGGAAAAAGTCATCCACCAAGAGACTCCCGGCTACTTTTCGGCAGTGTGAAGTTGAAGATTGTCCCGCCAGATGGATTAGCCTCATACCAGATCCTGCCCCCGTGATGGTGCACGATCCGCTTGCAAATAGCCAGCCCGACACCATGGCCACTATAATGGCCGTGCCCATGAAGACGCCGAAAAATGTCAAAGATGTTGTGGGCAGTTTCTTCGACACCTATACCGTTGTCGGCTACTGAAAATACAATGGGCCCTTCGTCCTCCGTATGATAAAAGCGCACTTCAGGAATTGCCAACGGAAGCCTGAACTTGATGGCGTTTTCAATGAGGTGCCGTAATAACTGAACAATATCCCGTTCACTGCCGAAAACAGAAGGAAGTTCGGACACTTCCACAAGTGCGCAGGAATCAGAAATGTCACTCATCAGGGGCTCCAAGGCCAGTGCACAAGCCCGCCCCATGTCAACATCAGCAAATGCCGTGCGGTCGGTAGCGATCTGGGTGTAGGCCAAAAAGCCTCCGGTTAGAGCATCCATTCGATTGACGCCGTTAACGATGAATTGGACATACTCCGCAGCATCACCGCTTAAGGACGGAGCATGGTGCCGCTCCAGCAACTGAGCATAGGAAATGACTTGGCGAAGCGGTTCTCGCAGGTCGTGGGCCGCGATAAAGCCCAATCTGTCCAGTTCTTGCTTGGCCTCAGTCAAGTCCGCCACCAACTGGCGCAGCATCGCATTATTACGCGACAGTGCTTTTGCAATGGCCTTCTCCGCCTCTTCCGTCGCCTTGCGCGAACTGATTGCCAGATCGATCCCTTCGATCAGGACGGGAATGGGGC
>Ga0316222_1002978_pt1 | contig 17228 bp, 14 predicted proteins | sample TBH18011metaG_FD_206008 | JGI IMG/M metagenome (GOLD analysis project Ga0316222, IMG submission 206008) | Freshwater microbial communities from Trout Bog Lake, Wisconsin, USA - TBH18011 | ecosystem: Environmental > Aquatic > Freshwater > Lake > Hypolimnion/Profundal zone | place: USA: Wisconsin...
TTCTTAGAGATCGCGCCTCGTTCGACGCCGTGCGTCGAACGAGGCGCTCACTCATGGCATAGATATTCCTCCATGCTGGGAACTCACCCTAGACTGGAACACGGGTTTGCCGTATCCCCTGAGGATTGGCCCCTTGGGAGGTTTGATGAAGCGAAGGCAAATAGGGCTCCTCGCGGGCGGCCTGGTGGTCCTGGTGGCGGCAGGCATCCTGGCCACCCGCGGCGACAAGGGGCTCCCCGTCCAGGTGGCCGCGGTGGCCCGCGAGGACATCCAGGCCAAGGTCAGCGCCAACGGGAAGATCCAGGCGGTGACCAAGGTCGACATCACGGCCAACGTCATGGGGCAGGTCACCCAGCTGAAGGTCAAGGAAGGGGACGTGGTCCGGACCGGGGACCTGCTCCTGGAGATCGACCCCATCCGTTCCGTGGCCGCGGCCCGGAGCCTCGAGGCCAGCCTCGAGGCCACCACCCACGACGCCGAGACGGCGAACCTGCGCCTGGTCCAGGCCCGGTCGGACTTCAACCGGGCCGACCTCAACTTCCAGGCCGGCATCATCTCCCAGGCCGAGTTCGAGCAGGCCCGGACCACCCTGCGCACGGCCGAGACCATGGCCGGCAGCGCGCGCAAGAAGATCGAGCAGGTGAAGAATGATCTGGCCGGGGCCCGGGACGTGGTGGCCAAGACCCGCATCCTGTCCCCCATGGACGGCGTCGTGACCGGCAAGCACATCGAGCTGGGCGAGACGGCGGTCATCGGCCTGCAGAACAGCGCCGGCACGATCCTGGTCACCGTCTCGGACATGAGCAAGGTGGAAGCGGAAATGGAGGTGGACGAGGCCTCCATCCCCACCGTGAAGCTGGGCCAGGAGGCCCAGGTGCGCATCGACGCGTACCCGAACCAGGTCTTCGAAGGGGTGGTGACCGAAGTGGGCGGCAGCCCCATCGTCAAGGCCAGCACCAACGAGGCCACCAAGTTCAAGGTGAAGGTGCAGATCCGGAACCCCCCGGCCACCATCAAGCCGGGCCTGTCCAACCAGGCCGACATCTTCACCGGCCGCCGGGACCAGACCCTGGCCGTGCCCCTCCAGGCCCTCGTGGTGAAGGAACTGGTCCTGAAGCCGGGGGAGTCGCGCAAGCCCGGCGCCAAGCGGGACGAGGAGGGCGTGTTCGTGATGGAGCACGGCAAGGCGAAGTTCCATGCCGTCACCACGGGCCTCATGGGCGACCTGAACGTCGAGGTGCTGTCGGGGCTCCAGGGCGGCGAGACCCTGATCACCGGGCCCTTCAAGACCCTGCGGGAGCTCAAGGGGGACGAGGCCGTGAAGGTCGACAAGAAGAAGGCCAGGCCGGACGAGAAAAAGCCGGATTGAGGCGGCCATGAACCCGTCGGAACTGCTCCGCGCCGCGCTGCGGGCCCTCCGGGCCCACAAGCTGCGCAGCTTCCTCACCCTGCTGGGGGTCATCATCGGCGTCACGACCATCGTGGCGGTGGTGGGCGTCATCACGGGGCTCGACACCTACGTGAAGGAGCGGGTCATCGTCCTGGCGCCGGACGTCTACATTCTGCGCAAGATCGGCATGCCCAAGTCCAGGGAGGACTTCCTCCGGCAGTTCCGCCGGCCCAACCTGAGCTGGCGCGAGTACGAGCGGCTGTCCAGCGGCATCCTGCCCCACACGGCCCAGGTGGCCGTGGGTGTGGGCAAGTCCATGTTCGTGAAGTCGGGGGCCCGGCGCCTGGACAACATCACCCTGCTCGGGGCCAGCGCCAATTTCGGCGCGATGTTCAAGCTGGACTTCGAGGGCGGGCGCTTCTTCACGGACACCGAGGACGAGGCGGCCGCCAACGTGGCCGTCATCGGGGCCGACACCCGGGACGAACTCTTTCCCCGGGTGGATCCCATCGGCCGCACCCTCGTGCTGGGGGGCCTGTCCTTCCGGGTGGTGGGCCTGATGCCCCGGCAGGGGCGGGGCGTGGGGTTCAACCAGGACGTCATGATCTACATCCCGGCCCAGGTCTACCGGAAGAATTTCATGGTGGCCGACGAGTCCCTCTCCTTCTACATCCAGGCCCAGGGCGGGGTCCAGGGGCTGGACGCCTGCATCGACGAGGTCCGGGCGCTGCTGCGGGCCATGCGCCACACCGCCTACCGGGAGCCCGACCCCTTCGGCCTGCTCACCCAGGAGGCCCTGCAGGAACTGTGGAAGCAGATCAGCTCGGCGGCCTTCATCCTGATGCTGCTGGTCTCCTCCGTGAGCCTCGGGGTGGGCGGCATCGTGATCATGAACATCATGCTGGTGAGCGTGGTCGAGCGCACCCAGGAGATCGGCATCCGCATGGCCCTGGGCGCCCGCAAGCGGGACGTTTGGCGGCAGTTCCTCCTGGAGGCGGCCATCCTCAGCCTGAGCGGCGGCATCCTGGGCGTGCTGGCCGGGGCCGTCATCGCCTGGCTGGTGCGGACCGTGGCGGGCTTCCCGGCCCAGATCACCCTGGGCATCGTCCTCACCAGCGTCGGGGTCTCCACCCTCGTGGGGATCCTGGCGGGGCTCCTCCCGGCCCTGCGGGCTTCCAACCTGCCCCTCATCGACGCCCTCCGGGCGGAATAGGAGCTGACCGATGGCCGACCTGCGCAGGACCTCCTCGCTGCTCCGGGCCCTGGGCAGGGAGAACATCGGGTTCGCCGCGCGCTCCATCGTGGCCCAGAAGCTCCGGAGCTTCCTCACGCTCCTGGGCATCGTGGCCGGCGTGGCCACGGTCATCGCCATGGTCAGCTTCGTGGCCGGCTTCAACGACGCCATCACCGGCGCCTTTTCCGACTTCGGCACGACCCTGGTGCAGTTCCAGAAGTACGAGCCGCGCTTCGGCGGGCCCCAGGCCCTGCCGGAGGAACAGAAGCGGCGCCGGAACCTGACCCTCGAGGACGCCGAGGCCCTCAAGCGGCTGGGCACGCTCGCCGCGGCGGTCTCGCCGGAACGCTACCTCGATCCCGCCACCACCTTCTCCGCGAAGAACAGCTGGGGGGCGGAGGCCAACAGCCCGGTGCTGGCCGGCGTGGGCCCCGACTACGCCCAGGCCAACAACCACGGCGTGGACGACGGCCGCTTCTTCACGGAGACCGACCTCGCCCACGCGGCCCGGGTCTGCGTGGTCGGTCCGGACGTCGTGAAGGCGCTGTACCCGGGCCGGGACCCGGTGGACCAGGAGCTGCTGCTCAACGGCGTGCCCATGCGGGTGGTGGGGGTGCTGGAGAAGAAGGGCTCGGCGCTGGGGGGCAGCAACGACAACTTCCTCTTCATCCCGCTCTCCACCTTCGACGAGATGTTCCCCCAGGTGAAGAACGGCACCGGGGACACCCTCCACATCGCCACCGTGCCCAGGGACCCGCGCCTCGTGCACGAGATGACCGACCAGGAGATCGCCATCATGAGGGCCCGGCGGGGCCTGAAGGCGCACCAGCCCAATGATTTCGCGATCTTCACCAGCGAGGGCAACCTGAAGAGCTTCCAGGAGATCACCAACGGCATCGCCGCGGCCATGATCTTCATCGCCGCCATCTCCCTGCTGGTGGGCGGGGTCGGGATCATGAACATCATGCTGGTGAACGTCACCGAGCGGACCCGGGAGATCGGCATCCGCAAGGCCCTGGGGGCCACCCGCAAGGACATCGCCGCCCAGTTCCTGGTGGAGGCCGTGACGCTCACGGGCCTGGGGGGCCTCGTGGGCATCGCCACGGGCCTGGGGGTGGCCATGGGCGCGCGGTACCTCCTGGACTTCCCGGCCGCGGCGCCCCTGTGGAGCATCGGCCTGGGGTTCGGGATCAGCACCGCCATCGGCATCGGCTTCGGCCTGTGGCCGGCGCTCAAGGCCGCCAGGCAGGATCCCATCGAGGCCCTGCGCTACGAATGAGCCTAACGGCTGTCGGCCACGGTCCTGCGCCGGGGGAGGGCCGCGCTTTCGGCGAAGAAGCGGCGGATGCCCTGGGTGATGGCCTGGGCCACCTTGAGGCGGAAGGCCGGGGTCTTGAGCCGGGCCTCCTCCCTCGGGTTGGAGATGAAGGCGGTCTCCACCAGCACGGCGGGCATCGCCGCGCCCCTCAGCACCACGAAGGGGGCCTGCTTGACGCCGCGCTCCTTGATGCCCGACAGGGTGTTCAGGCGGTCCTGGATGGCCACGGCGAGCCGCTCGGAGTCCCTCAGATACGCCTTCTGGGAGAGGTCCTCCAGGATGCCGGCCACCACGCTCTCGGGGCCGCCCGCACCGTCCGGGGCGCCGCCGGCGTTCTCCTGGGCGGCGAGTTCGGCCGCGCCCTGGTCGCCCGCGCCCAGACTGAGGAAGTAGACTTCGGAGCCCTTGGCCTGGCGCGCCGGGGAGGCGTTGAGGTGGAGGCTGACGAACAGGTCCGCGCCGGCCTCGTTGGCCAGCCGGGCCCGGTCCCACAGCGGCACGAAGACATCCTCGCCGCGCGTGAGCCGCACCTCCATGCCGGAGGCGGTCAATTGCGCGGCCAGGGCCTGGGCCAGGTCCAGCGCCGCGGCCTTCTCCTGGAGGCCCTTGGCGCCCTGGGCCCCGAGATCCTCGCCGCCGTGGCCGGGGTCCAGGAACACCAGCAGCCGGCCCCGGGCGGGCCGGGGCTTGGGCGTTTGCCCCGAAGCCAGTAGGCTGGAGAACAGGATCGGCAGGACCCACAGGAGTTTCACGATGGCTCAATCCGTCAAAGGCACGCGGGATTTGTTTGGCAATGAAATCGATTGGTTTCAGCGCATTGAGGATACCGCGAGGCGAACGTTCAAGCGGCATGGCTACGGAGAGATCCGCACCCCCATCCTGGAGGAGATCGAGGTCTTCAAACGCAGCGTAGGGGAAAGCAGCGACATCGTCCACAAGGAGATGTACGACTTCCTGGACAAGGGCAACCGGCACGTGGCCATGCGCCCGGAAAACACCGCCGGCGTGGTCCGGGCGATGATCCAGCACAAGCTGCTGGCCAGCAACGACCCCCAGCTCCTCTACTACATCGGCCCCATGTTCCGCTACGAGCGCATGCAGGCGGGGCGCTACCGCCAGTTCTGGCAGATCGGCGCCGAGAGCTTCCAGGTGGCCACCCCCGAAGCCGAGGCCGAGTCCCTGGTCATGCTCTACGATTTCCTGGTGGAGCTCGGCCTCAGGCAGCTGAAGTTCTCCATCAACTCCGTGGGCACCCCCGCCTGCCGCCCGGCCTTCTACGCCGCGTTCCGGGCCTTCTTCGAGGCCCGCGAGGCCTCGTTCTGCGACGACTGCCACCGCCGGGTGCAGGACAACCCCCTGCGGGTGCTGGACTGCAAGGTGCCGGGATGCCAGGCCGCGCTGGAGGGGCATCCCCTGCTGGTCGCGTTCCTGGACGAGCCCTCCAGGGCCCACCATGACCGCCTGAAGGAGATCCTCACGGTCCTCGGGCTGCCCTTCGAGGAGAACCCCCGGCTGGTGCGCGGGCTGGACTACTACACCCGCACCGCCTTCGAGGTGCTGTCCACAGACCTGGGGGCGCAGTCGGCGCTCCTGGGGGGCGGGCGCTACGACGGCCTGGTCAAGCAGCTGGGGGGGCCTGACGTGCCCGCCTTCGGCTGGTCCATCGGCCTGGACCGGCTGGCGATGCTCATGCAGCACCTGCACGGCGACGCGCCCCGGGACGTGCCCGCCCTCCTCATCCCCCTGGGCGAGGCCGCGACCCTGAAGGCCCTGGCCCTGGCCCGGGAGTGGTGGGCCCTGGGGCTGCCGCTTCAGCTGGAGACCCGCGGCGCCAACCTCAAGAAGGCCCTCACCTCCGCCAACCGCCAGGGGGTCCGCCGGGCCCTCATCCTCGGGGACGGGGAACTGGCCCAGGGGGTCATCGCGGTCAAGGACCTTGCCACCGGGGACCAGGAAACCTGGACCCTGGCGGAAGTGCCGGCCCGGCTGCAGGCACGCTGAATCCGGATGACCTGATAATCATTTGCACGAAGCCACTGGGCCGGGTCGGCCCGGAATGACGGAGGCAAGGTGGAGGCCTTTCCCCGGGGGAAGGGCCGGAGGCTCCGCCATGAGGCATTCTAAAATTAAAAATTAATTTGTTTGTTTTTCGCAAAAATTGGTAAAGGATTCATTCAGTTTTAACTTCCAACTAAACTTGACGCGGCCTGGCCTCCCTGGAAAATGGGCGATGACGCCTTGTTGGTTGAATGGTTCGTGGAAACCAGGGCGGGGATAGGGTGACCGGGTCCTTTTCAGCAACCAGGAGAATCCGCCTGGCGCGGTTTCTGCCCTTCTCCGCGATCCTCCTACCCGATGCGATCCCCAACAGATCCATTTGAATGCGGTGAGGCGCCTGGGAACCCGCACGCGAGGCGGGCTTGCCCACGAACGGGCGTCCCCATTTGGCCCTTCCCATCCAGAAATAGACAAATACAACAAATATCAATGAAATGAAAATTATTCGTAGGCTCAAAATACCATAAAAAACTTATTGACTGGTCCACGATTTGGATGAACTTTATTACATTGTAAGTTCCCCGATCCGAGGTGAGATATATGAGTCATTCTTCAGAGGCTGGACTCAGCCGTTCAAGCATCGGCATGCTGGTGGTGGCCGCCCGTCGGTCGATCCGTCAGCTCATCGCGACCAAGGTGGTCCCCCATGACATCACCCCGCACCACTACTGGATGCTGATGGTGCTGTACAACGGCAAGCCCATGTCCCTGGGCGAGTTGGCCCGGGCCATGTGGATGGACAACCCCACCGTCTCGCGCATGGTGCAGCAGATGGGCTCGGGGTCGAAGGAGCACAACAAGCCGGGCCGCGGCTTCCTCAAGGTGGGACCCTATCCCGGCCATGGCCGGCGGATCCTCATCCAGCTCACCGAGGCGGGCCTGGCCTTCTGCAGCGGGGCCCTCACGGAGATCCACGAGGACCATCAGGCGGGGGCCCTGAAGGGCTTCTCGGCCGAGGAACTGGCCACCCTGCGGGAACTGCTCGGCAAGTACATCCGGAACCTGGACGTCATGGTGGCCGCCGAGGCCGGACTGCCCCTGCGGGCCATCCACCACCCGTTCGAGGAATCGCACCCCAGGGCCGCCGGGGAATAGGGAGTCCTTGAGGAAACGCGTTCCGGCTGCGATCCTGGAAGGCTATGAAACTCGATCGGCTGGACGACTTCCAAAGAACTCACCGCAACGGCGAACTGGGCCTGCAGCACACGGGCCAGCCGGTGCGCCTCCTGGGATGGTGCAAACGCATCCGCAATCTCGGTTCCCTGGTCTTCCTGGACCTCCGTGACCGCTGGGGCCTCGTGCAGCTGGTGGCCAACGAGACGGAGGTCCCGCCCGAACTCCTGGCCAGGCTCAAGGCCGTGCGCAGCGAGTTCGTCCTGGGCGCCGAAGGCGTGGTGGCCGAGCGGGAGCAGAAGAATCCCCAGATGGCCACGGGCGACATCGAAGTGCGCCTGACCGCGCTGCGCATCCTCAACACGGCCCAGACCCCGCCCATCCCCCTCGAGGACGGCGCCGAGGCCAACGAGGACCTGCGCCTGAAGCACCGGTTCCTGGACCTGCGGCGGGAGAGCCTCCAGCGCAGCCTGATCCTGCGCAGCGAGGTGTCCAACGTCATCCGCAGCTACTTCCGGAAGAACGACTTCGTGGAAGTGGAGACGCCCATCCTGGGCCGGTCCTCGCCGGAAGGCGCCCGGGACTACCTGGTGCCCAGCCGGGTGCACCAGGGCGAGTTCTTCGCGCTGCCCCAGTCCCCGCAGCTCTACAAGCAGCTGCTCCAGGTGGCGGGCTTCGAGCGCTATGTCCAGCTGTGCCGTTGCTTCCGGGACGAGGACCTGAGGGCGGACCGCCAGCCCGAGTTCACCCAGGTGGACGTGGAGATGAGCTTCGTCCGGCAGCAGGACATCCAGGGCATGATGGAGCCCCTGCTGGTGGAACTGGCCGCGCTGGTGGGCAGGGAAGTGCGCGCGCCCTTCCCGCGCCTGCCCTACCGCGACGCGATGGAATGGTACGGCTCGGACAAGCCTGATACCCGCTGCAAGGTGAGGATCCAGGACGTGACCGGGCTGTTCGCCCAGTCCGCCTTCAACCTGTTCCGGGCGGCCGCCGACAGTCAGGGCCAGCGCCGGGTGCGGGCCCTGTACTTCGCCGGGGAGCAGGCCGGCGCCTTCAGCCGCAAGCAGCTCGACGACCTCCAGGACGTGGCCAAGCACCTCGGCGCCGGGGGCCTGCCCTACGCCAAGTGGGGCAAGGAGGGCCTGTCCTCCAGCTTCAAGAAGTTCCTGGAACCCGCGGCTGAAGCCGAACTCAAGGCGGCGCTCGGCGTGGCGGGGGAAGGCCTGGCCGTGTTCGCGGTGGGCACCGACGCCCAGACCTCCAAGGTGCTCGGCGAGGTCCGGCTGCGGCTGGCCCGGCACCTGGGGCTCATCGACGAGTCCGTCTTCGAGTTCCTCTGGGTGGTGGATTTCCCGCTGCTGGAATGGAGCGAGGAGGACAGCCGGTTCATCGCCTGCCACCACCCGTTCACGAGCCCGCACCCGGAGGACATGGAGCTGCTGGAGACGGATCCCGGCAAGTGCCGCGCCGTCGCCTACGACGTCATCCTCAACGGCTTCGAACTGGGCGGGGGGTCCATCCGGATCCACGACGCCGAGACCCAGAGCCGGATGTTCCGGGCCATCGGCATCGGCGAGGCAGAGGCCAGGGACAAGTTCGGCTACCTCCTCAACGCCCTCTCCTACGGCGCCCCGCCCCACGGCGGCATCGCCCTGGGGCTGGACCGCCTCGTGATGCTCCTGGTGGGCGCCAGCAACATCCGGGAGGTCATCGCCTTCCCCAAGACCGCCCAGGCCCGCTGCCTCATGACCAACGCCCCCAGTCACGTGGAGCCGCGCCAGCTGCGCGACCTGAAGATCCAGATCGAGCAGGCCCAGCAGTGGCGGGCCGGGGTGATGTTCTTCGAGAGCGTGCCCGCCGAGCTGCGCGCGCCCATGGGGGCCCTGCGCGAGCTCACCTCCGGCACCGCCAGCTCCACCAGCACGCTGGTGATGGACGGCGAGGTCGTGAAGGTGGAGACCACGCGCCTGGAAGCTGGTGGCCCCTACAGGCCCAGCGCGTCGAGCCTGGGCTTCTCATAGGTTTCGTCCTCCCCGGGGAAGCGCAGGCCGCCCAGGTTGCGCTCCCGGGCCAGGGACCAGAGCAGGCTTTCGCCCGCGGGCAGGACGTCGGGTTCCAGCGCGTATGCCGGGTCCTGGTAGGCTTCGGCCGGCGGGATGAAGGTCCACCCCTTCTCACGGAACATCCGGATGACGTCCGGCAGGAACAGGGCGTTCACCAGGTTGTGGTGCAGCAGGAGGACGTGCTTCACGTTCCGGCCGAGCACCTGCCGCCCCAGGCCGTCGTAGTAGGCGGCCCGGTCCCAGAGGTGGTCCAGGTAGGCCTTCCGCCAGGGTGCCAGATCGGCCCTGGGGTCCCGCTCCAGCCGCGCCTGCAGGCGCGAGTCGTAGTACCAGTCGCTGGCGTCGATGCTCACGTGCCCGTTCCGGTAGCCCCCGGCCTTGAGGAACGCCCTGGCGCCGTCCCTCTTGAGCGCCGTGTCGCCCTCCTTCAGGTAGGGAAAGCGGAACCACCGGGTGAAGCCCGGGAGGTCCCGGAGCAGCGCCTCGTTCTTCAGGAAGTCCGCCTCGAACGCGGCCAGCGTCGCGGTGTGCCCGTGGAGGCTGGCGTGGTCGAAGCTGTGGTTCGCGATCCGGTGTCCCGCCAGGCCCCATGCCTTCACGAGGGTCCGCCCTTCCTCGCTGTCCATGCGGGAGCGCCCGCAGACGAACAGGACGGACTCCACCTGGGCCGCCTTGAGGGCCGCGAGGATCGCCGCGTTCTTGCCTGCCGCGTCCAGGCGGACATGCTGTTCAAGCCTGGGTCCGTCGTCGAAGCTCAGGGCCAGGGACTGGGCCTGCAGCAAGGGGGTCGCGAGGAGGCATAGCAGGACGGGGCGCATGGGGGCAAGTCTACTGGAAGGGGGCGGGAACAGCTGAAGGATCCTGCCCGGATTCCAGGGAAACTGCCTCAAAATGGGAGGGTGACGAACCCGCCCAGCCCATCCCCCCAGCCGGTCCCCCTGAAGGACCCGGAAGGCGCGCCCCTGGTCGCCGAAGGTCCCGCGGCAGCGCCCTGGGCCCCTGCACCGCCCAGGCCCCGGGGCGGCACCCTCCGCCAGCAGGCCGAGGCCATCCTCCGCCAGGCGGGCTGGGACCTGCCCCCGCCGCCCATCGTCTGGTCCCCGCGCATGGCCCGCTGCGCCGGACTCTTCGTGGTGGAAAAGGACGGCCGCGGCGTCTGGCACCCGGAGATCCGCCTGTCCATCCCCCTCCTGCGCCGCCGCGACTGGCCCTGGCCGCAGCAGGTGTGCGGCATGAACTGCCGCAGCCCGGAGGACATCGTCCAGCGCATCCTCGAGCATGAACTGATCCACTTCAAGCTCTGGGCGGACGGTGTGCCGTTCGGGCACACGGCGCGCTTCCGGGAACTGGCCTGGTCGGCGTTCAGTCATCAGAGCATTACGCATGGGATCGGGACGGAAGGCTGAAAGGTCAGGGAACAGATGACCGTTTTCAGCTAATACCACATGGAGGAACTGAGTGGGGAGCTTGAGCTGCATGCTTCCGCGGAAGCCACGGCTGCTAGTCGAACTCATCCCCTACGGTCTTCATCAGCCGCTTCTCCGACAGCCGCAGCCAGTTCTCCACCGCCAGGACGCCCTCCCCCTGGCGGGTGCGCTGGAAGTGGCCCAGGAGGTGCCGGAGGGTGCGGGGGATGGCCGGGGCGAAGTTGGGCTTGTTGCAGTGCAGGACCTGGTAGCCGAAGGTGCCCAGGGCCTTGAAGTTGCGCTGGATGGCGCTGAGGTTGAGCTCCTCCCACAGGAGGGTCTCGCTCCAGCCCACCTCCTGCTGGACGGCGCGGACCAGGATCTCCCGGGCCTCCTTGGACCAGTCCCAGTAGCCGTCGAAGAGGATGGAGGCCAGGTCGTAGGTGGCCGCGCCCCGGCGGGCATCCTGGAAGTCGAGGGTGACCAGGCGGTCGCCGTGGACCATCAGGTTGCGCACGTGGAAATCGCGGTGGACCAGGGAGTGGGTACGCGAATCGAGCCCGGCGTGGATCTCCTCCATCATCCGGTCCAGCCACCGGGGCGGCTCCTTCTGGAGGAAGTCCTCGAAGAAGTGCTGCTTGCAGAACTCCCACTCGAACCTGAACTTCGGCTCGTCGAAGCGCCGCAGCATGAAGAACGCCCGGGGCGGGGCGCCCTCGGTGAGAATGCCCAGCCAGCTGCCCAGCTGCTCGCCCACCTTGCGGGCCCAGGCCAGCTCCTCCTCGGGGTGGGCGCACAGGCGCGTCTCCAGGGTGGTGTTGCCCAGGTCCTCCACCAGCATGGCCCGCAGCGCGTTGTCGTACTGGATGATGGTGGGCACGCGCACCACCGGATCCAGGTAGGCCTGGAGGGCCCGGTACTCGAAGTAGGCGTCGTCCGGGGCGTCCGCGACGGGGGGCGGGTACAGCACCACCAGGGCGCTGCCCAGGTGGGGATGCGCCACGCGGTAGTATCGGCGCGCTCCGGCGTCCCCGCTCAGGGGTTTGGGGTTCGCGCACTCCCAGCGGTCAAGGGCGGCCTGCAGTCGTGGATCCATGCAACAAGTCTATAGCGGCAAGCGGACTTGGCGACCGTCTTCCTCGAACCAGAGCGCATTCTCGTCTTCGAGGTCCGGCGGGGGGGCCGCCCCGGGGCCGAGAATGCAGTGCCGGAGCCTGCCGCCCGGGATGGCGGCGGGGTGCACGTAGCAGCCCGGGAGGCGTCCTTCCTCCCGGGGCGCGAGCCGGGCCGCGGCCTCGATGAGCTGGTCGGGGCTGCCGACCTCCAGGCAGGGGAAGGGGGGCAGCACGATGCCCATGGCCCGGTCCAGGCGGGGCAGGATATCGGCCTTGGTGTCCACGGGGCCCTGGTCGCCCAGGAGGTCCAGGGCCCTGGGCCCCCAGAGCGCGGGGCCCCAGAAGTGGTACGGCCCTTCTCCGGTCTGCCCCTGGGGCAGGATCCGGCCCTCGGGGGAGAGCCACACCGGGTTCCAGGGGCCCCCAGGATGGGGGACCAGGAGCCAGCTCAGCTCGGCCCGCGCCCGGCGGTGGGCCTCCAGGAACGCGGCCCAGGGGACCTCGGCCAGGATGTCGCCGTTCCAGACCGCGAGGGGGTCCGCGGCCCGGCCGCGGGCATGGCGGAGCCCGCCCGCCGAACCCAGCAGTACCGGCTCCCGGCAGACCTCGACCCCGGTGCCCGTCAGGGCCGCCTCCAGCCGTTCGGGCAGGTGGTGGGCGTTGCAGGCGAGTTCCCGCAGGCCGGCCGCGCGCATGCGCTCGGCGCTCCAGGCCAGGATGGGCCTGCCGCCCAGGGGCCAGGCAGGCTTGGGCAGCACCCGGGACAGGGGCCCCATGCGGGTGCCCAGGCCCGCGGCCAGGATGAAGCCGTCAAGCACCTTCGTCATGTCCGTTTCCGGCAGCATCGGCGTTGATGGGCTTGATGAGGAACTTCCAGGGGGCCATGCCCCTCATCTCCAGCACCCGGATCCGCCACCCTTCCAGGCGCAGCTCATCACCCGTCCGCAGGATCCTGCCGAGGCGCTCCTGGAACAGGCCGCCCAGGCTCACGGAACCCGCCTCAACTTCCAGGTGGAGGTCCAGCTTGTCCTCCAGCTGCTCCAGGGTGACCGTGCCGGAGGCCACCCAGGCCCCGGAGCGGGTCTGCCTCAGGTTGACGACCTCGCGGTCGAACTCGTCCTGGATCTCCCCCACCAGCTCCTCGAGCACATCCTCCAGGGTCACCAGGCCGTCCACGCCGCCGTGCTCGTTCACCACCATGGCCAGGTGGGATTTCTGCTTCTGGAAATCCAGGAGCAGGTCCTGGATCAGGCGCATCTCCGGGACCACGAACGCGGGCCGCATGAGCTTGCGCAGGTCCAGGCGGTCACCCTGGTCATGGAGGGCCCAGAGCAGCTCCTTCAGGTGGATGACGCCGACCACGTGGTCGAGGTCGCCCTCCACCACCGGCAGCCGGGTGTGGGGCGAGGAGCGGGCGAGCTCGAGGTTGGCCTGCAGGCTGCGCTTGAGGTCGAAGTACACCACCAGCGCCCTCGGGATCGCGATTTCCTTGATGGTGCGCTTGCTGAAGGCGAAGACGTTCTCGATGAGGTCCTTGCGTGAGAGCTCCAGCTTGCCCTGGGCCTGGCTCTTGGTGAGCATCCGCTTGAACTCGTCCTCGGAGGGCGTGCGTTCGTCGGCGCGGACCTCCTCCGGATCGATGCCCACCAGGCGCTCCATGAGCCGAGTGAGGGAGACCAGGGTCTGGGTGACCGGGTAGATGGCCTTGGACCAGAACAGGAGGGGGCGGGCGGTGGCCAGGGCCCAGGACAGGGAGGAGCGGATGGCCGCGCCGCGGGGGAGCAGCTCGGCCAGGACCACCTGGATGAGGGTGATGGTCAGCAGGCCGGCCCCGGTGCCCAGCAGCAGGCCGAGCCTGGGCCAGGGCAGGAACCCGAAGACCGTCCGGAAGGCGTGCACGAAGAGCCCTTCCCCGGCGGCGCCCAGCGAGATGGTGAGCAGGGTGATGGCGACCTGGATGCTGGAAAGGTGCCGGTCCAGGTGGTGGTGGACCTCCAGGGCCGCGGCGGCCCTGGGATCCGTGCCCAGGAGGGACTCCAGCTGCGTGGAGCGGACCCGGACGGCCGCGAACTCCGAAGCCACGAACATGCCGGTGGTGAGGATCAGCAGCGGAATCGCGATGAGGGAACCGGTGTGCATGCCTATTCGTTCGGGGCGTCGGCGAGGTCGAGGCCCTCGCGGGCCTTGCCTTCCAGCTCCGCCAGCAGTCCGTGGAGGGTGCGCAGGCGGTCCGTCTGGGCCTGGGCCCGTGCAACGCTTTCGCCCTTCTGCCGCTCCAGGGTCAGGAGCCGCTCCTGCTGGGCGTCCAGGGTGGCGTTGAGCCGCGCCAACTGCCCGTCGCGCTCGTCGATGCCCGCCAGGAGCTCCAGCTGCTGGCGCTCATGGTTGGCCTCCAGGGTGGCCACTTCGCGTTCCAGGGCGGCGAAGGATTCCTGCAGGCGCTCCCGGTTCACGGTGCAGTCGCCGCACTTGGCTTCCAGCTCCCCGAGCTTGCCCTCCTGCTGGGCACAGCGGTCGCCGAGTTCGCGGCACAGGTCCTCCTTCTCCAGGAGCAGGGCCTCGGCCCGGGCCTGGCCCTCCTGAGCCTCCGCCAGGGCCCTGGCGGTCTCCTGGTGCTTCACGGCCGCTTCCCGCGCCTCTTCCATCTGGGCCTGGAGGAGCATGTTGGCTTCCAGGGAATCCATGTTGAGCTGGGCCTGCTCCTCGAGCCTCGCGCGCAGGGCGGTCAGCGCGTCCTGGGCGCCGGCGGCCTGGGTCTCCAGGTCCCGCAGCAGCGCCAGGGCGTTGTCCCGTTCCTCCAGGTTCCGGGTGATGCTCCCGTTGCTGGCTTCCAGTTCGGCTTCCAGTCCCTGGATGCGCGACTCGAGGGCGGCCACGGTCTGGCGGGCCTGTTCGGCCCCGGTCTGGGCCAGCTCGAAGTCTCCGAGGTTGCGGGTTGCGCTTTCGTGACGCTGGTTCAGTTCGGCGAGTTCCTTCAGGGCCTCGTCCAGCTCCTCGGCCTTGGCGGCGAGCCTGCCCTCCAGGTCCTGCACCCGCGACTCGAGGAACGCCACCTGGCCGGAGTCCATGGGCACGGTCGGCGGCAGGGGCAGCGGGGGCAGGGGCAGGGAGAACACCGAGGCGGCCTCCGGCGCCGGAGCGGCGTGGGACGGCCCTTCCAGCTCCAGTTCGGTCTTGAGGCTCTCCAGCCACTCGTCGGCCACTTCCGGTCCGCCGAGGTCCCCCAGGGGATTGTCGGGATCCTCCATCTTCACCGGGACGAAGCGCGAGAGCGCCGCAATCAGGGCGCTGGTGGCGATGGGCTTGTGCAGGTAGAGGTCGGCCCGCCCCTTGAGGCTCTGGTGGCGTGCGTATTCCTCCTGGGTGGCCTTGCCGCTGATGAGCGCGATCTTCAGGTGCTGCGTCCCGGGCGCCTTGCGCAGGGTGGAGCACAGCGAATAGCCCTTGTTCTCGGAAACCTCGACGCAGAGGAGCACGGCCGTGTACTGGCCGCTTTCGAGGCGGGCGAGCGCGCCGTCGGTGGTGGACAGGAAATCCACTTCGAACGTCGATTCCAGAGCGGCTTGGTGATCCTGTATGAATCTCCGATCGCTGTCCACGATGAGGAGACGTTGGCCCATGGCTGGTTCCTTGGAAGTGGACCTTAACGATAACCGAATACCGGGCCGGAAAGACCTGCTGCCGGGAAAGATTCCCGGCAGCAGGGGGTTCAGGGTAGTTGCGGCCGCCTACCGGTGGGGGATGCCCACCGTGATCTCGGCGGTGCTCCGGGGGGCCCGGAGGAGCAGGAGCAGGGGCTTCCTGCCGACCTTCTTGACCTCCTGGTTGAACTCCTGGAGGCTCGTCACCTCCTTCGTGCCCACGGCGGTGATGACCAGGCCGGGCTGGAGGCCCTTCTCGGACGCCGCCGAGCGGGTGACCACGGAAGTGATGACCACGCCCTTCACGTCCTTGCCCAGGCCGTACTGGAGCCGGTTGGCCGGGGTGAGGGTCTCGACCGTGAAGCCGTACGCCTTGTCCAGGTTCAGCTGCTTGTCGTCGTCCTTGGGCCCGCTGGGGGTGTCGGCCTCGTCGTCGCCCTCCTGGCCCGGATCCTTGTTGATGTCCTTGCGGTCACCGAGGGTGGCGGTGAGGTCCCTGGACTTGCCGTCCCGCCACACGGTCACCTTCACGGTCTCCCCGGCCCTGCGGCTGGAGACCGCGGCCACCAGCTCGTCGCCGTTGCGCACCTTGCGGCCGTCCACGGCGGTGATCACGTCCAGGCGCTGGAAGCCGGCCTTGTCGGCCGGGCCGCCCTTTGAGACCTGGCCGACCACCGCGCCTTCCTTGATGCCCAGGGAGCTCTGGAACTCGTCGTCCAGGTTCTTGGTGGCCACGCCCAGGTAGCCCCGCTTCACGGGCTTGCCGCTGCGGAGATCGGGGAGGATGTGGTTGATCATGTTCACCGGCACCGCGAACCCGATGTTCTGGCCGTCGGGCCGGATGGCGGTGTTGATGCCGATGACCTCGCCCTTGAGGTTCAGGAGCGGGCCGCCGGAGTTGCCCCGGTTGATGGCCGCGTCCGTCTGGATGAAGGATTCCAGTCCGGGTCCGCTGAGCTGGCGGCCGCGGGCCGAGATGATGCCCTGGGTGACGGTGTGGTCGAGGCCCAGGGGGTTGCCGATGGCCACGACCCAGTCGCCGATGCGCATGGCGTCGCTGTTGCCCAGCTTGGCGTAGGGCAGGTGGGCGGCCTCGATCTTCACGAGGGCGATGTCGAGCTCCTTGTCCTTGCCGAGCACGGTGCCCTTGAAGGTGCGGCCGTCGGAGGTCTTCACCTCGAGGGTGGTGTCCCCGCCCCGGATGCCTTCGATGACGTGGTGGTTGGTGAGGATCTCGCCGTCGGGCGAGATGATCACGCCCGAGCCCATGCCCTGGACGCGCTGCTCCTCGTCCTGCGGCCGGCGGACCCCGGGGTGCTGCGGACCGAAGAACCAGTTGAAGAACTCGTCCCCCATGGGATTGTCCTCGGCCCGGTTGCGGTTCTTCACGTAGCTCGTGTTCGTGATGGAGACGACGGTCGGGTTGAGCTTCTCGGCCACCTCCGCGATGGGGGGAAGCCGGTCCGGGTCCCTGGTGTCCACGGTGACCGGCGCCTCGGCCTGGGCCCGGGCCACCCACCGGTAGCTGAGGCCCATGCCCACCGCCATGCAGGCCAGGGCGAAGAGGGACAGAGTGAGGAGCTGCCTGACTTGTTTTTTCATGATCACTTCCTCGAAGGCGAGGCCCAGCGCGGGCCAGTTGGTGCTTTGTCTCCAATATGGTGACAGTTATCTGTAAGTTCCATCCTCAAAAGGCGGTTGACCAGGTTGGAGTCCGCCTGGAAAAAAGCGGATGGTTCGGCCAGGGGGGTCGACCCGTCGCCTTTCGGCTATCCAAGCCGCCCGGGAAGGGCTATTCTATACGATCCAACGGCGGATGTAGTTCAGTTGGTTAGAGCACTGGATTGTGATTCCAGACGTCGCGGGTTCGAGTCCCGTCATCCGCCCCAG
>Ga0316222_1002987_pt1 | contig 17193 bp, 15 predicted proteins | sample TBH18011metaG_FD_206008 | JGI IMG/M metagenome (GOLD analysis project Ga0316222, IMG submission 206008) | Freshwater microbial communities from Trout Bog Lake, Wisconsin, USA - TBH18011 | ecosystem: Environmental > Aquatic > Freshwater > Lake > Hypolimnion/Profundal zone | place: USA: Wisconsin...
CATTTTCGAGGCGGTGGACGGCCCCAGTGCGCTGGCAGTCTGGGCGGAATATAAAAACCAGATCAACCTCGTCTTCACCGATGTCATCATGACCGGTGGCCTGAACGGACGCGAAGTGGCCGAGCATATCTGGCGCGACAATCCCAAGATGAAGGTGATTTTCTCCAGCGGCTACGGCGCGGACATGCTGGGCAAGGATTTCAAGCTCGACCCTGGCATCGTCTATCTCCAGAAACCCTACCTGCCGCAGGTGCTCACCAAAACCGTTCGCGCCTGCCTCGACGCGCCGCCCGGCTAAAACGCGCGCGGCCAATTTTTAGTTTTAAGTTTCCCCGTTCCCAACTTAAAATTGAAAGCTCGAAATTAAAAACCATTTGAAATGATCATTGCGCCGTCACTGCTGGCCGCCGATTTCACCCGTCTTGGAAAAGAGGCCGAACGCGCCGAACGCGCCGGCGCCGACTGGCTGCACCTCGACATCATGGACGGGCAGTTCGTGCCGAACATCTCCTTCGGCCCCGCCGCCGTCGCCGCCGTCCGGCCGCACGCCAAAAAACTTTTCTTCGATGTCCACCTGATGTGCGGCAAGCCCGAGATTCTGCTGGAGCCGTTCGCGCAAGCCGGCGCGGACGAAATCATCGTCCATGTCGAACTTGGCGAGAAGGTGCCGCAACTGCTTTGGAAAATCCGCGCGCTCGGCAAGAAGGTCGCCCTCGCCGTCAATCCGCCCACCGCCATCACTGCGGTGCAGCCGTATCTTGACAAGATTGACCTGCTGCTCGTGATGACGGTCAATCCTGGCTTCGGCGGGCAAAGTTTTATTCACGAGTGCCTGCCAAAAATCCAGCAGGCCGCCGTCTGGCGCCGGGAGCGGAAATTAAATTACCGCCTCGAAGTGGATGGCGGCATCAACAACCAGACCGTCGCCGAATGCGCCCGCGCCGGCGCCGACACGTTTGTGGCGGGAACCAGTTTGTTTGGCGCGCGCAGCCTGAAATCCGCCATCACCAAGATGCGGAAGATTGCGTCCGATAACGACCCCGGGCTCGCCGACCTGAAGATTTGACCGCGCGGTTATTTCTCCGAGGTTTTCGCGGCCTCGATGAGCTCCCAGAACTTGGGGTTTTCCTGCAACGCCTCGTCTTCGCCGACCTTGATGCCGGAGCGAAAAAAGAAATCCTTGAGTGTGTGCCGGCTCAAAATGCGGTGGACGAGCACGCCGAGCTGGTGGCGCTCAAAATACACGCGATAGTCGCCGATGCGGAAACGGTGCAACGTATGGCCGTCGCTTTCCAGCTTGCCGAAATCGTCCAATTCGCTGCCGATGACGTGCTGCGGCAAGCCGCGGAAATCGCCGAGGATTTGCAACTGCAGTTCCTTCGGCATCCGCGCCAGTTCGGACGCGGCGGTCGGCGTGAAGATGATTTGAAACGCGCTCATTTAATTTTGTAGGCCGATTATATGGCCGGAGAACAACGGAGTTCAACCCTTCATTCCGTCGCTTCAACCGAGCAAACCTTTTTTTAGAAAATAGCCATACGCGATGACCAGCGCGAATCCGACGAAGCGCGGCAGCCGCCCGAACACCGCCACGAAAAACATGTGCACCAGCGTCGAGCCGAGCAGGATCAGCATGCCCGTCTGAAAAAACGCCGGCATGGCCATCGTGTGATAGAGCGCGTAGATGCCGAGGCACAGCGGGATGGAAATGTGTGCGTCGCCAACCTGCGAGGCATAGACGACTTCCGGCTGTTTTCGCCAGCCGTAGTAAAACGCCAGCAGCGCGTTCGGCAAAACCATCAGCCAGCCGCTCAACCAGCCAAGATACTTCGCGCTGATGAAACCGCTGTGGTGATGCTGCACCCACGCCACGAGCCAGTCCGTGCTGACATAAATCGCATACGCGCCGACGGCGAGCAGCGCGAGATTTACCGGCAGCATCAGGCTGAAATGAGATTTGCCCTGGCGCACATTCGCCTTCAGCACTTCAAAAATATGAAACGCCTGCCAGAATAGAAATAATCCCACCAGCACCAAACCGTCGTTGAAGTTCAAGCTGCCTTTGCGCCCGAGCGCCCACACCGCGCCGGTGAAAAACAAGACCGCCGTCAGCGTGAGCAGCAGCGAGAGCCGGTTCAATTCCTGTTCCTTGCCGCCTTTGCCGCCGGCTTTAGCCGTGACCTTCGCTTCGGTTTTGGCCTTGAGCTTGACCTCGGATTTTTTCTTTTTGGCCGCGCCGGATTTTGCTTTTGGCAGGACGTTGATGCCCCAGATGATTGCTGGCAGGCCGAGCACGAGCGTCATGTTCGTGACATTGTTGACGAGGGAATTCGTCATCACGTCCGCACCGGAGCCGCCGGTCTGGCCAAGAATGAACGCGAAAATGAGGTTGCCCATGCCCGAGCAATACGGCATCACCAGCGTGCCCAGCACCGTGCCCTCAAAGCCGCCCGCGCTCATCGCCTCCAGCCGCCAGATCATCAGGAACGACGCCACGAGGAACAGCGCCAGAAACAGCCACGGCGTTCCCGCGCCCTGACTTTCCATCCAATGAATCAACGGCTTCAACACGCGGCGGATTTTAAGGAAATTTTTCTCTGGCGCGACATATTCCTGTCGTCGTCAGGCAAAATAAAACGGCGCGGAAGTTGTCCGCGCCGTTTGTTCTTCTCCGACAAAGCTTCAGCCAGCGATCACGCCGATTTCCACCGGTTCCACGTTCACGCCCTGCTTCTCCAGCCAAAGGATAGCGCGGCCCACTTCGCTGCGCGCGCCCTGCAACTCGAGGCAGACGATGCCGATTTCGTCCGTCACGCTGGCTTGGCGGATGTTTGTCACGACCTTGAACTTTTTGGCAACCTCCCAGATGAACGGCTGCTTGATGAGCTTGGGTGGATACATCAGCCACAAGCGCTGCTGCGTGGGCGAAGAGGATTTCGTTGCCGGTAATTTTTTTTTGGGCGTGGCCATAGAAATTAAAAATTAAGAACTAAAAATTAAAAACTATTTCTACCCTCCCGCAATCGCGGGGATGATGCTGATTTCATCGCCGTCCTTTAGGGCGGTCGCGCGGCCCTGGAGGAACCGGATGTCCTCCTCGTTGAGATAGACATTGACGAAGCGGCGCACCTCGCCCTGGTCGTCCACGAGGCGTTCTTGGATGCCGGGGAAGCGCGTCTGCAATTCGACGATCGCCTCGCCGATGGTGGCGGCGTTGATTTCGACGACCTCCTCGTTGTTGGTCAACTTGCGGAGCGGCGTGGGGATGCGGACTTTCTTTGACATAATTATAAATGTGGGTCAGGCGTTGACTTTTTCTTCCTGCGCCAGGAGCGCTTCAAATTCGCGCAAGCTGGGCTTGATCTCGCGCGCCTTGCCGCAATGGTTCTGCACGGCGTCGAGCGTCTTCAGTCCGTTGCCGGTGACGCAGATGACGGTGGAAGAATCCTTCGGAATCTTGCCGGACGCAATGAGTTTCTTCGCCACGCCCACGGTCACGCCGCCGGCGGTCTCGGCAAAAATGCCTTCCGTCTCGGCCAGGAGCTTGATCGCGTCGCGGATTTCGTCGTCCGTCACGTCGTCGGCGGAGGCATTGGTCTCGCGCATGACTTTCAGCGCGTAAAAGCCGTCGGCCGGCGTGCCGATAGCGAGCGACTTGGCAATGGTGTCGGGCTTCACCGGCTTGAAGAAATCCAGCCCGGCGCGTTGCGCGGTGGAAATCGGTGAACAACCGGTGGCTTGCGCGCCGTGAATGTGCGTGTCGGAGTTCGCGACAAGTCCGAGCTTCACAAATTCCTGATAGCCCTTGTGGATTTTCGTCAGCAACGAGCCGGACGCCATCGGCACGATCGTGTGCTGCGGCAGCCGCCAGCCGAGTTGCTCGGCGATTTCATACGCCATGCTCTTCGAGCCTTCGGCGTAATACGGGCGCATATTGACGTTTACAAACGCCCAGCCAAACTTGCCGGCGATTTCGGCACAAAGACGGTTCACCTCGTCGTAATGACCTTTGATGCCGATGACGTTCGAGCCGTAAATGAGCGAATTTACAATTTTGCCGTGCTCCAAATCGGACGGGATGAAAACGTAAGATTTCAATCCCGCGCTCGCGGCGTTGGCGGCGACGGAGTTTGCGAGATTTCCCGTGGACGCGCAGGCGACGGTTTCAAAACCGAGTTCCTTCGCGCGGCTCAACGCGACGCTGACGACGCGGTCTTTGAACGAGAGCGTCGGATAATTCACGGCGTCGTTCTTGACGTAAAGCTCGCGGATGCCGAGCGCCTTGGCGAGGCGCGGCGCTTTGACGAGCGGCGTGAAGCCGACGAGCGGACCAACGGTCGGCTCACCCGCGATGGGCAGCAGCTCGCGGTAACGCCACATCGTCTTGGGGCGCGACTCAATGGCCGCGCGCGTCAGCGACTTCTTGATACGTTCGTAGTCGTAGGCGACTTCGAGCGGGCCGAAGTCGAACTCGCAGACGTGCGTTGCTTCGAGCGGATATTCGCGTCCACACTCGCGGCACTTGAGCGCCTTCATAAAACCGTGATGTTCACTCATAATCAGTTTGGTTTCCGGCGATTTGCTCCGGGCAACAAAAAAGCCCCGACTCACAGCGAGAAGGGGCGACAAAACGGTTGTGCTCTTCTCATTTTCCCCAAGCTGATGATGCTTGGGCTGGAATTGGCACCTGTCATTGAAACCAAAGTTCAATCGGTTGCCGTGGTGTCAGCGGGCCAGTCCCTCAACCACTCTTTATGAGTCCGTCAAATCAACGGATGCAGATAGATTGATATGAATGTGGGCGGCTGTCAAATCGTTTTTTGGGGCGGGCGCGGCGCCTGCAATTCGCCTTTTCCCTCGCGCCGTTTGCGCTTATGGTGGGCGCGTGGAAACGGCGATGGTCATGTCGGTGCTGGTGTTCGCGGGCGCGAGTTTCTTCTTCGCGCTGGCGGAGACGGCGCTGTTTTCCCTGAGCAAATGGCAGGTGGCGCAGCTGGCCGAAAAAAATTCTCGCGCCGGCAAAATTGTTTCCCAACTGCTCGAACGTCCGCAGGACTTGCAGGCCGTGCTCGCGCTCGGCAATACTTTTGCCAACGCCGCCATCCTCGCCGCCGCGCTCCGCATGGTGTTCGATGCGCAGTGGGGCTTCGGCCTAACGATGCTGGCGATGGCCGCCGTGGTGCTGCTCGTCGGCGAGGTGCTGCCCAAGACACTGGCGGTGCGGCAGCCGGAACGCTGGGCGCTGCGCGTGGCGTGGCCGCTGCTGGTTTTTCGCCGCGTGACGAAGCCGTTCTACCGCGCCGCGCAATGGACGAACGCGGCGATTCTCAAGCAGGCCGCCGCCAACGCGGCGCCGCCCGCCGCCGTGACGGAGGCGGAATACCAAGAGCTGCTCGAACTCGCGTGGCAGCAGGGCACGCTCGAAGAATCAGAGCGCGAAATCATCCTGCAGATCATCAGCCTCGACCGGCGCACGGCGCGCGACATGATGCGCCCGCGCGCGGGCATGGTGGCGATTTCCGACGAAGCGACGGTGGAGGAAATGCTCGCGGCCGCGCGGAAATACAAGCATCGCCGGATACCGATTTACGACGAAATGCCGGACACCATCGTCGGCATCCTGAACACGCGGGCGCTGTTGCTCGACCCGAAAATTGATCTGGCCGAGGCCATTGAGTTCCCGTCGTTCGTGCCCGAGTCCATGAATCTTTTGTTGTTGTTTCGCGCATTGCAGAAACAGCAGCGCGGCCTCGCCATCGTGCTGGATGAATTTGGCAGCACGGTGGGACTGGTGACGATGGAGGACATCCTCGGCGGCATCGTCGGCAAAATCCGTGTGGCGACGGAGCCGCAGGGATTCGTGCTGGAAAAATTGTCGCCCGGCCACTGGCGCGTGAATGGCACGATGCGGCTGGAGGATTTCCGCCGCGAATTTCCGCCGCTGCCTGACGTGACGGAGGTCGAGACGATGGGCGGCTTGTTGACGCACCTGCTCGGCGTGGTGCCGGCGGCGGGCGAAACGGCGACGTTCGCCAATTTGAAATTCACCGCGCAGGTCGCGGACGAGCGCCGCGTGCGCGAACTGCTGGTGCAACAAGTAAAATGAGGAAACATTCAACAACGAACATTCAACGCCCAACCTCCAATTGGCGGGTGCGCTGCCGCCTTGGACGTTCGGCGTTGAATGTCGAATGTTCGATGTTTTCTTGTTCGGAAAATTCATGACCGGCTACCTCACCACATTTTTCGGCCTAGCGTTGTGCCTGCTGCTGTCATTTTTGCTATCGGGCATGGAGGCGGGCGTGTTCGCGCTGAACCGGCTGCGCGTGCGGCGGCTCGCGCGCATGGGCAACGCGCAGGCGCAGATCCTCCACGGTTTTTTGGAGAAGCCCGAGAAATTTCTGTGGACGATTCTTGTCGGTAATACGCTCGTAAACTTTTTCATCCTCGGCTGGGTCATCGCGAAGCTGCACGACTGGTTCACCGGCCGGACCTCCTTGATTGTTGCGCTATTCACGGTCATCGTGTTCGTGTTCTATTCGTTTTCCGATTTGCTGCCGAAGATGCTGTTCCGCGCGTATCCGAACCGGCTGTGTCTCGCGTCGGCCAACGCCGTCCGTTTGGTGCATCTGGCGCTGGCGCCCTTGGTTTATTTGGTCGAGGGCGTTTCGCGGACCGTCCTGCGCTGGCGCGGGTCGCGCGCCTTCACCGGCCGGCTCTTCGGCAACCGCGAGGAGATGCGCGCGGTGATGGCCGAGGCCGCGCAGGCGCTCACCGGCGAGGAGCACGCGATGGTCAACCGCGTGCTGGACCTGCAGCACTTCACCGTCGCGCAGATCACGATCCCGCTGGCGAAAACCTTCTCGCTCGAAACGTCCTCGCCATTGCACGACGCCTTGAAAATTGCGCAAGAAAAAAATCTTTCGCGCCTGCCAGTCTGGGAAACGCGTGATCAAAAAAAACGCATCGCCGGGATGCTCGACGTGGGCGCACTGCTGTTCGTGGAAAAACTGGACGCGGGAAAAACCGCCGGCGAATTCATGTCGCCCGCTCTGTTCCTCGACGACAGCACGCGGCTGGAAATCGCCTTGCGCCGGATGCAGCGCGCCGGCCAGCGGCTCGCCATCGTGCTGGCGCGCGACGGCGGCGAGACCGGCGTGGTTTCGCTGGAGGACATTCTGAAACTCATGTTCGGCGAGGTGAAACTGTGAATTGGAACGAGGCAATTGATGACGGGTTCAAGCTGCTGGCCGTGGTGGCGCTGGTGCTGTTCAACGCCTTTTTCGTCGCGGCGGAACTGGCGCTCGTCCGCATCCGCGACACGCAGCTCGCGCCGCTGGCGGCCAAGGGCAACCGCCGCGCCCGCACGGCGCGGCACATCGTCGCGCACATTGATTCCTACATCGGCGCGACGCAGTTCGGCATCACCCTCGCGAGCATGGCGCTCGGCGTTTTGGTGGAACCAGTCTTTCGCGCGCTGCTCGAACCGGTTTTTCCGCTGCTGAAAATTTCCAATGAACACACGCAGGGCACCATCGCCATCGCCGTGGGTTTTTTCGTGAACTGCTACCTGCTCATCATCGCGGGCGAGCTGGTGCCGAAAGCCATCGCCATCCGCCGCACGCTCCAAACGTCGCTGTGGGTCGCGTCGCCGCTGAACTGGTTTTATCGCATCTCGTATCCGTTTATCTGGGTGCTGCACCGCTCGTCGCAAATCGTTTTGCGCTGGCTTGGGTTCGCCGGCGGCGAACTGCATGACCGGCATTCGGAGGAAGAACTGCGCGTGGTGCTGGCCGCCGCGCAAGGGGCTGGCGACCGGCGCGATTTGATTTTGAACGCGCTCGATTTGCGGCATCGCACGGCGCGCGAGGTGATGCGTCCGCGCAACGAAATCACGGCGTTCGACACTTCTGCGTCGCTGGCCGAGTGCGTGGCACTGGCGGAAAAAACCCGTTACTCGCGTTTTCCAATTTGTGAAAACGGCGACCTCGACAAGACGCTGGGCGTGGTTCACATCAAGGATTTGTATGCCCTGCGCGAGCGGGCGAAGACGGCGGCGGAGCTGCTGCCGCTGGCGCGTTCACTGTTTTACATTCCCGAAACCGCATCGCTCGACAAACTGCTGCGACGGTTTCTCGACCGCAAATCGCACTTCGCCATCGTAGTGGATGAGTTTGGCGGGACGGTCGGCATCGTGACTTTGGAAAACGCCCTCGAGGCGCTCGTCGGGCAGATTCAGGACGAGTTTGACACGGAGAAATCCGAACTTGTCCGACTCGGTGAAAACATTTGGGAGGCCGCCGGCACGCTGGCGCTGCACGAGTTGGAAAAAATCATCGGCACCGTGCCGCACGGCGAAAACACGACGACGGCGAGCGGCTGGGTCACAGAAAAACTCGGCGGTTTCCCCAAGCCGGGCGATTATTTGAGCGTAGGCGATTTCGATCTGCGCGTCGAGACGATGGATGGCCCGCGCGTGGCGAAGTTGAAGGTGTCGCGGAAAAATTGACTCACCACTTCGCGCCGCGCCACGAGAAGATGGCCGCGACGCCGGCGATGGCGATGTTCACAATCACCGCCAGCCAAAGATCAGCCTGCGCAGCGTTGACCGAAAATAAAACAATCGCGCCCAGCCACAAGGCCAGCGGCGCGTAGTCGGGCGCGCTGGGATTGCCCGGCTGCTTGCGGATGAGATATGGCATGATGATGGCGAGAATCAGCAGCGTCACAAACGTCCAGCCGAGAAAACTTAGCGGCGACGCGCCGGACCACGTCAGGGAAATTTTCGTCGGCTCCCACAACCAGAGATGTTTCATGTGGGCGAACGGTTCCAGCGCAAAGTCAAATGCCAGCGCCAGCGCCGCCGTCAGCCCCATGAGCAGAAAGCCGTAGGTTTTCACCCGACGCCACGGCCGCAGCATCAGCCGCGCAACGCCGCGTGAATTGAAGATGACGATGATCCACAGCAGCAGCACGGTCGGCGGCACGGTGTTGAAGAGCTGCGGGCCGCTGGTCGCGCCGAACGACAGCGGGCCGAAAGGCAGGCCGGTGCGCGCGCTCAAACCATGCGCCGCGCCGCCGATGAGCGCAGTGATGAAGGCGGCGAACAAAACGCTTTGCAGCGGTAACGTCCGCGCGAGCGTGGCGATGGAACTGGCGGCCGCGAGCAGGAGCAGCAGGGCGTCGAGGTTGCTGGTCGTGCCGGGCGGATTAAACAATGTCGCCGCCGCCGCCGCGAGCGTGAGCAGCAATAGGAGATAATGCGGCCATGCCTTTTTTTTCAGGGTGGTTTCGGCGGCGGCTGGCCGGGCTGCTCCGGTTTTTGGCTGCATGGCTGAAGGCGGGAAGATATGAATTTTTCCGCGTCCGCAAAGCTAAATATTATTCGCCACCGTTTCGGCTTGTTTGACTGGCGGGTTGCAGCCTAATTTTTGCGATGCAAAGCTGTCCGCATCCCGCCGCCGAAACAGAAACGCTCTTTCCCGCCTTTGATTACATCAGTGGCGAGACCTTTCAGATTGCGCGCTGCCGCCGGTGCGCGCAGGTGGTCACGCTGCCGGTGCCGGCGGACATCGGGCGCTATTATCCCGCCGGCTATTACGGCGACAAGCAGGGGCGGCGTTTTCCGGTGGTGATGGAATGGCTACAGGAAAGGCTTTACGTCTGGCGTTCCGGGCAGGTGCTGCGCCGGTTGAAACAAAAAAATGCCAAGGTGCTGGACATCGGCTGCGGGCGCGGCCTGCTGCTGCGGGCTTTTCAGCAACAGGGCTGTGACGTGACCGGCACGGAATTTTCCGACGGAGCATGCCGTTTTGCGCGGGAAGTTTTAAAGTTGCCGGTGCGCGTGGGTCTGCTGCCGGATTTGAATTTCCCCGCCAACAGCTTTGACATCGTCGTGATGTGGCACGTTCTTGAGCACGTTTCCGACCCGCGCCCGATGGTGGCGGAAGTCGCTCGTATTTTGCGGCCCGGCGGAATGTTTTTGGTCGCCGTGCCCGACTTCGGCAGCCCGGAGGCGCAGCTTACGAAGGGCGGCTGGTTTCATCTGGACTGCCCGCGCCATCTGTCGCACCACACGCGCGAATCGCTGTCGCGGATTTTGCAAGAGGCCGGGCTGGCGCCGGCGTGGGTCAGTTCGCTGGCGCCGGAATACGACAGCTTCAGCTTCGTTCAGTCGCTGCTAAACTGGCTCGGCGCGCGGCCCAACCTGCTTTACAACTGGCTGCGCGGCCAGAGCGCGAAGGTCTTTGGCGGAAAAAAATCCTACGGTTCCGCCGTCGCCACCGTGTTGCTGGCACCCGTGCTGGGCGCAATCAGTTTGCCGGCCACGCTGTTGCTGGCGGTGCTGGGGCGGGGCGCGACGCTGACCATCACGGCGGTGAAACAATCGCCGCCGCGCAAATTACCTTGAGCACCGGCCCGGGATTTGCTCTGCTCAACCCCATGACGCTCGACGACCTCGCCGCCAAAATCAAGAACTGCGCGTTGCAGATGAACGCCCGCTACGGCGACACCGTGTTCGACGAATGGGCCGTGGTCTCGCTGGCGGAGAACAAGGCGCGCGTGCTGTTTTACACCGGGCCGCGCAACGACGAGTTTCTTCAGAACTTCGTCGCCGACCTCGGCCCGTTGCGCACCGAGCTGCACAACCAAAAATATGGCGTCGGCGACTTTGAGTTCTCCCGGCACGGCGTTGGCACCCGCATCGAGGCGTTCATGGTTTTGGGCGTCGGCCATTACCTCATCTGCAATAACACGCAGAACTCGATGGACGGCATCACCAAAAATCCGCGCTGGCTCGACGCGCAGGTGCCGTTCGTGGAACTCGCCGAAGTTGTGTGCTCCAGTCCGCTGCTCATCACTTGGGACACCCGGTTTTTCCTGAAATAAAAAGGCTCGCGCCCGCGCGGCGGTTTGCCCATCTTGCCGCGCGTGAATCATCCGGAGCATATTGCCAACGCCCACAAGTCGGATGCGGAATACGAGTTGCCGCTGGCCGGCTTCACCGGCACGCCGGAGGAACAGGACCGCCAGTGGTTTGAGCAATGTTATCGCGGTGACACGCAGCGCCAGCTTACCGTGCGCGCCGTCGTGATGGGCGGCATCCTGGGAATGTTCACGGCCGTTTCCAATCTCTACACCACGCTGAAGATCGGCTGGAGCTTCGGCGTGTCCATCACGGCGTGCGTCATCTCGTTCGTCGTGTGGAACACCATCTGCAAGCTGCTCGCCGGCCGCGTCACGCAGATGAGCGTGCTGGAAAACAACTGCATGCAGTCCACCGCCACCGCCGCCGGTTCCTCGACCGGCGCGACGCTGGCGACTGCGCTGGGCGCGCTGCTGCTCATCACCGGCGTGCAACAGCCGTGGCCGGTCGCCGCCGCCTTCGTCCTGTTCACCGCCGCGCTCGGCGTCTTCCTCGCCATCCCGATGAAGCGACAGATGATCAACCACGAGCAGCTCCGGTTTCCCTCCGGCATCGCCACGGCGGAGACGCTGCGCAGCCTGTATTCCAAGAGCGGCGAATCGTTGAAGCAGGCCTACTCGCTGCTCATCGCCCTCGGCGCGGGCGCGGTCATCGGCACGCTGCACACTTACGCGGAACTGGTGGAACAACTGAAGATTAAAAACCGCCTGCCGCAGTGGTTGGAATGGATTTCCGGCAAACTCTATCTGCCGGACACATGGGATTTCACCGGCTGGCTCAATCCGCTCGCTCGCGGCCAAATGGTCGGCCTCGGTTTCGAGCCGAGCGTGCTGCTGGTCGGCGCGGGCATGATCACCGGCCTGCGTGTGTCGCTCTCGATGTTCGTCGGCTCGGCGCTGCTTTACTACGTCGTCGCGCCGCCGCTCGTGGCGCTGGATGCCGCGAACGCCGGGCTGGCCGGCTGGATGCCCTCATTCAAGATGTCGCCCGAGGGCAACTTCAATCCCACGCGCTGGGCGCTGTGGGGCGGCACGGCGCTGATGGTCTTCTCCAGCCTCACGCAGGTGGCGATGAACTGGCGCACGGTCATGCGCGCCTTCTTCATCTTCAAGAAGTCCGAACGCGACGCCGCGCACGACGCGGCCGAGGCGGTCGAGGTGCCGAACTCATGGCTGTTCATCGGCCTCGTGCCGATCACCATCGGCATCATCGTCGTGCAATACTTTGCGTTCCACGTCGCCGTGTGGCTTGGCCTCGTGTCGGTGGCGTTCTCGTTTGTCGTGTCGCTCGTGTGCTGCCGGGCGACCGGCGAGACGGACACCGCGCCGATTGGCGCGATGGGCAAGGTGACACAACTCCTCTACGCCGTGCTGCCCGGCGCGAAGGGCATTGCCGCAATTAATTTAATGGCCGCCGGCACCACCGCCGCCGCCGCCGGCGCCGCCGCTGATTTGCTGACCGATTTGAAAAGCGGCTACCTGCTCGGGGCGAACCCGCGCCGGCAGTTTCTCGCGCAGTTTTACGGCGTGTTCTTCGGCGTCATCGCCGTGGTGCCGGCGTGGTATCTGATGGTGCCGGACAAGAAGGCGCTCGAAGCCTTCAACCCACCCGCCACGAACATGTGGCGCGCGGTGGCCGACCTCCTCACGCAGGGCATCAACCACTTGCCGTCCACCGCGCTGACGGCCATCGTCATCGGCGCGATGGTGGGGATGATTTTGCCGGTGGTGGAATACCTCTGGCCGAAGGCGAAGCCGTTTTTGCCGTCTGCCATGGGGCTGGGTCTCGCGTGGGTGGTGCCGTTTCAAAACGCCTTTTCGTTCCTCATCGGCGCGGTGATCGTCTCGGTGTGGCAGAAGTATAACCGGAAGAATTCCGACGCGTTTGCGATTCCCATTGCGTCCGGCCTGGTTGCCGGCGAATCGCTGGTGGCGGCCTTCATCGCCATCGCCTGCACGCTGGTCGGCTTTCTGGCGGTAAGGTGAAAATCAAGTGGCCTCCGGTGGTCAACCAAGAGAGCAAATTGAACTTTAATGGCCGCGCAAGATAACGGGCAACTCCCCAAAGCCAAAGGGGAAATTCACTTGAACCAAAACCATCCTGACGATTCAGCCCGCCTCGTAAATCAATTACGGCCAAGACCGGATGCGCCAGAAGTTGTTGGTGCCGGGTTGGACATTGTTGGTAAATGTCAGCGAACTGTCTGCACCAGCGGTATTGGTGAGTTGTGGCACCCAGTTGATTGGGGGCGACAAGTTAAAAGTGCGATCTAGCTCGTAATTATCTCCAGCGTAGCCTACATAATACAGACTCACGCTGCCCCCGCCCAAATTCTGAAGGGCGATCTGATTGTAGCCCGGCAGGTTGATGGACGTGATGACGCTTGGGCTGGGGATGCCATTAACGAACATCGTGGCCATGGCCCAGCCGATGGGCAGGCCGCTCACGGCGGTGGAAACGTAGGAATTGGTGGACCAGTTCGTGGAATTCAAATAAATGGTTTGCTCGTTCGCCAGACTGCGGAGTTGCACCACTGGATAATCGCTGGGCGAATCCTGCTGACTGCCGCAGGAGGCACCGGAGATGCTGAGGAAGTTGGTGCCGGCGAGCGTCAGGTTGCTGCCGAGCGCAACTGGTGAGTTAAAAGTGCTGATTTGAGGTTGCCAGATGGAATTGAAACCCAAACCGGAATCATACATCTCTGCACTGGAAAATATGGTTACCGCACCTGGACCGCCAATGCCGCCGGCGACAAGAACTTTCCCGTTTTGTAATAATGTAGATGTTGAAAAATACCGGTTTGTTGTCATTGAACCGGTCTCGGTCCAAATACCCGTGGCTGGATCGTATAATTCTGCACTGCTGGTGACACCGTTATAGGCTTGGTCGCCTCCTGTGATTAAAACTTTTCCATTGAGTAACAGATTTTCCATAAAACGATCACGGGGAAAATTTAGCGGACCGGTCGCTGCCCATAAACCTGTAGCCGGATTATATAGTTCTGATGTTGGGGTATCATTATCTAAAGCGTAATTTATTCCTGATGTGACCAATACTTCGCCATTAGGCAACAGCGTGGCGCAATGTTCATAACGGGAAGTATTCATTGATCCAGTCAAACTCCAGGTTCCAGTGGTGGGATTATACAATTCCGCAGTAGCCGTATCACTACCAGAGACATTACCACCCGCAACCAGAACCATTCCATTCGGTAGCAACGTCGCCGTGTGCGCCGTGCGAGCAATATTTAAACTTCCAGTCTGTGTCCATTGGCCTGTGACCGGGTCATACAATTCAGCAGATGAAATAACGTTTGTGAAAAAACTTCCGCCAGCTACTAAAACTTTTCCATTAGCCAGCAGTGTTGCAGTATAACCATCGCCGCTGTTCGTAGTCATTGAACCTGTTGCAGTCCACGTTCCGGTGTTCGGATTGTATAACTCTGCGCTGAAAAGCCAGCCATTTTTGCCGACGCCGCCAGCGACCAAAACATCACCATTGAGAAGTAAAGTTGCTGTCTGAAATTCACGGTTGGTGTTCATCGAACCAGTTGCCGTCCAAGTGCCAGTAATCGGATTAAACAATTCTGCACTGGTTTGAGGATAAGGAGTCAGTGCGCTATATCCCCCCGCTACCAATACCTTTCCATTGGATAGCAATGTTGCAGTATGGTATTCAAGATTGGTAGTCATCATTCCTGTATTCGTCCACGTCCCTGCCGCTGAATTATACAATTCTGTCATGGCTGGAAATCCGCCATTATAACCACCGACGACCAACACCTGACCATTGGGAAGCGTCGTCATCGTTTGGCCATCTCGGCTGTTGATCATTGGGGTGGTCGTCGGTGTCCATGTCCCAGCAACCGGATCATATAGCTCGGCAGCATTTTCATAGCTGCCATCAATGTAGCCTCCAGTCACGAGCACCTGACCGTTCGGCAGCAGCGTAGCTGAACCGGCTGTGTGATCGGTGGTCATTGCTACTGTCATCGTCCACGTCCCGGTGACGGGATCGTAAATCTCTGCGTTGGCAAGATTGTCGCTATTGCTGTCACGCCCGCCCGCGACCAAGACTTTCCCACTGGTCAGCAATGTGGCTGTGTGTGTAAAGCGAGCAAAGTTCATTACGCCAGTGTTCGTCCACATCCCGGTTGCAGGATTATACAACTCTGCACCAGCAATGAAGCTATTGACATTGTTGTAGCCCCCGGTAACCAAAACCATCCCGTTGGTCAGGAGCACCGCCGTGTGACCATCGCGGTTTGTGTTCAAAAGCCCCGTTGTGGACCACGTCCCGGCAACCGGATCATATAATTCCGCGCTGGCAAGATAGCTGCCATTGTAACCGCCCGCGACCAACACCTTCCCGTTGGGCAACAAGGTTGCGGAGTGGCTAGAATGGCTGTCGTGCATCGAACCGGTCACTGTCCACTTCCCTGTGGACGGGTTATAAATTTCAGCGCTGGAAAGATAGCTGCCGTTATACCCACCTGCCAACAGCACCTGTCCATTTAACAGCAATGTGGCCGTGGCATAAACACGTGGAACATTCATGCCATTGGTCGTTGTCCATAAACCAGTGGCGGGATCAAAGATCTCTGTGCTGTTTAGAGCTGTGCCACTGGTGCCTGAACCTCCGGCTACCAGCACTTTGCCGTTGGGCAGCAACGTCGCAGTTTGATAATAGCGGCCGGCGTTCAATGAGCCGGTGGCAGAGAATGATGCCTGTCCGGCTGCCGGGACGGGCATCAATGGTAATCCAAGTGCCAACGCGCCAAGCACGCAGATTTGTATCAAGTTCGCTTTTGTTTTCATGGTTTCCTCTGATTGATGGTTGCCGATGGCTGTCCAGCCGGTTTGGGTTGACCACGCATTCCCGTTCCCATTGGTGCAAAAAATGTAATGCCATTCGCAAAAAAGGGGAAGTATTTTTTCACCATCAAGCCCATTTTCTGGGCGCAGCCAGCAATCAAACATCAATAAATCATTAACTGAAAAATAATTATGGCAAACTTGAATGATCCGCTGAAAGAAAGTTACATCGGCAAAGTGGGCGTCGCCCTCAAGCCTTACACCGACGAACTCAAGGCCGGGGGTTACGACCCCACCGCCGTCATCACCACCCTCACCGGCGCGGGCGATGTCATCGAGGCCGCCGACAAGGTGCGCAAGGCCAATGAGAAAGTCCTCACCGATTCCGTCGCGAACGTCCATAAAATCCGCGAAAGCTTTTACACGCAGGCCACCACCGCCGTCAGTGCCGCAGAAGGCGTTCTGGGCAAGAACCACCCGCTCCCGGTCAAGCTCCGCGCCATGCGCGCCGAACTCATCGGCAACCAAAATCCCAACGGCACGCCCGTCCCCACGCCGGTGACGAAATAATTGCAAAATTCCCCAAAGCGGATCATTCAGCCAGCGGCGGTCATCAGACCGCCGCTCTTTTTTTGCAGGGCAGGGCGGTTCAAGGTAGGGACATTGCGCCGCGATGTCCCCGCCCGTCAGCGTAGCGAGGGCGGAACGAGCATGGTTGTGCGGGCGGTTGGTTTTTGGACGTTCGCGGGGAAGCCTCGCCTGACGCTGCGCTCGGCGAGGCGGACGGCGCAGCGCGCCATCCCTACCCATTTTTCCCGTCAACCGGGGTAAAACTGTCTAAAAATCGCCAGATTTGGCAAAAATCAGGGGTTTTAAGCGAAAATGGGCAGGTCGTTTGCCAATCTACCCGGTCTGTTTGCCAAACAGACAGGTCTGGATGCAAATCAGCACAGGTATTTTGCCATTCTACCGAGGTTGATTGCGGTTCTACCGAGGTCGAATGGCAATCTACCAAGGTCGTTTGCCAAAATACCCAGGACGGATGGCAATCTACCTTGTCCGTTTGATAAACTACCCCGGTCGAATGGCAAACGACCGGTTCCGTTCCGGCCTTCCGGCCTTCCGATTAAATCTTCACCTTGAATGAAAGGTGGCGGCCGTGGCGGTTTTGCCGCTTGCGCGGCGGGATGGCGGGTTTAACCTGTCGCCATGACAATGCGGCAGTTTTACGACTGGCAGACGGCGGGCGGCGGCGATGATGTTTCGCGGCTGGTCGCCACGCTGGAACGCGGGGAGATTGCGTGGTGCATGATCGGCGGCCTGGCCGTCAACCATTGGGCGCGCGAGCCGCTGGCCACGGCGGATGTGGACGTGGTGATCGCCGCCGGGCAGGTGGACACGGCGGTGAAGGCGTTGCGGAAAGAGGGTTTTACGGCCAAGAAATTCGCGTGG
>Ga0316222_1002988_pt1 | contig 17190 bp, 11 predicted proteins | sample TBH18011metaG_FD_206008 | JGI IMG/M metagenome (GOLD analysis project Ga0316222, IMG submission 206008) | Freshwater microbial communities from Trout Bog Lake, Wisconsin, USA - TBH18011 | ecosystem: Environmental > Aquatic > Freshwater > Lake > Hypolimnion/Profundal zone | place: USA: Wisconsin...
CATTGATGGTGAAATACAAGTTGGCGCTGTCATTGCTCACCGTCACCGACGATATGTCCAACTGCGGCGCCCCCGCCCCGGCAAACAAATCATTCGTCGCATCAAGGTAAACCGTGGCGCGGGCGGAGAAACCCCAGACAGTTAGAACACATAAGGTGGCAATTCTTTTGAGGCAATCCATGAGGACGGTTTGATGCATAGCAAATCGGTGATGGTGTCTGACCAATATACGCGGCTTTGCGTCATTTCCCCATACCCCTAATCAGGTGAGGCGACCCGGAGCGGGATACCGTTGATTCCAAGAGGTTGCCGCCCCGGATGAGAACTGTCTGCCAATCTCCCTGAACAAGTGCGCCTGTTCGGCCGTCAGCTGATCTTGGATTGCGTATAGCGCATGACCGCCTCAGTCCTTGAATGGACGTGCAGCTTTTTATAAATCTGTTTCAGATAAGTGCTGACGGTGTCAACGCTCAGGCCAATCTGGCCGGCTATCTCCTTGTTGCCATACCCTTTGGAAAGCAAGATAAGAACCTCCTCTTCCCGGGCAGACAACCCCAGCCCGGACTCTTTTGGCTGATCGCGTTGGCGGAAATAACGAACCACCCGCCGCGCCACCGCCCCGGTCATGGGTGCCCCGCCTCGCAACAAGTCCTGCAAGGCCCCCTGCAACTCGGCCGGTTGCGTGGATTTTAACAGATATCCGTCGGCCCCTGCCTGCAGGGCCATGAACACCAATTCGTCATCCGCCACCGAGGTCAGGATCAGGATTTGCGTGTCCGGGAGCAATTCCTTGAGCCGGGCCGTGCATTCGATACCTGACATCCGCGGCAGAAAAATATCCATCAACACAATCTGGGGCCGAACTCCCGGGAGCTGCTTGATCGCTTCCTCGCCGGAGGCGCACGTGCACACACAGGTGAAGTCCGGAAAGGTGCCCAATAATTTGACCCAGCTCTCCCGGATCTCCCGCTCATCCTCCACCATCGCCACCCGCACCAAGCTTTCCCGGACCGCAGCCACGTTCAATTTTTTTTCAGACAGCTTGCTCATAATTGGTTTCCCGTTTGATTCCCTTCGTTGGGATGCTCCGTCCGCCTGCGCCACCAAGTTCTGCGCGGACTGGATAAATGAAACACTTGGGCCGCCAATTCGACCCGGCAACCTGCTCCGGGATGGCTGACAATACTGCATTGCCCACCCACCTCGGCCATCCGCTGCGTCATGTTGGTCAGCCCGTTGCGCGCCCGATTGGGCACCGCCGGATCAAACCCGCGGCCATTGTCTTCAATGGTCACTTTCACGGCATCTTTTTCAACCTGCAATTTCAACAGCACCTCGGTGGCTCCCGCGTGTTTGGCCGCATTATTCAGCGCCTCTTTGGTGGCCAGAAAGAGATTGCGCCGCCGGGCCAGGTCAAAGGCCGCCTCAGGAATCTCCCCCTCTACGTCCAAACGGCACCGGATGCCGCTGGCCCGCAGAAAATTTTCAGCGTAACGGCAAACATAGTTTTCGAAATCACGCAAGCTGTCACGCTGGGAATTGACCATCCAGACCACCTCGTTGAGGGCTTGCACCAACCGGCGGCCCGTGTCAGAAACCCGCTTGAACCGGGCCCGGGCTTCCGGCTCATCCGCCAGCTCACTTTGGGCCGTTTCCCCTTGCAGGACCAACTGGGTCACCACCGCGCCCAAGTCATCATGAATATCCCGGGCAATCCGGGCGCGCTCGCGGTGCAATATTTGCTGTTCCTTGGCTTGCAACGCCACCTGGGCCAGCAATCGCAGGCAAATTCCCGCCACCACTACGCAAAACGTCAGCAGGGTCATCTCGAACCAGCCGCGCTGCCAAAAACGAATCAGGACCGGTTGCAAGGGTAATGATGAATCAACTTTGGGCGACTCCGGCATGCCTGGGGCATCGCAGAACGGAAACAGAATGCGGGCCGCCGGCCAGTTTTCTCCCGGCTGTTCGGCCGTCTGCCACCCTTTGACCTCCTCTGGCACGATTCGCCACGTGTCATCAGTGGGTATCTGAATCAACCGGCCATCCGTTGACTCCACCTCGATTCCCGCCACCAATCCAGCCCATTCGTATTCATTGAAGGCCTCCACCGCCAGGACATGCGGACCGGGGGACAGCACCCGGGTCACGTCATATTCCGTCAGCCGGCCCCAATCAGAACCGCGACCGAACTCGACTCCGTCGAGAAAGGCACGGAAAGTATCATGGGCCGTCATCCGCAGCCGGACACGTTTGATCCGGAAATCGCCGGGAATCTGGATCAGCTTCCAGAAACGACAGGTGACCCGGTCAATCCGTTGGTCCGCCCAAATCCAGGAACCGACGGAAAATTTGGAATCCCACACGGGACCGCCGACCACCCGGAATTCGTCCAGCCGCATCCGGCTGCCGGCGGATGGAAAACAAATAAATCCCACCGCAGATATTTCGGCCGGCGCCAAAGGCTGGTCGGACTCCCGCCCCAAGGTAAGATTGTTTGTGTCGAGCGAGAGCCAGGCACCCGCCGCCGGAGTGAACCGTAAAGTGTTCAGCACCCAGTCAGCCGGAATGCCGGCGTCATGATCGCTGGAGGTGGAGGCATACCACCGGCCGGCCACCCGCACCACCATCCGGGTGCTCGAGGCGGTGGATTCGTTGCGACTGTAATAACTGAAACCGGAAATCTCCCGGCCCTGGAAATTGGTCCCCGTTTCCACCCAGACCAAGGTGTTGCTGACCTGGTTGCCAATCAGGGTCAGGAAACCCTTGCTCCATTGTCCAGGTCCGCTGCGCGCCCCTCCATAACTGGAACTGAGGGCGGGATAGTCATAAATATATCCGGAAAATGCGGTTGTAAAATCTCGGACGACGCCTCCTTGCAAGCCCAACACATGCCACCCTGGAGCACTGCCAACGGGACTGTAATCCGGGACAATCTCGTCGAAATGTTCAATCAACAAAGTGGCTCCCGACGCCGATCCGATCAAGACCGATAGCAAACCCCACCAATGCAGGCAGGCAACAACCCGGCTGAACGACTTCGCCGGTTTGAGCCTGAATTTTTTCATGGTGCGTCGTTACTATTTGTGAGAAGTGCCGCCAAAACAAGAATTATTGGCATCCGATGGCCAAAGAGTTTTTCAAGCAAGAACGGTAATTGGACCTCCAGTACGGGTCTCACGGCGACTGTAACGTGCGAGGGATTCGGTGCGAATCGAGGCGGGCGTTGGTATGTCGTCTTCGTCCTCATACCGCCACGGGGCTCCGGCTTCGTTCCACTAGGCGCTCCTCTCGACCCTCCGCTCCACTTATTGCCGAATCCGGAAATGTCCACACAGGGAACAAGAATTGACACAACGAAAAGTGCTAACGCTGCCGCTGCTAGTATTGTTGAACAGAGATTGGCACAATCCCACATTGCAGGTTGGCCGAGTGGTTGCCCGCTTTGGTTCCTTTCGTCCCATTTGATGCACGGATCGAAGCTATTAGTTGTGCGCTTCATGCAATTCGCAGGATATGTTTCACCGTGCTCACCGATGTCGGCTTGTCAGCACTCCCTCCGTTTCAATGCCCGAATTCCGCCTTTCAGGGGAATCTCAAGTATTATATTAATCGCCGTGACCCATGCGCGGTTTGCTTCGCTTCAGGGCTTCCGGTCGGCCCTCACTCCCTCTCGACCACGCCCGTTCCGCTTCTCAAACCGCGTGTTCGTCACGAGCGAGCATTTGCAGATTGCCGGACGGATTCGTTGTGGGCGTTGAGCAGCGCCATGGCCTCGGCGCGATTCCTCGTGCCGGTGCTTTCCTGCTTGTGAGTTTCCGCGTCTTCGAGGTAGAACATGCCGCCGCGCTTGCGGCGGCAGAGGATGAAGCGACGTTTCATAATTTCGGATTTTTTGTCCGAAAGTTATGAAGCCATGCGTGGCTTTGGGCGTATCAGCTACACCAGACGGGCAGCGAATCCCGTTTTCGCGAGTGATTGCCGAGTTTTACCGGAGTAGTTGTTGAGCGGTAGCCCGGTATTGACGGTATGGATTTCACTGCCACTTGCCTTCTCTGGTTTTGCCATCCTGTTGAAAAACAACAGTTTAATCATGGCGGAAGGGGTGGGATTCGAACCCACGGTACGGTTACCCGTACTTCTGATTTCGAGTCAGATGCCTTTAACCACTCAGCCACCCTTCCAGCCGTTGAGCAATCGGCTACCACTATGGCGGATTATTAATCCGTGGCAAGCTCAATTGGTCGCCCACAGCGACCGCCGGTGTGTCTTGCCACTGTTCTTGACGTAGCGCGGATTGGCAATCCGCCGGGCGTGGTAAACACCACGACCATTGGCCTGGCCACGCGCGGCAGATTACCAATCGGCGCTACCGCCGGCGGACCGCCGGATCAACCGGCCGGACTGGCCGGGAACGAATATTTCAAAGGATTTTCCGGAACGAACGGTCTTATTGGTGGTCTATACCACCAATACAATGGGATTCCCGCCCCAGACAAATGCCGGCACCGGCGCCACTTTTTCCGTGACGCCGCCGGTCGGACCCTGTCTATTGAGGCCGGTTATGCGTCCATCCACCCGAATGACTGGCGAGCCGACCATAGGAAACCGGGGATTTTCCGCCGCCGGCCACTTTCCCGGCTAAACCCGCATGAACGCCTCCCACCCCCAAGCCCTGCAGGCGTTCGTCCGCAAAGTCCGTTTTCTGCTGCTGTTCCGCGAAGCCCTGCGCTGGGTCAGCGCGTGGCTGTTCCTCTGGGGGGCCATCGTGCTCGCCCTCCGCATCGCCGGCCAGCCCGCCGGCGGCTGGCCCGCCGCCGGTCTCCTCGGCTGCCTCCCCGCCGCGCTCGCCGCCGTGATGCAGGCCCGCCGCGGGTTGCCCGCCTTCGCCCATCTCCGCGCAAACTACGACCGCCTCAACACCTGCGGCGGCGTCATCATGGCCGCCGAGGCCGCCGATATGTCCGCGTGGGAAAGCCACCTGCCCGCCCCCGCCGTTCCCGGCCTCCGCTGGCGCGGCCGGCGCACCTGGCTGCTCCTCGGCCTCGCCGCCCTGTTCGCCGCCACCACGCTCTGGTTGCCCGACCGCCTCACCCGCCTCGCCAGCCGCCGCACCCTGGAGATCGGCAAGGTCGTCGGTGAATTGCAGGCCGAGGTCAAAACCCTCGCCCAGGAAAGGCTTCTCGACGATAAAAAGGCCGACGCCCTCGAAAAGGAATTGTCCCGCCTGCAAAAGGATTCCAACAGCACCGACCCCGGCAAGACCTGGGAGGCGCTCGATCACATCAAGGAAGCCGACGCCAATACCGCCCAGCTCGCCGCCGAGGAAGCCATCAAGAAAACCGCCGCCCTCGCCCAGGCCCAGACCCTGGCCCAGGCCATGCAGCAGGCCGCCGATTCCGGCATGAGCGATGCCACCGCCGCCGCCGCCGCCGCCGATCTGGAATCCCTCCTGAACGCCGCCAAGCTGGAGGAGGGCGTCCTCAAAGGCCAGATCCCGCCCGAACTGTTGAAAGGTCTGACCGGCCTCAACAAGGAACAGATGAGCCGGCTCATGAAGGCGCTCCAGGCGAACAAAGATGCCCTTAACGGCACGATGAGCGACCTCGCCCGCCTCAAAATGATCGATGCCGATACCCTCGCGAAGTGCCTGGGCGCCGGGACCGGCGGCGATCCCGGGGCGCTCGCCGATTATCTCTCCCATTGCCAGGGCGGCGGCGATCCCGACCTGTTGTTCTCCTGGCTCGCCCACCCCGGCAAGGGCGGTCCCGGCGGCGGCGGACCCGCCGCGCCCATGACCTGGCAGGATCAGGTCTCCGAGAAGGATACCAAATACCAGCCGCATGCCCTGCCGCCCGCCGGCAAACTCGATACCGCCCAGCTCGTGGGCGTCAGCCGCACCGCGCCCAAGGTGAATGCCGATGCCCCCGCCACCGCCGCCGGCGCCCTCGACCAGGCCGCCGGCAGCGGCGGTTCCGCACAGATCCAGACCGTCCTGCCCGAGCAGCGCGCCGCCGTCCAGAGTTTCTTCAAACGCGACCAATGAATTGAATTATGTCTGAAGCCAACGCCATCATGAAACCCGAGGAATTGCAGCCCGCCGCCGCGCTGGCCCGCAAGACCTTGGAACAGCTCGACGCCATTCTGCTCGGCCGCAAGGAACTCCACCGCCTCATGCTCTACGGCATCCTGGCGCGCGGCCACATCCTCTTCGAGGGCCTGCCCGGCCTCGGGAAAACCGCCCTCGTCCGCACCGTGGGCCACATCCTCAAACTCGATTTCAAACGCATCCAGTTCACGCCCGACCTCATGCCCGGCGATGTCCTCGGCACCCACATCCTCCAGGAGACCGGCTCCGGCAAGCGCGAGCTCGTCTTCCAGCCCGGCCCCGTGTTCACCAATATCCTGCTCGCGGACGAAATCAACCGCGCCTCGCCCAAGACGCAGTCCGCCATGCTGGAGACCATGCAGGAACATTGCGTGACCCTCCTCGGCACCACGCGCGAACTGCCCCGGCCCTTCTTCGTGCTCGCCAGCCAGAATCCCGTCGAGCTCGAGGGCACCTACCCGCTGCCCGAAGCCCAGCTGGACCGCTTTCTCTTCCGCCTGCTGTTCGACAGCATGGACGCCGCCGTGCTCGAGGAGATCATCGCCGGCCGCCGGCGCGGCGAACTCCCCGCGCCCACCTGGCAGATGGAACGCCACGAGCTCGAATCCCTGTTCCAGACCATGGACCGCATCTACCTGCCCCGGCCGGTCGCGCGCTACATCGCCCGCCTCGTCACCGCCACCCATCCGGAAAGCGCCGAGGCCACCGAGCCCGTCAAACGCTACGTCACCTACGGCGCCTCGCCCCGCGCCGCCATCGCCATCGCCGAGGCCGCCCGCGCCCATGCCCTCGTCGCCGGCCGCCCCAGCGTGGGCTTCGAGGATGTCAAAGCCGTCGCCCAGCCCGTTCTCAACCACCGGCTCATCCTCAATTACCAGGCGCGCTTCGACCGCCTGAACGCCGCCAAGCTGGTGACCGAACTCATCGGCCAGCTCGATGAGACCGGCCTCAACCTGCCGGCCGATCTCGAACTCGCCACCCGCTGAAACCATGCGCCACCCGTCCATCGCCCGGAATCTTCCCCTGCGCCTGGTGCTCGTGCTCGCCGCGCTGCTGGCCCTGCTCCCCGCCCGCGCGGATGAATTCGGCGAGATCGCCGTCTCCGCCGATGCCATGTACACCGGCACCACCTACCACGGCTACGGCGAAATGCGCGTGCGCATCGAGAACCGTTCCGGCAGCAAGGCCCACACCGTCACCGTCGTCTATCCCGCGAACTCCTATGGCGGCGGCAATTACCTCAGCCGCGTGTCCCGCTCCGTGAACGTCGCGCCGAACTCCGACGAAGTCATCACCCTCCTGCAGCCGCCGCTCCCGGCCACCGGCGACAACCAGGTCCGCGTCGAGGTCGACGGCCATCATGAGGGCGAAATCCGTGCCCCGGCCAACAACCATTGCAACTTCTCCGGCTATGGCGGCGGCAACCCCCGCCCGCCGACCATTCTGGTCAGCCGCAACTTTGATTTCGACGGCATCACCCGTCTCTTCAGCACCAACCGCTATGCCGCCACCGGCACGCCCAAGCCTTCCCCGGCCCTTTATCCCGGGGGACGAGCCGGCACCGGGCGCGTGTTTTACGGCAGCACGGCCGATCCGAATGCCGTGGAGACCATCCGCGCCGAGGTCCCGCCGCCCGAGTGGAGCGACAACTGGCTCGCCTACACACCCTTTGACGCCATCGCGCTCGACACCGCGGATCTGCGCGCCCTGCCCGCGCCCGTCCTCGATGCCCTCGGCAATTATCTCGCCGCCGGCGGCAACATCTTCCTCGCCGGCCAGGCCGCCCCGCCCGCCGTCTGGGGCGCGGCCGGCAAAAAAATTCCCGGCGCGGAGGCGCGCTACGACATCGGCTTCGGCAGCTGCTATGTGTTCGCTTCCCAAAGCGCCTTGGAAAACCTGCCCGACGACGCCCTGACCCGCCTGCACACCCAGTTGCGGACCGCCGTTGGCTATTGGCAAAGCCTGCCCACGGACGGCACCAGCGCGAACAATCTGCTGCCCGTCACCAAGGACACCAAAATCCCCACGCGCGGCATCGTCATCGTGATGCTCCTCTTCATCCTCGCCATCGGCCCCGCCAATCTCATCGTCCTTGGCCGCCTCAAACGCCGCACCTGGATGCTCTGGACCATCCCCGCCATCTCCGCGCTCACCACGCTGGGCGTCTTCGGCTACAGCTTCGTGCGCGAAGGTTTCACGCCGGACACGCGCATCAGCGGCCTGACCTGTCTCGACCAGCCCGGCCACCGCGCCACCACCGTGGGCCTGACCGGCTTCTATTGCCCGCTCACCCCGAGCGGCGGCCTGCAGTTCGACCCGGAGACCGAGGCCACCCCGCTCGTCGGCCTCGGCTACGGTATTCACAGCGAAGCCCGCGAGGTGGACTGGACCCAAGGCCAGCATTTTCAGCACGGCTGGATCGCCGCGCGCGTGCCCGTGCATTTTCACATCCGCAAATCCGAGATCCGCCGCGAACGCCTCGAACTGGAACGCGCCCCGGGCGGCCTGAAGATCGTGAACGGCCTGGGCGCGACCGTGAAACAGCTCTGGCTGGCCGATGCCGACGGCAAAATCTACGAGGTCACCAACCTCCCCGCCGGCCAGCTCGCCGGCCCCGTCGCGCCGGGCGGTGCCAAAGTGCTCAGCCATTTGGGCGTCAGCCGGCTCCGGACGGATTTCGGCCTGGGCAACTCCGGCGCGCGCACGGATGCGTTGAAGAGCGGCCTGCAAGCCTACCTCGTCCCCGGCAGCTACATCGCGTTGCTGGACGGCAATCCGTTCATCGAAAACGCCCTCGGGGCCGCCGCCAGTCCCCATCGCACCCTCAGCGATTCCCTCGTGTACGGCCTGCTCGACCCCGAGACCACCCCATGAAAGTCCAAGTCAAAAACCTGCGGAAGCATTTCGGCAAGACCGTGGCCGTGGACAACATCTCGTTCTCCTTTGATTCCGGCCACATCTTCGGTTTCGTCGGCCCCAACGGCGCCGGCAAGACCACGACCATGCGCATCATCTCCACCATCGAGGAGCCCACCGGGGGCGATGTCCTCCTCAATGGCATCTCCGTGTGCGAGGAACCCGAGCTGGCCCGCCGCGCGGTCGGCTATGTGCCGGATACCCTCCCCGCCCACGGCGACATCACGGTGCACGAGTACCTCGATTTTTTTGCCCGCGCCTACGGCTTGCGCGGCCGGCAGCGCACGCGGTCGGTCGAGGCCATCGAGGAGTTCACCAATGTCGCCGGCATCCGCGACAAACATCTCCGCGCCCTGTCCAAGGGCATGAAACAGCGCGTCAGCCTCGGCCGGGCGCTCGTCTACGACCCCGATGTGCTCGTGCTGGACGAACCCGCCGCCGGGCTGGATCCCCGCGCCCGGGTGGAGCTCCGCGAGCTGCTCACCGTGCTCGCCGAGCGCAAAAAGGCCATTCTCATCAGCTCCCATATCCTCACCGAGCTCACGGAAATCTGCAACGGCGTCGTCATCATCGAGCGCGGCAAGATCCTCGAGACCGGCACCATCGAGGACGTGCTGCGGAAGAGTTCCCCGCGCCGCACCGTGGCGGTGCGCGTGCTGGACACCCAGAACGCGCCGCTCCTCAAGGAACTGCTCCAGACCCCGTTCGTGGAGAATCCGCGCGACGTGGCCAACGAGGTGCATTTTGAGTTCGCCGGCGATGAGGCGGCCGCCTGCGACGTGCTCGGCGGGCTGATCGCCAAGCGATTCCGGGTCATCGAATTCCGCCAGACCAAGGCCAACCTCGAGGATATTTTCATGAACGTGACGAAAGGCGGTGTGCAATGAACGTGGCCGGCATTAAAACCCATTTCGCCGGCTGGCGCGACTGGGAGTTGAACCCCATCGTGGTCAAGGAACTGCGGCAGGCCGTGCGCAGCCGCGCCGTGACCATCATGCTGCTCCTCTTCCTGGCCGGGCTGTTCATCACGTCGCTCGGCTTCCTCATCTCGCAAAGCTTCGAGGTGGATGCGAACCTGCGCCTCGGCGGCTCGATGTTCTCCGCTTTCGCCGGGGTGCTGGCGTTCTGCAGCCTGCTGTTCATCCCGCTGTATCTCGGCATCCGGGTGGCGGTGGAACGGCAGACCTTCAACCAGGACCTGCTGTACGTCTCCACGCTCTCGCCGGCCCGCATCATCTTCGGCAAATTCCTGTGCGGCGCCTACGTGACCGGCCTGTTCTTCAGCGCCTGCATGCCCTTCATGGCGTTCACCAACCTCCTGCGCGGCGTGGATCTGCCCACCGTCTTCTTCATCCTCGCCTATCTGTATCTGGCGGTGTGCGCGGTGAACCAGGGCGCCATCTTCCTGGCCTGCCTGCCCGCCAGCCTGCCGGTGAAGATCCTGTTCGCGATCATCGGCCTGGGTTTCTGCGTCAGCCTCGCGGGCAGCCTCGTGGGCTACTCGTTCCTCATGATGGAAGAGGGCGTCGGCGCGATGATGTCCCATAGCACATTCTGGAACAACGCGATGACCTTTCTCGCTATCATCGCGGCCGTGACCGGCCTGTTCTTCGTGCTGTCCGTGGCCCTGATCGCCCCGCCCTCGGCCAACCGCGCCCTCCCGGTGCGCCTCTATTTCACCGGGGCCTGGCTGGTGACCGGGCTGATCGCCCTGAGTTGGTACTGGTGGCAGCCTGTATCCCCTTATGTGTCCGTCTGGGAATTTCTCTCGTTCATCCTGTTCCTGTTCGCCTTGCTGGTGGTCATCAGCAACGCGGACCAGTTCAGCCTGCGCGTGCGGCGCACCATTCCGGCCAACCGCTTCAAACGCGCCTTCGCCTTTCTCTTCTATAACGGCGCGGCGGGCGGCCTCGTGTGGCTGGTCCTGCTGGCGCTGACCACCTATTTCATCACCTACGCCGTCCTCCAGGCGGAGTTACATCCGGTTCACCACACCGGCCGGGGCGCGGTGGTCACCACGGTGGACCAGTCGGACCTGGAATTCCAATACAAGCTCGGCATCGTGCTGCTTTACACCTTCGCCTACGCGCTGACGGCGCTGTTCCTGCACCGCCGCTTCTGGCCGCAGCGCCCGGCCAAGCTCAGCAGCCTCATCGCCATCATCCTCGCCGCCGCCTGGGCCCTCATGCCGGGCCTCATCCTGTTCTTCGCGAACAAACTCTCCTGGCAATCCATCGAAGGCGAGCAGCTCGGCAATGTCTTCAACGTCTTCAGCATGCGGGATGCCAGTTCCCTGCCGCCGCATTTGCTGTTCGCCTCGGCTTGGCTCGCGCTCGCCGTGCTCCTGAATCTGCGGTGGTTCTTCCGCCAGGTGAAGAACTTCGCGCCGCTCCTGCCGGCCGACCCCGAAAACCAGCCGCCCGTGATCGGCTGAACCGGCTGAACGACCATGGACGCCGACCTCCGACAAGCCCTGCACGACGGCGAAAAGCTGGGCCTGCGCTATGCCCTGCAGATCCCGCCCGTGGCCGCGAGCGGCCTGGCCGGCACCCGCTCGGGCCGGCGGGCGGGGACGTCCATCGATTTCCAGGACTACCGCGAATACCAGCCCGGCGACGACCTGCGGTTCATCGACTGGGGCATCTACGCGCGGTCCGACCGGCTGGCCATCAAACTGTTCCGCGAGGAAGTGGTGCCGCACCTGGACCTGGTCATCGATGGCTCGGCTTCGATGAACCTGGCCGACACCGGCAAGGGCGCCGCCGTCGCCCGGCTGGCCGCGCTCCTCGCCACCGCCGCCGCCAACGCCCAGTGCACGCAATCCGTGTGGCTGTCCGGCGAAGGTTTTCAACGTCTGCCCAACGATACGCTCAATCCCGGGGCCTGGGACGGGCTCGCGCTCACCGCCCGGCGGTCGCCCGACCAGGCGCTGGCGATCCTGCCGCCCAAGTTGCGGCGGCTCGGCGTGCGCGTCTTCATCAGCGACCTGCTCTGGCCGGGCGATCCGCAGCCCGTCCTCCGGCGGTTGCGCGAGGGCGCGGCCGCCCTGTTCGTCATCCAGCTGCTCGCCCGCGATGACGCCACGCCGCCGGAGCACGGGAGCCTGCGCGTGCTGGATTGCGAGACCGGCGAGGAGACGGAGCTGTATGTGGACGCCACGGTGGCGAAGCAATACGCCGGCAACCTCGCGCGCCTCCAGCAGGCGTGGGCCGACGGCTGCCGCCAGTGCGGCGCGCAGATGACCACGCTCATCGCCGAAGACCTGGAAGCGGGGCTGAACGAACTGGAAGCCATCCAACTGCTCGCCCCGGCATGATCCCCTTTCTCACCTATCCGTTCGCGCTGCTCGCGCTGGCCACGCTGCCGGCGCTGGCGGCGATTTATCTGCTCCGGAACCGGTTCCGGCGCCGCCCGGTGTCGAGCGTGCTGCTCTGGAAATTTCCGGTGCAATCCAAGCAGGGCGGCTCCAAGGTCCACCGGCTGCAACTGCCCCTGCTGTTCTTTCTCGAATTGCTCATCCTCACGCTGCTGGTGACCGCGGCGGCGGCCCCGCACTGGAAACTGCCGCAGGCCACCCGCCCGCTCATCGTCATCCTGGACGATTCCTTTTCGCTGCACGCCGCCGGCGGGGACGGCCGCACCAGCCAGGCGCGGGCGCAGGATTACCTGGCCGGCCTCTTCCGCCTGCAGGCGCCGCCCACGACCCGGCTCATCCTGGCCGGCCGTGAACCGCGCGCGCTGGGCGGTTCCCTGAAGACCTGGACGGAAGTGTCCGCCGCGCTGGCCGGGTGGCGGTGCCAGTCGCCCGCGGCCGCGCTGGACCGGGCCATCACCCTGGCGGCCGAGCTGGGCCACCAGCAGGCGAACATCCTGGTGCTCACCGACCGCAAGCCGGCGGACGCCGCGGTCTCGAATCCGCGGCTGGAATGGCATGCCTTCGGCGAGCCGCTGGACAATTTCGCGATCGTGAACGCCGCCCGCACCGCGCTCGGCGACCAGGACCGCTGCCTGCTCGAGATCGCCAATTTCTCCGGCACGCCCCGCACCGCCCGGCTGCTGGTGCAGACCGGGGGCAATTCCAACGCGCTGCAAAGCTCGACGCTCGACCTCGGCGCGCACGAAACCCGGCGGCTGGTCTTCAATCTCCCCGCCGCCACCCCGGAACTGCACGCCCGGCTCGACCCGGACGCCCTCCCGGATGACAACGAAGTGCAGTTGCTGCCGCCCATCCGCCCGCGGGTGCGCGTGCGCGTGGATCTGCCCGACGCCGGGCCGGCCGCCCTGGCCAACCGCACGCTGGACGCCACCGGCCTGCGCGCGGCGCTCACGGACAATCCGCAGCTCGTGATCCGCGCCACGGAACCGCCCGGGAATTCCGTGAGCAGCAATCTCTGGACTTTGTGTTGGGCGGGGGCGGAGGCGACGAACGCATACACCGGCCCGTTCATCGTGGACAGCTCGCATCCGCTCGCGACCGGCTTCGGGCTGAACGGCGTGATCTGGTCCGCCGCCGGGCTCACCAACCGGCCGGGCGATCTGCCGGTGGTGCTCGCAGGCAACGTGCCGCTGGTCTCCGTCCGCACCGACCTCGCCGGCGCGCGGCATGTGCGGCTGAATTTCAACCCCGACCGTTCCACCGTGCAGAACACGCCCGCCTGGCCGGTGCTGTACTGGAACCTGCTCCAGTGGCGGATTGCGGAAATGCCCGGCCTCAAGGAAAGCAACACCCGCCTCGGCGCAACCGTGACCCTGAAGACGGCCGGCGGCGCGGTCACGGTCACGCAGCCGGACAACACCGTCGTCAATTTCCCGAAGACCGGCGGCGAACTGGCGCTGGAAACGCCGCTGCCGGGAATTTATCGCGTGACGATGGATGCGACGACCAACCGGTTCGCGGTGAACGTGCTGGCGGCGGAAAAATCCGATCTCGCCGCCGCCACCACCGGCGCGTGGGGCCGGTGGAGCGACGATTTGGAACGCCGGCTCGAAGACGCCTCGCTCACGGGCCTCCTCGGCCTGCTCGCCCTGGGCCTGCTGGCGGCGCACCTGTATCTGGTGACGGCGGCGAAAGGAGCGAGCTGACATGTTCGTGCTCTTCCAACCCGCGTGGCTGCTGCTGCTCGTTCCCCTGGCGGTGGCGTGGACCGTCTGGCCGCTGCCGCAGCGCGGGCTGAGGCTTTTGCGCGCGGTCATCTTCCTGCTGGTCGCGCTGGCGCTCGCGCAACTGGCCATCCGGCTGCCGGACCGCTCGGGCGCGGTCATCGTGGTGGCGGACCGGAGCGAATCGATGCCGCTCAACGCGCCGTCCGCCGAGACGGAAGCGATCACGCTGCTGCACAAATCCATGGGACCGCGCGACCAGCTGGGCGTGGTGGCCTTCGGCCGGGAGGCGGCGGTGGAGCAATCGCCGCAGCGCGGGGAATTCGGCGGGTTCACGGCGGCGGTGGGCGCGGATCATTCGAGCCTGAACGAGGCGATCGAATCCGCGCTGGCGCTCATCCCGGCGGATGGCGGCGGGCGCATCCTGGTGATCTCGGACGGCCAATGGACGGGGCGCGATCCGGCCGCCGCCGCCGCGCGGGCCGCCGGCCGGGGCGTGGCGGTGGATTACCGCCTGCTCACGCGGCCGCCGGCGAATGACGTGGCCATCCAAAGCTTTCTCACGCCGCCGTCCGTGTTCCCCGGCCAGGCCTTGGTGCTGAGCGCGTGGGTGCAATCGCCGGTGGAGCAGGACCTCGACTACGAACTCCGGCGGAACGGCACGGTCATCGCCGCCGGCAAGAAGAAGGTCACCGCCGGCCTCTCGCGCCTGATGTTCCGCGACCGCGCAAGCACGGCGGGCGTGAACGAATACACGATCAACGTCCAGGGCCCGGCGAACGATCCCATTCCCGAGAACAACACGGCCCGCGCGCTGGTGGGAGTGGAAGGTTCCCGGCCGCTGCTGCTCGTCTCCGCCGCCGGCGAGGATTCGGGCCTGTGCAAATTATTGCAGCGAAGCCAGGTCGAGGTCGTCGGTAAAAAGCCGGCGCAATGCAACTGGTCGCTGGAGGAACTTTCGCAATATTCCGGGGTGATCCTGGAGAATGTGCCGGCGGGCAAGGTCGGCATGAGCGGCATGGCGACGCTGGCGGACTGGGTGGAGACGACCGGCAGCGGCCTGGCGATGACCGGCGGGCAGACTGCCTACGGGCCGGGCGGCTATTTCAAATCCCCGCTGGAACGCGTCCTGCCCATCTCCATGGAGATGCGCAGCGAGCACCGGAAGCTGAGCGTGGCGGTGGTGGTGGCCCTGGACCGTTCCGGCAGCATGGCGATGCCGGCCGGCGGCGGCCGCAAGAAGATCGACCTCGCGGACCTCGGCACGGTGCAGGTGCTCGACCTGCTTTCCCCGCTGGATGAACTGGGCGTGTTCGCGGTGGACACGGAGGCGCACGAGATCGTCCCCTTGGACACGGTGGAACACAACCGCGGCTATCGCGGCAATATTCTCTCGATCGATTCGGAAGGCGGCGGCATCTACATCTACGAGGCGCTGGTGGCGTCGGCCAAGATGATCTCGGGGGCGAAGGCGCAGACGCGCCACATCATCCTGTTCTCGGATGCGTCGGACGCGGAGCAATCCGCGAACTACCAGGACATCGTGGCCAAATTGCGCGCGGCGGATGTGACGGTGAGCGTGGTGGGGCTGGGCACGGACCATGATTGCGATGCCGAGCTGCTGCGGGACATCGCCCGGCGCGGCGGCGGCGAATGTTATTTCAGCGACGACCCGGACGAACTGCCGCGCATCTTCGCGCAGGACACCTTCACCATCGCGCGCAGCACGTTCATCGACACCGCGACGCCCTTCTCGCTGACGGCGGGCTATGCGCTGCTCGGCACCGCGCCGGCCACGCCGCCGCCTTCCCTGGGCGGTTACAACCTCTGCTATGTGCGGCCCCAGGCGAATCTCGCGGCGGTGACGGAAGACGAATACAAGGCGCCGGTGGTGGCCTCCTGGAACGCGGGCAACGGCCGGGTGCTGTGCTATCTGGGCGAGGCGGACGGCAAATACAGCGGCGGCGTGGCGCACTGGGATCAGGCGGGGGAATTTTACACCACGCTCGCGCGCTGGGTGGCGGGCAAGCGCCAGGCGCTGCCGGAGGACATGCTGCTGACGGAGGAAGTCCGCGACGGCGTGTGCTTCGTGCAATTGCACCTCGACCCGGCGCGGGCGGGGGACGCGTTCACCACGCTGCCGCAGTTGCAGGTGTTGCACGGCCTGGCCGGCACGGCCCCCGCGAAGGAAACCGTGGCGATGCAATGGAAGAACGCGGACCTGCTGGAAGCGGCGGTGCCGATCGCCGGGCGGGAAACCGTGCTGAACACGGTCGAGATCCCGGGGCAGCCGGCGGTGACCCTGGCGCCGGCCTGCCAGCCGTATTCCCCGGAATTCGCCCCGGACCAACCCGGGCGCGGCGCGGCGACCCTGGCGCAGATTGCGGCGACCACGGGCGGCCGCGACCGCGTGGACCTCTCCAAGATCTGGGAGGAACTGCCGGTGAAACCGCGCTATGTGGAGCTCGCGCCGTGGCTGCTGGCACTCTCGGCACTGCTGTTCCTGGCCGAAGTCTTTGACCGCCGCACCGGCTGGCTGGCGCGGCTCTGGGGCCGCAAAAAAGCGGCCGTCGCCACCGCCGGAACGGAAGCGGAGACAAAGACGGAAACAGAATCGCCCGCCGCCGCGCCGCGTCGTCCGGTCCAGCCCGGCCAAAAAGCCGCCGCGCCGAAACCGAAGCCGGCCGCCACCCCGGTCACCGCCGCCGACCCCGGCATGGATTTCCTCCGGCAAGCCCGTGACCGCGCCAACCGCCGGGCGGACAAGAAGTGAGGGAAACGAAGCGGTTTTTAGCCACAGATTTTCACAGTGGAACACAGATAAAAAAGGCGCGAGGCACCAGGCTCGGGACACGAGGGAGAATTGGTTTTAACGCTCGCCCTCACCCAGCCCTCTCCCCCGGGAGAGGGTTTTCACCTGGCACGCTTCTGGTAATTCGTCCACCCGTCCGACCCATCCAGCGGATGGATGGTTTATAGCAGCGGGGAACGTTTCTCCCTCTCCCCGGGGGAGAGGGCCGGGGTGAGGGCGAGCAATCACACCAATATTGTCCTTCCTGCCTCAG
>Ga0316222_1002989_pt1 | contig 17188 bp, 11 predicted proteins | sample TBH18011metaG_FD_206008 | JGI IMG/M metagenome (GOLD analysis project Ga0316222, IMG submission 206008) | Freshwater microbial communities from Trout Bog Lake, Wisconsin, USA - TBH18011 | ecosystem: Environmental > Aquatic > Freshwater > Lake > Hypolimnion/Profundal zone | place: USA: Wisconsin...
CCGGCAGCACCAGCCCACAAAAGCCATGGTAGCGGTCGAGGTGATGGAGGGCGGCCCCAACCTGCAGCGCCGCATGCTGCGGGCCGCCGTCTGGCTGGTGGGCAGCAATGTGGCCTCCCAAGGCCTGCGCCTGATCAGCAGCCTGGTGCTCACGCGCCTGCTGCTGCCCGAGTCCTTTGGCCTGATGGCCGCGGTGCAAACCATGTTCTTCGCGCTGGTGATGTTTTCCGATCTGGGCGTCTGGCAAAGCGTGGTCACCCACCCCCGAGGTGAGCAGCCCCAATTTTTGGGCACGGCGTTCATGGTGCAATTCGCCCGCGGCGTTTTGCTGGCGCTCATCGTGGCGCTGATTGCTCTGGGCTTGAAACTCTGTGCGCTGTACGCACCCTTCAAGGCCGACACCGTCTATGCCGACGTGCGACTGCCCGCCATGGTCCTGGTGTTCGCGCTCTGTGCCCTGCTGCAGGGGGCCGAGTCCATGCACATCGCCACCGCACAGCGCGCCTTACAGACCCGGCTGCTGACCCGCCTGGAGTTGTTGACGCAACTATCCGGCATGGTGGTGACGATTGCCTGCGCGCTGTGGACGCACTCGGTCTGGAGCCTGCTGCTGGGCACCGTCACAGCCACCCTGGCGCGCACCATCCTCAGCCACACCCTGTTTCAGGGTCCGGCCTATAGGCCCTGCTGGGACCGAGCCAGCCTGCGCGACATCGTGGGCTTCGGTAAGTGGATTTTTCTCTCGTCCATCATCGGCTTTGCCGCCTCCAATGGCGAGAAGCTGATCCTGGGCGGCACCCTGGCGGCTGCGGACTTTGGTGTGTTCTCCATCGCCTCGCTGCTGCTGGCCGCCATCGTCGGTCTGGTCGGTAACCTCAATGCGCATCTGGTGTTCCCCAGCCTGAGCGAAGCGCTGCGCAGCGGCGATGCAGCGGCCCACCGGGTCTACACCCGCGTGCAGCAGATTGCCGATGCCATCCTGGGCGGCATTGCCGGCCTGACGTTGGTGCTGGGCAGCTGGGTGGTGCACCTGCTGTACGACGCGCGCTACTCGGAAGCCGGCTGGATGCTGCAACTGCTGGCTCTGGGGCTGTTGGCCATGCGCTACCAGGTACTGGAGCAGATGATGTTTGCGCGCAACCTGCCAGGCTGGGTGAGCTTGAGCAACAGCCTGCGCGCACTGGCACTGGTGATTCTGGTGCCGCTGGGCTATGCCGTGGACGGTGTGCAGGGCGCGGTGCTGGCGGTGGTGCTCAGCCAGTTTGCCGGCTGGCCGGTAGCGCTGGTCTTCAAGTGGCGCAACGGCCTGATGTCCTGGCGCTCCGAGGCGGTCTGGCCGCTGGCGCTGCTGGGTGGTGCGGGCCTGGGCGGGCTTGTCAAAGTGCTGCTAAGCCTGCTGTCCAAGTAGGGCGCAGGTGACATGGGTGGCACGGTTCGCGGGCCGCAAGCCCGGGGCCAAATTCACAGTCCGGCAACACTTGCCGGACTGCTTTCGCGTCCACTCACCAGGTACCCATAGTCCAGTTGCCCGAACAGCCAGCGGCATTCCGAATGCAGCTCGTAGCCGGCCCCGTCAATGCCTTTTTAGAAAAGTCTTATGTCTGACCAACGTTTAACCATCATTCCCTCTGTCCCGGTGTGGTGGGAGCAGGGCACGCTGGTGTTCGACCGCAAGTTCTATGACGGTATCCTGATGTACGTAAAGGCCTGGCCGGGAGCAATTACCTGCTTGTGCAAGCGTTCCTCCGGCGCCTCGCCTGCTTATGACGTCGTTCGAAAGCACCCGCACGAGTTGGCTTTCGAGCTGCAATGGGTGGACCCCTCGCTAGGCGTGCAAATCGCGCAGCTGCAAGGAGCTGCCGTTGTCATGGCTTCTGCAGATGCCTTTGACCAGTTGCACGTCAGTACCTTGTGCAGGCAACTGGGCATCCCCTGTGTGTACGTGATCGAATACATACCGGAAACGCGCTACCAAATCGTGGCCATCGAGGCTCGCAATGTTCTCAACCGCTTGTCCGGCAACCTGTTTGTCTGGCGCACCGAAAGGCGGCGCAAAAAGGCCTTTGCTGCAGCAGCAGGTCTTCAGTGCAATGGAGTGGCGGCCTTTCACCATTACGAGCAATGCAAAAACAGCCTGCTGTATTTCGACACCCGCACCCGGCGCGCAAGCCTGATCTCGGAGCGCGACCTGAGCAGCCGCCTGAGCCATGTTTCTGCGGGCCTTCCGCTGCGCCTGGCGTTCTCCGGGCGTTTGATCGGCATGAAGGGGGCCGACCACCTGGTGCGCGTTGCCGGCGGATTGCGTGACCGGGGAATTGACTTCCATTTGACCATCTACGGCGCGGGTGACATGGAACTGCAGATGCGCCAGGACGTACAGCGCTTGCAATTGAATGCCCATGTCAGCATGCCGGGCTCGGTGGACTTCGATACCCGCTTGATGCCGGAAATAAAGTCCAGCGTGGACCTTTACCTCATGCTGCATCGCCAGAGCGATCCCTCGTGTACCTACCTGGAAACCCTGGCCTGTGGCATCCCCATCGTCGGCTATGACAACAAGGCCTTCACCGGGATTCTGGACCGGGCGGCCGTTGGTGAGCGGGTGGCCATGGATGACATTGATGGCGTGGTGTCCGCCGTCGAACGGCTGCACGCCGATCGCACCCTGCTGGCCCATCAGTCCCGCATAGCGGCCGATTTTTCGCGCACCCATTCTTTTGAGGACACGTTTTCAGCGCGTGTAGCCCATTTGCGCCGCGTCATGGCTGCGAGCCCTTGCTGACATCCCCCGCATAACAGCCAACCAGGACGCGTTCATGAAAATTACCTTTGTTATTCCCGCCGACGACTTGACCGGTGGCAACCGGGTGGTGGCCACCTATGCCAGGATCCTCAGCGCACGCGGTCACGAGGTGCTGGTGGTCTGCAACGCCCCCGATCAACCGGGCTGGCGCGAGCAGTTACGCGCCTTGCGCCACGGTACATGGCGCGAACAGCGCAGGCAGGCCCGTCCGCAGCAAGGCCATGTCACGCAATCCGGTGTGGCCATGCGGCGCCTGCAGCAGCCCCGTCCCATCACTGCTGCGGACCTGCCGGATGCAGACATTCTGATTTCGACCTGGTGGGAAACGGCCGATTGGATGCACCGCATGCCCCAGAGCAAAGGCCGCCAGGTCCACCTGATTCAGGACTATGAGGTCTGGAGCGGTGGCGCAGCCCGGGAACGGGTGCATGCGGCACTGAAGTTGCCCAACCGCAAGATCGTGATATCCAACGAGCTCAAGCACACCCTGGAGGCCCATGTCGGCTCGCTGGACATTACGGTGGTTCCGAATGCCGTGGACGTGCAGCAATTCGATGCACCGGCGCGTCCACGCAACCGGGTACCCACAGTGGGTTTCATGTATGGCCGCTCACCCAGAAAGGCACCCGAGCTCTATCCCCAGGTGTGCGAACTGGTGCGCCAGAAAATTCCCGACCTGCAGGTAATTTCATTCGGCTCAGAACAGCCCAGTTCCGAGCTGCCCTTGCCCCAAGGGACGCAATTTCACCATAGACCGGCGCAAGACCGGATTGCCTCGATCTACGCCAGCTGCGATGTCTGGCTGTTTGGCTCGCGCATTGACAGCTTTGGCCTGCCGGTACTGGAGGCCATGGCCTGCCACACCCCTGTCATTGGCGTTCCCGTGGGTGCCGCGCCCGAGCTGTTGGTCGATGGCGCCGGCATCCTGGTGCCAGGCGAATCCCCCCAGGCCATGGCCGATGCGATTGTGGACCTGTGCACCCGCCCGCAAGCCGCTTGGCAGGCTATGTCGGCACGGGCCCATGCGCGGGCCCATGGTTACACCTGGGAGCACGCCGCCGACCGTCTGCTGCAGGCGCTGGCCGCGCCCTGATCAATTCAAAACGCGCCGGAACGGGCTGCCCGTTGCCGCTGCAATGGCGGGTGCAGCGGAATCAGTCTGGAACTTTTCCCGCCGGTTCTTGAACCCTTCACCCCAGCCCAGCAGCAGGAATATCATCGGCTCGGTCTGCGCCCCCATGTAGACCGTGGAGAAGGCAATCAGGCACACCAGGTAAATCCCGGAAAACGTTAAGCCCAGCGGCGGTTCATTGGGCCGTCCCCGCAAGCCGGACTTGATCTGCGACGCAATCGCATACAGCAGGATCAACAGGAAAATGGCTGGCGCAATCACGCCATGCTGCAGGGCCATCAGGAAAAATGCGTTGTCTACGGACTCCATGCCCTTGATCTGCGGGACCGTGGTCAAGCCCCAACCGGTCCACATTTTCTCCATTAAAAAACCCTTGTACTGATCGATCATGACCTTGCGATAGAGCATGGTTTGGGCATCGCCACTCAGCACCTCCCCGGCCTCCTGTGTGGTGTAGGAATCCAGCGCCCCCTTGCCTAGCGAGCCACCGATCACGAACACCAGCGCAAGGATGATCAGCCCGCGCTTGCGGTCCTTGGCATTGCCCACCATGGCGAGGGCCGCACCGGCAAAACCGCCAATCCAGGGTCCGCGCGAGATGGTCATCAAGGCCATTACGATCAGAACGATGGATATCTGGGTCGAGAAGGAAAAGGGGAAGCGCTTGCCTATTTTTTGCAGACGCCCCAGCCAGCCGCTTTGCTTTTCATCCCAGACACCTTGCCAGCACAGCCAGCGGTGCATGCGGTAGACCGTGATGATCATGATGCAGGCCAGAATCGGGTGCTCAAAGCTTCCGGCCGTTCGGGCCAGCCCATAGCGTATGGAAAGCCCGGCACCGGCCCTGGGGAAAAAGCCGCCCAGCAGCTTGAAGATGGGCGGCACCCAGAACTTGATTTCATACAGGAACAGCGGAAACATCAGCACAAAGACCAGCACAAACATGCGCGCGGTGGCGATGTCCATGCGCCGGTTGCGGATGACAATGCGGCCAATCAGGTAGGAGCCGATCAGGGAGGTGAGCAGGTAAAAAAGGTAGTTCTTTGCATCCGCGAATCCGCGGGTCAGCAAGTCGCAGGTGAAGCGCACGATGACGTAGGAGGCCAGCAGCAACTCCATGCGTCCGAACTTGAGCTGGCTCAGGTGATGACGCAGCAGCACAAACAAAATAGGGAAGGAAGCGGCCTGCATCATGGAGACGAAATGCACGGGAAACCCGACATTGAATCCGGTTGGTATGATCAGAAAAACGGGTATCCACACGTACAGAAAAGCCTTCTCCAGGCCACCACTGCGAATGGCCAGTATGCAGAACAGGGTGGCCGCGTAGGTGAGAAGAAAGTCCATGCCTTTTTATATTTCCGCCACGGCCTGCGCCAGGCGCTGAAGCGCAGCCTGCAACAGCGCGTCCGCGCCGGACTCGGCCTGCATGGCTTCACGCGCCAGCACACTGAGCGCGGCAAAACCATAGCCACCGGCGGCACCCGCCAGGCGATGCAGCGCCACATGGCGCGCCTGTGCGTCCGGCGCTTGCTGAATGTCCTGCATGCGCTGCGGCAGTCCGGCGACAAAGATGTTCTGAATTTTCAGAAACTGCGCCGCAAAGGCCGGGTCCATGCCCTCAGGCGGGTTTGCCACGCCCGTGCTCCCAGTAGATGCGGATGTTCTGCGGCAGGGCCACCGGGTCAAAGGGTTTGACGATGATGCCGGTGGCGCCATATTCCAGCAGCGCCTCCACCTCGTCCTGCATCGCCTTGGCGGTCAGGAACACAATCGGCACGCCCTGCATCACCGGCAGCGCACGCAGCTTGGCCAGGGTTTCGGGCCCGCTCATCTCCGGCATCATCACATCCAGCAGCACCAGTTGCGGCTTGAAGTCCGCCACCCGATCCAGCGCCTGCGCTCCACTTTCGCACAGGCACAGGCTGAAACCGCCCATGCGCCCTATGCTGAAATCCAGAATCAGACGAATGTCGGGGTCGTCCTCTACGCACATGACGCGTTCAAATAGCTCCATCGCCCAGTCCTTTGTTCTTGCCAGCCAGCAGCGCGCCGACGGTGCCCATGATCTCCTGCCGCGTTGCCATCGTCGCCGATAGCCAGCCCATGCCGTAGCGGGCGGCAAAACCGGCGTTCAAGGCATCGCTTATCAACAGGACGCGCTGTGGCGCCAGCAGCTGCTGCAAGCGCGCACAGAAATCGCCGGCCGGTCCCTGTGCCTGGGGGTTGGCCAGCAGGGCCGCAGGCAGTCCGCGTCGCCGGATCAGGGTCTCCGCTGCGCCCAGGTTGTTGGCCACTTCCACAGTGCCCACCTCAGCCAGCCAGTCCGCCATGCGCTCCAGCAATTGGCGGTCCTGGGCGATGCACAAAATCCAGGGGCCGCTGTGGGTCTGCTCCAGGCAGGGCAGGCTGACACGAAACGTGGACCCGCCGGTGGCGCCCGAATCCGCACCCACCGTGCCGCCCATTTTCTCCACCAACATGCGGCTGATATACAGACCCAGACCGGTGCCGCCGACAGGACGCCGGTCCGAGGCGTCGGCCTGCGAGAACTTCTCGAACAGTTTTTTCTTGAAGGCCGGGTCAATGCCCGGGCCCTCGTCCACCACGTCCACCTGCACCGCGTGCGGGCTCTGTGTCAGAACCACGCGCACGGTCTTGCCCTTGGGTGAATGTTTGATGGCGTTGGACAGCAAATTGGCCATGACCTGCAGAAAACGGTCCGGGTCGATCTGCACCCGGCAGGCACGGACCTCGTCCACAAAAGCCAGGCTGACGGCGCCGCGCTGCGCATAGCCCGCGTTGGCGCTCAGGGCCTCGCGTATCAGCGGTGCCAGTTCCACCGGGCGCAGATTGAGCTGCATGCGGTTGCCTTCGAGCTTGGTCAGGTCCAGCACATCGTCAATCAGCTGGCTCAGTCGGTCACCATTGCGCTTGGCCACCTGCAGCAGTTCCATGGCCGCATCGGGCAGCGCGCCGCCCGCACCCACGGCCAGCAGCCCCAGGGCACCGAGTATGGATGTCAGCGGGGTGCGCAATTCGTGGCTGACGGTGGCTAGGAACTCATCCTTCATGCGCTCGATACGACGCGACTCGCTCAGGTCATGCAGGGCGATGGTGCAGAACTCCTGGTGCCCCATGCTCCAGCGGTTGTGCGACACAGAAAAGGGCGTTTTGGACTGCGGACTTGGACCCAGGTCCACTTCAGACGCGCCCAATAGATGCGTGAGATCCATGCCGGTGAGTGCCTTGAGCTCCAGACCGGCAGGGTCCTGGCTGTCAACCAGCGCAAACAGCGCACGTGCAGCGCGGTTGAGCTCGCATACCCTTCCCTCGGCGTCGATGGTGATGATGGCGTCGGCAATATGTTCGTGAATGGCATGCTGGCGTTGCACCATCAGGGCCAGCCTGGCCTGCATGGACAGAATGCGCTGGTACTGGCGTAGCTTGGCCCGCAGAATGGACGGGCTGACCGGCTTGAGCAGGTAATCGGCGGCACCGCTTGCCAGTGCATGGGCAAAGTGTTCGTCGCCCTCCAGGGCCGACAGCACGATGACCGGCAGCCACTTGCCTGTGATGCGCTGGCGCACGGCGCGTGCCACCTCAAAGCCATCCATTTCCGGCATCAGCAGGTCCAGCAGCAGCACATCGGGATGGTGCAGGTCGATCAGGCGCAAGGCCTCTTCGCCGCTGGCGGCCTCCAGCGCCTGGTGGCCCAGCTCGCGCACCACACGCATCAGCTCCAGACGACTGGCCTGGATATCGTCTGCAACCAGAACTTGGAGTGACTCTTCAGTGGGAAGGATGGGTTCCATGGCGGGTCTGTAAGGTTCGTCCCGAATTCACAATCCGGCCACAAGTTGGCAGCGCTGCTGGTCTGTAATGGGCATATTCAGTTGACTGTAACCGCAACGCGAGTCGCCAAAACCATGAAAAAAACCAAACTACCCAGAATGCCAAGCCAACGCGCCAACCAGCTTCAGGCCGCCTGGAAACGCGTGGTGTGGCGCATCAAGGTCAGCGCTGTGCACGTGGTCAAACGCACGCTCGACATCTGCGTGGTGTTGCCGGCCCTGCTCTTGTTGTCTCCCCTGTTCCTGGTGGTGGCCTTGTGCATCCGTCTGTATGACGGCGGGCCCGTGCTGTACTGGCAGAAACGCGTCGGATTGCGCGGGCGCGAATTTGCGTTCCCGAAGTTCCGTTCCATGTGCGTGGATTCTGACGCCATGCGTGCCAAGGTTGCAGCCATGAACCAGCATGGCGCCCAGGGCGTTACTTTCAAGATGAAGCGCGACCCGCGCATCACTCCCACCGGCCGCGTCATTCGCCGCTTCAGCATCGACGAGCTGCCCCAATTGTGGTGCGTGCTATCGGGCCAGATGACCCTGGTGGGTCCGCGTCCTCCCATGCCCGCCGAAGTAGCCCAATACAGCCTGCGCGACCGCGAGCGTCTGAGCGTGGTGCCCGGCCTGACCTGTTTTTGGCAGGTCAACGGCCGCTCGGAAATCCCCTTTGACCAACAGGTGGAAATGGACATCGACTACATCCACCAGCGCTCCCTGTGGACCGATCTCAAGCTGCTGTTCAAAACCATACCGGCGGTCATTTTCGGACGCGGCGCGTACTGACCCTTTTCATTCGCTCACCGTAGCTACCGACCCATGCAAGACCACTCCCCATCCAGCCTGTGCACCGTCCGCGTGGTGCTGTTCATGACCCACGAGCGCGCCGCCGATGTGCCGGGCGACGACCATCTGCCGGCCTGTCTGCTGCCCCTGGGCACGGCCAGTTTTGCCGAACGTACGATGGACAGTTGCGCCCTGGCCGGGGTGCGCCAGCTCGACGTGGTGGTCAGCGAACACCCGGAAGCCTTGCGCGCCATTCTGCAAGACGGTGCGCCCTGGGGCATACAGATCAACTGGCACCATGCCAAGGAATCGGCCTCTCCCTACACCGTGCTGCGCGGCATGGGCCTTGGGCTGCAGCAGCATGTGGTGATAGGGCACGCCCACCAGTGGGTGGGCAGCCGCATCGTGCGCGAGCTGATGCACAGCAATGGCGTGGCCCTGCAGGTGGCCGGCGACGTGGTCTGGACCGGCTGGTTCAGCGCCAATACGGCGCTGCTGTCGGCGCTCGGGTCGCATGAAGATTACCAGTCGCTGGCCAAGCGTGCGCGCAGCATGGAAGGCGCGCGCTGCGTGATCGCCGCAGCAACAGAGTTTGCCCAAAACCTGTGCGCCTCGGATTTGCTGGCCGCGCAAAACCACGCGCTGGACGGCACCCAGGAGGCTGCCATTCCCGCCTCCTGGCTGCGCATGCCCTGGGGCGCAGCCAGTCCGGACGCGGTCATCCATGCCGATGCGCATATCCATGGCCCGGTGCTCGTGGGGCCGGGGTGTGTGGTCGAGGCCGGGGCCGAGCTGGGGCCGGCAACCGTGCTTTCCCATGATGTTTTTGTGGCCAACGGCGCGCGCGTGCGCCAATCCCTGGTGATGGCCAACACCTATGTGGGGGGGCAGATTGCACTGGAAAATGCACTGGCCCAGGGCAACTCGATTCAAAGCCTGAAATGGGATGTACGCACCGTGCTCAGCCCACAGGACGCCATGATGGCGCCGCTGCGTTCCAAGGCCAGTCCTGCAACACCCTGGACTTCGCAGCTGCTGGCCGCACTCGCGACCTTCGCCTTGTTGCCCATGCTGTGGGTGGCACTGGTACTGCAAAAGCTTCTGACCGGCAATACCCGGTGGCGCTCGGTGCGGGTGGTGCAATCACGTGTGTCGGGCCAGGACAGGCTGCTGCTGCAGACCGTGCGCCAAGCGCACAGCCAACAGGCAGCGGACCGCTGGGTGGGCCACTATGGCGCACTGCTCGATATCGCGCAAGGCAGGCGCAACTGGTTCGGACTGCGCCCTCGCACCGAGTCCGAGTGGTATGCCTTGGGGCGCGATTGGCAGGAACTCTTTAGCCGCACCGCCATTGGTCTGTTCCACGCCCCGGCCTGGAGCGAAGACCGTGCCGGTATGGACAGCGAAGCCTATGCCGCCGCCGACGCCTTTATGGCCGTTCAATCCACCATGTCCGGGCGTGTCAGAATTCTCTACACCCGATTACGTATTTCAGGAAGGTAAGCCCCGCATGGCGGACATCAAAAAGCTGCTCAGGCGCAACCGCTTCTCCCTGGAGATTCTGGGCATTGTGGCGGTCACCGAATTCGTCGTCTCGGTTCTGCTGGACCGGCTGGCGCCTCACATCAGCTCCCTGCATGCAAACCTTTTGGATGCGCTCAGCCTGGTGCTCGTCAGCGCCCCCCTGATTTTCTGGCGCAGCCGCGCGGTGCATGGCCGCGAGTGGCAGAACCTGTCGAAAGCAGTGCGATCTTCGAGCAATGCAGTTCTGCTGCTCGATACCAAGCAACGAATTTTCTGGGTCAATGAAGGCTTTACCCGCATGTCGGGCTATACGCTGGACGAGGCGAAGGGCCAGACGCCCGAACAGTTACTGGGCAGTGGATGCACGGATGCCAGCATGCTCAAGCGGCTGCGCGACAGTGTGGTTGGCGCACAAGCCTGCCGGGTTGAAGTCTGCAACCGGCGTAAGGACGGGCAGCTCTACTGGGCCGCCCTCGACTTCAGGCCGGATTTTGACAAGCACGGCCGGTTGCTGGGTTTTATGGAAATCTGCACCGACATCACTGAATTGAAGCAGGCACAAAGCAGCCTGCAAGCCAGCCTGCGCGAAGCCGAGGCGCTGCGCCAAACCGTGGACCTGCACGCCATTGTGTCGGTGGCCGACCGTACCGGTCTGATCACCCATGTCAACGACGCCTTTTCTGCCATCAGTGGCTATAGTCGGGCGCAACTGATAGGACAGGACCACCGCATCCTGACCTCCGGCACGCACGCGCCAGAATTCTGGGCAGCGATGTGGGATGACATCTCCCATGGCAGGCCCTGGCGTGGCGAGATTTGCAACCGCGACAGCCAGGGGCAACTGTATTGGGTAGACAGCATGATCGCCCCCTTTCTGGATGCCAACGGGCTGGTGGAAAAATACGTGTCGGTCCGCGTGGACATCACGGCGCGCAAGGTTGCGCAGGAAGAGTTGGCGCGCCAGATCCGACTGCTGGCCGAGGTGCTGGACGCTGCGCCCTACGGCCTGGTGGTCTATGACGACCAGCAGATGCTGCGCCTGCACAACGCACAGTTCGGGCGGATACTGGCCTTGCCAGACGAACTGCTGGCACAAAGCCCGTTTCATTTTTCCGACCAGATTCGGTATCTGCATGCGCGCGGCGACTACGCCAGCGGGCAAAGCCTGGATGCGGTGCTGGCGGGTTTCGAGGGATTCATGATGGGGCGCCAGCACCTGACGCTGGAACGCAAACAGTACGATGGTCGCCATATTGAAATGCGTGCCTATCCGATTTCTGCCGGCTGGACCGTGCTGAGCTATCGCGACAACACCGAGCGGAAAATGTGGGCCTTGCACCTGAGCGACACGCAGGAGCGGGTGCGCCTGGCGACCGAAAGTGCGGGCATTGGCATCTGGTCCCTGAACCCCATCTCAGGTGAACAACACTGGGACGCGCAACAGTACCGTCTCTTTGGCCTGGATCAGGAAACCCATGCAGCCGATAAAATTTACGACCTGTGGTCGCAGCATCTGCATCCCGCAGATGCGGATGCTGCACAGGCGGCCTTTCAGAGCACCATTGACCATGGCCTGCACTTTGAGCATGTTTTTCGCATCATTCGCCCCGATGGCGAGGTGCGCCACATCAAGGCCCTGGGCAGCCCGCGTCTGGATACCAATGGACGGGTGGAGTACATCGTTGGCACCAACATGGATGTCACCGATGCCACCTTGCTGGCTGAAGCGATGCAGGAAGCGCGCTTGCGGGCCGAGGAAGCCAACCGGACCAAGAGCCAGTTCCTGGCCAATATCAGCCATGAAATCCGCACCCCCATGAATGCGGTGCAGGGCATGCTCAAGCTGCTGGAATTCAGCGTGACCGAAAGCAAACAGCAGCAGTATGTGGCACAGGCCAGCCAGGCGTCTTTGGCAATGCTGGGAATGGTGGACAGCCTGATTGACTTTTCCCACCTGGAAGCACATCGTTTGACGCTGGAATGTGCCCCTTTCCGTGTGGACCTGTGGCTGGACGAACTGGCAGTCATGCTGTCTGCCATGGCAGGCGACAAGGACATCAATCTACTTTTCGAGCTGGCCCGCTCGCTGCCCAAGCAACTGGTGGGCGATTCAGCGCGGCTGCGCCAGGTGCTGCTCAACCTGGTGGGTAATGCCGTCAAATTCACGCATTCAGGCGAAGTGGTCTGCCAGATTGTCGTGCTGCAGCAGTCCGCAGCCCACTGCCGCTTGACCTTTTGCGTGCGCGATACCGGCATAGGCATTGCACCGGAGTTTCTTGCCCCCATTTTCGACGCCTTCGTGCAGGAGCAATCCGGCACCACCCGCGCCTATGGGGGGGCCGGGCTGGGACTGGCCATCGCCCAGCGCCTGGTGAGACTGATGGGCGGCACGATTGAGGTGCAAAGCACTCTGGGCGTGGGCAGTCGTTTTGCTTTTACCCTGGACCTTCCAGTGCCCGAGCCGCGGCCGGATGCGCCCCAGCCTGCCGCATTGCCGCAGGACGAAGGCCTGCTGCGCAAGCCGCTGCACCAGGCCCACCATTCAGCGCTCGGACCCTCGCCGAAACCAGTGCGAGTCCCGCGACTCCCCGGTATGCGCATTCTGGTGGTGGAGGACAGCCCGATCAACCAACAGGTGATGCAACAGCTGCTGATGAATGAGGGCGCCCAGGTGGTACTGGCAGACAACGGCCAACTCGGTGTGGACGCCATCCGTGCATCCCTGGCGCAGCGCGCCTTTGACGTGGTGCTGATGGATATCCAGATGCCATTGATGGACGGCTACCAGGCCAGCCGCATGGTGCGCAAGTTGCCGGGGCTGCAACAGCTTCCCATCATCGCCGTCAGTGCCAATGTGCAGGCAACGGATCGCAAGCAAAGTTTTGCGGCAGGCATGAATGCGCATATCGGCAAACCCTACGCGCTGGATGAACTGGTGGCCGTGATCCTGCGCCTGACCGGCTCGGCATCAAAGCCACCCGCCCTGCCGGCTTCAGTGCCAGGGCCGACGCCAAAACCTGGCGGCGAACTGCCCGCGCTACATGCCTACTGGATTCTGGACGATTCGCAGCAAGCCCGGCCCGACGCCGCCCGCCTGCTGCAACAAGGCGTGGTGCTGCACCTGCTGGATTCCGTGGCGGCATTGGCAGAGCGGATGCAAAGCGATGCAACCCGCGCGGCGGTGGGCCCCTTGCTGGTGGTGGCGGACCTGGCATGCGTCACCAGCGCGTCCATGGCGACGCTGGTGGCGCAGGGGAATGGTGCTAGCATGAACGCCATGGTCCTGCTGGTGCTGGGCGATGCGGTCAACGAGGCTGCGATGCAGGTCTGCCTACAAGCGGGTGCCGTGGACATGGTGCCCGCGCCCTATGCCCTGGAGCATCTGGGCGAGCTGGCCAGAAGGCACCTCAACGCACAGGGAGAATGGCGAGTGGATGCGAACAACAAGGTGGTGGCAATCGACAGCTGGGGTGCGATGGAGCGCATGCAGTCGGATCTGGCTTTTTTCAGCAGCCTGCTGCGTGCCTTTTTCGATGAGCTTCCGCTGCGTCGGCAACTGCTGCACGGTGACTGGAACCTGGACCCGGTTCAGGTCAAACACCGCAGCCACGCGCTCAAGGGCCTGGCACTGACCCTGGGACTCGATCGCCTGGCCCTGGTGGCCAGCGAAGCTGAGCACCAACCGCCGCATTCAAACGCAGCCGCAGCGAGCGCCTTGCTGCAGACACTGGAGGGCGAAATGCAGTCTGCCAGATTCCAGATCCTGCGCTGGCTCGCGCTGCATCCGGCGGGACATGCCATATGAACAGCTTGCCCTTTGACCCATTGCACATCCTGGTGGTGGACGACGAGGCCATCGCGCGCCTGATCCTGAGTCGCCCACTGCTGGAGCTTGGACACCAGATTACGCAGGCGGCCAGCGGCAACCAGGCGCTCGACATGCTGAAGCACCAGAGTTTTGACCTGATCCTGCTGGACATCGGCATGCAGGACGGCGACGGCTTTCTGGTGCTCGACACGCTGCGCAAAAAGGAAGAGCTGCGCTGGGTCCCCATCATCGTGACATCGGGCCATCAGTCGGAGGCGCAAATCAACCGGGCGCTGGAACTGGGTGCCGATGACTACATGACCAAGCCGCTCAACATCGGCTTTTTACGCTACAAGATCCGCAACTTCCAGCGCGTCATTTCCTTGCAAAAGCAGAATTTGCAGTTGTTGGAAACGGTGACGCAAAAGCAGCAGTCGCTGGAAGACCGCATCGCCATGGAGTTTGAATACAGTTCGCGCATTCAGAAAACGCTGTTGTTCGGCAGTGTCCCGCTGGCACCCGGGGGCCTGTTTACCTCGGCCAGAGCACAGGCGGCACAGGGCATCAACGGCGACTTCATTGAAATCATTTCGGTCTACCCGGATTCGGTGGACATCATCATCGGCGACGTCATGGGCAAGGGGCCGCTGGCGGCGATTCTGGGGGCAGACGTCAAGCTGCAGGTGCAGCGGCAAATTTCCAACCGCTTAAGCCTGGGCCATGGGACGCGCTTTTCGGTCACGGAGATGGTGAATGCCATCCATGGCACGCTCACGCCCAAGCTGATCGAGTTGGAAAGCTTTGTCACCTTTATGTATGCCCGACTGGACAAGGCCCACCGGACCCTGACCGTGGTCTGTTGCGGCCATCCGCCGCTGATCGTGTTGAGCGGTGGTCAGTCCCGCCTGTTCGGCCCCCCCAATCTGCCCTTGGGCGTGATGGCCGACGAGGTCTATCAGGAGGTGCAATGTGACATAGCACCCGGTGCCTCCGTGATTTGTTATTCCGACGGCCTGTCTGAGGCCAAGAACGAGCGTGGCGAGGCCTATGGTGAAGACCGGCTGCTGCTGGAACTGGCGCCCTACCACCAGGCCCAGTGGGGCGCCAATGCGCTGGTGGAACTGGTCTATGCCTCGGTGCTGCGTTTTGTCGGCGACCAGCCCCTGGCCGATGACCTGACGCTGGTGGTGGCCAAGGTGCCGGAAGATGGTGCGCTGCCCAGTCGCCTGCGTTTGCCGCGTGCACTGGACCACATTTCCGAACTGCGGAGCTTTGTCGAGCATTTCGCGCCCGAGCTGCAACTGCCCGCAACGCTGGTCGACAAGATGGTGCTGGTGGCGGTGGAAACCTTCACCAACACCGTGCGCCACTCCAGCAGCGAGGTCATCAACTCGGCGCTGGAGGTGCAGATCCGGCAGCAGGACCAGATGGTGTGGCTGCTGCTGGAAGCACTGGGGCCGTACTTTGATCCGGCCACTGCGCTGGAGCCGCTGGACCCCATGGACCTGAGCCGCGAGGGCGGATTTGGGCTGCACATCATCAACGCACTGGCGGATGTGGTGCGTTACTCCCATGCCGCCGGGGTCAATCACATGGAATTCGGCTTTCACAACGCGGCCCAGGTGACTGCGTAGCGCCCTACGGGCGTCCGAGTTTGCAACTCGACCACAATTCAAGCGACCGGGGTCCCTATGCTCCCGTCCAATGAGCCACACATCTACCCATGCCGCCCCGACTGAGCGGCTGACGCCACCCTTGTACTACCCCTGGTTTGACTGGCTGCGCGCCGCATGCGCCGTCACCGTGGTGCTGTACCACGACCATGTTATCGGCTGGGCGCATGCAGGCAATTTTGCCGTTCAGGTTTTCTTTGCCTTGAGTGGCTGGCTCATCGGTGGCATGTTGCTCAAGATGGACAAGTCTGAGCTACCCCGCTTCTTCTTCAATCGCGCGTTGCGGATTTGGGTGCCTTATTACATCGCCGTGGCACTGTTGCTGTTATTGGCGGTGTTCCGGGACACCATCACTGCCAAGTGGGTAGAGATCGTGGTCTACAAATTGACCTTTGTGTACAACCTGTTCGGGACCAGGCAGCTTGCACAATTCGTGGACTTCATGCCGCAAAAAGGCACCTTGAGCCATGTGTGGAGCGTCAATGCCGAAGAGCAGTTTTACCTGGTTGCCCCGCTGATTCTGGTGTTGCTGGCCAAGCGTATGGGCCGGTCCGTCGCCCTGTGGTGCGCCATTGCAGTGGCGGCCTATTGGCTGAATTCCTATGTCGCCATCGTGCTGGGCGTGCTGGCTGCGGTGTTCGTGCGTCGACACGGTAACCTGCACCTGCAAACCACGGGGCGCTTGTCGCTGACGGTAATGGGTGGCATTGCCTGTGTCGCAGTCTGTTTTGACTTGCTCTACCTGGCAGCTTCGCCGATTGCCGCCCTGTGCATCGTGCTGATGCTGGCAACGCCGGGTCCGCGTCACCCCTACGGAAACCTGTTTGGCGGCATGTCATACCCCCTGTATCTGAACCACTGGATTGGCGCGTTTGCCTTCAACTACCTCATGTCCAGCATGCGGGATACGCCGCTGCGCCACGCCCTGTCAGCGGTGGCGAATATCGCCCTTGCGATGGCCTTGTACTGGTGGATTGAGAAGCCCCTGTTGGCGATGCGTTCGGGATGGTTTACGCCCACACGCGGCAAGCGCATCACCCTGATGGCATACGCCATGGTTGCCATGGGATGCAGCTACGGAATTTGGAAATGGGGCCATTGAGCCAGGCGCCCGAGCGGCCCTGCAGGATTGAAACAGCAAAAAAAGGCTTCCGTTTTTTCCGGTGGATGACCTGCTTTCCTCGTGCACAGGTTCATCAACTTTGATCCGCAGGGAGGTGCCATTTGCGGCTGCAGGCTGATCTCGGAAGTACAGGCTTCGCAAGGCGAACGTCCGCTTCGCCCAAAACGTGCCGCTGAACCGTCCTCCTCGTCGTCGGAATCCGGCTCGGCCAGCCAGGTCTGCCCCATCTCGTCGACCAGCAAGCTCCGGCGCGTGAGCATCTTCATGAACCGGGCGATGACAGTCTACAGCAGCGCGTGCAACTCTTCGTCGGTGGACGCAGCCGCCTCGATGAAGGTGGCTGCGCCATCGGCGCCGCACCGATACACCCCGTCCAGCAGCAGGCAGTGCAGGGCCTTGCCTAAAATTGATGAGTTGTGCTCGCTAAGAGTACGATGCGTGAAAACAGAACGGAGTCAGGGGAATGGTCACAGAAGCGGATTTCGCTGCGGCAACGC
>Ga0316222_1002992_pt1 | contig 17183 bp, 17 predicted proteins | sample TBH18011metaG_FD_206008 | JGI IMG/M metagenome (GOLD analysis project Ga0316222, IMG submission 206008) | Freshwater microbial communities from Trout Bog Lake, Wisconsin, USA - TBH18011 | ecosystem: Environmental > Aquatic > Freshwater > Lake > Hypolimnion/Profundal zone | place: USA: Wisconsin...
GTTTGATAAAGAATATTGCAAAATTGCAACAGCAAAATATCCGTACTACTTTAAGAGCCAATTTGGCGAAAGCGGTATGCTTGAAGTGACCAGCGACCAGCCCAACTCGAAATATCCACTGGCCGATACTCTAAACTATTTGCGACAATGCAAAGTCTATCACTTTCACGATACCAGCCCCACAGCGGGCTTTAAAAAAGCACAACCCATCAATTCAAGTGTGTTGCTTGCTGCTGATGCCAGCAACCTCGCGCCTTTCCTGCTATCTATGAAAAGCCGTAAGCCAGGTATTTTTCAAGATATGGTTAATTATAAAAACATCGTTGCCACCATCAAAACAGTAGCCCCTTTTTTTCATGACTTTTACCTTGTACCCAGCGGCGAGCCAGGCAATAAATCAGTCTTATTAAGATGGCTGCATCGAGATTATGACGAGCCTTTTTCAGCCAACCAACTTTCCGATGGCACAGCCCGCTTTATCTGTATGGCAGTATTGTTCCTTCAGCCTGAATGGTGTCGCCCAAAAACCATTGTCCTTGATGAACCGGAACTGGGCTTGCATCCTGCCGCACTGGATGTACTGGCAGAACTGGTCAAAACCACAGCAAAAAACAACCAAGTGATTTGTTCAACACAATCGGTGGCTTTTGCCAATCACTTTGCCCCGGAAGATTTTATTGTTGTCGATCAAGCACAAGGGGCATCGACATTCAAAAGACCCAATGGAAAAGAACTTGACCACTGGCTTGAAAATTATGGCATGGGTGATATTTGGTCAAAAAACCTGATTGGGGGTCGCCCTGAATGGTAAGGCTAGGCATTTCTGTCGAAGGCACGACAGAAGAGCGTTTTGTCAAAATGTTACTTGTTCCTTATATGAGAAAAAAAGAAATATATGTCACTCCGATTTCAATCGGTGGCAACGTCAGCATTGACCGTATCAAACATGAGCTAAAAAAGATAAGCTACAGCTTTGATTACGTCAGCACCTTCTATGATTTTTACGGTTTTTTAAGGGTAAGACCCAAGGGGAAACTAAAACGAGTTTGGAATCCAAGATCAGTGAGTCGATCAAACCAGAGTTAAGGGCAAAACTGATACCTTACATACAGATGTATGAATTTGAGGGCTTGTTGTTCTCATCCTGAGGCTATAGCCAAAGAGCTGCAAGACGATAAACTGAATGCATGGGCGAGCGGCATCTTAGCGGCATTTAACCAGAATCCTAAAAAAATTAACGATTCCACCGAAACCGCCCCATCAAAGCGTCTAGAAAAACATACGGATTACCGGAAGACCACCCACGGCCCGAATATTGCTGAGCGCATAGGGTTAGCAAAAATACGGGGAATGTGTTCAGGTTTTGACGCATGGTTGACAAAACTGGAGCAGCTAAGTTGACAAGCTGACATAAAACCCGTCTAGCTGCATTGCATCAGCTTTGATATGACTGTCACCAATTTCCATGCCACAACGGCATAACATCAGTTAGACAAGTAAATTTAACAAATGATCCGCCCATTATGCTTAATTAAAGAAACAATTAATCTAATAATGCAGGCATTGTCAACAAATAAATCCTTATGTATAGTTGCATCGTAGTTTGAAGTAACTTTAATTTTTTAAGAGGATTTATCAATGAACAATTATTACAGAGACATTTTAACCGCCATCGTTTTTTTGATGGGTTTGTTTGGCTTTATTTCCGGTGAATTTATCATTTCATCCACCTTGTTTGCCACGGCAGCCATTGCCAGTAACGTCAACATGAACCGTAAAGAACAAGATAGCGGCCATGTGACATGCGAGCAATAAGTTTAACCCCATCCCTTAAGGTCTTCCCAATTGAAAACATCCAGGGCGTTCAGATAGCCCTGGATATTTTCTCCATCGGCTAACGCCTATCCACTGCTACACGGGCATTGCCGTGTTATCTGCACAACGGTTATTTAACCCCATTTGGGGTGTAAAACCGTTAAAATGTCTTCATCAAACCATCTAATGTCAAGCCACAACTGGGTGCAAATGTTTTCATAAAAAACAGCACTTCCGGTTGTTGCGATTCGCTAATGGTCAAGGCCAATTGTGCCGCTGCGGTGACAAATTCTGCATTGCCCGCTTTTAGCTCCGCTTGGCATTTCAAGTAAGCGGATATTTTATCAGCGGCTTTTATCAGTTGGGCATGTTCTTCCGGCAGCTTGTCATGCTGGATTAAAACAGCAAAATCTTCGCGTAATGCGGACGGCAACTGGTTAAGCAATTCACTTTCCGCTTGTGCTTCAATTTGTTTATAGGCATTGCGGATGGCTTCGGAATGGTATTTGATCGGCGTGGGCAAATCGCCGGTGATCACTTCGGTGATATCATGGTATAAAGCGGCGGCTGCCACGGCATTGGCATCCACATCACCTTGGTAATAACGGTTTTTAATCAACGCCAAAGTGTGGGCAATCACCGACACTTCCCAACTGTGTTCCATGACATTTTCATCATGGGCGTTACGTTTTAAGCCCCAGCGTTTAATCCATCTCAACCGCGACAAGTAGGCGTAAAAACTACTGCTTAGCTCATTCTCGTGCATACTAGGGCCTATTTCCTGTCTGTTATTCTTCTGGACACATCATTTAACTTTTAAGACACTATAACCATTATGCTTATTCAGTGGTACCCCGGTCACATGCACAAGGCCAGCAAAGAGCTTAAAGCTATTTTGCCGCAGGTCGATTTAATTATTGAGGTGTTGGATGCCCGTATTCCGTTCAGCAGCCAAAACCCTATGTTGGCGAGCATACGCGGTGACAAACCGTGCATAAAAGTGCTCAACAAAAGCGATCTTGCCGACCCCGAACAAACCGCCGTGTGGCAAAGCTATCTGGAGCGGGAGCAAAGCATCAGGACTTTACCGGTCACTAATGAGCAACCGGAAAAAATCAGGCAATTGCCCGATTTATGCCACAAGATGCTGCCAGACCGTAGTGAAGGCAAATTGCTTAACACCCTGATTATGGGTATACCCAATGTCGGCAAATCCACGTTAATCAACATCTTGGCGGGCCGCACCATTGCCAAAACCGGCAATGAACCAGCCATCACCAAAATGCAGCAGCGCATCGCCTTGGACAACGATATTGTGTTGTTGGATACGCCCGGCATGTTGTGGCCTAATTTGGACAATAAAAACAGCGGTTATCGCTTGGCAATCACGGGGGCTATTAAAGACACCGCGATCAATCACGAAGACATTGCTTTTTTTGCCGCCGACTATTTTTTGAAGCATTATACCGATTGTTTGCAAACGCGCTTTGATTTGCCTGAAAAACCAACGACGGAACAACATCTGCTGGAAATGATAGGCAAGGCGCGGGGCTGTTTGCGGGCTGGCGGGCAAGTGGATATGGATAGGGTGGCTAAAATCTTGCTCAATGAGTTCCGTACAGGTGCGCTAGGCAGAATCAGCTTGGAAACCCCAGCCATGATGGAGCAAGAGCTGGCGGAATTGGTGATTATTCGGGAAGAGAAAGAAGCCAAGAAAAAAGCCCGCCAGAAAAATGCCAGGCAGCGTCGGGGGTGAAAAAAATCAAACATTATGAAACAGTACGCGTAACGATTAATGCCCATTCAAAGGACGTACGCATTGATCCGGCAAGGGTTGATGCCAGCACAGAACATGACATCACGAGGCAAATGGTAGAAGATGAAAAAGGGTCCATGCTGGATTCCGCCAAATATGCCCAAAGGATGCCAGATGACTTACAGCTATTCTAATGAACTCAAATAATACAATACCGTTCTACCTCATTGGTTTTTATGCTTGTAATTTTATACCAGCTGACTATGGATGGCATGAGCTACCAATGTATATTGATGAGCTGGCATATTGGGCAATAGGGGAGGCTGCTTTTACGCTAGAGGCTAACATAGACGATGAAGGCTTTGTCGAACACATGGACTACCTTAATAAGCATAAAATTAAACGTGAAGATATTCAAAATTATTTGAAAGTCGAGCTTATTGTTGCAGATAGGGATTTTTTTATAATTTATATCAGTGATTTCCTAGATCAACTTGTATGGCCGGTTCATATTGATAACAGTGACAAAAGAATATCCAAATGGAAAGTTTTATGTGGGGATTGGCCAGCAGCTAAAGATGATATTCTTAAATTTTACCTTTCAAAAAAAACGTGATAAGACTTTTCGAGCCATGAAAAAAAGAAGTGAATGTTATGCGGTCACATAATGAAGCAAAGGCAAATAGAATACCTAATCACTTACGAGCTACAGGACAACATGGAGCAACCCGCCCGTGATCTTGCCCAATCGGGGCGTTTGGCGGCAAATGCGGCTTTGTCCGGTTGTTCATCATAGGGGTGGCGCAACACTTCCAACAATTCGTTAACCCCCGAAAAATCACCTTGTTCCGCCTTGTCGATGGCCAATTGGGCGAGGTAGTTCCGCAACACATACTTTGGATTGACGGCATTCATTTTCTGGCGTTTTTGTTGCTCCGGCAGTCCATCGGCTTGCAAGCGGTGGCGGTAACGTTGCAGCCAGTCGTTCAAGCGTTTTTGGTAATCAGTAGTCAGTTGTTCAGGCACATAAAAGGCATCTTGCAGGGAGGCGATTAAGGCAGCGTCATCAGGGTATTGACGATAGGTTTCAATCAGTGCCAGTTTGCGGTAGAAAATGGTCATATCAGTTTCCACGCTGTGCAACAGGCTTGACAAGTCGGCAAACAAATCATCATCGGTGTCGGCCTGATAGGCCGCGAAGCCCAATTTGTCCGCCATCATGGTTTGCCAGCCTACCACAAAGGCTTGGCTGTAGCCATCCAAAGCCTGTTTGAGCGGTTCGGCTTGTTTAATAAGCGGGTATAAGGCATTGGCGAGCTGGCTCAAGTTCCAAAAGGCAATTTGCGGCTGGTTGCCGAAACGGTAACGGCGCTCCCGTGCATCGGTGGTGTTGGGTGTCCAGTCCGGGTCGTAATTTTCCAGCCAACCGTAGGGGCCATAGTCAATGGTCAAGCCCAATATGGACATGTTGTCAGTGTTCATCACCCCGTGCACAAAGCCCACCCGTTGCCAATGCACAATCAGGGTGGCGGTGCGGCGGCACACTTCGGCAAACCATTCTGCATACACCGATGGGGATAACGCCACTGAAGGGTCTAGCCAGTCGGCAAAATCGGTGCGGATGGTGTAATCGAGCAGTGCTTTTAACAACCCCAAGTCATCACGTGAGGCGGGCAGTTGGAACGAGCCAAAACGGGTGAATGACGGGGCCATGCGGCAAACAATGGCACCTTGTTCGACTTGCGGGTTGCCATTGTAAAACATATCACGGATGACCGATTCACCGGTCAGCACCAAGCTTAAGGCACGGGTGGTCGGCACGCCCAAATGGAACATCGCTTCGCTGCATAAAAATTCGCGCACCGAAGAACGCAACACCGCCAGACCATCGGCACTGCGTGAATACGGGGTCAGCCCCGCACCCTTCAATTGCAAGGCCCAACGCTGGCCTTGACCATTGACCACCTCGCCCAGATTGATCGCCCGCCCGTCACCCAGCTGCCCTGCCCAATAACCAAACTGATGGCCACCGTAACAGGTGGCATAAGGCATCATCGCTTCTGCCAGACGGTTTCCGGCAAAAATCTGGACAAAATCCTCCGATAGACAATCCGCGTCACTCAAACCAAGTGACTCCGCCGCCGCCCTGCTATAAGCCACCAAACGGGGTTGGCTAACGGGGGTGGGTGTTACGTATGAATAACACGCCGCGTAGACTTGCCGCCGATAATTGTCGGTTTCAGGGTCGCCCGGCAGTTCGCGGACAAAGCGGTTGTCAAAAGTTAGCTTATCAAGTGGGTGGGTTGTTTTTGCGGGCATGGTAGTAGCCTGTTAATCTGCCAAAGGGTGCACAGCCAAGACTTTGATGACTGCGCTATGGGCTAAAGTGGCTGAATAGAAACCGCACTCTTCTACTGTGTTGGACAGCTACCCGGCTTTGTATGATTAAGCTACTTTTGCAAGTTTCTTAAGATAGCAAGGGTGGGGGCGGATTGGTTCATGGTATAGAAATGCAGGCCGGGGGCACCACCATCCAGTAGTTGTTGGCAGAGCCGTGTCACCACATCAAGGCCGAAGGCTTGGATAGATGTCCGGTCATCACCGAATGCTTCCAAGCGTTTTCTGAGCCAACGCGGAATATCTGCACCGCACATTTCTGAGAACCGGAACAATTGTGCGTATTGGGTGATGGGCATAATGCCCGGTACGATGGGCAAATTGATGCCTTGTTTTTGGCAGGCATCAACAAAGTAGAAATAACTTTCTACGTTGTAGAAATATTGGGTGATGGCAGCATTGGCCCCGGCATTGACTTTGCGTTGGAAGTTTTTTAAGTCGGCAGCGGCACTAGGGGATTGCGGATGCACTTCGGGGTAAGCAGCAACGTGGATTTGGAAGTGCCCGCCGGTTTCTTGGCGGATAAATTCAACCAGCTCGTTGGCGTAACGGAATTCGCCGGTGGACATCATACCGGAAGGCACGTCACCACGCAGGGCAACTATTTTGCTGATGCCGTTGTCTTGGTAGTCTTTTAGGATTGCGCGTATATTAGCCTTGGTGGAAGCCACACAAGACAGGTGGGGGGCAGCGGCTATGCCTTTAGCTTGGATAGCGACCACGGTATCAAATGTTTTGTCGCGGGTGGAGCCGCCAGCCCCGAAGGTCACTGAAAAGAAGTCCGGGGTTTGTTGGGCCAGCTCTGCTTGTACAGCTTGCAGACTAGCCGCACCTTCTTCTGTTTTGGGCGGATAGAATTCAAAGCTGAATAGTTTTTCTTGTGTTTGCATTTTAGATTGGCGTAGGTTGGGTTAGCATAGCGTAACCCAACATCTTGATGCAGAATATCGGGTCACGCCACACTAACCTATTTCAGTTTAGGTATTTATCTCACCGGACTCGTAAGTTTTATAGTGCTATTGTTACAGTCCCCTGTATTTACTACACCTAAAAATGCATTAAGCTCTACTTTACATTTCTCTATATTTAAGCCATTGGCACCATCACTAGAAATGTTAGTCACATAAGGCCCCGCCGTGGTGCAACCAGCAATCAAGAAAACACTTAATAAAACGCCAGTAATCTTTGATATTTTCATTTTTACACTTGTAGATTGAAATATAGCTTCGTTCGTTACACCAAATAAACAATCGTTGTCAATATCGGTAATGGTCAGCTTTATAAGGGCCTTCTACAGGCACATTAATATACTCGGCCTGTTGATCTGACAGGACAGTCAAATTGACACCCAATTGTTGCAGGTGCGAACGGGCCACTTTTTCATCCAATTTTTTAGGCAGGATATACACTTGGTTGCCATATTGGTCGGCGTGTTGCCATAGCTCAATTTGTGCCAACACTTGGTTACAAAATGAGTTGGACATAACAAAACTAGGGTGACCTGTGGCACAGCCCAAGTTGACCAAACGGCCTTCTGCCAAGATGATCAGGCGTTTGCCGTCGGGGAAGATGATGTGGTCAACTTGGGGTTTGATGTTTTCCCAAGTGTATTGGCGTAAGGCGGATATTTCTATTTCTGAATCGAAATGACCAATATTGCAGACAATGGCTTGGTTACGCATAGCCAGCATGTGTTCGTGGCGGATGACATGGAAATTGCCAGTCGCGGTAACGAAGATGTTGGCAAGAGGGGCTGCTTCTTCCATGGTGACCACGCGGAAACCTTCCATTGAAGCTTGCAAGGCACAGATCGGGTCAATTTCAGTGATCCAAACAGTTGCACCTAGTCCACGCAGGGATTGGGCGCAACCTTTGCCAACATCACCGTATCCACAGACAACGGCAATTTTACCGGCAATCATCACATCGGTGGCGCGTTTGATACCATCAACCAAGGATTCGCGACAACCATACAGGTTGTCGAATTTGGATTTGGTGACAGAATCATTGACATTGAAGGCAGGCACTTTGAGTGTGCCTTGGGCAACACGTCCGTACAAGCGCAATACGCCAGTAGTGGTTTCTTCTGACAAACCTTTTACATCACCCATCAGTTCAGGGAATTTGTCGTGCATCATATTGGTGAGGTCGCCGCCGTCATCCAAGATCATGTTAGGACGCCAGCCGTTCGGGCCGATGATGGTTTGCTCTATGCACCAGTCAGCTTCGGCCTCAGTTTCACCTTTCCAAGCAAACACCGGCACACCCGCAGCGGCAATGGCAGCGGCGGCATGGTCTTGTGTGGAAAAAATATTGCAGGATGACCAGCGCACTTCGGCACCCAAGGCTGTCAAGGTTTCGATCAGCACGGCAGTTTGGATGGTCATGTGCAAGCAACCGGCTATACGCGCGCCTTTTAGGGGTTGCTCAGCACCAAATTCTTCGCGTAGCGCCATCAAGCCGGGCATTTCTGTTTCGGCAATGTTGATTTCTTTACGGCCCCAGTCGGCGAGGGCCATATCCGCCACTTTGTAATCTTGTTCGTTCATTTATGTGATCCTGTAAGAGATTAAATGCCAGCTGCGGCTTTTAAAGCGTCGACTTTGTCGGTTTTTTCCCAGCTGAACGTGTCTTCGGTACGGCCAAAATGACCATAAGAAGCAGTGGGCTGGTAGATTGGTTTCAGTAAGTCCAACATGGCGATCAGACCTTTCGGACGCAGGTCAAAGGTATCCCTGACGATTTGCACCAAGCGGTCTTCGCCCAGTTTGCCAGTGCCGAAGGTTTCCACGCTGATGGAGGTCGGTTCGGCAACTCCAATGGCATAAGATACTTGGATTTCACAGCGTTCCGCCAATTCAGCGGCAACAATGTTTTTGGCGACATAGCGTGCCATGTAAGCGGCTGAACGGTCAACTTTTGAGGGGTCTTTACCGGAGAACGCGCCGCCACCATGCCGTGCCATACCGCCGTATGAGTCTACGATGATTTTTCTGCCGGTCAAGCCACAATCGCCCACCGGCCCACCAATGATAAATTGACCGGTTGGGTTGATAAAGTATTTGGTGTCTTTATGCAGCCACTCTTTAGGCAGCACATGCAGAATGATGTCATCCATGACCGCTTCATAGAGCGCTTTTGGGCTGATTTCCGGTGAATGCTGGGTGGACAGCACCACTGCATCAATAGCCACCGGCTTGCTGTCTTCATAGCGGAAAGTGATTTGGCTTTTGGCATCGGGGCGCAGCCAAGGCAACGTTTTGTTTTTACGGACTTCGGCTTGGCGCTTGACCAACAAGTGCGAATAGGTGATGGGGGCGGGCATGAACACGTCGGTCTCGTTGCTGGCATAACCGAACATGAGGCCTTGGTCGCCAGCACCTTGTTCGTGCCCTTCATTTTCGTCAACACCCATGGCTATATCGGCTGATTGCTTGCCAATAGCGTTCAGCACGGCGCAGCTTTGCCCGTCAAAACCAATTTCGCCGTTGTCGTAGCCAATGTCGCAGACCACTTTACGCACCAAGGCTTCCATATCCACCCAAGCATTGGTGGTGATTTCCCCTGCCAAAACAACCATGCCGGTTTTGACCAGTGTTTCGCAAGCAACCCGTGATTTGGGGTCTTGTGCCAACAAAGCATCCAAAACGGCATCAGAAATTTGATCGGCCACTTTGTCGGGATGGCCTTCGGAAACGGATTCTGATGTGAAAATGAAGTTTTTGCTCATGTTCCTGCCTCGTATAAAAATAAAATCCAGATAGACAAAAGGCTGCATAAGCAGCCCTAAGAATTGGTATGGTGGGCCATGTAGGACTTGAACCTACGACCTGCCGATTATGAGTCGGACGCTCTAACCAACTGAGCTAATGGCCCCTTTTTGTGATTGTTTATTCACCTTCCAAAAAACACCTAAGCTGTTCGGAGCGGGAAGGATGCCTAAGTTTCCTTAAGGCTTTGGCTTCAATTTGACGGATGCGCTCTCGGGTCACATCAAATTGTTTGCCGACTTCTTCCAAGGTGTGGTCGGTGTTCATGTTAATGCCAAAACGCATACGCAGCACTTTGGCTTCGCGTGCGGTGAGACCCGCCAGCACATTTTGGGTGGATTCGCGCAGACCCGCTATAGTGGCCGCCTCCACTGGCGACAGCACTTTGGCATCTTCGATGAAGTCACCCAAATGGGAGTCTTCGTCATCGCCTATGGGCGTCTCCATAGAAATCGGCTCTTTGGCGATTTTCAGCACTTTACGCACTTTGTCCTCAGGCATTTCCATACGCTCGGCCAATTCTTCAGGGGTGGCTTCGCGGCCCAATTCCTGCAATATTTGCCTGGAAATGCGGTTGAGCTTGTTAATGGTCTCAATCATGTGCACAGGAATACGGATAGTCCTGGCCTGATCCGCAATGGAGCGGGTGATCGCCTGCCGAATCCACCACGTGGCATAAGTTGAAAATTTATAACCACGACGGTATTCAAATTTGTCCACTGCTTTCATTAAACCGATGTTGCCTTCTTGGATCAAGTCCAAAAATTGCAAGCCACGGTTGGTGTATTTTTTGGCTATGGAGATGACCAGCCTTAAATTGGCTTCTATCATTTCCTTTTTCGCCCGCCGTGCTTTGGCTTCGCCAATGGACATGCGCCGGTTGATGTCTTTTAGGCCACTGATGGTCAAGCCGTATTCGGACTCTATTTCAGCCAGTGTCTTTTGGGCTTTTCTCAGCTCTTTTTCAAAGGGCTTTAGCAGTTCTGCATAGCGGCTGCCGTTGACATCCAAGTGACCATCCAACCACGTGCTGTTGGATTCGTTGCCAGTGAACGACTCGATAAAGTCTTTGCGGGGCATTTTCCCATGTTTGAGGAAAATTTCCATCACAATTTTTTCTTGTTCACGTACCCGGGCAATGCCTTTGGGGATGATGGCCGTCAGTTTTTTCAAATACTGCGGTGTCCATTTGAACTCCATGAACAACGCCGCCAGTTGATCGAATGCTTTTTCTGCCCGTTCACTGGTGTAATGGCTTTTTTTAATGGCCAAGGAAGCCGCTTTAAGCTGTTTGCGCAAGGCATCCACCTTGGCTTTGACTTCTTCGGGATTGATGCCCTTCAGTTCGTCTTCGACCGCTGGGGCTTCGTCTATGGTTTCGCTGATCACTTGGCTGGCAATCAAGTCACCTGGCTCGGACAAATCGACAAAACCTGAGAACAGGTCGGTCAGGCGGATAGAGCCTTCTTCACCCGATATACTGTCGAAGGATTGTAAAAAATCTTCCACCACCACGCAAGAGCGGGATATGGCTTTGACCAATTGTTGTTGGCCTTCTTCGATGCGCTTGGCTATTTTAAGTTCGTCGGCACGGGTCAGCAGCTCCACTGAACCCATCTCGCGCATGTACATACGCACAGGGTCGGTTGTCCGGCCAAATTCACTGTCAACCGAAGCCAAAGCCGCCACTTCCTCGGCGTCTTCATCATCGCTGCTGACGGTCATGGAATCACTGATCAGGGAGTCTTCATCAGGTGCCACTTCGTAGACCTGAATGCCCATGTCATTGATCCAGCCTATGATCTCTTCAATTTGTTCGGGATCGGCAATATCACTGGGCAAGTGGTCGTTAACCTCGGCATAGGTGAGGTAACCTTGGACTTTACCCTTTGCAATCAGTTGCTTAAGCTGGGACTGTTGTTGTTCTTGATTCATCATTCACTCTCTGTAGCGCACCACGAGGCTTCAACCGCGCCTAACCGTAGATTATACTATATATTTTTGGTGTTTTGCATTAATGTTTTTTAGCCAACAACCCGCGTAACCGCTCTTTTTCCGGGCCATCCAGCCCATGCGACCTTTCCTTGGCCAGTAGTTGCTCTATCTGCAATTCGTTGGCCTGTTCCAATAGCTTGGACAGCGCATCATCAAACACCTCATCAATCCGTTCTTCGGCAATATACAAGTCAAGAAAGGCCAAGGCACGGATGGTTTTTTCTTCCGGTGTGTCCCGGTAATACTCGAGCAAAACCGCTGCGTTGGCAGGTTTTTTCTGCAGCATAAGCTGGGTCATGCTGTCAAACAGCCCGCAACCCGGAAAACCCAAGGTATTCCAAGCGACATTTTTGGCAGCGACCTTGGTCACTAAACCAGGCTTCTGCAATAACAGTGCCATAGCCACCCGCACCGAGGATAAGCGGCCGTTATCGGGCAATAGCCCCAGCCCCTTGGCGGGGGCGTGCTGTTTGGTCTGGTTTTCCAAATAACCCACCGCGACCGAACCAGACAAACTTTTGAGTTTGGCAAACATCAATGACTTGAACACGCCTTCGGGCAGCTTGTCCAAATAGGGCTTAGCTTTGTCGATCAGTTGCGCCCTACCCTCAGTGACATTAAGGTTGAGTTCTTCGGCAATTTGCCCAAAAAAATATTCGGATAGGGTTTGTGCGTTTTTGATGCGCCCGGCAAATTGCTCAGCACCTTCATGGCGCACCAAGGCATCGGGGTCAAAGTTTTGTGGCAACAGCATAATCCGCACTTGCCGCCCCTCTTTTAAGCTGGGAAACACCGCTTCCATGACCCGCCAAGCCGCTTCGCGCCCGGCACGGTCGCCATCAAAACAAAACACCAATTCGGGGGTGAACCGGAACAACAGATCGAGATGCGCCGCCGTCGCAGCAGTGCCCAACACGCCGACCGCATAACCGATGCCCTGTTGGGACAAGGAAATGACATCCATGTAACCCTCAACAACCAATAGCCGCTCCGGCTTGGCCTGTTTTTGCAGCAGTTCGTACAAACCGTAAACTTGACGGCCTTTGTGGAATAACACCGTTTCGGGTGAGTTGAGGTACTTGGGCAGACTATCATCCAGCACCCTGCCACCAAATCCGACCACCCTGCCACGCTTGTCCCGTATCGGGTACATAATGCGCTGCCGGAAGCGGTCATAAGCACGGCCATTGTCTTTGCTGACCACCAGCCCTGCTTCCTGCAACAGTAACGGGTCAAAGCGGCCCGCCAAGGCTTGCCATTCGTCAGGCGCGTAGCCAAGCATGAATTCGTGGGCACATTCGCTGCTGATACCACGCGACTTTAAGTAGTCCGCCGCTTTTTTGCCGTCAGCACCGGCACGCAATTGTTGCACATAATAGGCGGCAACTTGTCCGGTCAGTTGATATAACGCAGTCAGATTAGCTTTGTTTGGCGCGGCTGGATAATCGGTTTCGCGCGGCACCTCGACACCGAGGAAATCGGCCAAATCTTCTATGGCTTCGACAAAGTCCAAATGCCGATAATCCATGATGAAGCCAATTGCATTGCCACTCGCCCCACAGCCAAAACAATGGAAAAATTGCTTTGTCCTGTTGACGGAAAAGCTAGGGGTTTTTTCGGTGTGGAAAGGACAACGGGCAACATAGTTGGCGCCCGTTTTCTTTAGAGGCACTTGCGAATCTATCAGATCGACAATATCGACCCGACTTAGCAATTCGTCAATAAATTCACGTGGAATTTTACCGCCGGACATGGGGGAATTGCCGACCGGCTGGCTTAGTCTGCCAAGGCGGCCTTGATCTTGGCGCTGACCACTGACATATCAGCCAGCCCTTGGGCTTTGGCTTTGACCAAGGCCATTACCTTACCCATATCCTTGGCTGTTTGGGCGGCTGATTCGGCAATGGCCTCCGCCACCAAACCATCAATTTCCGCCTCGCTAAGGGATTGTGGCAGAAAGTCTTGGATAACCAGCACTTCGGCCTCTTCCACAGCCACCAAATCGGTACGCCCCGCTTCGGCAAATTGCCGGATGGATTCGCGGCGTTGCTTAAGCATCTTGTTAAGCACGGTGATCACGCGCGCGTCATCCAACACTATGCGCTCATCCACTTCGACCTGTTTGATGGCGGACAGGATGAGGCGGATAACGCCCAACCTACCCTTGTCACCGGCCTTCATGGCCGTTTTCATTTGGTCTTTGATCTGATCGGTTAACGATGCCATAGCTTATTGTGCAGGACGGCCACGACGCAGGTTTTTCAATGCATAACGTTCGCGGGCCAGTTTTTTCAAGTGTCGTTTGACAGCCGCAGCACCTTTACGTTTACGTTCTGCCGTTGGTTTTTCATAAAACTCACGGCGACGCACTTCAGCCAATACACCTGCTTTTTCACAAGCGCGTTTGAAACGGCGAATGGCAATATCGAAAGGTTCGTTTTCTTTAATTTTTACTGACGGCATTATAGTGATCCAACCATGTTAATATCTAAAAAGGGTTATAAGTTTAAAAAAAGTACTTTTGCCTACTTAACAAAAATAACCAGTGATTATACGCTTTCTTTCCGCAAATTTCAAAAACTCAATGTACGTTCTAGGCATAGAAACCTCTTGTGACGAAACCGGCATCGGCTTGTACCATGCCCAAAAAGGCCTTGTCCACCACCTATTGTATAGCCAAATCGACATGCATAGCGAATATGGCGGGGTGGTGCCGGAGCTGGCATCACGCGACCACGTCCGCAAATTGCTGCCTTTGGTCAGGCAATTGCTGCAAGAATGCCAATTGGCGGGCAGCGCCATTGATGGCATTGCCTACACCGCCGGACCGGGACTGATGGGGGCGTTGCTGGTCGGCGCCACCACCGCCAGAAGCTTGGCTTGGGCGTGGCAAATCCCCGCCATTGCCGTGCATCACATGGAGGGGCATTTGTTGGCCCCGATGCTGGAAGCCAATCCGCCGCCCTTCCCTTTTGTGGCGCTGTTGATTTCTGGCGGACATACCCTATTGGTCAATGTGCAGGGGGTCGGCCGTTACCATTTGCTGGGCGAGTCGCTGGATGATGCGGCGGGCGAGGCATTTGATAAAACCGCCAAATTATTGGGTTTGGGCTATCCGGGCGGGCCAAAGCTGTCGGCGTTGGCGGCACACGGCAAACCTGATTTTAAATTTCCGCGCCCGATGACTGACCGCCCGGGTCTGGATTTTAGTTTTAGCGGCCTTAAAACTTTTGCCTTGAACACGGTCAATGCCTGTGATGGCAGTTGGCAAAGCCACGCGGACATTGCCGCCGCCTTCCAAAGCGCAGTGGCCGACACCTTGGCGATCAAATGCAAACGGGCATTGGAGCAAACCGGTTTGCAGCGCCTTGTCGTGGCGGGCGGGGTAAGTGCCAACCAGCATATCCGCAGCACACTGGCGGCTATGGCAGACAAAACAAAAGCCCAACTGTATTTCCCTAGGCCAGAGTTTTGTACCGATAACGGGGCAATGATTGCTTATGCCGGTTGCCAGCGGTTGTTGGCGGGGCAGCATGAGGGCTTGGCGATAGCGGCTTATCCGCGTTGGGCTATGGATAGCTTAGTAGGATGTTGAACCCCCCCGCCTAAAATCAACCACCGCATCCTGTTGTGCAATGCCCTCTGCACCATCGATTATCCGCAACCCACGGCAACAAAATTTCCTTGTATTAATTACGCCAAGTTGTATACTTTTTCTTAATGAGAATGATTATTGATCAGTCTTAATAGTGTTAATTTTTGGTTAAATGACGAGGCAAGCACATGGCTATCAATTTTAAACAACTTGCAGTAGGTGATTTGGCAACCATCACCGGATTTGTACCTGCCGGAAAAGCTTACCGGAAACGCCTGTTGGCAATGGGCCTGACACCCGGCACCCAGTTTAGCGTCACCCGCTTCGCACCCATGGGCGACCCGGTGGAAATCAAACTGCGCGGTTTTGCCCTGACCTTACGCAAAGATGAAGCCGCCAGCCTGATGCTTGAGAGACAAGCATGACCGCCCATTTTACCGTGGGTGTGGTGGGCAACCCCAATTGCGGTAAAACCACGTTATTTAACGCATTGACCGGCTCCAAACAGCATGTCGGCAACTGGCCCGGCGTGACCGTGGAAAAAAAAACCGGCCATTACAGCTATGGCGGCAGCAATGTGGATTTGGTCGATTTGCCCGGCACTTATTCGCTGGAGTCTTCCGATGACAGCGTATCGCTGGATGAAAAAGTGGCGCGGGACTATGTGGCCTCAAAGGCTGCGGACCTTATCATTAACATTGTTGATGCCTCCAACATTGAACGCAACCTGTACCTGACCTCACAATTGCTGGAAATGCGCGTACCCATGATTGTCGCGCTTAATATGATGGATGTGGTCAAACAGCGCGGCATTAAAATTGATGCCGACTATTTGGCGCAACAACTGGGCTGTCCGGTGGTCTCCTTGTCCGCCGCCAGAAAAAATGGCATTGAACACCTAAAACAAGCCGTGCAAGCGGCAGTGGTGGACAAACCCATCCCCACCGCGACCATTTATTACCCACCCGCTTTGGAAAGCGCCATTAATGGGCTATGCCAACAGCTAAACCACGTTGCCAAACTACCACCCTGCGACCGCCGCTGGCTGGCTTTGCGGTTGTTGGAAAATGACACGCTGGCTAAAGAAATGGCGGCGGACACCTCGCTACTAGCCAACGTGACCCAGTTACAACAACAAGTGGAACAGGCCACGGATGATGAAATTGACATCCTTGCAGCGGATGCCCGCTACGGTTTCGTCAACCAACTGACGCAAACCTGTGTGTGCAAACTGAACGAAGTCAGCAGGCACACCACAGAAAAAATTGATGCCATTGTGCTCAACCGCTTTTTGGGGATACCGATTTTTTTGCTGGTGATGTACAGCATGTTCATGTTCACCATCAATTTCGGCAGTGCCTTCGTTGACTTTTTTGACCAAGCGGTCGGTGCATTGCTGGTGGATGGTCTGGGGCAACTGCTGGCAGATTGGCACAGCCCTGTTTGGCTAACTGCCTTGCTGGCGCGTGGGGTCGGCAGCGGCATCCAAGTGGTCGCTACCTTTATTCCTATAGTGGGCTTCTTGTTCCTGTTTTTATCAGTTTTGGAAGATTCCGGCTATATGGCCCGCGCCGCTTTTGTGGTCGATCGCCTGATGCGGGTGATCGGCTTGCCGGGCAAATCGTTTGTGCCAATGATTGTGGGCTTTGGCTGCAATGTGCCTGCCATTATGGCCACCCGTGTCTTGGAAAACCGCCGCGACCGCATCCTGACCAACCTGATGAACCCGTTCATGTCGTGTGGCGCACGCTTGCCGGTTTACGCATTGTTCGCCGCCGCGTTTTTTCCGGTCGGCGGGCAAAATCTGGTGTTCGGCTTGTATCTAATGGGCATAGCGGTGGCGTTGATGACCGGG
>Ga0316222_1002999_pt1 | contig 17160 bp, 4 predicted proteins | sample TBH18011metaG_FD_206008 | JGI IMG/M metagenome (GOLD analysis project Ga0316222, IMG submission 206008) | Freshwater microbial communities from Trout Bog Lake, Wisconsin, USA - TBH18011 | ecosystem: Environmental > Aquatic > Freshwater > Lake > Hypolimnion/Profundal zone | place: USA: Wisconsin...
CCTTGTCCCCCGCCCGGCGCAGCGAGTCCCCTTAATGTGGTATTGTCCCAAACCCGTTCCCTGCGTAGAAATAAGGCGGTTCAATGCCCCTGCCGGACAGTTCGGCGGGAGGTTGCACCATGACTTCGATTGTCCGGGTCAGAAAACCCAAAACGATGCCAAAAACAACGGCCAATCCGCGTGTCTTCACGCCCGATTCCGGCGGCTGCCTCCCCGCAGCCACCGGCCGCGCGGCGGCGCGCCCGTTCGTGGAAAACGGAGCGATGCCGCCGACCGCACTTTTTCCCACGTTGTTGCAACCTTTTGATTCCACCGCAGTCTAAGAGGCCCAGACTATGATGATCCGCCCCGCCAAAACTTTTCAAGCCATTGCGCTCGCCGCCCTCGTCGCGCTCGTCGCGCTTCCGTGCTGGCGGGCCAATGCCGGACCGGCCGAGGCCGCGCACGATCTCATCCAGCGCACCGTGCCCGCCCACGCGGACGCCTTCGCCGTCGAGATCATCCCCGCCGCCGCCGGCCAGGACGTCTTCGAGCTCGAGAGCCGTGACGGCAAGATCGTCCTGCGCGGGAACAACGGCATCGCCGTCGCCTCCGCGCTGAAACGCTACCTCGCGGATTACTGCCACGCCGACCCCGGCTGGTATTGCGGCAGCCAGATGACGCTCCCCGCCGTGCTGCCCGCCGTGCCGGAAAAACTCCGCGTCGTCACGCCGTACCAATTCCGCTTCGATTACAATTACTGCACGCACGGCTACACCTTCGCGTGGTGGGATTGGTCCCGCTGGGAACGCGAACTGGACGACCTCGCGATGCACGGCATCAACACCGCCCTCATCATCGAGGGCCAGGAACAGGTCTGGATCAACGCGCTGAAGGAATTCGGCTACACCGATGCCGAGGTCCGCCAATGGCTCGTGCTCCCCTCCCACCAGCCGTGGGAATACATGTCGAACATGGAGAACTACGGCGGTCCCATTCCCGCCGACATCGTGCAACGCCGGCTGGAACTCGGCCAAAAGATCATTCTCCGCATGCGCGAACTGGGCATTGAGCCCGTGCAGCAAGGTTATTACGGCATCGTGCCGTCCGATTTTCAAAAACGTTTCCCCGCCGGCAAAGTCCACGCGCAGGGCAATTGGTCCGTGCTGAAGCGGCCGGACATGCTGGACCCCGCCGACCCGCTGTTCGCGAAGTTCGCCACGGCTTTTTACCGGTCGCAGAAGGAACTCTTCGGCACCGCCAAATATCTCGCCGCCGATCCGTTTCATGAAGGCGGCAAGACCGATGGCATCGATCTCGCCGCCTGCGCGCGCGAAATGTACGCCCCCATGGCCGCCGCGTATCCGGACGTGACGTGGGTCTTCCAATCCTGGCAGGTGAACCCGCGCCAGCAGATGCTCGATGCCCTCGACAAGAATCATTGCCTCGTCCTCGACCTCTATTGCGAAGATCACGAGAACTGGCGCACGCGCCATCAATTCGGCGACACCCCGTGGCTCTGGTGCTCCATCCATAATTTCGGCGGGAACGATTTCATCGCCAGCAAACTCGCGTGGATGGCCGAAGGCCCCGCCAAGGCCTATGCCGAAGCCGGTCCCGGCAAAGGCTTCATGCGCGGCATCGGCGGCCTGGAGGAAGGCAGCGACACGCATCCCGCCGTCTGGGAAATGCTCTTCGAACAGACCTGGCGCACCAACGCCCCGGATTTCAATGTCTGGCTCACGGATTACGCCCAACGTCGCTACGGCGCGGCGGACCCGAACGCCCGCCTCGCGGTGCAGACGCTCTTTGATTCCGCGTGGAACGTGGGCGGCCACAAGCACGGCGCCAAAATGGTCCATTTCAATTCCGTCATCGGCGGCCGGCCCTCGCTTGATCCCGACCAGACCGCCAATCCCTACACCGGCACGCTCCCGCCCTACGACCAGACGGAAGTGGTGAAAGCGTGGCAGCAACTCCTCGCCGCCGCCCCCGCCTGCGGCGCGAGCGATGCGTATCGCTATGATGTCGCGGACGTCGGCCGCCAGGTGCTGGCCGATCTCGGCACGCGCTATCACAAGGCCATCCTCATTGCGTTCAAGGCCAAGGACGCCGCGAAGCTCCGCGCGCTGAGCGACAAACAGCTCAGCCTGCTGCGCGACCTCGATAGCCTGGCCGGCACCCGCCCGGAATTTCTGCTCGGCGCGTGGATTCGGGATGCCCGCGCGTGGGGTTCCACGCCCGGGGAAAAGGATTTGTGCGAATGGAACGCCCGCACGCTGCTGACCACCTGGACCGTGCCGCAGAGCCATGTGGACTACGCGAACCGCCATTGGAACGGCCTGCTCGGTGATTACTATTTCCACCGCTGGCAAATGTGGCTGGACGCGCTGAACGCCAACGTGGCCGCGCCGGAGAAGTTCAAACAGCAACCCGTCCGCAAAGCCATTCAGACCTGGGAATACGCCTGGACCCGCCAGACCAACGCCTTCCCCGCCCAGCCGTCCGGCGATACCGTGGCCATCGCCCAGACGTTGTTTGCGAAGTATTCCCCCGATGCCTTGGACCCGAACCTCGATGCCGCGCCGCCCAAGGACCCGCGCGCCGCGGAGTTTTACGGCCGCTGGCGTTATCAGGCCCAGGGCGCCACGTGGGAACGCGAGTTCCTGCCGGACGGTTCCGCGAACCTCTATTGCAACGGCGAACCGCAGGGCTGGAACGGTTTCACCTGGACCTTTGACAACGGCGCGCTCGTGCTGAAAAACAATGAAGGCAAAGTTTTCGAACGGCAGGTGCTGGCCGATCACGACACCCTGAAATTCACCATGGCCAACTGGGCACCCGCCCAACGGGTGACGCGCCGGGATTGATTATTAGGCGCCTTTTCAAAATGAATCCGATGGCCAATATTGGTTGGAATGACCGCCCTCACCGGGCCCCCTCCCTCGGGAGAGGGTTTTCACCTGGCGCGTCTTCGTCCCTGTGTCCATCCGTCCGGCCAATCCGGCGACGGGATGATTGCCAAAAGCTGGGAACGTTTCTCCCTCTCCTGGGGGAGAGGGCCGGGGTGAGGGCGAGCACTGACACCAATATTGTCTTTCCTGACTTAATCACCGGCAAACACCTCGGTTCGCCGTCAGCCGATTTTGAATGACGCAGAGCATGGAATTTTAATGAAACGCGATTATCTCCAATTTGTCAGCGCATTGGTTTTGACCGCCGCATTCGCCATCGCGCCCGCGCAGGCCGGTGACTGGACGCTCAGCGGGCCGGCGATCAGCTGGCACGGTGACACCGCCGGCGGCCTGCTGCACGGCACCCGGCTCGAAGACCGGCTGAACGGCAAATCCCTCGACCTCGCCGGCGAAGCCTTTCAAGTCACGCTCGGCGACGGCACGGTTTTGAAGTCCTCCGATTTCAAACTCGCCGGCGAACCGCAATTGGAAACGCTCGCCGCCGATCCCGCGTCGCCCACCGCCGCCCGGCATTTCGCCGGCCGCCAACTGGTCGCCCGCCTGTCCGCGCCGGACCGGCAGCTGACCGCCGAATGGCGCGTCATCCTGCGCGAAGGTTCCGCTTACATCCGCGAGGAACTCGCCCTTCGCGCCGCCGGCCAGGACGTGCTCGTGAAGGACATCGAGCTCTTCTCGCAAAAGGTTCCCGGCGCCGCCACCATCGGCACGGTGGACGGTTCGCCCGTGGTCGCCGGCGATTTCTTCTTCGGCTACGAACATCCCATGGCGCACAACACCGTCGCGGCCGATGGCACGGTCCGGTGCGGCTTCCTCCGCAACGCCGTGTTGAAGGACGGCGAGACCCTCACCCAGAGCTGCGTCCTCGGCGTGGTGCCGAACGGCCAGTTGCGCCGCGGCCTGCTCGCCTACGTCGAGCGCGAGCGCACCCATCCCTACCGCACCTTCCTGCACTACAATTCCTGGTTCGACATCTCCTGGCACAAGTTCAAGTTCAACGAGGAACAGAGCGTCAATTCCATCAACTTCTATGGCCGCGAACTCGTGCAGAAGCGCGGCGTGAAGCTGGATTCCTTCCTGTTCGACGACGGCTGGGATGACAACCGCACCCTCTGGAAATTTCACAGCGGCTTCCCGAACGGCTTCGCCCCGCTGCAAGCCGCCGCCGCGAAATATGACACCTCCATCGGCGTCTGGCTCTCGCCCTTCGGCGGCTACAGCCATGACAAGGAACAGCGCCTGGCCTATGGCAGCACGCAAGGCTTCGAGACCAACGCGGGCGGCTTCTCCCTGGCGGGTCCGAAATATTACCGGCGGTTTGACGAAGTCTGCCTGGGGATGGTGAGGCAATTCGGCGTGAACCAGTTCAAGTCCGACGGCCTCCGCGCCGGCGGCCAGGCCGCCGCCAGCGGGCTCACCCGTGACGGCGATGCCATGTTGAACCTCGTGGCCGATCTCCGCGCCGCCAAGCCGGACATCTATGTGAACCAGACCACCGGCACCTGGCCCTCGCCCTTCTGGCTGCTGTATGTGGACTCCACCTGGCGCGGCGGGGCGGATTGCAGTTTTCGCGGCGCCGGTTCCGACCGCCAGAAATGGATCACCTATCGCGATGCCCAGACCTACCGCGCCGTGGTGCAGGCCGGTCCGCTGTACCCGCTCAATGCCATCATGCTCCACGGCATCATCTATGCCACCAACGCCAACCGCCTGACCACCGCCACCGATGCCGATCTCACCGCCGAGATCCGGGAATTCTTCGGCACCGGCACGCAGTTGCAGGAACTCTACATCACGCCCGCGCTGATGAATGAAAAGAACTGGGACGACCTCGCCGAGGCCGCCAAGTGGTCCCGCGCCAATGCCGACACCCTGGTGGACACCCACTGGGTGGGCGGCGACCCCGGCAAAGCCGAAGTCTACGGCTGGGCCTCCTGGTCACCCCGCCGCGCCATCCTGACCCTGCGCAATCCCGGCGCCCAGCCCGCCACCTTCACCGGTGACGTCGCCAAATTGTTCGAATTGCCCGCCGGCGCGGTGAAGACGTACACGCTCCACAGCCCGTGGCAGTCCGAGCAGGAGCGGCCGGACTTGACGTTACGGGCCGGCGAACCCCACACTTTCACCCTGCAACCGTTTGCAGTGCTCGTGTTGCAGTCGCACTGAATTGACGCACTGAACTGATTTGAATTTTCCAATGAAAAAGAACATGACCACCAAACCATTCAAGAATCTGACGGGCCTGCTCGCCCTGCTCGGCGCCGCCACCCTGGCGGCCTGGCAGCCGGCGCAGTTGTGCGCCGCGGATTACACCATCGAAAACGACCAGGTCTCCCTCACCTGCTCCACGGCGGACGGCCATCTGCTGCCCGGCGCGGTCATGGATAAGAAGACCGGCCAGGTCGTGAAACTCGGCAGCGACCTCTTCAGCCTCGTGCTGACGAATGCCGACATCCTGCACGCGGACCAGTTCAAGCTCGTCGGCGAGCCGAAGATCGTGCCCCTCGACGTGAACCCGGACGCCTCGCGCTTCGCCGAGCGCATCCCCGGCCGCGAACTCGTCGCTGATTTCACCGGTCTGGACGGCAATCTCACCGTCACCTGGCACATCATCCTGCGCGACGGCTCCCGCTATGTCCGCGAACGTGCCGTCTTCCACGCGGGTGAAAAAGCGCTGCCCCTCAAGGCCATCGGCCTGCTGGAAACGCCCAATGTCACCGCCCATGCCACCGGCACCGTGGACGGCTCCCCCGTGGCGGATCAGACCGTGTTTTACGGCGTGGAACATCCGCTCTCCATCAACCGCGCCGAGATGGGCTACGTCCGCTGCTTCCTGCCGCGCGGCGCGGCCATCCAGTCCGGCGAGACCTTCGAATGCTCGCTCGTCGTCGGCTTTGTCCGTCCCGGCCAGCTCCGCCGCGACTTCCTCGCCTACATCGAACGCGAACGCGCCCATCCCTACCGCCCCTTCCTCCATTACAATTCCTGGTACGACATCGGTTACTTCGGCAAATACAACGAAGCCAAGGCGCTCAACGTCATCAACACCTTCGGCCAGGAACTCACCGTCAAGCGCGGCGTGAAGCTGGACTCCTTCCTCTTCGACGACGGCTGGGATAACGACGCCACCCTCTGGCAGTTCGACCAGACGAACTTCCCGAACGGTTTCACCCCCTTGAAAGAGGCCGCCGCCAAGTATGACGCCGCGCCCGGCATCTGGCTCTCCCCCTGGGGCGGCTATGGCGAACCCCACAAGGAACGCATCGAATACGGCCGCCAGCAGGGCTTCGAGATCCGCGGCGACAACTTCTCCCTCGCCGGCCCGAAATATTATGAGCGCTTTCGCGGCCGTTGCGTGGAAGTCGTGAAAGACTACGGCATCAACCAGTTCAAGTTCGACGGCATCGGCGTGGACGGCACCGACAACGACGGCGCCCAACTCCGCGACTTCGAAGCCATGCTCAAGCTCATCGCCGAGCTCCGCTCCCTCAAGCCCGACATCTATATCAACCAGACCACCGGCACCTGGCCCTCGCCCTTCTGGCTCCTGTACGCCGACTCCATCTGGCGCGGCGGCGAGGACCATTCCTTCGTGGACGGCAACTGGCCCGCCCGCGAACGCTGGATTTCCTACAAGGACAATGACGTGCATGACGAAGTCGTCGGCCGCAGCGACCTGTATCCGCTGAACTCCCTCATGATCCACGGCATCATCTATGCCAAGCTCGCGCACGACCTGAACTACGACACGAACAACATCCTGCGCCACGAGATCCGCGCCTACTTCGGCAACGGCACCCAGTTGCAGGAAATGTATATCACCCCCGCGCTCATGAACGAGACGAACTGGAACGACCTCGCCGAGGCCGCCAAGTGGTCCCGCGCCAATGCCGACGTCCTCGTGGACACCCACTGGGTCGGCGGCGCCCCCGGCGACCGCGAAGTGTACGGCTGGGCCTCCTGGTCGCCCCGCAAGGGCATCCTGACCCTCCGCAATCCCTCGCCCCGGAAGTCCTCCATCAAGATCGACGCAGCCAAAGTGTTTGAGCTGCCGGAGGATGCGGCGAAGAACTACACGCTGGTGAGCCCGTTCAAGGATCAGACCCTGCCCTTCACCAGCCTCCATGCCGGCACCGAGGTCACCTTCCAACTCCAGCCGTTCCAAGTGCTGGTGCTGGAAGCCCTGCCGGACACTACCCAAGCCTCCCGCTAAGAGTTAAAGCGAGAGGTGAATTAATGCGGCAAAAAAACGGGTTGAAAAACCGGTTGACTCATAAAACGTTGACTAATAACAAACTAAGCTGAATCCGCCCGGCGGCATCCCCCGCCGCCGGGACGGGTTGACTAACAGGCTGGCTGCGCTTGCTAACATAAGTGCATCCAGCCGTTCTTTTTATAACTTTTTTCCTCCGTCGGGACGGAATTAGTTAGCTTATACCACAAAAGGGGGATAGAAAATCTCCCCCTTATGGAGTATGTTCCATCAGTTGTTCTCAGAAAGTCAGCCAGAAGGAAACATAAAATAGCGGAATGGGGTTACCCGGATCACAAAGTAACAGCATCGTTGACGGCACTGCTTTGACATGGCGTTGTATTAATGTCAAAGCAGCGACTGTTTTCGGATGCGCCCCTGTTTCCAATGCCGGTTCCGTTGTCGGCGTCCCGTTCGCCGTTTTTTCCCATTTGCGGTATATTTGATTTAATCAAGCGAGTTGTCACCACCCATGTCTAAAATGAAAACGAACCAATCAGGGATCCAATCCGTCGCGTCTTCCCGCGCCACCACTGTTGCCGGTGAAATCCAGTCGCCGGCCTTGCGGCGCCGGTTCGCCCGCCTGGCCCTGGCGGGGGCTTGCTCGCTCGGACTCGCCGGCGTCACCGTCCGCGCCGCCAATGACACCTGGAGCGGCGCCAGCCTCACCAGCTCCAACTGGACGGATTCCGCCAACTGGAACACCCTGCCCGTTTTTGGCGACAACCTGGCTTTCGCCGGCACCGCCGGGCTGATCAACACCAACACTTACAGCGGCTATTCTTTCAACGGCCTGACCTTCAACAGCGGTGCCAGCCCGTTCTTCCTTTACGGCAACCCCGTCACCGTGACCGGTGGTATCACCAACAATGCCGCCAGTGTGGCCACCCTGAACCTGCCCGTCGTCTTGGGGGCCAACTCCGGTTTGAACGCGGCTTCCGGCACGCTGTATCTGAACGGTCCGATCAGCGACTCCTCCAGCTATACGCTTACCGCCGCCGGCACTTTCCCGATTTATTTGCTGGGAACGAACACATTCCGCGGTGGTCTGACCGTCAATGGCACCGGCAATATCATCATCACGAATGACGCCGCCTTGGGGGCCACCGGTTCTGGCATCACTTTCGCCGCCAGCGGAACCTTGAACGCCACCAACTTCGGCGCCGCCACCGCCAACACTGTCACCTTGGGTGCCACCCGCACCATCACGGTGAACAGCGGAGTGACCGCCGGCTTCGCCACGCCGGACACCAACAACCTTTACGTTTCCTCCTTCATCACCGGCGCCGGCGCGGTGCAAAAGAAGAGCGGCAGCTACACCCTCGGCATCGTCCGCTTCAGCAACGATACCAACAATTACACCGGTGATTTTTCAACCGGCTACGGCAACACCGAATTCACCTCCGTGGGTAACCAGGGTTCCCCCAGCTCCCTCGGCGCGGGGGCGGCGGCATCCGGCGGTCTGATTACGCTGAACAATGCCTCCTCCTCTTCCACAATCCGCTATGTGGGCACCAACAACAGCGCCACGTTGCGGCCGCTGGCTTGGGCCGGCACCACCGCCACTTACACGCTGGATGTGACCAACACCGGCACCATCGCCTGGTTGAACCCCACCAACCTCCTCGTGGCCGGGCCCACCGGCACCGGCGCCAAGTATCTGACGCTCGCCGGCTCGAACACCGGTACGAACACCCTCGCGGAAGCCCTCATGGACAGCACCAACGGCGCCTCCAGCCTTGCCAAGAGCGGGGCCGGTCAGTGGGTGCTCACCGGCACCAACGGCTATAGCGGTTTCACCTACATCAGCGGCGGCACGCTGACCATCGGCGGCGCGGGCGTTTTGGGCAACGGCGGCACCTACGCCGGCTTGACCACGAACAACACCGGCACCCTGGCCTATGGCAGCACCACCAGCCAGACGAACAGCGGCACCATTTCCGGCACGGGCGGCCTGGTTTCCAAAGGCACCGGCACCCTTACCCTCTCCGGCATCAACACCTATTCCGGGGCCACCCTCGTCGGCACGGGTAGCACCCTGCAGCTGGCCGGCAATGCCGGTGACAACGGCGCGGGCAACATCGGCAGTTCGGCCATCACCGTCAGCAACGGGGCGACCCTCCAGCTGAACGGGACGGACGACTTGGGCTACAGCAGCGGTTCCGCCCTTACGATTTATGGTGCGCTGACCAAGGTTTTCAATCAGAACGAAACCATGAACCGGCCCATCACTCTTTCCGGCGGTGTGATCACCAATACGCTGGCCGCCACTGCGTCCGCGTTTGAGATGAACGGCGGTTACATCGCCACCGCCGCCAACACGACGAATTATATCACCGGTCCCGGCGAATTCGGCCTGCGCACGGCCACCACCTATTTCACCAATGCCCCGGGCAGCGTGCTGAACCTGGCCACGGTCGTCGTTCCTTACTTTGCCGGCATCCCGCTGAACAAATACGGCGCGGGCAGTCTGATTTTGTATAGCAACAACACCTATTCCGGTAATACCGTGGTCGGCGGCGGCACCCTGGCCTTGACCGGTGCCGCGGCGATCGGCAGCAGCCCGGCCATTGTGGTGGCGACGAATGCCTTGCTCGATGTCTCCGGTCTCACCAGCACCTTCCCCCTCGCCTCGTCGCAGACTCTCACCGCCGGCAGCACTTATCCGCTGACCGCCGCCACCAATATCAACGGCAACATCACCAGCGCCGGCACGGTGAACATCAGCGGTTCCGGCACCAACGGCACCCTGACCATCAACGGCAGCCTCGCGCTGACCGGCGGCACGCTGACCTATGACTTGGGCCTGCCGACCGGCTCCGACACGATCGCCCTCACCGGCGCGACCCCCACCCTTACCCTGAGCGGCACCACCACCGTTACGCCGGTTAGTCCCGTCACCAATGGCACGTACACCTTGATCAGCGGCATCAGCAGCGTCACCTCCGGCACGGCCGCGAATCTGGCCCTCGCCACCGCCGCCACCAATGGCATGCGCAATGCCATCGCCAGTTTTGCCGTGAGCGCCCCCACCGTCACCCTGACCATCGGCTCCGGCGGCACCAACCTGTTCTGGCAGGGCACCAGCAGCGGCGCCTGGGACGTGAACACCACCGCCAACTGGACCAACAGCCCCGGCGGTACCGCTGACAAATTCTTCACCGCCGACACCGTCACCTTCTCCGACACGACCCTGGCCACTGCCGCCGGCACCAACGTGTCCGTGGCCACCACCGTTTATCCCGCGGCGGTGATCTTTAACAATACCGCGAAAAACTACAGCCTCGCTGGCGCGGGCGGCATCGGCGGCGTGGCCGGCCTCACCAAGTCCGGCACCGGAATGCTCATCATCAGCAATGCCAATACCTATACGGGCGGCAACTCTATCAGCGCAGGCACGGTGCGTCTGGCGACGGCCGGTGCGCTCGGCAACGGCCCGCTGGCGCTGACCGGCGGTACGATTGATCTTAACACCAACAATTTGAGCATCCAGTCCCTGTCCGGCACGGCGGGTATCATCACCAACACCTTTGTTACCTCGGTCAACGTGACGGAGACCCTGACGGTGAACCAAGTGGCGGCCAGCAACAACTTCGCCGGGTTGATTCAAAATGGCACCGGCACGACGACCAATGCGATTGCGCTCGTGAAGAACGGTCCCGGCACACTGACCCTCTCCGGGGCAGGCACCTATGGCGGTGGCACCACGGTCAATGCGGGCACCCTCCAGGTGACCGCCAACAGTGGGGCGAAGAGTTACACCGTGGCCCAAGGTGCCACTTTGATCCTCGGCTATACTGTCGGTGCCGGGAATTATTCCTACGGTGCCACGGTCAACGGCAACGGCGTCAACGATCCCTCCGGCTTTTACATCGGTGCCGGGCAGAGCCTTGATTTGCAAAACGGCCTGACCCTCCAAGGCCAGCCCTCCAAAGTCCGGGTGTTCGGTTCCGGTACGGGCACGCTGATCGGCTGGGACATCAACGGCACGCACCTGAGCGTGGCCGCCGCCGCCTCCGGGTCGGTGCTGGATACGAATGTGAACCTTTCCTGCAGTACCTATGGTTACCGGATGAATATCGCGTCGGGCACCAACAACGCGAATGGTGACGTGACCATCAATGGGATCATCTCCGGCACGCCGGGCGGGGTGAGTGTCGATGGGAACGCTTACTGCGTGCGCAAGGACGGCACCGGGTCGGTACTGCTGACCAATGCCAGCACCTATCTGCCGGGAACCTATTTGACGGGGGGCTCGCTGATTCTGGCCGGCGGGAACAACCGGCTCGCGGCCGGTTCGGGGCTGGTGTTGGCTGCGGGTTCATTTCTCCAGTTGAACGGGGTCAGTCAGACGTTCACGAATATCACGGGTGACGGCACCGGCGGCTCGGTGGTGGGCGGTTCGGCCACGCTTTCCACGCTGACCATCAATAACACCGGTTTGAACACCAACGTGTGCACGATTGGCGGTACGAACGGCATCCAGAACAACCTGGCGGTGGTGAAGACGGGCACGGGACCGCTGGTGCTGCTGGGCAAACTGCTTTACACGAACAATACCACGGTGAGCGCGGGCACCCTGCTGGTCGGTTCGCTGACGAACGCGGACGGCGCGACGCTGTCCGTGGTGGATGTGACCGGCACGCTGTCGGCCACCAACCTGGCGCTCGGCACTTCGGCGGGCAGCACGGTGAGCATCACCGGCTTCACCGGCGCAGCCACCCCCATCCTGGTCACCAATCTGACGACGGCGGGCACGACGTATATCACCTTGTCCGGCACGCTGGCGACGGGGACGGATTATCCCATCATCAAATACGGCACCTTGGGCGGTGCGGGCTTCAGCTCCTTCCAGTTGGGCGGCGGCCTGGTGGGCTATGTTTCCAACAATGTGGCGAACCAGTCCATCGACGTGGTGCTTGCCAGCCCCACCTACACCAAGGTGTGGCAGGGCAATCTCAGCTCCATCTGGGATTTGAACACCTCCAGCAACTGGACCTCGAACAGCATCGCCACCGTGTTCTTCAACGGGGATTATGTGGACCTGGATGACACGGCGGTGCCTGCCTCCACCAGCCTGACGCTGAATTTCCCGGCCACGGCCTCCGGCTTCCAGGCGGTGAACAACCTGCTGAACTACTCCATCAGCGGCACCGGCTCGCTGACGGGCGGCATGGCGCTGAACAAATATGGCAAGGGTTCGCTGACGCTGCAGGAAAGCGGCGGGGACAGTTACACCGGCGGCATCACTGTCAGCAACGGCTTGCTCGTGATCGACAACAACAGCGCAGCCGTCACCGGCGGCGTCACCGTCGGGGCTGGCGCGGTGCTCCAGTTGGGCAACAATGATGCGAACGGCAGCCTGCCCGCCGGCAGCGTCACCGATAACGGCGGTCTGGCGGTCTATGAGACCGGCAGCGTCACCGTGACAAACGCCATTGGCGGCTCCGGTTCGCTCACCAATCTCGGCACCGGCATCCTCCTCCTCACCAGCAGCAACAGCTACACCGGCGGCACCGCCATTAACACCGGCACGGTGCGGGTGGCGAATCCCTACGCGCTTGCGGCCGGCAACCTGACGATGTCCGGAGGCGTCCTGGATTTGAATTCGAACAATCTGTTCCTCCAATCCCTGTCCGGCGCCGCCGGCACCATCAGCAACAGCTATGTCACCGCCGTCAGCACGACCGAAGTGCTGACCGTGAACCAGCTGGCCGCCAGCAACAATTTTGCCGGCCTGATCCTCAAGGGGAGCGGCAACACCACCAACGATGTTTCCTTCGTCAAGAACGGCTCCGGCATTCTGACCCTGTCCGGCGCGAGCACCTTCACCGGTGGCACCACGGCGCCCGGCGGCATCACCGTCAATGCCGGCACGCTGGAAGTGCTGAACCGGTCGGTGGACGTCACCTATCTGATCACCAACAACGCCATCCTCAAGATCGGTTACACCACCGGTGGCAGCTATGCCAACACCGCCATGGCCATCTACGGGAATGGCACGAATAACCCGGGCGGCTTGTATCTGGCCGGCGGCAAGAATTACAACGTCAGCGGTGGCGTGGTGGTTTATGGCGCGCCGACCGACATCCGCCAGTACGGCAGCGGCTATGCCAGCTTCGGCATCTTTGATTACAACAGCAACCCCGGCCTCTGCATCTCCGCGCAGGCGTCCGGGTCGGTGCTGGATCCCACCGTCCAGTTCGTCAATGACGGCTATGGCATGGTGGTCACGACGACCAACGGCGCGAACACCGCCAACGGCGATCTCATCATGAACGGCCCGCTGAATGTGACCGGTTCCGGCTGCTTCAAGCGCGGTCCGGGCTCGCTCCTGCTCAACGGCGTGGCGAATGCGGCCAACGGCGGCCTGCAGATCCAGGCCGGCTCCGTCATCTGCGGCGTGAACAATTGCGTGGGCACCGGCGCCAGCCTCGTTTTCTCCAGCGGCACCACGCTGCTCCTGAACGGCTACAGCCAGACGGTGCCCAGCGTGACCGGCACCGGCTCGCTGGTCAACGGCGTGGCCACGGCCGCCACCTTGACGGTCAACAACGCTTCCGGCGTGACCAACAACGTCACCTTCGGCGGCTCGGGTTCCAACCAGAATAACTTCTCGCTGGCCAAGACCGGCGTCGGGCAGCTGGTGCTGAACGGCCTGCTGACCTATACGGGCAACACCACCGTCAGCGGCGGCATTCTCTGGGCCGGTTCGCTGACCAACAGCGATGGCGCGACCCTCACGGTGCCGGACACCGCCGGCACGCTGCTCGTCACCAACCTGACGCTCGGCACTTCCGCCGGCAGCACGGTGGCCTTCACCAGCTTCGCCAGCGCCGCGTCCGCTCCCATCATCGCGACGAACCTCACGGTCAAAGGCGTGGCCACCATTTCCGTGACCGGGCCGTTTGTCACCGGCCAGTATCCCCTGATCAAGTACACCGGCGGCACACTCGGCGGCGGCGGCTCATTCGCCCTGGCCGTGTCCGGGGTGCCCCGGGAAACCTCGGTCGTCCTCGTCACCAATGTGGCGAACAACTCCCTCGATCTGGCCGTGACCAACAACGCCTCCCTGATGCAGTGGGCGGGCGTGGTCGGCGGCGTGAACAACTCCACATGGGATAACGGCCTCACCACCAACTGGAATCTGGCGGGCCTCCCGACGTATTTCACCAACAACGACACCGTGCAGGTCAACGACAGCGCCCCCGGGTCCACCACGCTCAATCTCGTGGCGAACCTCAGTCCCTCGGCGGTGCTGGTGACGAACAACGCGTTGAATTTCACCTTCAGCGCCACGGGCTTGTCCGCCCTCACCGGCAGTATGGCCCTGACCAAGCAAGGCGCGGGCGCGCTCACCCTCACCGAATCGAACGCCTTCACCGGCGGCGTCACCATCGGCGGCGGCGTCATCAACCTGCAGAACGGTTACGGCCTGAACGGCAACACCGTGACGGTCGCCAGCGGCGCGGAACTGCAGTTGCAGGGCGGCATCACGGTGCCCCCGGCCACGGTCCTCGCGCTCAGCGGCACCGGCACCAACCTGGACGGCGGCCTGCATAATATCAGCGGCACGAACCAGTTTGGCGGCACCATCACGCTGGCCGCCGCGTCCCGCATCAATTCCGACAGCGGGCTGCTGACCCTCACCAACGGCATTGCCGGCGGCGCCAACGCCATCTACTTGGGCGGCAGCGGCAACATCGCCATCACCTCCACCAACGTGGTCGGCAGCGGCGGCCTGGTGAAGGACGGCGCCGGGACCAACACCTGGACGGCGGATGCGAACTATGTCACCGGCAAGGGCATCATTGTCAGCAACGGTGTGTTCTCGATCGGCGTCGGCAACTTTGCCGGCTCGTTCTCGTCGCTGATCACGGTGGAAACCAACGCCACCGTGCTGGGCACCGTCGCCCATGCCACCGGCGGCAGCGCCACGATGGTGGTCAACCGCGGCACCTGGCTGCAGGATGCCGAGGATTACAAGCAGTCCATCACCATGGTGGACGGTTTGATCGGACCGGGCCCGGTTCTGACCAGCGCGGGGGGCGACCTCCGGGTGGGCTATGCGGGCGGTGCGGGCAATTACACCTGGTATGTCTCGAACTCGATTGTCGGCTCGGTGATCAACTCCAAACTGAACACCGTCACCGCCGGGAACAACCTGTTCCTGAATGTGACCCGCGGGGCGGCTGCCAGTGATTTGACGGTGAACGGTTATATTTACAGCACCGGCGACATCATCATCACCGGCAACGGTGTCACCACCTTCACCGGCCTGACGAATAACTACAGCGGCTGGACCACCGTGAGCGGCGGCACGCTGATCATTCCCAACACCCAGACGGGCGGTGGAGCCATCACCAATTCGGATGGCGCGACCCTGGGTATCAACATTGTTTCCAACAATGCGGTCAACCTGCCCGTCTCCACCTTGAAGCTGGGCACCAACACGGGTTCGACCCTCCAGTTCATCGGGTTCACCGGCAGCGCCAATGCGGCGGTCAACGCCACGAATCTCCTCACCGCCGGCACCATCACGGTCAGCGTCACGAACAGCGTGGCCACGAACATGCTGGGCGGTCAGTGGCCGTTGGTTAAATATACCGGCAGCATCGGCGGCACCGGCTACGGGGCGTTCACCCTTGGCACGTTGCCCTACGGGGTCGTGGCATCCCTGGTCAATAACAGCGCCAACCATTCCGTGGATTTGAATGTGATTTCCACCCTGCCCACCACCAACACGGTGACTTTGCTCACGGGGGCGAATCCCTCCACCTACGGCGGCAGCCTGACCTTCCAGGCCACGCTCAGCTCGGCCCCGACGAATGGCGAGACCGTTGCCTTCTATGATGGCGCGACCTTGCTCGGCACCTCCGCCCTCACGGGTGGCGTGGCGACCTACACCACCAGCGCGCTGGTGGCCGGCACCCACAATATCACCGCCGTCTACGCCGCCGACGGCGTTTACGGGGCCAGCACCTCCGCAGTGTACTCCCAAGTGGTGAATCTCGCCCCGCTGGGCATCACCGCGAACAATACCAATCAGGTTTACACCGGCGCAGCCTTCAGCGGCGGCAACGGCGTGACCTTCACCGGCTTCGTGAACGGCCAGACTCCGGCCGTGCTCGGCGGTTCCCTGAGCTACGGCGGCACCGCGCAGGGAGCTGTGCTTGCCGGCGGCTATAGCATCGTTCCGTCGGGTCTGACGGCGACCAACTACAGCATCAGTTACACCAACGGCACGCTGACCATCAGCCCGGCCACCCTGACCATCACGGCGGACAACACAAACAAAGCCTATGGCCAGACAATCACCTTCGCCGGGACGGAGTTCACGGCCACCGGCCTGACCAACGGTGACACGGTCACCGGCGTGACCTTGGCAAGCGCCGGGGCGACGAACACGGCGGCCGGCGGCAGCTATCCGATCACCGTCAGCGGGGCCACCGGCACCGGCCTCGGTAACTACACCATCGGCTACGTGAACGGCAGTCTGACGGTCAGTCAGGCGGCGCCGGGCATCACCATCGGTTCCTCGCTGAACCCGGCCGGTTTCCTGGATAGCGTCTCCTTCAGTGCGACCCTGCCGACGGACGCTACCGGCAGCGTGGTGTTCTCCTCCACGAACGGCGCGTTCAGCACGAACACGCTCAGCGGCGGGGCGGCCGGCAGCGGGTCGATCACAAATCTGGCGCGCGGCACGAACGTCATCACCGTGGTGTACGGCGGCGACAGCAATTACCTGCCCGGCACCAACACGTTTGACCAGATTGTCACCAACCATCCGCCGGTGACGACCATCCTGGTGGCCAGCCGCACGGCGGGCTTCCCGCTGGAGATCGCCCTGACCGATATCGCGACGAACTGGACGGACGCCGACGGTGATCCGGTCGAACTGACCGCCGTCAACCTGACCAGCACCAACGGGGCCAGCGTGTACCCGGTCGGCATGAC
>Ga0316222_1003012_pt1 | contig 17094 bp, 15 predicted proteins | sample TBH18011metaG_FD_206008 | JGI IMG/M metagenome (GOLD analysis project Ga0316222, IMG submission 206008) | Freshwater microbial communities from Trout Bog Lake, Wisconsin, USA - TBH18011 | ecosystem: Environmental > Aquatic > Freshwater > Lake > Hypolimnion/Profundal zone | place: USA: Wisconsin...
AGCCGCGTTGATATGGCGGCTGTCCCCCCTTTTCTCCGTACCATCCTTATCACCGATGGCACAGTGACCAAGAGCCTGGAGGCGTACTATTGGGAACCGGTGGTGGTGGAGATGGATTTTCAGCATAGTGTCATAACTACCCAGAATATTAACTGGTTGCACACCACTGCTGGCGAGGAAATTTTGCTGCGCGGGGTGCAATTGCGCGGTGCCCATTCAGGCAATGGCTATGCCACGGCCTTTTCTGCCATTCGTCATAAATTGCTGCCGGAAAATTTATGTCAGGGTTTGTTGGCGGGGTCGTTGGGGATTGGCATGTTGATTAGGGATTCTGGGCTGGAAACGTACCGGCAAATTTTGGATGTTGGGGTCAAACGGCAAAAGCTTGGCCAGATCAACAGCAAGCTGCCCCCCGGGGCCTATGATTATGTGTTTAGGACATATCGCATTTTTATTGCCCATGAACCGGTCATTATCATCACCGAAAGTTTTCCTTGGGCATTATATGTCTGATGAGCCGGTAAGCTGCTGCGCCATTGGACAATGGCGATAGGTAACGCAGTTGAGTTTGTTGTAACGCCTGTAATTGCTTATCATGGGCAACCATTAATGTCTTATATAAATTTTGTTTGGGGGTTGCGTGGATAAGCAGGCTGCATTTTATGCACTCGATTTTGATGGCGTTATTTGCGATAGTGCCAGCGAAACCGGCATCACCGGTTGGCAGGCGGCGTGCACACTTTGGGATGATATGCCTGAACAAGCGCCCGATGCAATCATCAATGCTTTTTTGCAGGCAAGGCCGATTATTGAGACCGGCTATGAAGCCATTTTGACGGTGCGGTTACTGTACTTGCAGGCATCGGTGGGTGACATTTGCAACAACCGTGGCGAGCGCTTCACAAAGCTGATGCAAAGCCGAGGCCTTACAATTGAGCAACTAAAAACTTTGTTTGGACAAACTCGGGATGCTTGGATAGCGACGGACCCGGTACACTGGACGACAATCAACCGGCTGTATAAGGGGATTGCAGAAAAACTGCAACACCTTGATCCACAAACGCCTTGGTATATTGTCACCACCAAACAGGAACGCTTTGTCAAAACCATCCTTGCCGCCCATGGCATAGCCTTGCCCGAATCGGCCATCTATGGCTTGGACCGCAATTTAAGCAAAGCCCAAGTGTTGGAGCAGTTGCTTGTCCGTCATCCTGACCGTGCCTGTCATTTTGTGGAAGACCGTTTGCCCACACTGCTGGCCATTAAAGACAACCCAGCCTTGACCAAAGTCAATTTAATGTTTGCCCTATGGGGTTACAATACCCCGGAGGATAAGGAACAAGCGCGGCGGCAAGGATTGCGGTGCATTGCCTTGGATGACTTTTTGGCGACAACAGCTAACGTGACACCTTAAAATGCCGGACAGTTTTTGTCCACTTAACTATTCTGGGCCAGCCAAGGTAAAGAAAATGGAAAAGATAAAAGTACTGTTTGTCTGCATGGGTAACATTTGCCGTTCGCCGACGGCGGAAGCGGTTTTTGCCAAGCTGATTGAAGAGCAAAAGCTCAGCCATTTGTTTTATATCGATTCTGCCGGCACTCATGCCAGCCACAGTGGCGAACCGCCAGACACGCGCTCCCAGCGGGTGGCGCAAGAGCGCGGCATTGATATGTCGCACTTGCGGGCCAGAAAGGTCATCAACGGCGATTTTGAAGATTTTGATTACCTGCTGGCGATGGATGATGATAACCATTCGATTTTAATGAATGCCTGCCCCGAACACTATCGGCATAAAATCAAATATTTTCTGGAATATGCCCCGCATTTGGGGGAACGTGAAGTGCCAGACCCGTATTATTCCGGCCTGCACGGGTTTGAAAGGGTATTAGATATGGTTGAAGAAGCCGCCAGTGGTTTTTTGCAATCGCTGCAAGCGGTCGGCAAAGCATCCCATTGCATTGAGGAAAAATAGTTATGGCCATTGTCACCAACACCGTCGCGTATCTGGACGGTGACACCGTACTGGAAGCTTTTTTTGCAGTGGACGATGCTATTGATGGCATCCGTCCGTTAGTCCTTATTAGCCATACTTGGGCTGGCCGTGATCAGTTTGTTGCTGAAAAGGCGATACAAATGGCGGAGCTAGGCTATGTCGGATTTGCCGTCGATATGTACGGGCAAGGGATATTAGGTACCTGTGCCGAAGAGAATGCCCAACTGATGCAGCCTTTTATGGATAATAGGGCAAAGTTGCAGCAGCGTATGTTGGCGGGGTTGAATGCCGCCAGACTGTTGCCATGGGCCGATGGCAATAACAGTGCTGCAATGGGCTTTTGTTTTGGTGGTTTATGCGTACTCGATTTGGCTAGGGCAGGGGCTGACATTAAAGGAGTGGTCAGTTTCCACGGATTGTTAGGTGCGCCACAAAACAGCCAAGGCAAGCCCATAACAGCCAAAGTGCTGGCCTTGCATGGGCATGACGACCCTATGGGCAAGCCTGATCAAGTGCTGGCCTTTGAACAAGAAATGACAAACGCTGGCGTAGACTGGCAAATTCATGTGTATGGCAGCACTGTCCATGCCTTTACCAACCCACTCGCCAACAACCCCGATTTTGGCACGGTATATAACGCTAAAGCCGACCAGCGTTCATGGCAAAGTATGAAAAATTTCTTACAGGAGCTGTTCGGTTAGTTTAAAACGTATCAATTAGACAGGGTAAAACGTAGCTATCGATAAGCATTTTTAATGCGTGTTCATCATTTTGAAATAAATTTAAGTTATTTTTGGGATTCTTTTGCTTAAACTCTACTTAATTAGGATTCCATCAATGTTCAGTTTTAAACTAAAGCAAACAGGCTTAGTTGCGTCTTTTGCTCTTTTCGCCGCCGTAAATGCCGCCCAGGTATTTGCCGCACCCTCTGCTGATCCTGTTGTGCTGACTTTCTCCACCGTGGGCGATTCCAGAGAAGACCCTTCTTTTCCAGACCCTAGCGTTATCAACAATGCACAAATCGGTGTGGGCAACTGCCAAATCACTTCTGGCTCAGGCTTAAACCCAAACCCCGGCCTGTCAGGCCAAGATTGCAAATGGCTGCAAAACACAGCCGCTTTGTCGATGATCTTGGATAACATCCACAGCCAAAAATCAAAACTGTTGTTTTTTAACGGTGACATGATCATGGGCTATGGTAAAGCGGGTGTTCCGGTTACCCGTAACAAGACAGGTGTGAGTGAAGTGGCTATTGCCAACCCGCAAGTATCTGATGTAATTAACTCAGACCTGATGCAGTTCTACAAACAATACGGCTTCTGGCGCGGTATGGTTGCCAATTTGATGGAAGGCGGCACTTATGTGGTGCCTGTGCCTGGCAACCATGAAACACAATGTAAACGTTGTGGCAAAGCGTCGCAAGTTGAGAACGAAAATGCTTGGCGCGACAACATGGGCGATTTGATCCTTGACACTGCCCGTTTCACTGGCATCGTAGGTTCAGCACCACAAAACTTTAGCTTGGGCAACTCGCCTGTTATCAACGGTCCGGACAACATCACCACCGACCAAACACAATTGAGCTATTCATTTGATGTTGGCAACGCCCATTTTGCCGTAATCAACACCGATCCAGTTGGTCATGACGGTCATGCCCCTACTGCATGGTTGACCGCCGATTTGGCAGCTGCCCAAAGCCGTGGCGCAACCAGCATGTTTGTGTTTGGTCATAAACCAGCCTTCTATTATAGCTTTGTTGGTGCAGTGCCAAGCAGCACCGCTTCATTAAACAACAACGACGCCTCTGCTGCTGAGGCCTTTTGGGATGTGATTGTCAGCCATAAAGCCACTTATTTCAGTGGTCATGAACACATTTACAATGTACAACAATTCGCTTCAACTTCAAAACCAAGCCTTTCAGCCTATCAAGTTATCGTAGGTTCAGGCGGCTCACCGTTTGAAACATCTGTTGCCACCGGCACCGCTTCAGACCGCATGTATGCATGGGCGACCGTGCAAATCCATCAAAGTGGCAAAGCAGTGATGACCACTTATGGCTTCGACCCCACTATGGCAAACCCTGTCCAAAAACTGGCTACATCAGTAGTGCTTAACCGTTAATTGCTTAGGGGGTAGCCCCCCAAGTTGTTAACCGGCCATTAAATGCGTGTGGGGTGAAATGCTTTTGCCCCACATGTTAATATCTGCAAGCGGCGATAACGTGCCGCAACAATCAAATAATTATCAGAATTGCTGATAACATAAGACGCTTTCCGATACTGTCTTCTCATGATGGTCCGGACAGGCGCAACCTATCCCTTTCGTGTCCATACTGTTACCCACTGCTTGTAAAGCCCCATGGCTCACTTTATGTGTGATTATCTAAAATCCATTTCTTTGCCATTATTATTAATGTTGCTGTGGCTGATGGTGGCGCCTTATTCAGCAGCAAACACCGAAAATGGCAACGATAAGGTTTCAAACATCAGCAAAGCCCTGTTACAAGCCAAAATTGACGCGTTGAATGTCCGCGAAGGTTTGGACAGCACGCTAAAATCCAAAACATTGGCAGTTTATCAAAATGCGCTGGAAAACCTGGCCAGTATTGAAACGTTTAAGGCCAAAGCCATTGACTACGAGCAAGCCATTAAGCAAGCGCCCGACAAAACCAAGGCGTTGCAAAAAGACATTGAGCAAGCCGAATTAAAAATTGGCAAACAACCTGCAATGGAAGCCTTTAACACCATTAGAAGCGATGAGCTGGAACAGCGGCTAATTATAGAAAAAGGCAGAATCAGCAATTTGGATGCACAGATCAACAAATTGCAAAATGACCTGATTGTACAAAATGGCCGCTCAAAACAAATACGGCAAGAGTCGGTTGCTGCCCAACAAGACTTGGAAGACAACCAAAAGGCATTGCAGGCATCGGCTAAGGGCGATGCATCCAAAGTGGAGGCCGAAGCGCGGGAGATATTTCTAAAAACCGAGGTTGATGCCAAAACCAACGAATTAAAAATGCTCGAATATGAGTCGATCAGCAACCCAGCGCGGGTGGAACTGCTTAAATCGGAACTTAAATTGTTGGGCTTGCAAAAAAATCAGTTAGTGCCCGTTATCAGTGCGATTGAAGCACTGATTGCTGAGCATAGGGAACAAGAGGCCAGAGTCCTCGAAGACGCCTTTAGCCAAACCGAAAAAGAATTGGCGGGCAAACCGGCTGCCATACAACAGATCACGCGGCAAAATATCAGTTACAGCCGCCAGTTACAAGCGATTGCCGGTAGGATTGACGGTTACCAAGTGCAAAAAAACCGGCTCGATAGCCTGTTTAATGACATGGACAACGAATTTAAAGGTGCCGAGAAAAAAATCAGTTTGGCAGGGCTAAGCCCGGCGTTAGGCAAAATCCTGCGCGAACAGCGCCGCAACCTACCGGATCGTGACCAATATCATCAGCAAACTGAAGCCTTGCAAAACGAGACGGCGTTGACCAGCCTTGAAGAATTTAAAATTGAAGACCGGCAAAAGGCTATAGCCGATAGCGATAGTGCCTTGCAAAACATCATGGACAGCCAAGTTGACGCCAATTTGCCCAGTGACCAACGGCTGATGATCCAAGCGCAACTGCGTATATTGCTGGATGGGCAAAAAGAACTGTTGGACAAGCTGGCCCTAAGCAATGCCAATTACCTGCGGACATTGGGCGACTACGATTTTGCCCTAGAAAAACTGCTGGCACTGGCGGAAAAATTTGCGGTTTTCCTGGATGAACGCCTGCTTTGGGTACCTAGCTCAGAACCGGTTAACGGTAATTATCCGGCTGCCTTATACCGCTCTGTCCGGTGGTTTGTCTCACCTAATAATTGGGGACAATTGCTAAAAGACACGTTTGACACCACGCAAGAATTTCCTTTCCAGTTTTTTGTCATAGCGGCAGTGTGTTTGGCGTTATTACTGGTCGGCAAATGGGTCAGGCGGACTTTGCTGCAAATAAACACCCAGGTCAATAGCTTTACCCATGACCGCTTCCAACTGACCTTAAATGCTATTGCCCTGTCAGTTGTCCGTGTGTTACCGGCACCGGCGGCACTGTTCCTGTTTGGCAAGCTACTGGACAGCAATAGCCAAGCCAGTGATTTTTCAGGTGCCATAGCCAATGGCCTGATGGCGGCTGCGGTGCCACTCTTGTTTTTGCAGTACTTTAAGCTCATTTTTGCTGCGGATGGCATCGCCAGCCAACATTTCTATTGGCGCAAACATCACGTCGCATTGCTTGCCAAACAAATAAGTTGGCTACGTTTTGTCAGCGTACCCAGCATGTTCCTGATCGCCTCCACCAGCGCCACTAAGGTCACCCTGCATAGCGACAGCATAGGGCGGTTTGCCCTGATCATCAATTTGTTAGCCATATCGCTTTTTTTTGCACGCCTGTTGAACCCCTCGACTGGCTTGCTAAAAGAGACCTTAACCAGTGTCCCGGACGGGTGGTTGGCCAAACTGCGCTTCCTTTGGTATCCCGTGCTGATTTTGGCCCCGATTGTGGTCATTGGTTTTGCCGTGGCGGGCTATTATCTTAGCGCCTTGGAGCTGCTGCAAAAAATGATCGCCAGTTGGCGCTGGGTGTTTGCTGCCATTTTTATCCATGCCGTAGTGTTCCGCTGGCTATCGCTGGTCAACCGGCAATTGGCAATAGCCAACGCCAAACAGAAATACCGTGCCCGCCACCAGCACGAAAAGCACGTGGCGGGCAGTGAAGACAGCGTGATTGTGATAGACGAACACCAGGTGGACATCCCTAAAATTAATGCCCAAACCATCCGTCTATTGAATGTATTGATTGGTTTTGGCCTGATACTGGGTTTTGGCCTGATTTGGAAAAACATCCTGCCCGCCTTCTCATTTTTAGACCAAATTGTGCTGTGGCAACACTTGGCACTGGATACAAACCAACAACAAACCGTACAATCAGTCACCCTGACCAATTTATTATTGGCGGGTCTGTATATTTTTATTATGGTGGTTGCTGTGCGCAATTTTTCAGGGGTGATGGAATTGTTGCTGTTCCGGCACTTGGAAATGGATGCGGGTAGCCGCTATGCTGTCAACCAACTGGCAAGATATAGTTTGGTGTCCATTAGTTTTATTGTCGTTGCCAACGAACTGGGCGGCAGCTGGGCGCAGGTGCAATGGTTGGTGGCGGCATTGGGTGTCGGCTTGGGCTTTGGCTTACAAGAAATATTTGCCAATCTGGTGTCCGGCATCATCCTGTTGTTTGAACGGCCGCTACGCATAGGCGACACGGTCACCATCTGCGATGTGACCGGCAAAGTCAGCCGTATCCAAATGCGCGCCACCACGGTTATCGACTGGGACCATAAAGAACTGATCGTGCCCAACAAAACCTTCATCACCAACCAACTGGTGAATTGGACTCTCAGCAGCGCCGTCACACGGGTTACCGTGCCGGTGGGGGTGGCCTACGGCTCGGACCTTGATGCCACCCGCCAAATTATCATGGACACTGTTAAAGCCACGCCCTATGTGTTGGCAGACCCAGAACCCAGCGTATTGTGCCTGGGCTTTGGCAATAGTGCCATCAACTTCACCATTTATGTCTTTGTCAACGAATTTGCCAACCGTTTGCCAGTGACCCATGACTTGCATATCCGTATAGAAAAAGCCCTGCGCGAACACAACATCGTCATACCTTTTCCGCAAACCGATGTGCATATCCGTTATGTTGCCGATAAACCTAACTTGGCATGATAGGTTTTTGGCATAAAAATAGGCTGTGTTGGGTAAGTTTCAGCAATTGCCAATTTAACCTTTAATAGGCGGGTGCAGCTAAGCCCGCTGTTTAAACAAAAAAATCCATAAATTTCTGACATGCTGGCGTAAACTCAGCGAGGAGTAATGCCGGAATGCCTGCAATGCCTGCCAATTTCTGGCGACCCGTTGATAAATATTGCCACTGCCGAACATAAAATCAATAAATCCGCGCATGGCCTGATAGCGGTTGTCCGAATAAGGGAACCAGTTGGGTTCGTCATCCAAGCGGCTGCGGCTGGTCAGTCCGGCGACCGTGTAGGTGAATTGGCGTAAGCCTTCGGCACCGTGATAACGGCCAAAACCGCTGTTTTTAGTGCCACCAAACGGCAACCCAGCATGACCGATATTTTTTAACACATCATTGACCGCCCAATTGCCCACCTGCAATTGACTGGCAACCCGCTGCGCCTTGTCAATGTCGGCACTCCAGACACTGGCATTCAGGCCAAACGCGCTATCGTTTGCCAGTGCAATGGCCTGTTGCTCAGTATCAAAAGCCATCACCGGCAATAACGGCCCAAAGGTTTCTTCTTGCATCACCCGCATATCATGGCTGACATCCCACAGCACCACCGGATATAAATAACGCCCTTCCAGCCGCAACGGCCCAGAAGCTTTTGCGCCTTTAGCGAGGGCATCTTGGTAATGCGCCTCAATAACCGCAAATTGCTTTAGAGTCGTCAAACAACCCATATCGCCCACCGCCCCATGTCCCACGGTGATGGCATGGGCGGCATCTGCCAGTTGTTTGACAAAAGTGGGGTAACATGAAGCTTCCACATAGCAACGCTCAATTGCCGCACACACTTGTCCACTATTGCTGAACGCCCCATACAAAGCCGCTTTTACTGCCCGCTGCAGCTTGGCATCGGCAAAAACCAACATGGCATCTTTACCGCCCAATTCCAGAATGACAGGGATGGGGTGCTGTGCCGCCCGCGCCATTACGGCTTTGCCCGCTGCCACGCTGCCGGTAAAAAAAACCAAATCGGGGCGGGCATCAATCAACTGGGCGCCGGTTTCAGCCTCGCCAATCACTTGTTGCACTAAACCATCCGGCAAATCCAAAGCCGCCAACAGCTGCAAAATCAGATCGCCTATGGGCAAACTGAGTTCAGACAGTTTAAACACCACGCCATTGCCACAAAACAAAGCCGTCAGTAGTGGGTTAAGGGTTAGTTGAAAAGGAAAGTTCCACGGCGCAATAACCGCCACCACGCCATAAGGTCGCCTTTCATAACCCGCTTCGGCGTTAAGGAAAGCCATCGGTGCGGTATGGATGGGGCAAGGGGCTAGAATACGGGCGGCATTTTTTTGGTAATAACGCAATAACGCCAACACCGGATAGATTTCGCCCAATAGCACCTCCGTTTTAACTTTGCCAGTCACCATCACCAGCGTATCGGTGATAGTGTCCAGTTTCGACAAAATAACGGCTTCCAACTTTGCCAAACGTTTGCTACGTTGCGCGGTATCAAGCTGCCCCCAAAGCTTTGCCGCTTGTTGGGTGGTGTCTATAATTTGGGCTGTGTCGGCGGGATGGGTGATCGGGTAGGTGGTTATCAGTTGCCCCGTTAGGGCAGAAAAGGCAGGTAATGTCTGCATGTTTTGCTATGTTGCTGCGGGTTGGGCTTCCCGCATTATAGCAATTTGTTTAGGTAGCCTGTATGAAACGTAGTGCAATAGTGGCACCAATTTGCGGATTCCGCTTTGTTTCATCATGGGCTACTTTTCTGTTTTGCGGTTGTTGAGTGGTCAATGATTGACTTATGTAGTTTACTAGCTACAATAAACCAATGAAATACGCAATACAAACCACCGCCATTTTCGACAAATGGGCTTCCAGTCTCAAAGGGACAGCAGCGGCAAAAGTGGTTGCGATGCGTTTGGACAGGCTTGCTAATGGCAACCTTGGCGATATTAAAACCCTTGGGGATGGTGTAAGCGAAATGCGTTTTTTTGTCGGCGCCGGATACCGCATATATTTCACTATTCGGGGCATTGAAATCATTGTCCTGCTTTGCGGTGGCGATAAGTCGTCCCAGCAAAGTGACATAAAAAAGGCCAAAGAACTGGTCAAAAATTTGTGAGGCATAGGCTATGCGAACCGAAATAAAACCTTATAATCCGTTTGACTTTTTGCTGGACGATTCGGACATTGGCGAATATTTGACCAATGCCTTTATGGATGACGATCCCGACCTATTTATCATAGCGTTGGGTCATGTGGCTAGGCATAAGGGATTTGCCAATCTTGCCAAAGAAACCGGGCTTAACCGCGAAAGCCTTTACAAGGCGCTGTCTGGAAAAACCAAGCCTAGGTGGGATACTGTACAGCGCATCATCAAGGCGATGCATATTAAAGTGAGTGTGGAGGCTTGTTAAATTATAGCTTATTGACCCTAAACAATGTGGTTGGGATGTCAGCTTCGTGGCACAGATGACCCCACATTTCTAAAATTACATAACTTAATTTAAAGCCACTCGCTAGAAAAACATCTTAAGCACCAGCGACATGACACCTGCAATTAGAATACCCATCATCCATTTAATGACAGCCATATCTGTTTTAAGTGGTGATAAAGCCAATTCAAGGTCTGTTTTAGTGACCAGCTGATGCGGGGATTCAGCTATCACCCGCACCACGGCCTCCGCTTGCTCCTGCGGGATACCAGCGATCTTGAGTTTTTCGACATTGATGCCTTTATGAAATGCACATTAAAAACAGCCCTATCTAAGCCGCATGGTTTTGTTGGGTGTTAGGGTTAAATCCATGTAATGGTAACTAACTGATGTTACGCGGCACGTTGGCTGAGCATAGCCGAAGCCCCCTTCGACTACCCTCAGGGCAAGCCATTCGGCTTCACTCAGGAAACGGAAGTCTCGCCCAGACTGGCTAAAATAATCCATCAAGCCAACAAATTGACCAATAGCTGCTGATAAATTTCAGACAAGGTTTCCAGCTCTTCCAGGCCAATATGTTCATTGACCTTATGGATACTGGCATTGAGCGGGCCCAGTTCCAACACTTGTGCGCCGGTGGGCGCAATAAAGCGTCCGTCTGAGGTGCCGCCGCCGGTGTCGTCTACCGTGTCGTAGCCGGTGACGGTCTTAATGGCGGCATGGGTGGCATCAATCAACGCACCTTGTTCGGTTAAAAAAGGGTTGCCGGATAGCCGCCATTGGATATCGTAAGCAAAGCCGTAGCCATCAAAAATGGCATGGGTGCGTTGTTTGATGGTTTGTTCATCCAGCTCGGTGCAAAAACGCAGGTTGAACAACATTTCCAGACTGCCCGGGATAATATTTTCCGCCCCCGTACCGCTGGTTATGTTGGACACTTGCAGGCTGGTGGGTGGAAAAAATTGGTTGCCTTGATCCCAAACTTCTTCGGTCAGGGCTGTTAAGGCGGGGGCAAAGGCATGGATGGGGTTGTTCGCCAGTTCTGGATAGGCCACATGGCCTTGGATGCCTTGCACGGTCAGCTTGGCGCATAAAGAGCCGCGCCGCCCGACGCGGATAACGTCGCCTATTTTTTGGTTGCTGGACGGTTCGCCCACCAAACACCAGTCGATTTTTTCTTGCCGCTGCTCCAGCACCTCCACCACTTTAACGACACCGTTAGTGGCGATGCCTTCTTCATCACTGGTCAACAATACGGCAATCGAACCCTGATGGTTAGGGTGCTGTACCAGAAAGCGTTCTAGTGCGGTGATAAAGGCGGCAATCCCGCCTTTCATATCGGCGGCGCCGCGCCCGTACAATTTGCCATCACGCAAGGTGGGTTCAAACGGGGGTGACAGCCAAGCGTCTAATGGCCCAGTGGGTACAACATCGGTATGGCCTAAAAAAACCAACAACGGTTTGGCAACACCACGCCTTAGCCAGAGGTTTTGGGTGTCAGCAAAATCCAGCCGTTCTTCCCGAAAACCTAGCGGGGTTAGGCGGGCGGCAATGGCATCTTGGCAACCGGCATCTTCGGGGGTGATGGAGGGGCGGCGGATCAGGTCTCTAAGCAGTTCCAGCGTGTCGGTCATGGCAATAGGGTTTGGTAAAGATCAGCTTTAAAGCCTATTAAAATTTGCGTGCCGGTGTCTAAAACAGGGCGTTTGATTAGGGTAGGGGTGTCCAGCATCAATGCCAAGGCGGTTTCGGCAGTCAATGGGGTGCTGAGCTTGGGCGACAGTTGCCGCCAGCTGGTGCTGCTGCGGTTAAGCAGTTTTTCCCAGCCGACGGCATCGGCGAAGCTATGCAGCTGTGCGGTGCTGAGACCGTCCGCCCTAAAATCGTGGAAGCGATAGCTCAGGCTATGGTCATCCAGCCAGAGGCGGGCTTTTTTGACGGCGTCACAGTTTTTTATGCCGTACAACGTGAGCATGTTTTTACAGCTGGCTGCTTAACAGTTCTTCCACGGTGGGCAGTTCGCTATCGATTTTGCGGCGTTCTTTATACAGATCAATAAATTCCATAAAGGCTTGTTCCAGATCAGCCAGCACTTCTTCTTCGTCGTCGCGTTCATCGCTAGGCACTTCGGAGTTGTACAGATAATCTTTCTGCAAGGCAATTTCGCTGTCAATCGCCAAAATGGCGTAAATGACAGCGGTGTTGGAGATAGGTTGGCTCATAGCGGTGTCCGGTTTAATAGGAGGATAGACAAAGGGCGGTGTTAAACCGCCCTGGGTTCTTGGCGCAAGGTTAATCTCTTAACAATTCATTAATGCCCGTTTTGCTACGGGTCTTTTCGTCAACTTGTTTGATGATGACGGCGCAATACAAACTGTATTTGCCATCACTGGACGGCAAATTGCCGGACACCACCACCGCACCGGCGGGAATGCGTCCGTAGCTGATTTCGCCAGTCAAACGGTTGAAAATTTTGGTGCTTTGGCCAATATAAACGCCCATGGAAATGACGCAGCCATCTTCGACAATGACCCCTTCGACAATTTCCGAACGGGCGCCAATGAAACAATTGTCGCCAATAATGGTGGGGTTGGCTTGCAACGGTTCTAACACGCCGCCAATACCCACACCGCCGGACAAATGCACGTTTTTACCGATTTGCGCACAAGAGCCGACCGTTACCCAGGTGTCCACCATCGTGCCGCTATCGACGTAAGCGCCGATATTGACATAAGACGGCATTAAGATCGCGCCCGGGGCAATGTAAGCACCACGGCGGGCAACCGCATTGGGTACTACCCGTACACCGGCGGCGGCAAAATCGGCTTCGCTGTAGCCGGAAAATTTGCATGCCACTTTATCGTAATAACGCGTGTTGCCGCCGTCCATCAAGCGGTTGTCGTTAATGCGGAACGATAATAACACGGCTTTTTTTAACCATTGGTGGGTCACCCAATCGCCGTCGATTTTTTCAGCCACGCGTAATTTGCCGGTGTCCAGCAGGGCCAAGGTTTCGGTGACGGCTGTACGCACTTGTTCGGAGGCGTTAGTGGGGGTGATGTCGGCACGTTGTTCAAAAGCCGCGTTGATAATGTTCTCTAACTGGTTCATGGTGCTATTTTTATAGTGTTAAGGAAATTTTTGATACGGTGCGCCGCTTTGATACATTCATCCAATGGCGCCACCAAGGCAATGCGGACATGGTTGCGGCCAGGATTGCTCCCGGCAAAGTCACGCGACAAATAACTGCCCGGCAAAACGGTCACATTTTCTTGGGCATACAATTGTCGGGCAAAATCGGTATCGGCAATGGGTGTTTTTAGCCAGATGTAAAAGCCTGCTTCTGGCTTGACAATCGGACATACTTCTTCAAGGATGCTGATAAAGGCAATAAACTTTTCCCGATACCAGCGGCGGTTTTCAATGACATGCGCTTCATCCTGCCAGGCACGGATACTGGCCTGTTGGCTGGGCAAGGGCATGGCGCAACCGTGGTAAGTGCGGTATTGCAAATAGCCGCCCAACAAGGCGGCATCGCCAGCGACAAAACCCGAGCGTAGCCCCGGCGCATTGGAGCGTTTGGACAGGCTATGAAACACCACGCAACGTTTGAAGGCGCTATTGCCCATACCATAAGCGGTTTGCAGCAAGCCTACGGGCGGCTTGGCTTCGTCATTATACAGCTCACTGTAACATTCATCGGCGGCAATCACAAAATCGTACTGTTCCGCCAGCCGCAGCAATTCGGCTTGGCTGGTTTCGTCCATTACCGCGCCGCTAGGGTTGCCGGGCGAGCAAATATACAACAATTGGCAGCGTTGCCATACTTCAGGCGGCACACTGGCATAATCCGGCAAGTAGCCGTTGTGTTCCGTGGTGTTGACAAAATAGGGTTGTGCGCCCGCCAATAAAGCGGCCCCCTCGTATATTTGGTAAAACGGGTTGGGCATCACCACGAGCGGGTCGCCAGTGGGGTCAATCAGGCACTGTGCGAATGAAAACAACGCCTCACGCGTGCCATTGACCGGCAATACTTGGCTTTCGGCATCCAGCACCCCCGCTGGTATGGCAAAGCGCCGCGCCAACCAGTCGGCAATGGTCACCCGCAGCTCCGGTAGCCCTTTGGTGGTCGGGTAATTGGACAGCCCGTGCAAATGGGCTATTAGTGCATCCCGGATAAAAGGCGGGGTGGGGTGTGCGGGTTCCCCTATTGATAAAGTAATGGGCGGTTTGTCAATAGGTGGGGTGCAGCCTACTTTTAGTTGGGTCAGCTTTTCAAACGGATAGGGCTGTAAATCTTTTAAATGCGGTGTCATGGTTAGCTACAAGGTACTTGTTGACAGTGCTGGCAAATGGCATGGAGATGGCAAGGCAAGCACTCATTTTCTCAACATAAAGCACGACATGGGGAGGATATAAAAACAGACACCATTTTAACGTAAGTTGGCTTAGGATGTTTAAAATGATGCTGAAAAACCGCTGCTTGGATTTATGCCATTTTTTATCGGGCAACGATTCAAGTTGTTTCGCTATTGCTTGATGTTATCTTGCGATAGTTTGACCAATGCGCCTAAATTTGCGCCTGGCAATTTCAGTTCCAAGCAAAAAATCCTGTCACTTTTCCCAGCCTTCCCGCATTAAAATACCAAAATCCCTTTGCGACAAGACATTAGAACAATCCCGCCAATCCTTATCGGAAACCGACAAATGCGAGTTGTAACGCAAGTCAAATCCCGTGGCGCGTTTCTGGGCATCAATATATTGATCCATGCTTTCATCCAAAGTCTCAATATCTTCAATCCAGCTATCCTTGATGGTATCCGGCAAAGAACCGAACAAATTAAATTTATCGCGCATCCGCTCCGACAAACGTCCGTAAACCTTTTCATCGACCGTTTGCTCGTTCACCAAATTGAGCATATCAACACTATCGCGCACTTGCCCGAAACGTTTGATGCGCCCGATACGTTGCTCAAGTTTGGTGGGATTCCAAGGCAAATCAATATTAATCAGTGTCCCCAAGGTCTGTAAGTTCAAACCTTCGCAAGCGGCATCGGTGGCCACCATAATACGGATTTGATGTTCCGCAACCATCAGCTTCAGCGTTTCCCGTTTTATGCCGACACTATCACCTTGTTGATATAACCGGCTGCGCCCCGCCCCGGCATACAAACCGATGGCTTCACCAGGAAAGCGGATAGCCAGGGCCTCGGCAAGCCAGCGGGCCGTGTCGTAATACTGGCTAAAAATAATACAGCCCTGCTCAAGCCAGCCTTCGTTGACCAAGTAATGCAAAACCGCTGCATATTTTGGATCATTGGTGCAACGTTTAAGCCTGCCCAACAACAATTCCAGAACCGCGCGCTCGTCATCCGTTTGCAAAGCCAGCTCCTCTTCCCAATCGTCGCCTTCGGCGTGTAACGTCCGGCCTTCCAGCAACGCCGTAGCGGTATTGACCCCAGCCACGACACTGGAACATAGCCGCTGCTGCATGAGATTTTTCATAAAGCCACCGCGTTTGCCCAATACCTTGCCGAAGCTTATTGCTTGGTGGTAAGCTTCCCGAAAATGCCCGTCAGTACGCACCGCCAAGCCTTCAAACAAGGCATTAAAGGCATGGATATCTTGCACCCGATTCGCATCGGGATGCACATCAACACCGACCCGCTTCAGCAATCCGGCTTGTTCAAGCGTGGTGCGCTTGCGTAACACCACATGGCGCACCAGCGGATTTTCGCGCTGAAAAAAACTGGCATTAGCCACCCGACGGCCTAATTCAAGCTCCAAATCTTGCCGGGTGCCCTTATCCAAATCGGCCAACCGCCCCGCTTCACTCTGCCGGGAGGACAAGCCCAAATCCTGTCTTATGGCACTGTATAGCTGACGCACCGGTTTATCGTCCGTGGCATTGACGGGCGGCAACGGCGAGCGCAACAATTCCCAAGCACTCGCCAAATCAGTCACCACCTGAGTGCCGGATAAAATCGCCAACACCTCATCGGGTTTATGCCAGCGGGCATAATCATTACCCAGCACAAAGCTGCCCTTAACTTGATGCAACACCCGCACCAAATCCCATAAATCTTCGGGCTTCGTTTGGATGGGCGTGGCAGTGCCCAATAAGACATGATCGCTACGCGCCGCAATGGCACTGATAAAGGCCAGCAATTCATTAGGCTCACCGGCATTTTTGCCAAAGCCTTGGCGGCTACGCGCCTTATGCGCCTCATCCAAAATGACCAAGCTATAGCGCAAATCCAGCAAATGCTGCTTTTCTTTAGAATCGCGCAGCATCAGTCCCGTGGAAACAATGCCGATGCGTAGCGGACAAACGGCGATATATTCCGCACCGGTGGGAGAGAGGGCATGTTCGTCACTGTCCAGCCAAAACTTTTTAGTGGTATGCCAACGCGCTGTGGGAATGCCCAGCTTGTCCAGCAACTCAGTTTGCCATTGCTCGCACAAAGTCGCCGGGGCAAAAATAATCACCGGTTTACGGCGTTGCATTTCTTTCTCGTGCAACAAACACAAAGCCAGCGCCGCCGTTGCCAACGACAAGGTTTTGCCCAAACCCACTTCATCCGCCAACAATAACCTGACGATGCCGTATTCCCGATAATGCTTCAGACATTCCGTCACAAAACTTTGTTGCCAAGGCTGCAACGCCATGCCCTCCCGATACAAGGGCGATTCGATCAAGGCAGCTGGGGCAATGTCATCATCCCCCGCCACCTCAGCCAAACCAATTTCATGACGGTGGCTGCGTCGGCGGACTTCCTTGCATACCGCTTCTGGCAAGGGCTTGGCGGCATTCCATAAAAAATTGAACTCCGCCTCAAGCCACGCCACCCCCTCTGGGCTATAG
>Ga0316222_1003014_pt1 | contig 17079 bp, 14 predicted proteins | sample TBH18011metaG_FD_206008 | JGI IMG/M metagenome (GOLD analysis project Ga0316222, IMG submission 206008) | Freshwater microbial communities from Trout Bog Lake, Wisconsin, USA - TBH18011 | ecosystem: Environmental > Aquatic > Freshwater > Lake > Hypolimnion/Profundal zone | place: USA: Wisconsin...
CAAGGTGCCTGCCGAAGTGGTGCCGAATGTGCGTAACGACATGTATTTGCTGTCGGAGTCGTTCCGTGTTCTGAGCAAGGACAAAGCAGTTCAGCTGGACGACGATGCACAAGCCAATGTCAAGGCATTCAAGAGCGAACTCGATGCCGCCACCAAGTTCATTCCATTGTGGGTGAAGATTGTGGTGGCCATTGCGCTGGGCCTGGGCACCATGGTGGGATGGAAGCGCATTGTGGTGACGGTGGGCGAGAAGATTGGCAAAACCCACCTCAGCTACGCACAGGGCGCGTCCGCCGAGCTGGTGGCGATGGCCACCATCGGTGCTGCTGATGGATTTGGTTTGCCGGTTTCCACCACCCACGTGTTGTCGTCTGGCGTGGCCGGCACCATGGCCGCCAGTGGCTCCGGATTGCAGATGTCCACCATTCGCAATTTGGCGATGGCCTGGATTCTGACCATGCCGGCTGCCGTGCTGATGTCGGCAACGCTCTACTGGTTGTTCAGTCAAATGCTCTGATACCTGCCTGCGGGGGGATGTAACGGCACGCTTCACGCGTGCCGTTTGCTTTGTGCGGTTGAATTCAGGTGGGCGTTGCTACCAGTGCCCGACTGAGCGACGGTCCACTGAGCGCCACATGGTGCGGCACATCGGACAGCTTGAATACCGCCAGTGCGTTGCGCAGGTGCGTGACTTCTTCGGCCAGAACGCGTGTTCCAGCGGCCGACTCTTCCACCATGACGGCATTTTTCTGTGTGGCCTGGTCAATGCTGTTCATGGCCACGCTGATCAAATGGATGCCTTCGAACTGCTCATTGGCGGCGCGTCGGATCTCTTCAATAATCTGCGACACATGGGACACGCTGCCCAGAATTTCCTGCATCTTGATGCCGGCCTGTTCGACTTGCCGGGTGCCTGCCTGAACCTGTTGCGCAGACGACTCAATGATGGACTTGATTTCGCGCGCCGCAGTGGATGAGCGCCCGGCCAGGCTGCGCACTTCCGATGCCACGACGGCAAAGCCACGGCCCTGTTCGCCAGCCCGGGCTGCCTCGACGGCGGCATTGAGCGCCAGAATATTGGTCTGGAACGCAATGCTTTCGATGACGCCAATGATGTCGGTGATTTGTCGTGACGAGTGACTGATGCGGTGCATGGTTTCCACCACGTTAGTGACAATTTCACCACCGGCAGTGGCGACATCGACGGCAACCTGGGAAGAGTCAACGGCATTCAAGGCCGACTCGGCTGTCAGCTTCACCGCCATCGACAGTTGCGCCACGGACGCGGAGGTTTTCTGCAGTGAACGGGCCGCCTCTTCGGTGCGCTGGTACAGCAGGTGATGGGCGGTTGTAATTTCTACGGTATTGGTGTTGACCACTTCCACCCCGGAGTGCACTTGCGTCACCAGGCCATTGAGTTGCTGGTGCATGAGGCTCAGATCCTGCATCACCTGCGACAACTCATCGGTGCCGGTGTGCACCATGGTGTTGCTCAGGTCGCCCGCGCCCCAGGCCTGGGCCACGTCTTGCAATTGCCGCACCGGCCCCAGAATGGATCGCACCACGGCAAACACCAGAAACAGCGCCGCCACCGACACCACTACGGTGGCGCCGATCACCAACCACGGCGCGGCATTGCCAGCCAGCACCAGCTGCTTGCGCTGCGCATTGGCGCGTGTGGAAATGGAGCTCGCCAGTGCAGCCAGGGAGCGATCCGTCATTTGCAGGTTGCCCAGCAGTGCGGCCATCGCAATATTGGCGTTCCAGGGGTCGTGCAGTTCGCCAATGGCGATCTGGTGCAGCATTTGCTTGAAGCCGGCTTCATAGGCGTCAACGCCGGTGTTCATGTCGCCCAGCAGCGTGGCCTCGCGCGTGTCGGTCAGGCTGTGCAGTGTGGTGATGCCTTTGCGCACATGGGCGATGTCGGCGGCCCACAAGTGCGCGTTTTTCTCGGACTCGGCGTCGTCGCCCATGGTCAACAGCACGTCTTTTTCGTGGCCGCGTGCATCACGAATGGCGACCTGGATGTCGCCCACCACGCGTTCTGCCTCGAACTCGTTGTCGATAAAAGAAGTGGCCTGCTGTGAAATGCGCAGGATGGTGTAGGACGAGAACGACCCCAAAACCCAGAGAATGGCTACCGAAAAAACCAGCAGCGTTATCAGCCGCGTTCGAATCGTCACGTGTTCGATGAATTGCATTGTGCTTTCCCCGTGTTGCGTCAATGTTGACCCGCGTTGACCGCAGGTAAGCCCAGGCCCGTGCCTGATACCGGTGAGCGTTAATTAGAGGGGAGTTGTGTGACAGCTGTGCGGTGTGGCGGGGTCAATACAATGCGGCGTACGGTGGACGACCGGCACGCGGGAGTCTTTTATTAAAGGATGAAAAAATGGCGAGTCAGGACGAGTTGGCACAGGAGTTTGTGGCGTTTGCGGTCGAGTGCGGGGTGCTGCGCTTTGGCGAGTTCAAAACCAAGGCCGGGCGTTTGAGCCCTTATTTCTTTAATGCCGGTTTGTTCGATGACGGTGCCCGGTTGCTGCGTCTGGCGGGCTTTTATGCGCAGTGCATTCTGGACAGCGGCATTGCGTTCGACATGGTGTTTGGCCCGGCTTACAAGGGCATTCCGCTGGGTGCCGGGGTTGCGATGGAGTTGGCACGCCGGGGGCGCAATGTGCCGTTTGCTTACAACCGTAAAGAGGCCAAAGACCATGGCGAAGGCGGAACCTTGGTGGGGGCTCCGCTGCGCGGGCGCGTGCTGATTGTTGACGATGTGATGTCGGCGGGTACGGCTGCGGGCGAATCGATTGCCTTGATCACGGCGGCTGGCGCGCAAGCGCACGCCATTTGTATCGCGCTGGACCGTCAGGAGAAGGCCACGCGCGATGGGCAGGACCTCAATTACAGCGCTGTTCAATATGTGCAACATACGCTTGGGCTGCACGTGTGTTCGATTGCGAAGCTCTCCGATTTAATGCAGTATTTAGCGAAGGGTGGTGCTGCGAGTTCGCCCGAAGACCACCAAAGGGTGCTTGCTTACCGTCAGCGATACGGTGTTGATGAAGGGTGACTATGAAGATCAGACGCGGTGCCGGCGTGGTACTGGTCACGGTGTCTTTGGCCGGTCCGCTGCCGTTGGTATGGGCGCAGGGGACACAGGAGACGGGACCGGGTATCTACACCTGTGTTGATGCACAAGGACGCAAGCAGACTTCGGACCGCCCCATCGCCGACTGCCGGGACCGTGAGCAGCAAGTGATCAATCCGAGTGGGACGGTGCGCGCCGTGATTGGGCCGACGTTAACGCCCCAGGAACGTGCCAGGCAGGAGTTGCTGGCACACCAGCAACAGGAAGAACGCAATCGACAGTTGGACGAAAAGCGGCTTAATCGCGTGTTGCTGGCGCGTTACCCGACGCCCGCCGCACTCGCCCACGAACGCGCTTTGGAATTGGCGCCGATTGAGGATGCCATCGGCGCTGCCCAACAGCGTTTGACCGAATTGCGCGCAGACCAGGCGAAGGTGAGCGCCGATCTGGCGACCTATGCAAATACGCCCGACAAGGTGCCTGTATCGGTGCGCCAGCAGCGCGACGACAACGACCAGAATATGGAATTCCAGCAGCAGATCCTGCACGAGAAGGAAGAAGAAAGGCTGCGTATCAATCAGCACTTTGATGGCGCACTGGTGCATCTGCGCCAGTTATGGCCCATCAATGATTCGAACTAAACGCCTGGACACCTAAACGCCCGGACTCCCGAGCTTGCCGCGCAGCAGTTCATTGACCTGTTGCGGATTAGCTTTGCCTTTGCTTGCCTTCATGATTTGCCCCACCAGCGCGTTGAACGCCTTGTCTTTGCCGGCGCGGAATTCCTCCACGTTTTTGGCGTTGGCGGCGAGCACGTCGTCAATGATTTTCTCTAACGCGTTGCTGTCATTCATCTGGCCCAGGTCTTTGTCCTGGATCAGGCGTTCCACCCCTTGCGTGGCGTGTGCCAGGTCGTTTGTGGACGCAGGCTGCGCGTTCCAGAGTTCCTTGAACAGGGTCTTGGCACCGGCGCCGTTGACCTGTCCTTTGGACACGGCGGCGACGATGGCGCCAAGCTGTAGTGGGCTGATGCGTGCCTGCGCGATGCCGATGTCGGCTGCGTTCAGTGCCGCGCTGAGTTCACCCAGAATCCAGTTGGCGCTCAGTTTGGGCTGACCGCAGGCTTGGGTGCAGTGTTCGAAGTACTGCGCCAGGGCCTGATTTTGCGTCAGCAGTGCGGCGTCGTATTCACCCAATGCGTAGTCGCGGGCAAAGCGTGCCGCCATGCTGCGCGGCAACTCGGCCATGTCGGCGCGCACCTGTGCAATCCAGTCTTCGGAGATGGTGAGCGGTGGCAGGTCGGGGTCGGGGAAGTAGCGGTATTCCGCCGCGTCTTCCTTGCCGCGCATGGCGCGTGTTTCGCCGGTGTCGGGGTTGAACAGCACCGTGGCCTGCTGGATGCTGTGGCCGTCCTCAATTTGATCGATCTGCCAGCGCACTTCGTAGTCGATGGCCTGCTGCATGAACTTGAAACTGTTCAGGTTCTTGATTTCGCGGCGCGTGCCCAGCGGCGCGCCGGGCTTGCGTACCGACACGTTGGCGTCGCAACGGAAGGAGCCTTCCTGCATGTTGCCGTCGCAAATGCCGATCCAGGTCACAATTTTGTGCAGCTCGCGCGCGTAGGCCACGGCCTCGGCGCTGGAGCGCATGTCGGGCTCGGTAACAATTTCCAGCAGCGGCGTGCCGGCGCGATTCAGGTCAATGCCGCTTTGGCCAATGAAGTCTTCGTGCAGCGATTTGCCTGCGTCTTCTTCCAGGTGGGCGCGCACCAAGCGCACCGATTTCTTTTCTTCACCCAGAAAGAATTCGACGGCGCCACCTTGCACTACCGGAATTTCGAACTGGCTGATCTGGTAGCCCTTGGGCAGATCCGGGTAGAAGTAATTTTTTCGCGCAAAAATACTGCGCGGTGCAATGTGCGCGCCAATCGCCAGTCCGAACTGAATGGCGCGTTCGACGGCGCCACGGTTCATCACCGGCAGTGTGCCCGGCAGCGCCAGATCGACGGCGCAGGCCTGGGTATTGGGTTCGGCGCCAAAAGCGGTGGATGCGCGCGAGAAAATTTTCGAGCGAGTGGACAACTGGGCGTGCGTTTCAAAGCCGATGACGACCTCGTAGCCGCCGACCAGTAAAGAGGAATTGTGCGTGTGTGCCATGGTCATGCTTAACGGATGTCAGAGGGTCAGATGCCGGCGGGCTTGGCCCGATGGAAGTCGGTGGCCTGCTGGAAGCGGTGTGCCATGTTGAGCAGGCGTGCTTCCTGGAAGTAGTTGCCGATCAGCTGCAGGCCGATGGGCAGTCCGCGGTCGGCCGCGGCGTTGGCGAAGCCAGCGGGAACGCTCATGCCAGGCAGGCCGGCGAGCGAGGCTGGCAGCGTGAAAATGTCGGCCAGGTAGCTGGCCAGCGGGTCGTCCGATTTTTCGCCCAACTTCCACGCCACGCTGGGCGCCACCGGGCCGGCAATCACGTCGCATTCGGTGAAGGCACGCTGGAAATCGTCGGCGATCATGCGGCGGATTTTCTGGGCCTGCAGGTAGTAGGCGTCGTAATAACCGTGCGAGAGCACGTAGGTGCCAATCATGATGCGGCGCTGCACCTCGTCACCAAACCCTTCGGTGCGGGTCTTGCGGTACATGTCGGCCAGGTCGTCGTAGTCCTTTGCGCGGTAGCCAAACTTGACGCCGTCAAAGCGGCTCAAGTTGCTGGACGCTTCAGCGGGCGCAATGATGTAGTAGACCGGAATGGACAGATCGGTGCGCGGCAGCGAAATCGGCACCAAGCGGGCCCCCAGTAGTTCGTATTCATGCAGCGCCAGGTCGATGACCGTACGCACATCGTCGGCCAGTCCGGCACCAAAAAACTCCTTTGGCACGCCAATGCGCAGGCCGGTGAGCGGTGCGTCCAGGGTGCGGCTGAAGTCTTCGCCAGGCACATCGAGCGAGGTGGAATCGCGGTCTGGATCGGGGCCGCACAGGGCGCTCAGCAGCAGGGCGCAGTCCTGGGCCGAGCGCGCCATGGGCCCGGCCTGGTCCAGGCTGGAGGCGTAGGCCACAATGCCGTAACGCGAGGCGCGGCCATAGGTGGGTTTGATGCCGGTGATGCCGCAAAAAGAGGCTGGCTGGCGGATCGAGCCGCCGGTGTCGGTGCCGGTGGCAGCGGGCGTGATGCGTGCCGCTACCGCAGCAGCACTGCCGCCGGACGAGCCGCCCGGCACGCGCTGTGTGTCCCAGGGATTGGCGACACCGCTGGCGCTGCTGCTGCCCACCGGGGCGATGGCGGAGTTTTCGTTGCTGGAGCCCATGGCGAATTCATCGCAATTGAGTTTGCCCAGCGTCACCATGCCGCTTTGTGCCAGGCGTTCGACCACCGTGGCGTCAAAGGGCGAGCGATAGTCCTTGAGCATGCGCGAGCCGGCGGTGGTGGCGAAGTCGCGCGTGACGAAAATGTCCTTGTGCGCAATCGGAACGCCCAGCAACGGGGCGTTGTCGCCTTGCGCCAAACGGGCATCGGCGGCGGCGGCTTGCGCCAGCGTGGCGTCGGGGCGCACGTCAACAAAGGCGCCCAGCGCCTGTTGGGCCTGCATGCGGTTCAGGAAGTGCTGCGCCACTTCGGTCGCCGAGACCTGGCGTGTGGCCAGCGCCGTGGCCAGTTGGTGCACGCTCAAGTCGTGCAGTTCTTCATGTGTGGAGGAAGACGGGGAAGTCATGGTGTGCCGTTCTTATTCGATAACTTTGGGAACCAGAAACAGACCGCGTTCAACGGCGGGTGCGCTGCGCTGGTTGGCTTCGCGCTGGTCGGGTTCGCTGATGGCATCGGGCCGCAGGCGCAGGCTGATGTCGTTCAGGCTGACGACCGGATGTGCCAGCGGCTCAATGCCCGTGGTGTCGACGGCGCGCATTTGTTCAACAATGGCAAAAAACTGGTTCAGCTGGGTGCGCATGCGCTCGCTTTGAAGCGCGTCCGGTGCCAGGTGCGCCAGTTTGGCGATGCGTGCAATGTCGGTGGATGTCAGTGACATGGGTGAAATGGGATAGGTGGCTGTGTAAATTGGAGGTTAATTGCAGCAATCCGGGCTTGCGAGACGGTCCGGTTGCGAGCGATCGGTTATTATCCAGCCTTTGTCCCCCGCGCGTTTCGAGCATATCAAGCGAGTGCGTTAAGCAGGTGCTTGAAGCAGTTGCGAGAAGTTGGCCTGTGAGGTGGACATCAATACGATTTTTTTCACAATGCATCATTGGTGATGCGCGAGCGAAGCCTTGCGCATGCCACGAGAGGATACGAGATGTTTGGATCTTTCCGCCGGTACTTTTCTACCGACCTGGCGATTGACCTGGGTACCGCCAACACCCTAATTTTTGTGCGCGACAAGGGCATCGTTCTGGACGAGCCTTCCGTGGTTGCCATTCGGCACGAAGGTGGCCCGCAGGGCAAAAAAACCATTCAGGCTGTGGGGCGTGAGGCCAAGGCCATGCTGGGCAAGGTGCCCGGCAATATCGAAGCCATCCGGCCCATGAAAGACGGCGTGATTGCCGACTTCACGGTGACCGAGCAAATGCTCAAGCAGTTCATCAAGATGGTGCACCCGCGCGGTATTCTCAAGCCCAGCCCGCGCATCATCATTTGCGTGCCCTGCGGCTCCACCCAGGTTGAGCGCCGCGCCATTCGCGAAAGCGCGCTGGGCGCCGGTGCCAGCGACGTCTACCTGATCGAAGAGCCCATGGCCGCCGCCATTGGCGCCGGCCTGCCAGTGTCCGAAGCCAGTGGCTCCATGGTGGTGGACATTGGTGGCGGTACCACGGAAGTGGGCGTGATCTCGCTCGGCGGCATGGTCTACAAGGGCAGTGTGCGCGTGGGCGGCGACAAGTTCGACGAAGCCATCATCAATTACATCCGTCGCAACTACGGCATGCTGATTGGCGAGCCCACCGCGGAAGCCATCAAGAAGCAGATTGGTTCCGCTTTCCCGGGTTCCGAAGTCAAGGAAATGGAAGTGCGTGGGCGCAATCTGTCGGAAGGCGTGCCGCGTGCTTTCACCATCTCGTCCAACGAGATACTGGAAGCCCTGACCGACCCGCTCAACAATATTGTTTCCGCCGTGAAAAACGCGCTGGAACAGACGCCGCCCGAACTTGGTGCCGACATCGCCGACCGCGGCATGATGCTGACCGGTGGCGGCGCCCTGCTGCGCGACCTCGATCGCCTGCTGGCCGAAGAAACCGGTTTGCCGGTATTGGTAGCCGAAGACCCGTTGACCTGTGTGGTGCGCGGTTGCGGCATCGCGCTGGAACAGATGGAACGCCTCGGTTCCATTTTTACCAGCGAATAAGCAGCGGGCGCAGCGATGCCACTGGGTACGCTGGACAGAGATCCACCTCCATTTTTTCGCCAAGGCCCCTCGGCGCTGTCCAAGCTGGCTGTGTTCAGCGCCCTGTCGTTGCTGCTGATGGTGGCCGATGTGCGTTTCCAGGTAATTCGGCCCTTGCGCGTGGTGCTCGACGCGGTGCTGTATCCGGCCCAGTGGCTGGCGCTGCAGCCGCAACGTCTGCTCAGTTATAGCGGCGATTACTTCAGCGCCCTACAGACGGCTCAGTCCGACAAGGAAATTGCTTTTCGCAAACTCGGTTTGCAGTCGCTCAAAGCCAATCAGGTCGAGCAGTTGACGCTGGAAAACGCGCGTTTGCGCAAATTGCTCGATTTGCGTGGGCGCATGCAGACCAGCGGCATTGCCGCACAGGTTATTTACGACGCCGCCGATCCGTACACACGCAAAGTGGTGATCGACAAGGGGCTGCTGCAGCGCGTCAACCTGGGTTCGCCCGTGCTCGATGAATTCGGCGTGATTGGTCAGGTGACGCGGGTGTATCCGTTGGTCAGCGAAGTAACGCTGGTCACCGACCGCGACCACGCTATGCCGGTCCTCAATACGCGTACCGGCGCACGGGGGGTGGCCTTCGGCGACAGTTCCATGCATGCCGACGCCATTGAGTTGCGTTATATGGCCGCCAACGCCGACGTGGCGGTGGGTGATTTACTGACCACCAGCGGTGTGGACGGCGTGTATCCGCCGGGCCTGCCGGTAGCGCGTGTGGAAAAAGTGGATCGCCGTGTGGATACCGTTTTTGCCCGTATTTATTGCGTTCCGCTGGCCATGGTGTCGGGTGCCAGCAATGTGCTGGTGCTGGAGCCGTTAACGCCCGTGCTGCCCGAGCGCCCTCCGGTGGACGTCAGCGCCAGCGCCCCGTCTGGATCGGCGGCGGCGAGTGATGCCAGTCGCGGGGAGCGTCTCAAATGATCATGCGACAAGGGCAGCAGTTGTTGCTGCCGGCGAATCCGCTGTTTGTCTGGTCCAGCATGCTGGCGTGCCTGCTGGCCAATATCTTTTTGAATGTGGCGGTGTGGGGTCGCTCCGCCTGGGTGCCCGATTTGCTGGCGGTGGCGCTGGTGTTCTGGACCGTGCACCAGCCGCTGCGTGTCAGTATTGGCGCGGCCTTCGTGTTCGGTTTGCTAATGGATGTGCACCAGGGAGCCTTGCTGGGGCAGCATGCGCTGTCCTACACCGTGCTGAGCTTTTTTGCCATCACGATTCATCGGCGTCTATTGTGGTTCACGGTGCCCGCGCAGATGGCGCAGGTGTTTCCTTTGTTTGCCGCAGCGCATTTGGTTGAATTGAGCTTGCGCATGCTGGCCGGTGGTGCGTTTCCTGGCTTCTCTATGGTGCTGGCACCGGTGCTGGAAACGGCGTTGTGGCCGGCGGTCAATATTGTTTTGCTGGCACCGCAGCGGCGCGCGCCGGACCCCGATGCCAATCGGCCGTTGTAAGGGCCTGCGGCCATGATGGAGTTGCGCAACGTTGAGGCCGATCTGGCGCGCTTTCGCTCGCGCGTCTTTGTGGTCAGTGTCGCCGTGTTGGTGTGTTTTCTGCTGTTGCTGACGCGGTTGTTGTATTTGCAGATCTGGCGTCATGACGACTTGCGCGCACAGGCCGAGAGCAACCGAACCTCGATTGTTCCTATTGTTCCGAATCGCGGCCTGATTGTGGATCGCAACGGCATTGTGCTGGCCAGCAATTATTCGGCCTACACGCTGGAAATCACACCCAGCAAAGCCGCTCCGCTGGAGCAAACCATTGATGCGCTGTCCAAGGTGGTGGACATCACGCCACGCGACCGGCGGCGTTTCAAGAAGCTGATGGAAGAGTCCAAAAGCTTCGAGTCACTGCCGATTCGCACGCGCCTGAGTGATACCGAAGTGGCGCGTTTCGCGGCACAGCGCTTCCGGTTTTCAGGCGTCGAAATCAAGGCGCGGCTGTTTCGCAATTACCCGTATGGTGAGCTCGCCAGCCACGTGATTGGCTATATCGGGCGCATCAACCAGACGGAAAAAGACAAAATCGAGGACGGCGACGACCAAGCCAACTACCGTGGCTCGGAATACATCGGCAAACTGGGCATCGAACAAAGTTACGAGTCCCAACTGCACGGCACCACAGGGGTTGAGCAGATTGAAACCTCGGCTGGTGGGCGCGCCATGCGCAAGCTCGCCAGCAATCCGGCCATACCGGGCAATACGGTGATGCTGTCGATCGACATCAAGTTGCAGAACCTGATCGAGTCGCTGTATGGCGCGCGGCGCGGAGCGCTGGTGGCGATCAACCCGAAAAATGGTGAAGTTCTGGCCTTTGTCAGCAAGCCGACGTTTGACCCCAATCTGTTCGTTGAGGGCATTGACAGCGAAAGCTGGCAGGCACTGAATGAGTCGCCCGATAAGCCGCTGCTGAACCGGGCCCTGCGTGGCACCTATCCACCGGGCTCAACCTACAAACCGTTCATGGCAATGGCGGCGCTGGAAACCGGCGTGCGCACGCCCGAGCAGTCGATTTCGGACCCCGGTTTTTTCATGTTCGGCGGCCACCGTTTTCGTGACGACAAGGAAGGCGGTCACGGCGTGGTCAATATGTACCGCTCCATCGTTCTGTCGTGCGATACCTACTACTACATGCTGGCCAACGACATGGGCGTGGACACCATTCATGACCAGATGCAGCGTTTTGGCTTTGGTGAGCTGACGGGTATTGACGTCATGGGTGAAACGCGCGGTCTATTGCCATCCACGGAGTGGAAGCGCACCGCCTATAAACGAGCCGACCAGCAAAAATGGTATGCCGGTGAGACCGTGTCGCTGGGCATCGGCCAGGGCTATAACGCCTTCACCATGCTGCAGATTGGGCAGGCCGTCGCCACCCTGGCCAACCAGGGGGTGCGCCATGCGCCGCATCTGGTTATTGCGACCCAGGGGGCCGAGACCCACGCCATGCAGGTGGTGGCGCAGCCACCGGCCACCGACCTGCATCTGTCCAAGGCGAACTTGGAAGTGATCCGCAATGCCATGGTGGGGGTAACAACCGAAGGTACTTCGGCGCGTGCGTTTGCGGGTGCCGGCTATGTCAGTGCGGGTAAAACGGGCACGGCGCAGGCGGTCGGCATTGGCAAGGATCAGAAATACGACGCACACAAACTGGAAGAGGCGCAACGCGATCACGCCCTGTACATTGCGTATGCACCGGCTGACGACCCGCAGATTGCCATTGCCATGGTGGTCGAAAACGTGGGTTGGGGCGCCGAAAATGCCGCCCCCATTGCGCGGCGGGTGCTCGATTACTGGCTCATGCACAAGTATCCGAACGCTGACGATCTGGCGGCCGTTGCCAAGGGCCAGGCGGCGACCCCCATCGGGGCGCCGATTGACGCCAGTGCGGTGCCCTGGCCACCGCTGTCAGCGGCGGCGGTCAGTGCCGCAGCAGCTGCTTCGGCTGCCGCTTCGGCGCCGAAGCCGGTATCCGCACACACGCACGCAGCATCGACATCGTGGCGGCAGCTTGCCGCGAGCACGGCGCGTTAAAGGCGCACGAACGGCGCACACTGGCACATGCGCCAGCGGCGCCGAGGGGGTTAGTTCAGCGCCATGCTGAGTTTGCGCCGGTAGGTTGACACCAACTGCATCTGCGGATCCTGGGCCGCCACCGCTTTGCCAGCCAGCTCGATGCCACCGGCTGATTTGCCGCTGGCGAGCGGATCCACGGCCGGTTTCGCCGGTGTCAGCAGTTCCAGGATGGCGACGAACGTTTTGCGAGGGACGGCCTGATTCCAGGTTTTGTCACGCATCACGATTTCCAGCAGTTCGTCCATCGCTTCGGTCCAGGCGCCGGCCACCATCAGCACGCGGGCCTTGGCCAGACGGGTGTCAAAGTCGCGCCGGTTGGCTTCGATCAGGGCGTCAAACTGGGCCACGCTCCAGCTGCCGCGCGGGTCGCTGTTCACGAACTGGATGGCGTGCAGAAATTGCTCCAGCGCCTCAAACCGCAATTGGCGCGGAATGGCTGCCAGCGGGGGGGCCAGCGCGGCTTCTGCGTCGTCCAGCATGCCGCCTTCGATCAACAATTTGACGTAGTCGTAACGCGCGTCGTCGTTGCCTGGATTGCTGCTGAGTATTTCGTGCAATTTGTCCAGCGCCGCTTGCGGGTCGCCAGCCGCCAGCAGGGCTTGTGCGTCGCGTGCGTCGTCCTGGGCTGCAAGGTCCTCGGCGGGGGGTAAATGCTTGTCGAGGAAAGCGCGTAACTGGCTTTCCGTCACGGCACCGGCGAAACCATCGACGGGTCGGCCCGCATGCATCAGAATGCAGGTGGGAACGCTGCGGATGCCGAACGCCTGGCTCAGTTCCTGTTCCTGGTCGGAATCCACTTTCACCAATTTGAACCGCCCCGCGTAGGCTTCTTCGATTTGTTCCAGCAGTGGGCCGAGTGTCTTGCACGGGCCACACCAGGGAGCCCAGAAATCCAGCAACACGGGGGCCTGGTGCGAGGCCTCCATGACTTCGAGGTCGAAATTGTCTCGGGTGACATTGATCATGAAAGCGCGTCCTGCGTTAAACCGTAAAATCTGGCAATGAAAAAAATCCAGGTCAGTGTCGTGATGGGCTCCAGCTCAGACTGGGACACCATGCAACACGCAGTAGATATTCTCCAACAGTTTGGCATTCGCTTCGAGACCGCAGTGCTTTCGGCGCACCGCATGCCCGACGAAATGTTTGCCTATGCCGCTGCCGCCGCTGATCGCGGTCTCAAAGCCATTATTGCGGGCGCCGGTGGCGCCGCGCACCTGCCGGGTATGCTGGCCGCTAAAACCACGGTGCCCATCCTGGGCGTGCCAGTAGCCAGCAAGCATTTGCAGGGCGTCGATTCGCTGCACAGCATTGTCCAGATGCCCAAGGGTATCCCGGTCGCCACTTTCGCCATTGGCAATGCCGGAGCCGCCAACGCCGCCCTGTTCGCAGTAGCGCTGCTGGCCAATGACAACCCCGATCTGCGCATGGAGCTCGAAGCCTTCCGGCGTGACCAGACCCAGGTTGCCAGCCACATGACTTTGCCGGTGACCGGCAGCACGATCTGATGTTGCCCACGCCTGACGTGGCCACCGCGCTTGGCGGTGCCGCTGACATCACGCTTGGCGTGATGGGTGGCGGGCAGTTGGGGCGCATGTTTGTGCAGGCCGCGCAGCGCATGGGATTCACCACCGCCGTGCTGGACCCCGATCCGTCGAGTCTGGCCGGTCGCATCAGCCATCACCACATCCAGACCGACTACACCGACCCACACGGTCTGATGCAGCTGGCTGCGTGCAGCGCTGCGGTCACCACCGAGTTCGAAAACGTGCCGGCGCAGGCGCTGGCCGCGTTGGCGCGGCACCGTCCGGTGGCGCCCCGGGCGCAGGCCGTGGCCATTGCCCAGGACCGCGCCGCCGAAAAAGCGCATTTCATGCGTTGCGGCATTCCGTGTGCGCCGCACGCGGTCATCACCACGGCGCAGCAGCTGGCGGCGGTGTCGCCGGACCTGTTTCCGGGCATTCTGAAAACCAGCAGCATGGGTTATGACGGCAAGGGCCAGGCCCGCGTCGCCACGGTCGACGAGCTGGCCGCAGCCTGGGACAGTCTCGGGTGCGTGCCGTGTGTACTGGAACGCATGCTGCCGCTGCAGATGGAATGCTCCGTCATCGTTGCGCGCAATGCCCAGGGCCAGTGCGTGCATTTGCCGATTCAGCGCAACCTGCACCGCGCTGGCATTCTTGCTGTGACGGAAGTGTGTGCCGACAGCGTGCCGCAGCCTGTGGCGCAGCGCGCCATTGACGCCGCCCACGCCATTGCCGAGGGTCTGCAGTACGTGGGCGTGCTGTGCGTCGAATTTTTTGTGCTGGATGAATCGTCTGCTGCTGCGGCTGCACTCGGTGGACTGGTCGTCAACGAAATGGCGCCACGGCCGCACAACAGCGGCCACTACAGCATTGACGCCTGCGACATTTCGCAGTTTGAATTGCAGGTGCGCACGCTGGCCGGTTTGCCGCTGGTGCAGCCGCGCCAGCACAGTCCGAGCATCATGCTCAATCTGCTGGGGGACATCTGGCCGACGGACGGTGTGCCACCCTGGTCGGCGCTGCTGGCCTTGCCCGGCACTCATTTGCATCTGTATGGCAAGCTGCATGCGGCGCGCGGACGCAAGATGGGGCATCTGACCATCACCGGCGACAGTGCTGCGCAGGTGCGCAGCACGGCGTTGCAGGCGGCGCAGATTCTGGGTATTGCCGCGTTCTGAAACGGCCTGACAGCTCCACTTCCACGCTTGCCCGCACCCCATATGCATTCCGGCGCCCCGCTCTCCGCCATTGTGTCGCCCGCTGATTCGTTGGCGCTGGACCGGTGCGCCGCCGCCCTGCGCGCCGGGGCCCTGGTCGGCTTGCCGACGGAAACCGTGTACGGTCTGGCGGCGGACGCCGACAACCCGGTGGCCGTGGCGTCCATCTTTGCTGCCAAAGGTCGCCCGGCGGATCACCCGCTGATCGTGCACGTGGCCGCGTTTGACGGCGGTATGTCGGGCGTGTCCCATTACGCCGAACGCATCCCCGCCTTTGCCCGTCAGTTGATGGCGGCCTTCTGGCCCGGCCCCCTGACGCTCATCCTGCCGCGGCGTGCTGGCGTGGCTGCTGCGGCTGCGGGCGGCCAGGATTCCATCGGCGTGCGCTGTCCGGCGCATCCGGCGGCGCAGGCCTTGCTCGGCCTGTTGCGGCACCCCGGCGACGGTGTGCCCGCAGTGTGGGGATTGGCAGCGCCCAGTGCCAACCGGTTCGGCAAAGTCAGTCCAACCAGCGCCGCGCATGTGCAAAGTGAATTGGCTGACAGCCTGGGCGCCGGGCTGCTGATTCTCGATGGCGGTGCGTGCGCCGTGGGCATCGAGTCCACCATCATCGACTGCACACGCGGGGTGCCGGTGTTGCTGCGTCCGGGTGGAATCGGTCGCGACCAGATTGCACAGGCCTGCGGTTGCGAACTGGTGGCGCCCGAAACCCTGCAGGCGCAGGGTCATCAGGCACCACGGGCCTCCGGCACCCTGGCGTCGCACTACGCGCCCAGCGCACGGGTGCGGTTGCTCAGTGCGGCGGCGTTGCAGCAGGCACTGGAGCAGCGCGACCGGGACGCGGCAATGGCTTGCGGGCATCCCGCGTTGCAAGCATCGCCAGCGCAACCGCAACCGCAACCGCCATTGCCCGCAGTGGCGGTGTATGCGCGCTCGCCGTTGCGCTTGCCGGCATCTCCGGTGGTGTGGCGGCAGATGCCCAGCGATGCGGCGGTGGCGGCGCACGAACTATTTTCCGTGCTGCGCGAACTGGATGCCCAACGCGTCAGCCAAATCTGGGTCGAGACACCGCCCGAAGACCCACGCTGGGACGGCGTGCGCGATCGCCTGCAGCGCGCGGCGGCGTAGGATGCTGGAGCCTTACTGGTCGCGTGCCGTCCAAGCCACCAGCGCCTCCAGAAACTGGCGTGCGGCCTCCGTGGTGGCGTTAGGGTGGTTGATCAGGGCCACCAGCACATAGCGCTTGCCGCTGTTGCCGTCCACATAGCCGGCGCGTGCACTGACGCCATCGAGGGTGCCGGTTTTGAGGTGGGCGCTGGCACCGGATTTGTCGCGTTTGAGGGTGCCGTCGGTGCCGCTGATGGGCAACGAACCCATGAGTTCGGACATGTTCGGTGAGTGGAATGCGGTTTGCAGCAGGGTGCCCAGCGCCTGCGCGCTGACGCGGGCCTGGCGTGACAGGCCGGAGCCGTTGTCGAGGACGGGCACATCGTCGCTTGCGATGCGCTGTTTCCACCAGGCTTCGACCACGTGGCGGGCGGTGTCGGGGCTGCTGGTGTCGCCAGGGCTGGCGCTGCCATCGCCGTGCTGGCGTTCGCGACCGAGCGTGAGGAACAGCTGCTGCGCCATGACGTTGTTGCTGAATTTGTTGATGTCCCGAATGACGTCTGCCAGCGCGGGTGACGCAAAGACGATGGCGGGCGGCTGTTGCAGCAGTGCAGTCGGAACATCGCCATAGCGCACCGAACCGCTGATGCTGCCGCCCATGGACAGCCACAGGCCATGCACGGCACGCGGGGCATAGCTGGCGGGGTCGGCATAGGCGACGGGCCACACTTTTTCCCCGCAATGGGCGCCGTAGCCGCCCAGAAAACGAATTTTGAGCGGATCAGAGAAATCGGCTTTGAGGCGGCCCCGGTAGTCGCCGCAATCGCCGCTCAGCAATGGAACCTGTGCCTGGACCTGAACGCCATACAGGGGCGGCTCGGATTGCACCAGGGCCTGGTGCGTCGCGGGGTCGGGGCGCAGCGTCAGCAGGATCGACTTGTAGTTGATGAGCAGCGCGTCGGGGCTGGCGTTGTACGGACGCAATGCTTCGCCATCAAACTGGCCCGGGTCACTGGCGGGCAGCACAAAGGCGCTGCGGTCCAGCACCACATCGCCATGGATGTGCGTGATGCCAATGCCTTGCACATTGCGCAGCAGCAGCCACAGCCGCTCTTCTACCAAAGTGGGGTCGCCCTGACCACGCAGGTAGACCGTGCCGTCGAAGGTGCTTTCGTGGCGACTTCCTTCGAGGTAGACCGGCGTGGTC
>Ga0316222_1003015_pt1 | contig 17070 bp, 12 predicted proteins | sample TBH18011metaG_FD_206008 | JGI IMG/M metagenome (GOLD analysis project Ga0316222, IMG submission 206008) | Freshwater microbial communities from Trout Bog Lake, Wisconsin, USA - TBH18011 | ecosystem: Environmental > Aquatic > Freshwater > Lake > Hypolimnion/Profundal zone | place: USA: Wisconsin...
TTATCAATTGATCCTGACCATGCCGGAGACGATGTCGTTGGAACGCCGCACGTTGCTGGCCATGCTCGGCGCGAAGCTGGTGCTCACGCCCGGCGCGGAAGGCATGAAGGGCGCCATCGCCAAGGCCGAGGCGCTCGCGAAGGAAACGCCGCACGCCTGGATCCCGCAGCAGTTCGAGAATCCGGCGAATCCGGAGATCCATAAGAAAACGACCGCGTTGGAGATCTGGGAAGACACCGACGGCAAGGTGGACATCTTTGTTTCGGCGGTCGGCACGGGCGGCACCATTACCGGGGTGACGGAAGTCATCAAGCCGAAGAAGCCGTCGTTCCAGGCCATCGCCGTGGAGCCGAAGGATTCCCCGGTCATCTCGCAGACGCTCGCCGGCCAGCCGGTGAAGCCCGGTCCGCACAAGATCCAGGGCACGGGCGCGGGTTTTGTGCCGAAGAATCTGCATCTCAAGGACAGCGCGGGCCACGACCAGATCGTGGAGGCGGTGCAGGTCTCGAATGACGACGCGTTCGCCATGGCCCGCCGGCTGGCGAAGGAAGAGGGTTTGCTCGTGGGCATCTCCACGGGCGCGAATGTGGTGGCGGCCATCGAGATCGCCAAGCGTCCGGAGAACAAGGGCAAGGTCATCGTGACCGTGGCCTGCTCGACAGGCGAACGTTATCTGAGCACCGCCTTGGCGGCGGAAGCGCGCGCGCAGGTCGGGGGCTGAGGCCTTGGCGGAGACATTCAATTGTCAGCAAAAGCCCTGCTCCGGCCGCATCCGGAGCAGGGCAGGGCAAAAAATAGTTATTGCCTTTTCGGTTATTTCCCTTTTAAATGAACTTTGTCGAAGGTTTATACCCCGGTGTGGTTCCTGATAAGGTCAAATTGCCGGGTGTTTTCCAAAGTTCACTTTTCCAACAATTTTTTCGGAAGGGTTTCAGCCTTCGGCCACAACATACTTATGAGCGATACGCAAGCAAACGGCGACAAGCCCAATAATCCGAATTATGGCGCCGGCTATCTCGAAATTTCCGAGAAAGGCTTTGGTTTTCTGCGCACGGCGCAGAACCATTTTCATCCGAAGCCCACGGACATCTTCGTGACGCCGGACACCATCCGCCGCAGCTTTTTGCGCGAGGGCAGTTTTGTGGAGGGGCCGACCCAGCCGCCGCACCGGGGCACGAGCCCGCAGTTGCGCTCGGTGGACAAGGTCAACGAGATGGCCTTTCAGGAATACACCAAGGCGGTCCGCTTTGAGAACCTGACGACGATCGACCCGATCGAGAAATTCAAGCTGGAGACCACGCCGGATCAGATCGAGACGCGGGTGATCGACCTCGTCACGCCCATCGGCAAGGGCACGCGCGGCATCATCGTGGCGCCGCCGCGCACGGGCAAAACGACCATTCTCAAGCAGATCTGCAACGCCATCACCACGAACCATCCGGAAGTGCACACGATGGTGCTGCTGATCGACGAACGCCCGGAGGAAGTGACGGACTTCCAGCGTTCGGTGAAGGCCGAGGTCGTGGCTTCCTCGAACGACATGGAGATCGAGACGCACGTGCGCCTCTCCCGCTTCATGATCGAGCGCTGCCGCCGCATCGTGGAATCCGGCAAGGATGTTTTCGTGCTGATGGATTCGCTCACCCGCATCGCTCGCGCTTACAACAGCGTGCACGGCGGCAGCGGCCGGACGATGACGGGCGGCGTGGACGCCCGCGCGCTGGAGATTCCGCGCAAGATGTTCGCTTCCGCGCGCAAGATCGAGAACGGCGGTTCGCTGACCATTCTGGCGACGGCGCTGATCGACACCGGTTCGCGCATGGATGAACTGATTTTCCAGGAATTCAAGGGCACGGGCAACATGGAGCTCATCCTGGACCGCAAGCTTTCCGACCGCCGCCTGTTCCCGGCCATCGACATCCCGAAGTCGGGCACGCGCAAAGAGGAGAAGCTGTTTCCGGCGAAGCATCTGGAAGCGATCCGCAAGCTGCGCCGCACGATGGTGGATCTCAATCCCATCGAGGCGATGGAAACGCTGACGGCCGCGCTCAAGAAGCACAAGACGAACGAAGAGCTGCTGATCAAGCTGGACAAGGGCTGATCTTTCCGGGGCCGGCTTCCGCCGGCCCCGTTTTTTTGCCGCCATGTCACGGTCGACCGATCCATCCCGCGCCGAAATGCCCCATGCGCGGCCGCCGCTGGAGCGGATGCTGCGGATCCACCAGGCGCTTCAGGCGGACAAATATCCCAACGCCGCCTCGCTGTCCCGCACCATTGAGGTGACGAGCAAGACCATCCACCGGGACATCGAGTTCATGCGCGACCGGCTGAACCTGCCGATCGAATATGACGCCAGCCGCGGCGGCTACCATTACACCGGCGAGGTGAATGCGTTTCCCACCATGCAGATCACGGAGGGGGAGCTGTTCGCGCTGGTGGTCGCGGAAAAGGCCTTGCAGCAGTATCGCGGCACCAGTTTTGAAAAGCCGCTGCTCTCGGCCTTGCGCAAGATGGAGCAGGCGCTGCCGGACACCATTTCCCTGAATCTCGCGGATGTCGCGCAGGCCATCTCTTTCCGCACCCGGGCGGAGCCCATTCTTGACCTGAAGATTTTCGATGTGCTGGCGCGGGCGGTGTCGCAGCGGCAGCAGTTGGAATTGCACTACCGCAAACCGGGGCAGGGGACGGACGAGGCCCGGACGGTGGATCCGTATCACCTGGCGAACATCAACGGCGAATGGTTTCTCTTCGCCTACGATCATGCCCGCAAAGATATCCGCACCTTTGTGCCGGGGCGCATCCGCCAAGCGGTGTCCACGGGCAAGACCTTCGAGCGCACGGAGAAGTTCTCGCTGGAGTCACGGTTGCGCGACAGCTTTGGCGTGCATTCGGGGGATGGAAAGTACGAGGTGCTGCTGCGCTTCAATCCCCGGGCGGCGGACTATGTGCGGGAAAAGAAGTGGCACAGCTCGCAGGAGTTGCGCGAGCTGAAGGACGGCGGCGTGGAGCTCAGCCTGAAACTGTCCAGCCTGGCGGAGATCCAGCGGTGGGTGCTCAGCTGGGGTGGCGAGGTGAAGGTGCTTAAGCCGAAGGAACTGGCCGAGGCCATCCGTGAATCCGCCCGGCAGATGTTGCAGTAAAGGCGGTTTTGTGCCGAAATTCAAGTTCCCGCAAGGGTTCCGGACAAGACGTTATCCTGCGTCCATGCTAGGCTGGCTCACTTTTGCCAAAGGACATATGACGAATCATTTTAGAATCCCCGCCGGTCAGAACCTCCTTAAACAATGCGGCCCCGACGGGGTCATGGCTTGCCGCTGGCTGTGGTTTCTAGGGCTGGTGCTGGCCTGGTATCCGGCCCTGGCGGCACAGCCGCCGGTGATTCACGGGGACAAGATCGTGCCGCACTGGTTTGCCGGCGCGGATGGGGTGACCAACCAGTTCTGGTATGACCTTGACCAGGCGGGCGGCGGGCATGAGTTCATCCGGGTGGACGCGGCGGCCGGCCGGCGGGGACCGGCGTTTGATCACGCGCGCGTTGCCGCCGCCCTGACGCAGCTGACCGGGCATAAGGCAACTGCGGGTCGGCTGGACTTCCAGGCCGTGGATTTTGCCCCGGACGGCAAAACGGTCACCCTGGCGGGCCTTGATGGCAGCTGGCGGCTGGACTTGGCCGATTATTCGCTGACGGTGCTGTCCTCGAACGCACCGGAAGCCGACACGCTGCCGGCGGAATCTGACTGGCATGCCTCGCGCGCTTCCGAGGTGGAGACCCGGGTGGTGTTTGTGAACCGGCTGGCGCAACCGGTGCTGCTGTTCTGGATCGACAATGCCGGCCATCAGGTTGCCTACGGGGAAATCCCGGCGGGGGAAAGGTTTGACCAGCACACCTTTGCGGGGCATGTGTGGTTGGTGACCACGGAAACGCACGAGACCATCGCGGCATTCACGGCCCGGCGCGAGCCGGCCATGGCGGTGGTGGGGAAATCATCCCCGGCGAAAGCCGCGCCGGCCCGGCGCCGCGATCGTAAAAACCGCAAGGCTTCCGAAGCGGCGTCCGCCAGCGTGGTCTCGCCGGATGACAAATGGTCGGCACTGGTGCGGGGGGACAATCTGTTCCTGCATGAACTGGGCACCACCAACGAGATTCCGCTGTCTGCGGATGCCTCGCGTGATGATTCCTATGCGCGCCACTCCGAATATGCGAGCGGCATGGATTTGGAGGATGACAGCAGCGAGGTATCGGCGCCCGAAGTGTATTGGTCGCCGGACTCCAAGCATCTTGTCGCCATCCGCCACCGGCCGGGCACGCCGCGCGAGGTACATCTGATCGAATCCTCGCCAGAGGACCAGGTGCAGCCGAAGATGATTTCCATTCCCTACCTGAAGGCCGGTGACACGGTGCCGGTGAACATCCCGCATCTGTTCGCGGTGGAGACGAAGGCGGAGATTCCGGTGAGCAACGTACTGTTCACCAATCCGTGGAGCATTGACGGGTTCCAGTGGGAGGCGGATTCCACGCGGTTCACGTTCCAATATAACCAGCGCGGGCATCAGGCGTTGCGCGTGCTGGCGGTGGCGGCGGATTCCGGCGCGGTCACGGCCATCGTGAACGAGACGAACCAAACATTCATCGATTACTCCGGCAAATACTTTTGCGAACGGGTGGATGAAGCCGGTGAGCTCATCTGGATGTCCGAACGCGACGGGTGGAATCATTTGTATCTCTATGATGCCAAAACCGGGGCGGTGAAAAACCAGATCACGAAGGGCGAATGGGTGGTGCGTTCGGTTGAGCGGGTGGATCATGCGAACCGCCAGATCTGGTTCACGGCGGGCGGGATTGTGCCGGGACAGGACCCCTATTTCGAGCAGTGCTGCCGGGTGAACTTTGACGGGAGCGGCCTGACGGTGCTGACGGCGGGCAACGGGACGCACACGGCGCAGTTCTCGCCGGACCGGAAGTATCTGATCGACACATGGTCGCGGGTGGATGCGCTGCCGGTGACGGAATTGCGGAGTTGCCAGGACGGGCGGCTGGTTTGTCCGCTGGAGACGGCCGCGGTTTCCGGCCGGCTGGTCACGCCGGCGCCGTTTACGGCCAAGGGTCGCGACGGGGTGACGGACATCTACGGGGTCATCTGGCGGCCGGCGGATTTCAATCCGCGGAAGAAGTACGCGGTGATCGAGTACATCTACGCCGGGCCGCACAGTTCGTTTGTGCCGAAGGCGTTCCGGCCGGGGTACTCGCAGCAGAAACTGGCGGATGAAGGTTACATCGTGGTCCAGATGGACGGCATGGGGACGGCGAACCGCTCGAAGGCGTTCCACGATGTGTGTTGGAAAAATCTGAAGGACGCGGGTTTTCCGGACCGGATTCTGTGGATTCGGGCGGCGGCGAAGCAGTTCCCGGGCTTTGACCTGGCGCGGGTGGGTATCTATGGCACTTCGGCGGGCGGGCAGGACGCCTTGCGGGCGTTGCTGGACCACGGGGATTTTTACCGGGCGGGCATCGCGGATTCGGGGTGCTACGACAACCGGATGGACAAGATCTGGTGGAACGAGCAATGGATGGGCTGGCCGGTGGATGACAGCTACGTGCGGAGCTCGTGTGTGACGGACGCGCACAAGCTGACCGGGAAGCTGCTGCTGATGGCGGGGGAGCTGGACCGGAACGTGGATCCGAGCAGCACGCTGCAGGTGGTCAACGCATTGGTGAAGGCGGACAAGAATTTTGAACTGTTCATCATGCCGGGAATGGGGCATGGTGTATTGTCCACCGCTTACGGTTGGCGCCGGCTGGAGGGCTTTTTTGCCCGCGAGCTGGGTGGCCCCCGATGACGGCGGCGGATGTTATAATTCATGTTTAAGGTCGGACAAAAAGTGGTGCTGGTGGATGACGCGTGGCCGGAGACGGTGAAACAGCTGTACGTTTCGCTGCCGGTCCGGGACATCGTTTATGTCGTGCGCGCGGTGCGCGTGGGCGTGAAGGTGGACGAGCTGATCATGGACATGCGCCGCGTGCTGGAGCCGTCCATCCTGCTGATGGGCGTGGTGAATCCGGCGAACAAGCTGGGCGTGGAAGCCGGATTTGCGGCCCGCCGGTTCCGTTCCTTGGAGGAACTGAAGCTGGAGAAAGTGGAAGAGGCGGAAGCCGTTGTTTAAGTTCACAGTCACGGTAACTTCATCCGGGGAAATGTGATAAATGAGATTTGACTTTTCGCGCCAAGTGCGCGAAAATATCCCCGTTGACTGCGAATTTCCCCCTGCTGGCCAAAGGATAAAAAATCGTCCCCGCCATCAGTAACAGGCAAATCCATTTTGAACTTTTTCTGACGCAGCACGTCCAATGCGTGACCACTTGCGGTTCCGCGGATCGAGTGCAAATTAAGCAGGGAATACCCCCGGTCAGCACATTTATCATTTATGCCTAGAGTTTCCACCAAAAAGGAAAAGCCGGCCACGCCCCGTAAATCCGCCAAAGCGGCGGCCGCGGCGGCTGCCGAGACGCCGGAGCTGATCGCTTCGGCCGCCCCTGCCGTTGACAAATCCACCGAAAAACCGGTTGAAAAACCGGTCGAAGCGAAAGCCAAGCCGGCCCCGGTCGCCAAAGAGCCGGCCAAAGCGGTGACGCCGCCGGCACCGGCCGCGCCGGCTCCGGTGGCCCCGGTCCAGGCCCAACGTCCGGCGCCGTTGCGCCCGGCTCCGGTTCCCGGAGTGTCCGCCCCGCCGCAGGGTGCCCGGCCGCCTCAGGGCCGCCCGGAACAGCCGCGGGTGGAACCCCGTTTCGAACCGCGCGAGCCGCGCCCGGACCAGCGCGATGTCCGTCCGGACCAGCGTTCCGACCAGCGTTCCGAGCCCCGTTTTGAACCGCGTTCCGCGCCGCCGGTGCGTCCGGCGCAAGCTCCGGCTCCGGTCCGCCCCCTGCCGGTCCGTCCGGCCCCCGTGCGTCCGGCCCCGGTGGAACCGGAACCGTTCGTGGAGCGCACGGTGGACAGCATCAACGCCGCCGCCAAGGAAGAGGCCCGGCGTGATAGCTCCAATTTTTCCAGCCCGAAGAGTTCCTCGGAGCTCCGGCCGCCGTCCGCACCGGTTGAGGCGGCGGAAGAGGACCGCTCCGGCAACCGTCCGGGCGGCGCTTACCAGCGCGACAAGATCGCGAGCTCGCTGAACATCGCCAAGCTGCAGGCCATGAGCATGACCGAGCTCAATAACATGGCGAAGGAGTATGGCGTGGAGAATTTCGGCACCATGCGCAAGCATGAGGTCATTTTCCACATCCTCGAGCGGAACGCGCAGCGCGCCGGCGTGCTGTTCTCCGAAGGCGTCGTGGAAGTGCTGCCGGAAGGCTTCGGTTTTCTGCGCTCGCAGAGTTTCAATTACCTGCCCTGCCCGGAGGACATCTATGTCTCGCCCTCGCAGATCCGCCGCTTTGATCTGCAGACGGGCAACCTGGTGGCCGGGCAGATCCGGCCGCCGAAGGAAAAGGAAAAGTTTTTTGCGTTGCTGAAGGTCGAGGCCGTGGATGGCGAGGACCCGGAGAAGGCAAAGGACAAGACGCATTTCGACAACCTCACGCCGCTGTTCCCGAACCGCCGCTTTTTGCTGGAGACCGGGAATGACGAGCTCAGCACCCGCGTGCTGGACCTGGTCTGCCCCATCGGCAAGGGCACGCGCGGATTGATCGTGGCGCCGCCGCGCACGGGCAAGACGGTGCTGATGCAGAAGATCGCGAACGCCGTGCTGAAGAACAATCCGGAGACGTATCTGTTCATCCTGCTGATCGACGAACGGCCGGAGGAAGTGACGGACATGGAACGCTCCTGCAAAGGCGCGGAAGTGATCGCCTCGACGTTCGACGAACCGCCGGAGCGGCATGTGCAGGTGGCCGAGATGGTGATCGAGAAAGCCCGCCGCATGGTGGAGCACAAGCGGGATGTCATCATCCTGCTGGATTCGATCACCCGCCTCGCGCGCGCCTACAACACGGTCCAGCCGCATTCCGGCAAGATCCTGTCCGGCGGCGTGGATGCGAATGCGCTGCACAAGCCGAAGCGTTTTTTCGGCGCGGCGCGCAATATCGAAGAGGGCGGTTCGCTCACCATCATGGCGACGGCGCTGGTGGACACCGGCTCCCGCATGGATGAAGTCATCTTTGAAGAATTCAAGGGCACGGGCAACATGGAAGTCCATCTGGACCGCGCGCTGGTGGATCGCCGCATTTTCCCCTCGATCAACATCGAGCGTTCCGGCACGCGCAAGGAAGAGCTGCTCTATCATCCGGATGAATATAACCGGGTGGTGATGCTCCGCCGCGCGCTGACCGGCGTGCCGCCGGTCGAGGCCATGGAACTGATGCTGGGCAAGCTGCGGAAGACGGGCAGCAACATCGAATTCCTGCTGAACATGGCGGTGGGGTGAGGCCTGTCGTTACACCGTTGCATTGTTACATCGTTCCATCGGGGGGGGGATTTGCAGCGGCGTTCGCGGTGCGTGCCGAGGCTATGGGACTGGCGGCACGCTGCGGCTGGGACAGCCGCGCTCCGGGGCCGGGGGCAATGGCACGGCATTTTTTGGCAGCTTAACGCCAAATAATGGTTAGCTGTTCGCTCCAAAACGGGTAACTTAAGAAGAAATGAAGTCCATCGCCCATCTCAAAGCCCTGCCTCCCTTGGCGGCCGTGATGCTGCTGGCCGTCGCCGGTTGCAGCCGCGAATCGGTCCAGGTCTACAACGTCGATACCAATGACACGGTGGCGGTTTCCCCGCCGGCTCCGGCTCCGGCGGCAATGCCGGGCGGCATGCCCGCCACGATGCCGACCGGTTTGCCGACGCCGGACAACAGCGGTCTGCCCACTCTCAAATTCACCGCGCCGGCCGGCTGGCAGCAGAAACCGGCCAGCCAGATGCGCGTGGCAAGCTTTGGCGTGACCGAGGGCGGCAAGCAGGTGGATATCAGTGTGGTGCCGCTGGGCGGCATGGGCGGGGGCGATTTGGCGAATGTGAACCGCTGGCGCGGCCAGGTGAGCCAGCCGCCGTTGACGGAGGCCGATTTGCAAAAGCTGGCGGAAGCCCTGACCATCGCCGGTCAACCGGCCAGCGTGTATGATGTGGCGGGTGCCCAGTCGGATGAGGCACCGACCCAGCGCATTCTGGGGGCCATTCAGCACCGGGACGACACGGTGTGGTTTTTCAAAATGACCGGGGATGGCGACCTGGTGGAAAAGCAGAAGCCCGCTTTCATTGATTTCCTGAAATCCGTCCAGTTCGCGGACGCTTCGGCGGCGGCGGCACCGATGGATCTTTCCCAACTGCCGCCGTCCCATCCCGCCATCGGCGGCATGACCCCGCCGGCCGGCATGGCCGCGCCGGACGCGGGTTCGGTGCCGGTGTGGACGGTTCCCGCCGGTTGGCAGGCCGGACCGCTCAGCCAGTTTCTCGTGGCCAAATTCATCATCGCCGGCGGGGCGGAGGTGAATGTCAGCTCGCTCGCGGGGGAAGGCGGCGGGTTGCTGCCGAACATCAACCGCTGGCGCCAACAGCTGGCGCTCGCCCCGGTGACGGATCCGTCCGAAGCCAAACCGGAGTCGATCGATACGGCGGGCGGCAAAGCCACGGTGGTGGATTTTTCCGGCACAAACGCGCGCACAGGCACTTCGGCCCGGCTGGTGGGAGTCATCCTGTTCAGCAACGGCCAGACTTGGTTTTACAAGCTGATGGGGGACCCCGGCGTGGTGGCGGCACAGAAAGATGCGCTGGTCAAATTGGTGCAGTCGGCCAAATATCCCGCGGCTTCCTGAGATTTGCCCGGAAAACCTGAACCCAACGACCGATCATGATCATCAAACGAATCGTCGCCGTGCTGACTTCCTTGCGGCTCACCGCCGTGCTGCTGGCATTCGCGATCATTCTCGTGTTCATCGGCACGCTGGCGCAGGTGGATGAGGGGTTGTACGGCGCGCAGGCGCATTACTTCAAGCAATGGCTGGTGGTGGGGGTGGGCTTCCTCGGCCACCGGATTCCCATCGTGCTGCCGGGCGGCTATCTCCTTGGCACGGTGATGCTGGTGAACCTGATTTGCGCCCACATCTACCGGTTCCGGTTCACGACGAAGAAACTCGGCATCCAGCTCGCGCATGCGGGGGTGATTCTGCTGCTGGTCGGGCAGCTGGCCACGGACATGCTGGCGCGGGAGATGCAGATGCGGTTCAACGAGGGCGAGAAGCGGGGATATTCGGAGAGCGCGTCGGATTACGAACTGATTTTTGCCGCGGGCACGCAGGTCACGGCCATCCCGGCGGACTTGCTGAAAACGAACGTGGAATTGAAGATCAGCAGCCTGCCGTTCAGCATCAAGGTGGAGCGCTTTTGGAAGAATTCCGGCGTGTCGTTCCGGCCGCCCATGATGCAGCAAGCCGAGCCGCCGGTGACCACCAACGGTGTGGCCCGCAATTTTGATTTCAGCCAGTCAGCCGATGTCAAAACGATGGACGAGAAGAATGTGCCGACGGTGTTTCTCCGCCTGACGGGGCCGGGCGGTTCGCTGGGCGAATGGGTGGCATCCGACTGGGCGGGGGATGCGGGGTCGCTGCAGAGCGTGGCGGATTTTTACCAAGGCCAGGTGGGGCCGGAGATGGCGCGGCAGATCGCCGGGCAACTGGCGGAGCCCCAGGTGATCCGGTGTGACGGCCGGGAATTCACGATGGTGATGCGGCCGACGCGCATCCGGCATGACTTTACGCTCACGTTGCTGAAGGCCACGCACACGGTCTATCCGGGCACGGACATCCCGAAGGATTTCCGGAGCCGGGTGCAGCTGGACAATCCGAAGACGGGGGAAAAGCGCGAGGTGGAGATCTCGATGAACCATCCGCTGCGCTACGGAGGCTACACGTTTTACCAATATCAGATGACGGCCGGGGAGATGGCGGAGAAGGCGGGGGTGACGCCTTCATCGGTGCTTTCGGTGGTGCGCAACCCGAGCTGGCTGACGCCTTATATCGGCTGTGCGATGGTCGGGCTGGGGCTGGTGCTCCAGTTTATGCAGCATTTGGCGGCCTTTGTTTCCAAAAGGAATAAACCATGAAAAAATGGATTCCCCTCATTCTGACGCTGGTCATGGCCGGCTGGTTTCTCGGCAGCCTGTCCGTGCCGCCGGACAAGGATTTTGCGTTTCAGGAGTTCGGCCGGCTGCCGGTCACGGCGAATGGCCGGGTGGTGCCGCTGGATTCGTTGGCGCGCAATTCGCTGCTGGAGATCCGCGGGAAGCAGGAACTGAACGCGGAGCCGTGGAAGGATTGGAATGAAAAGCCCAAGATGGTTCCGGCCATCGAGTGGCTGGCGAACGTGATGATGAACCCGGCGGTGGCGAACGACTGGCCGGTGTTCCGGGTGGACAATCCGGATCTCACCTCGCTGCTGAAATTGCCGGAGAAGGATGCGGCGAAGAAATCGGACGGGATGCACTATTCCTGGAACCAGCTCCAGCAGGTGATGCCGTTGCTCGACAAGGAATCGGAACGCGTCGAGAAGATCGAATCCGCGAACCGCACGGCTTATGAGAACGCCGTGGCCAAGCTGCACGGGCAGGCGGGGCTGTATCTGGAATTGCAAGTGGCGGTGCAACCGGCGGATGCCACGGACTGGCCGGGCGAGCTGGTGGCTTACGGGAAGCTGGCGGCCGATGGCGTGGCCGCGGTGAAGGCCCAGCAGGCGGGCGAGCCGTTTGACACGAATGTTTTCAGCGCCTTTGCGGGGGCCATCCAGCGGTTTCAGCTGATGGCGCGGATGGAGCCGCCGCTGGTGCTGCCGCCGGCCGGCACGCTGCAATGGCGGCGGATGGGCGATGCACTGCTGGATGTTCCGCGCGGGCGGCCGGTGGATGCGGCGATGCGGGATTACGCGATTATGGCGGGGGCGTTCGCGGCGGGCCAGCCGGAGGCTTTTAATAACGCACTGCGGGATTACCGTTCGCTGCTGGTGCCGACGCAATCGAAGGCTTTGGACAAGGCGCGGGCGGAGGTGTTTTTCAACCAGATGGAGCCGTTCTACAAGGCGATGATCATCTATGTGCTGGCGGGGCTGCTGGCGGTGTCGTTCTGGTTCAATCTCTCGGAGACGCTGCGGCGTTCGGCCATGTGGCTGATCATGCTGGCGTTTGTCATCCATACGGCCGGCCTGGTCTACCGCATGGTGCTGGAAGGGCGGCCGCCGGTGACAAACCTGTATTCCTCGGCGATCTTCATCGGCTGGGGTTCGGTGCTGCTGGGAATGATTTTGGAACGGTTCCACAAGAACGGCATCGGGGCATGTGTGTCCTCGGTGATCGGTTTTATCACGCTCATCATCGCGCATCACCTGGCGCTGGAAGGGGACACGATGGAGATGATGCGGGCGGTGCTGGACACGAATTTCTGGCTGGCCACGCATGTGGTGGCGGTCACGGTGGGCTATGCGAGCACGTATGTGGCGGGTTTCCTGGCGCTGATCTATGTGCTGCGCGGGGTGTTCACCAAGACACTGGATGCGGAGACGGGCAAATCGCTGGCGCGGATGGTGTATGGGATTGTCTGCTTTGCGACGCTGTTCAGCTTTATGGGCACGGTTTTGGGCGGCATCTGGGCGGACCAGTCGTGGGGCCGGTTCTGGGGCTGGGACCCGAAGGAGAACGGCGCGCTGATCATTGTGCTATGGAACGCGCTCATCCTGCATCTGCGCTGGGGCGGCGTCATCCGCGAACGCGGGCTGATGAACTGCGCGATCTTCGGCAATGTGGTCACGGCGTGGTCGTGGTTCGGGGTGAACATGCTGGGCATCGGCCTGCACAGCTACGGCTTCACCGACGCGGCGTTCAAATGGCTGATTTTCTTTGTGTTCACGCAACTGGCGTTCATCGTGATGGGGATGCTGCCGCTGAACCGGTGGCGGAGTTTTTCGGCGGGTGAAAGTAAGTGACGGGGCGTAACGTTGATGCCGTTTTAGTTAAAGAGAAAATGGTGAAGTCAGGCAACCCGCTTGACACCAGTCTTTCATTGAGTAAATAATCCAACCAATGGACGAGCAGCTTGCCAAGTCATCCAAAAGCAAATGGCGCCGTTATTTGGAAAAAATTTCGGCATTCCTTGCGGGAGCACTGGTCGGAGTATTCGCTGGTTGGGGGGTACTCTTCCTATTCATGATGACCTTTAACGGAGGATTGCCGAATCTTTCCGGCGGACCTGATTACTCCCCTATTTGGATCGGTATTTTATTTGGCGTTGCTGTTTTTATCGGTGGGATATTGCTACAAAGTAAATTCAAGGGTGGAGTGGTCGGTTGCCTGATTTGTGGCGTGGGTTTCGGGATGCTCGCTTTTCCTGGATGGTTGGGATTAATTTTTTTGGCTTGGCCACGAGGCTGCTGATTACTCTCCTACACCGGGCAATGGGGGAGGCAGATTTCCTTGCGGAGTGGCGCGGGAAGTTCCTCTCGTCGTTGGGCCGGCCACGCCATGGCAAAGCGGCAGCTTTGCCCTACCAGCACTACACCGGTAAAATCAGCTCAAGCTGGCGGGGTGGTGCAGTAATTCTTCGATGCGTTTTTCCAGGCGGTTCAGGTCGAGGGGCTTTGTGAAAAAGTCCTCGGCATGGAGGCAGGCGGTGCGCTTGGTGATGTCGCCGGTGAGGGCGCTCATGAAGATGACGGGAATCTTCTTGGTGCCGGGCTGGCGGCGCAGGATTTCGCACACGGAGAGGCCGTCCAGATCGGGGAGCAGAATATCCAGGAGAATGAGGGCGGGCTTGAATTGCCGGGCCTGGCTGAGGGCCTGCACGCCATCATTGGCCACGAGAAATTCGCAGTCCAGTTTCGCGAGGCGGAACTTCACCAATTCGATGAAATCGGTCTCGTCATCCACGATGAGGATGCGCGGTAGCACGTCTTAACCTAACACAGGCAAGGGGATTCCTCAATGGCAGGCGGGTTAAGGTAACGTTACGAACTGGCAACGAAGGGGTTGGAAAGGGTGAAAGACGGCGGTTTTTGGCCTGAATGGGCACAAAAAAGGGGGATTCGTTGCGGGCGGGTGGGGAAGGCGCGGAGACTGCCGGTCTGGCCAAGTTGCTGCGCCCGAGGACGGGCGCGCTCCGGTGGGGGCGCAAAAAAGGGCGCGTACGAGGTACGCGCCCTGGAAAGTTACCAATCTGGCGGAAGCTCAGAGCTTGGCGAGGACGGCCTTGACGGCTTCGAAGTTCGGCAGGTCCTTCGGGGTGGCGGTCTGTTCGCTGTATTGGACGACGCCGTTCTTGTCGATGACGAAGGCGGCGCGGGCGGCGGTGTCACCGATGCCGGCGAGACCGGGGAAGAGCACTTCGTAGGCCTTGATGGTGGTCTTGTTCAGGTCGCTGACGATGGTGAAGGTGATTTTTTCCTGCTTGGCCCAGGCTTCCTGGGAGAAGGGGCTGTCCACGCTGATGGCGATGACGTCCGCACCGAGGCCGGTGTAGGCGCCGAGGCCGGCGGTGAGGTCGCACATTTCCTTGGTGCAGACGCTGGTGAAGGCGAGGGGGAAGAACAGGAGGACGGTGTTCTTCTTGCCGAAATTGGCGCTCAAGGTGACGTCGGCGAGGCCGGCGGCGGTCTTGGTCTTGAGGGTGAAATCAGGGGCTTTGGTTCCAACGGCGATAGGCATAGTCTTTTATTGTCTTATGGTTAACGTTTAATGTTTTGCCATGGTTAAAAATCCGGGGCGATCTGTCAATTTTTAAGTCACCCGTTTTCCGGTCAGCCGATGGCGGCGAGGACTTCGGCGGCGTGTTCCTCGGGCTTCACGGCGGGCCAGATGTGCTTGATCTTGCCGTCGGGGCCGACGAGGAAGGTGACGCGGTTGGTGCCCATGAATTTGCGGCCCATGAAGCTTTTCTCGCCCCAGACGCCGTAGGCTGCGACGATTTTTTTATCCTCGTCGGCGAGCAGGGTGAAGGGGAGTTTGAATTTCTCCACGAATTTGTCGTGGGATTTCACGGAGTCGGTGCTGACGCCGAAAACGACGGCGCCTTTCTTTTTGAAATCGGCGAAGTGGTCGCGGAAGGCGCAGGCTTCCTTGGTGCAACCCGGCGTGTCGTCGCGGGGGTAGAAGTAGATGATGACATGCTGGCCGAGGTAATCGGACAGCGAGATTTTGCCGCCGCCGCTGGTGGCGACGGTGAAGCCGGGGGCGGGATCGCCGGTTTTGAGTTTCAGTTCAATTTCCTTGGCCATGGTGGTTTGCTGGTTGGTCGGTTTGGGCGAACTAGACGGGTGCGCGCTTAATTGCCGCATGCCGTCCCACACATATAGCATACCGGAGGCGACCGTGCAAACCGCGGCGGCGACGGCGCAGAAAGTGAACCACCGGGCGCCGGTGCCGCCGCCGGCATCCCAGCGCAAGAGCAGCCAGAGGACGGTAGTCATCTGGAAGACGGTGGCGATCTTGCCGGTGAGGCGGGGTTTCACGTGAACTTTGCCGACGAAATGGTGGATGACGGCGACGCCGAGGACAATCACGGCATCCCGGCCAAGAACGGCGCCGGTGAACCACATGGGGAGCTGGCCGAATTCCGGCCGGTGGTCGCGGCTGAGGACGATGATGGCGGAGACGAGCAGAAGTTTGTCGGCGAGGGGGTCGAGGATGGTGCCGAGCTCGCTGATCTGGTGGAAACGGCGGGCGACGAAGCCGTCCACGCCGTCCAGAATGGCCGCCAGGCCGAAGGAGCCGAGGGCGACCCAGCGGTGGAGTTCGTTGCCGGACTTCACGTAATAGAGCGCCTCGACCACAAAGAACGGAATCAGGAGGATCCGGAGGATGGTGATCTTGTTCGCCGTCGTCATAGCCTCAAGATGCCACTTTTCGGGCGGATTTGCACCTTGGATTTGCGGGGTGGATTTGCGGGTGACCGGGAGTGGTCACGCTTCGGCGGCGGGGGCGCCACCTTCCCGGTGGATTTGTTTGAATGACATTGGGCGGGGTTCCCCGTATGATGACGCCGGTGACACCATTTTTGAACAAACTGGCGTTAACAGCTGACTATTAACCATGCAACGACTCATTGAAGGCGCCCACCGGTTCCGCAAGGACGAGTTCGGGCATTACAAGAAACTATTCCGCAAGCTGTCGCAGGAAGGGCAGAATCCGCATACTTTATTCATCACCTGCTCGGATTCGCGCGTGCTGGCGGAGCTGATCACACAGAGCAAGCCGGGCGACCTGTTCGTGGTGAAGAACGTGGGGAACATCGTGCCGCCGGCGAGCGTGATGGGGGATACGAATTCCACGGCGGCGGCGATCGAATTTGCGGTGGTGAACCTGCAGGTGTCAGACATTGTGATCTGCGGGCATTCGCAGTGCGGGGCCATTGCCGCGCTGCTGGGCCGGCAGGCGGTGGATGACCGGCAGCCGCATCTGCGGGACTGGCTGAAGCTGGCCACGCCGGTGAGCGAGGTGTTGCGGCGGGAATACGCCAGCATCAATGCCGACCCGGTGGCGCTGGAAAACGCGGCGGCGGAGGAGAACGTGCTGTTCGGGCTGGAAAATCTGCATACGTATCCGTGCGTGCGCGAGGGGCTGGAGAAGGGGAAACTGCAACTGCACGGCTGGTTCTTCAAGATCGCGACGGCGGAGCTGTTTGCCTACGACCCGGAGTCGCGGCAGTTTCTGCCGCTGGTGGAGGAGAAAAAGTAGGGGAAGGTTTAAGGTTGAAGGGGGGCGGCGGCGGGCACATGGAGGCAGTCGGTTTGGCTGGGGATGGTGCGGACCGCCGCTGCTGGGCGGCTGGTTTGCCGGTCGGTGGAATTGTTCGGAGGCACCCGGGTATAAGCCGTTGCTGCGCCCGGGGACGGGTGCGCTCCGGGGGCGGCGGCAAGATTCGCTCGATTCCGAAATGGGCGGAGAGTTATAATTGACTGTCCGGCGCTCTGCGGAGAAGCTGGTGGCAACAGATGGACCCCAACAGCGGCCCGGACAACCAGAGCGGAGGGAAGGTGGCGATGAAACGCAGCCGGAACGTGCGTCTCGTCCTGATCGGCGGGCTCTCGGCCGGCGTTCTGGCGGGGTGCGACG